>Ga0209381_1000077_pt1 | contig 298958 bp, 206 predicted proteins | sample DewCreD2012metaG_FD_184111 | JGI IMG/M metagenome (GOLD analysis project Ga0209381, IMG submission 184111) | Hot spring sediment bacterial and archeal communities from British Columbia, Canada, to study Microbial Dark Matter (Phase II) - Dewar... ...
GCCGGGCGGGATGTCCACATCCCGCGAAGCCCGCGATGCCTCGCGGGACGGGGCGCTCCTCCCTCCCGAAGGCTCCAATGCCTTCGGGAGGGTATCATGGCCCCACGCATCCCGGCCTGCCGGGCGGTATGTCCACATCCCGCGAAGCCCGCGATGCCTCGCGGGACGGGGCGCTCCTCCCTCCCGAAGGCTCCAATGCCTTCGGGAGGGTATCATCTCGCTTGTGGAACGCCGGGACTGGCCCGGCGCTCGGCAAGCGGGACGCTTGCCGCTACAGTTGGCAACTCGCTCGATGTAGCCACGGCGGCGGCCCGGAATTGCAGGTGGCTGCGGGAGCTCCGAAGGGGCGAGATGGGATAGCCCAGGGCAAGCCCTCACCTTTGCCCACATGTCAGGTCTTCGTGGCCCGCAAGTGCGGGCGAGCCGGGTGCAGCTCGGGGGGGACCGAAGGGAGCGCCGGGCTCCGACTCCGACGCCCCCGTTCGGGGTTGAGACCCGGACCGCCAGGGAGCGACCTGCCGCGGGTCTGCGGCCAGGGGGCCGCCTCCCGCGGGTCCGCGACCCGCGGGAGGCTCCAGAGCGCGGAAGGTCTGGGACGGGTTCGGAGGATTCCGGCCTCTCCCTCGTCTCCTTGTGTGAACCTGCGGGAGATCGCGGCCTTGGCCCCGTCTACCGGCTTGGCGGGATCCGCCGGTCGAAGGGGGGCGATCCAGGAAGGTAGGTGATCTCCCACCCGCCACCCGTTGGGTGCCACCCTGAACGGCCTCCGTTGAGGGTGCGGCAAGTGGCAGTCCCTGTGAAGGCACCCTCAAGCGGCGACGCTTGCGGGTGGCACCCACAAGGCCGGCCGCCGGCAGGCGGGCCCCGAGCCAGCATGGGCGTCACCTGGTTTCCTGGGCCGGCTTTCAACGGAACTTTTGCTTGACTTGCCGGCGGAATACGATAAAATTGAAGACTTGCGACTCGCGGTCCTAGCGGCCCGCGCGAGGGCGGAATGCAGCAGAAGGTCGTGGCCATTGATGGACCGGCCGGCGCCGGGAAGACGACGGTCGCTCGCGCGCTCGCGGCCCGCCTGGGCTACGTGTATCTGCCGAGCGGGACGTTCTACCGTGCGCTGGCCTGGAAGGCGCTGGAGACGGGCACGCCGCTGGACGATGAGGCAGCGCTGGCGCGTCTGGCGGATGTCACGGCGATGGACATTCGCGTGGCCGACGACGGGCGCTGCGTGGCGCGGGTGGACGGCGCGGATGTGAGCGCCGCCCTGGGCAGCGCGGCCGTGGGCGACGCGGCGTCGCGCATCTCGGTGTTCCCCGAGGTGCGGCGGCGGATGGTGGGGCTCCAGCGGCGGTTTGCCGAGGAGCGCCCCGTGGTGGCCGAGGGCCGGGACATGGCGAGCGTGGTCTTTCCCAAGGCGGAGCACAAGTTCTACCTCGACGCCTCGGTGGAGGAGCGTGCCCGGCGGCGGGCGCTCGACCTGCGCCAGCGCGGCGAGGAGGCCGACGAGGGGCGGCTGGTGCACGAGATCGCGGCGCGCGACCGCCGCGACAGCTCGCGCCAGGCGGCCCCGCTCCGCCAGGTGGAGGGCGCCGTGCGGGTGGACACCACGAGGCTCTCCGTTGAGGAGGTCGTCGAACGGCTGCTTCGGGCGATGGGCCACCGGGCCTGAGCGACAACGACTTCAGCTACGCCTGCTGGCGGCTCTTCTACCAGTTGGCGTTCATGCTGCTCTTTCGCATCCGAGTCTGGGGCGCCGAACGGGTGCCGCGGGAGGGCGGGGTGATCCTGGCGGCGAACCACCAGAGCTTCCTCGACCCGCCGGCGGTGGGCATGGGGCTGCCGCGTCAGGTGTACTTCATGGCGCGCAGCACGCTGTTCGACGTGCCGCTGCTGGGCGGCCTGCTGCGCGGGCAGCATGCGGTGCCGCTGGAGCGCGGGGCGGCCGACGTCTCGGCCATCCGGACGGCGGTGAACCTGTTGCGTCGGGGCCAGGGGCTGGTGTTGTTCCCGGAGGGCACCCGTTCGCACGATGGGGCGGTGGGCGTGTTCCAGCCCGGCTTCGCCGTGGTGGCGGCTCGGGCGCACGTGCCCGTGGTGCCCGTGGCCGTGGATGGGGGGATGGACGTGTGGCCCCGCTGGCGCAAGGTGCCGACCTGGGGCCGAGTGCGCGTGGCCTACGGCGAGCCGTTGGCGCCGCCCGAGTCGGGCAAGGCGGCGGCGGTGGCGGCTGCCGCCGAGGTGAGGCGGCGCGTGGTGGCGCTGCTGGAGCACTTGAGAGAGCGTCAATGATCGGCCGGCCTATGGGATGGGCCGGCTGCCGTGGCGGCGACCTGCTCCCTCGCTGGGAGGGGCGGCCGCCAGGGTTTCCAGGCCTCTTTTTGAGTTTCGAGGTGTATTCCCGGAATGGGCGCAAACGAACTGGTGAAGGAAATCGGCAAGGACAAGGAATGGCTGGACAGCGAGGTGCAGGCGGCCCTCGAGGGGCAGAGCCTGGATGAGCTCGGGACCCTCTACGACAGGTCCATCCGCAACTTCGAGGTAGGCACGATCCTCGAGGGCAGGGTCATTGACCGCCGCGGCAACGACGTGATCATTGACATCGGCTACAAGAGCGAGGGGCTGGTCTACCTGGATGAGTTCGGCGACCGGGCGCACCAGGTCAAGCGGGGCGACAAGGTGGAGGTGCTGCTCGAGGCGGTGGAGGACGAGGCGGGCATGATCGTCCTCTCGAAGCGCAAGGCCGACCGCATCCGCGGCTGGGAGCGCGTCATTGAGAACAACGCCGAAGGCGATATCGTGCGGGGCACGGCCATCCGCAAGATCAAGGGCGGGCTGCTGGTGGATATCGGCGTGCCGGTCTTCCTGCCGGCCTCGCAGATCAGCATCCGCCGGACCGGCGACATCGCCGACTACATCGGGCAGGAACTCGAGTGCAAGATCATCAAGATTGACAAGGAGCGGCGGAACATTGTGGTCTCGCGCCGCAAGCTGATCGAGGAGCGGCGTGAGGAGCAGAAGAAGAAGCTCCTGGCCGAGATCAAGATCGGCGAGCTGCGCAAGGGCGTGGTGAAGAACATCACCGATTTCGGCGCCTTCATTGACCTGGGCGGCATTGACGGCCTGCTGCACATCACCGACATGAGCTGGGGCCGGATCAGCCACCCGAGCGAGATGCTGAAGATTGACGAAGAGGTCGAGGTGATGATCCTCAACGTGGACCGGGAGAAGGAGAAGATCTCGCTCGGCCTCAAGCAGAAGACGCCCAGCCCGTGGGAGGGCATCGAGCAGAAGTACCCCGTGGGCTCGCGCGTGCGCGGCCAAGTGGTGAACATCGTGAGCTACGGCGCCTTCGTGAAGCTCGAAGACGGCGTCGAGGGCCTCGTGCACATCTCCGAGATGAGCTGGACCCGCCGTATCAACCACCCCGGCGACCTGGTCGCCATCGGCGACACGGTCGAGGTGGTGGTGCTGGGCATTGACCTCTCCAAGGAGGAGATCTCTCTCGGCATGAAGCAGACCGAGGCGAACCCCTGGGAGGTCGTCGAAGAGAAGTTCCCGCCGGGCACCGTTATCAAAGGCCGCGTGCGCAACCTGGCCAACTACGGCGCCTTCATCGAAATCGAGCAGGGCATTGACGGCTTGCTGCACATCTCGGACATGAGCTGGACGAAGAAGGTCACACACCCGTCCGAGATGCTCAAGAAGGGCGACAAGGTGGAGGCCGTGGTCCTCAGCGTCAACCAGGAGAAGAAACGCGTCGCCCTGGGCCTCAAACAACTCAAGCCGGACCCCTGGCAGGAGGAGATTCCAAGCAAGTACCACGTTGGCGATATCGCCCGCGGCAAGATCACCAAGCTGACCAGTTTTGGTGTGTTCGTGGAACTCGAGCCCGACTTGGAGGGCCTTCTGCACATTTCCGAACTCGCTGACCGCAAGGTTGAGACGCCAGAGGAAGTGGTCCAGGTCGGCGACGAGGTCGAAGTCCGCATCATCCGCGTGGATACGCGCGACCGGAAGATTGGCCTCAGCCTGCGGCAGGTGAGCCAGGCCGATCTCGAGACCGAACGGGAAATGGACGAGCGCGCCGAGCGCGAAGCCCTTGAAGAAGTCACCACCGAGCGGCCGCGCATGAGCAACATCGAGGGCCTCGATGCCCTCGCCAGCCGGGTCCGAAAGGCCGAGGCTCCGAAGCCCCAACCGAAGCCCGACGACGCCTCCGCCGGCAAGCCGGCGGCCGGCGGCCAGCCCGCTGCTGAGGCGTAGGCGCCCCGCTACGCCACAACCCCTTGGCCCGGGCCGCGAGGCAGTCAGCACTGGCCCGCGAGCCCGGGCCAGCTCGCTTGGGGACGCCACAGATGAGCACCGAAGTGGAATGCCAGCTTGAGGTTATACGCCGAGGCGTCGTCCCAGGCGGCATCGTGACCGAGGACGAGCTCCGCAACAAGCTCGCCCGCTGCCTCGCCAAAGCCCGGCCGCTCCGCGTCAAACTCGGCGTAGACCCCACCGCCCCAGACATCCATCTCGGCCACACCGTCGTCCTCCGCAAGCTTCGCCAATTCCAGGACTTAGGGCACACCGCCGTCCTCATCATCGGCGACTACACGGCCATGGTCGGCGACCCATCGGGCCGCTCCAAGACCCGCCCTCAGCTCACCTACGACGAGGTCGAGGCCAACGCCCGTACCTACGTAGACCAGGTCGCCCGCATCCTCCGCCGCGACCGTCTCGAAGTCGTCCGCAACGGCGACTGGTTCCGTAAGATGAGCTTTCTGGACGTCTTACGTCTCGCGGGCAAGATGACCGTCGCGCGAATGCTCGAACGCGACGACTTCGCCAAACGCCACGCCGCCGGCACCCCCATCGCCCTCCACGAGTTCATCTACTGCCTGATGCAGGGCCAGGACAGCGTCGAGATCAAAGCCGACGTCGAACTCGGCGGTACCGACCAAACCTTCAACCTTATGGTAGGCCGAGACTTCCAGCGCGACGCCGGCCTCGAACCCCAAGTCTGCATCACCACCCCCATCCTCCCCGGCCTCGACGGCATCAACAAGATGTCCAAGAGCCTCGGCAACCACATCGGCGTCACGGACCCGCCTGCCCAAATGTTCGGCAAGCTTATGTCTATACCTGACAACCTCATGCGTGACTACTACACCCTCCTCACCAGCCTGCCCATGCCCGAGGTCGAGGCCCTCCTTACCGGCCACCCCCGCGACGCTAAAGTCCGACTGGCCAAGGAGATAGTCGCCTCCTATCACAGCGAGTCCGACGCCGCCACCGCCGCCGCCGAGTTCGACAAGGTCTTCCGCGAGGGCGGCCTGCCTGAGGACATCCCCTCCGTCGAGGTCCCCGCCGGCCTCCGCGAGCCGGCCGGCGTCTGGATCGTCAAACTCATTGCTGACACACGACTTGCGTCCAGCAGCAGCGAGGCTCGGCGCCTCATCGCCCAGGGCGGCGTATCGCTTGACGGTGCCCGCATCGAGAGCGTGGACGCGCGCCTCAACCTCAAGGGCGGCGAGATCTTACGCGTCGGCAAACGCAAATTCGCCCGCCTCATCCTGCCCGGACAGTGAGACCGCGAATCGGGCGAATCACGCGAGTCCTCAACCCCGACAACCGACAACCGACAACCGACAACCGAATACCCTCCTCTCGGCTGCTCACTTTTCGCGCCTCGTGTTCACTGTTCGCATGCCATTAGTCCAGAAATCTCCGCCGAGCCATTCGACCGCGGATCGCGCGAATCCGCCCGAATCAGGACATGACTCGACCACGGATTACGCGGATAGCCGCGGATGTGACACCGGAATACGCCTACACCCCGCCTTGCTCGATTCTGTCCCTTGCCCACCGACCACTGTCTACTGTCGCCGGGTGCGGGCCGGAATTGTAGGCAGATTCCGTAGCCCCTTCGGGGCGTCATGGTAGAGCCCAGGGCAACGCCCTGGGTCCAGCGGCAACCACCCGGAAGCCCTGAAGGGGCGCCATGCGGCTCCCCCATCTCGCCCTTTCAGGGCTTGCTCTGGGGTGGCCTCCTTCCCAGGGCGTTGCCCTGGGCTTTAGCACACGAGCCTTTCAGGCTCCAGAGAGGAGCAATCCACCAACAATTCCGGCCCGCACCCTACTGTCGCCTGTCCACTTGACAAGCCGGCCCCCCGTGCACTATCCTGCCTGTTGGCTGGTGCCACATTCCCTGTGGGGCAATTCGGGGGCCACCTTACCCAGCGAGTTTGGGGGCCACCTTACCAGATTCTCACGCGGCCACGCAAGGCGGCGGGGTGTGGGACGGGTGGGACCCTTGGGCGAGGCGGCAATGCCAGGTTCGCGGCACATTGCGGTGCTGTTCGACCCGGACGCGCTGACGCTGCGCCAGCGCGAGATCGTGCGCGGCGTCGCACGCTATGCGCGGTCGCACGGTGAGTGGCAAGTGTCGCTGGAGCCGCACGGCCACCGGGCCGAGCCGGGCAGCTTCGACGGAGCAATCGCCGCAGGACACTGGGGACGCGGCCCAGCACTCAAGCGCCTGGGGTGTCCCGTGGTGATGGTCTCGCGCGGCAACCGGGACCAGCCGGCGCCGCGCGTGGCGGAGAACCGCGCCGGCGGCGGGCGCATGGCCGCCCGCCACCTGGCCGACGTGGGGTGCCAGGGGTTCGGCTATCTGGGCCTGGCCAAACAGGTAGACTCGCGGCTCGAGTGGGCCGAGTTCCGCAGGGACCTGGGGCGGCGCGGGCACAGGGCGTACCGGATGCTCATGCCGCCGAACTACGGCAGACAGGTTCCCCGTCGGGCAGCCGCCCTGGAGCAGATGGCGGCGTGGCTGGGCGAGCTGCCGCGGCCGGCGGGGCTGCTCGCGGCCCGCGTGGGGCTGGCCCGGGCCGCGGCCGACGCTGCCGCGCGCCTCGGGCTGTGCGTGCCCGAGGACCTGGCGATCGTGGCGGGCGACGACGAGCCCGTGCTGTGCGAGCTGCCGCCGGCGCTGAGCGCGATTCACTACGACTACGAGGAACTGGGCTGGCGCGCGGCGCAGGCGCTCGACCGCCTGTTGCGGGGCGAGCCGCGGCCCCACAAGAGCAACCTGCTCCTCCCCCCCGCGCTGGTGCCGCGGCTCTCCACCGACCGGGCGCGCCTGGGCGACCCGCTGGTGGCGAGGGCCGTGGCCCTCATCGAGAGCCGGCGGACCGAGCGGTTCTCGCGCGAGGCGCTCGACGCCGCGGGGCGGACCTGCGACCGGCTGGGGCCGCGCGACGTGGCGGCCGCGATGGGCGTGAGCCTGCGAACGCTCGAGGCGCGCTTCCGCGCGGCCCGCGGACGCACGGTGGCGCAGGAGATCGCGCGGGCCCGCCTGGCGCACGCGCGGCTCTGCCTGGAAGAGGGGCTCCTGCCACTGCCCGTCGTGGCCCACGAGAGCGGCTTCGGCAGCTGCGCGGCCATGCGGCGCGCCTTCCGCGCGCTCGCCGGCACCACGCCCGGCGCCGTGCGCACCGAGGCGGCGCTGCGCCGCCAGGGCGCGCCCCAGGCCGAAACCTATCGCAAGCAGCCGCACCGCACCCCGCGCGTGCGCCTGCCCAGGCAGTGACCGGACCCCGGAGAGGCGACGCCCAAGAAACCGGCCGGAGTGTCGGCGTGTGGCCGAGGACTGCCTTGTGGGCGCCACCCTCAGGCGTCCCCGCTTGAGGGGGCGGTCGGCCTTGTGGGCGCCTTCAGGGACTGCTCCGCGCGGCAAGCCGTTGGGGGGGTGCACCCAAGAGGTGGCTGGTGGGAGAGCCCCTGCTTCCCTGGATCACAGCCGGCAGGCGGCGGGTGCGGGCCGGAATTGCAGGTGGCTGCGGGCGCTCCGAAGGAGCGAAAGGGGATAGCGCTCGCTCCTCCCTCCCGAAGGCATTGGAGCCTTCGGGAGGGCATCATTGGAGCCTTCGGGAGGGCATCATTGGAGCCTTCGGGAGGGCATCATTGGAGCCTTCGGGAGGGTATGATCGGGTGGGTATCATGGCCCCACGCATCCCGGCCTGCCGGGCGGGGTGTCCACATCCCGCGAAGCGCGCGATGCCTCGCGGGACGGGGATCGCTCCTCCCTCCCGAAGGCTCCAATGCCTTCGGGAGGGTATCCTCTCGCCTGTGGAACGCCGGGACTGGCCCGACGCTCGGTAAGCGGGACGCTTGCCGCTACAGTTGGCAACTCGCTCGATGTGGCCACGGCAACGGGCGCCCCGAACGAGCGAAGCCGTCCCGAAGACATTGATACCCTCATTGAAACCCTCCCGAAGGCATTGGAGCCTTCGGGAGGGCATCATTGGAGCCTTCGGGAGGGCATCATTGGAGCCTTCGGGAGGGTATGATCGGGTGGGTATCATGGCCCCACGCATCCCGGCCTGCCGGGCGGGGTGTCCAGACGCCGCGAGGCGCGCGATGCCTCGCGGGACGGGGACGTCCCGCCCACAGGGGAGGCACTGTCTCGGGGGCGATCTGGTTCCCAGGCGTGGCCCTGGACTTTACGCTACGCGCCGTTCAGGGGGAAGAGAGGAGCGATCCACCTACATTTCCGGCGCGCACCCGCAGGCGGCGCGCGACTTGCACGGCCGCGCCGCGCGGCGTAGAATAGCCGCCGAGCGTGCGGCCGCCCCGGCCGCACGACGTGTGGACGTTCCCGCCCTCTTGTGTGGCTTGGAGGCGAGCGATGCCGGGACAGACGAGTCGCCGTGGGTTTCTCAAGTCGTCCGTCGTGCTCACGGCGGGCGCGTTCGGTGCGCCCTATGTGATCTCCGCCGAGAGCCGGCGCGAGAAGCTCAAGATGGCCGTGATCGGCGCGGGCGGGCAGGGCGGCGCCGGCATGGGCACGGCTCGCGGCGAGAACCTGGTGGCCGTGTGCGACGTGGATGCCAAGCGCGCGGGCAAGGGCCTCGATGAGGCCAAGAAGCAGAACCCGGACCTGAAGGTCTACACCGACTACCGCAAGCTCTTCGACGAGGTGAAGGGCCTGGAGGCCGTGTGGGTGGCCACGCCCGACCACAACCACTTCCCCGCCAGCATCCGCGCGCTGGAGGCCGGCGCCGGCGTCTACTGCGAGAAGCCGCTCACCCACGACCTCTGGGAGGCCCGCAAGCTGCGCGAGGTGGCCGCGAGGAAGAAGCTCGCCACCCAAATGGGCAACCAGGGCCACTCCAGCGACTCCATCCGCCTCATCTGCGAATACATCTGGTCGGGCGTGCTGGGCGACGTCACGAAACTCCACTGCGTCTCCAACCGCAGCTTCGGCGCCAGCAAGCGGCCCGAGTCCAAGCCCGTGCCCGAGGGGCTCGACTGGCAGAGCTGGATCGGCCCGGCCCCGTTCCGCGACTACCACGACGGCCTCCACCCCTTCAATTGGCGCGGGTGGCTGGACTTCGGCACGGCGTCGCTGGGCGACATGGCGTGCCACACGATCGACGGCGCCGTGTGGGCGCTGAAGCTGGGCGAGGCCGAGTCCATCGAGGTCGTGGCCGAAGAGGGCGCGACGAACGCCGAGGGCTTCAGCGGCCACGCACGCATCGTCTATCGCTTCCCCGCAAGGGGCAAGCTGCCGCCCGTCGAGATGACCTGGTGGAACGGCGGCGGCAAGCACCTGCCGCCCCGGCCCGAGTGCCTCGAGCCCGACCGCCGCCAGCTCGCCGAGGGCACCTACTACTACGGCACCAAGGGCATGATGGAGTCGGGCAGCCACTGCGGCGGCACCCGCCTCATCCCCGAGACGTTCCAGAAGGAGCACAAGAAGCCCGAGCCGATGATCCCCCGCGTGCCCGGACACTCGGGCGACTGGCTGCGCGCGATCAAGGACTCGAGCGCGCCTGCCCCGTGCTCGAACTTCGAGTACTCGGCGCGGCTCACCGAGATCGTGCTCCTGGGCGTCGTGGCGCAGCGCTGCCCGGGCGACAAGCTGGTCTACGACATGGCCAAGGGCCGCTTCACCAACAGCGAGAAGGCCAACGGCTTCGTCAAACGCGAGCCGCGCAAGGGCTGGGAGTTCGGCTACGAAGTCTGAGCGCCACACGGGCAAGGGATGCGGATGGCCCGGCTGAGGAAGCGCCGCCGAGTGCTGCTGGGGGCCGCCGGCGTGCTGCTGGGCCTGCTCGCCGCTTTCGCCGGCTACGGCTACTGGGAGGCGGGGCAGCTCGCGCTGGCCCAGCGCACGCTCGTCTTCGACGACCTGCCGCCCGCCTTCGACGGCTTCCGCATCCTGCACCTGAGCGACCTGCACACGGCCGGCTTCGGGCGCGTCGAGCGCCGCCTCCGCCGCATCCTCGAGGCCACGCCCGCCGACCTCCTGGTGTTCACGGGCGACTTCAAGGCGCACGTGAACACCCCCGACGCACGAGTCTTCGACAGCCTCGGGCGCCTCTTCGGCGGCCTCGAATACCCCTATGGGCTGATCGCCGTCGCCGGCAACCACGACTCGCCCGCATTCCTCATGGCCCTGCCCGACCGCACGGCCTTCTACTGCCTGGTGCGCAGCGGCCTGGTCCTCGAGCGGCGCGGCGAGCGCCTCGCCCTCCTCGGCGTGGCCACCGTGCGGCCCAACGACGGCATCCGCGGCGAGCACGAGATGGACGAGGCCTCGTGGGTGGGCAACCTGGCGCGACGCTCCACCCCGTTCGGCCTCCTGCCCGATGACAGGCCCGGGCCGCTGGTGTGCGACGCGGTGAACCGGGGCGAGGTGTTCCGCATCCTGCTCGCGCACGTGCCCGACTTCCTGCGCAAGGCGAGCGCAGAGGGCATCGACCTCGTGCTGGCCGGCGACACCCACGGCGCCCAGGTGCGGCTGCCGTTCAACGCCTCGCTCATCGTCAAGCCGCCCGAGGAGCGCCGCTACGTGGCCGGGCACTTCACCGAGGGCCGCACCCAGATGATCGTCAGCCGAGGCATTGGCACCCTCTACGTGCCCATTCGCTTCCTGGCCCCGCCCGAGGCGATCCTGCTCACGCTGCGGAGGAGGTAGGACCGATAAGACAGATAGGACAGATAGGACAGGCAGGACCCACTGGGACGGCCGGGCGCGCTCTTGTTCCGCGTCCTATCGGTCCTATCAGTCCTATCTGTCCTATCTCCGCGCGCGCCGCGCTTGACGCGCGCGGCACGTTTCGGTAGCATGCGGCCTCAACCCGCTTTCAGGAGACCGCCGGATGGGGAAGACCCTCACCGAGAAGATCCTCGGCGAACACGCCGGGCACGACGTGGCGCCCGACGACTTCATCGTGGCCCGGGTGGACTGGGCCTACGTGCAGGACGGCACCGGGCCGCTGGCCGTGCGCCAGATGGCCGAGCTGGGCGTCGAGAAGCCGGCCCGCCCCGACCGCTGCATCCTCTTCATTGACCACGCCTCGCCCAGCCCGCGGCGCGAGCTGTCGAACGACCACCTCACGCTCCGCCGCTTCGCCCGGCGCACGGGCGCCCTCCTCTCCGACGTGGGCGAGGGCGTGTGCCACGTGCTCGCCACCGAAGACTTCATCAGCCCCGGCGAACTGGCCGTGGGCGCCGACTCCCACTCGTGCACGGGCGGCGCGCTCGGCGCCTTCACCACCGGCATGGGCTCCACCGACATCGCGGTCGCCTTCGCCTTCGCCAAGACCTGGCTCCGCGTGCCCCAGGCCTGGAAGGTGATCGTGCGCGGCCAGTTCCCCAAGGGCGTCTACGCCAAGGACCTCATGCTCCACCTCATCGGCACCATCGGCACCGAGGGGGCCAACTACAAGGCCCTCGAGTTCGCCGGCGAGACCGTGGCGGCCATGCCGATGGACGACCGCCTGACCTGCGCCAACATCGTCGTCGAGTGCGGGGCCAAGGCAGGAGTCTTCCCCTCCGACGCGATCACGCAGCAGTTCCTCGAAGCCCGCGGCCGCGGCGGCAGGTTCCGCCCCCTCGCCGCCGACCCCGACGCCGCCTACGAGAACACGCTTGAGTTCGACGTGAGCCGCCTCGAGCCGACCCTCTCGTGTCCGCACCAGCCCGACAACACGAAGACCGTGGGCGAGCTGGCCGACGTGGCCGTGGACCAGGTGCTCATCGGCACGTGCACCAACGGGCGGCTGAGCGACTTCCACATTGCGGCCTCGATCCTCCGGGGCCGCAGGGTCCACCCCAACGTGCGCCTGCTCCTCACCCCCGGCTCGCGGCGGATTCTCAAGCAGGGCATCGGCGACGGCACCTTCGCCGCACTCGTCGAGGCCGGCGCCACCATGACCGCGCCCGGCTGCGGCGCCTGCGTGGGCGTGCACGACGGCATCCTCGGCGACGGCGAGGTGTGCGTCTCCACCCAGAACCGCAACTTCGAGGGCCGCATGGGCAACCCCAAGGGCCTCATCTACCTCGCCTCGCCCGCCGTGGCAGCGGCCACGGCGATTGAGGGCAAGATCGCCGACCCGAGGAAATACCTGTGACCCGCTGGCCTCCCGCAGGCTCCAGACCTGCGGAAGGCTCATCGGAAAGGAGGCTGGATGGCAACCATAAGGGGCAAAGCCTGGAAGTTCGGCGACGGCATCAGCACCGACCACATCGCCCCGGGGCGGCTGTTCCACCTGAGGTCGAACCTCCCCGAGCTGGCGAAGCACGTGCTGGAGGACGCGCGGGCCGACTTCGCGGGCAAAGTGGCCAAGGGCGACTTCGTGGTGGCCGGCAGCAACTTCGGCCAGGGCTCGAGCCGCGAGCACGCCCCCACCATCATCAAGCTCGCCGGCGTCGGAGCAGTCCTCGCCAAGAGCTTCGCCCGCATCTTCTTCCGAAACGGCATCAACATCGGCCTCCCACTCATCAAGTGCGACACCGACCAGATCGCCGAGGGCGACGAGCTGGAGGCGGACCTCGCGGCGGGCCACGTGCGCAACCTCACCAAGGGCATCACCATTCCCTTCACCCCGCTGCCGCCCGTCATGCGCAGGATTCTCGACGAGGGCGGCCTCGTCGCCCACATCAAGAAGCACGGCGACCTGGAAATCTAGTTCCACACCTCCCGAAGGTTCCGATACCTTCGGGAGGGTAGCTCCCTGCCATCCTTTGAAGGCCGCGAGCCGGAAGTCCAATGTCCAATACTCAACACCCAATGCTCAATGACCAAGCAAGAGGACAGGTGCAGCCGCGATGGTCTTACTTGGACATTGAGCATTGGGTGTTGGACATTGAGCATTGGGTTGTCTCCTCTTCGGTTGCAGCGCGCCTCCGTCTTTGGGGGTAACGTGCCACAATGACTCCCGGCCTCTTCATCGTCCTCGAAGGCATAGATGGCGCCGGCACGACCACCCAGGCGCGCCTGCTCGCCGAATGGCTCAGGTCGCGCGGCCGCGAGGCCGTCCTCACCGCCGAACCGACCGCCCGCCCCGTCGGCGCCTTCATCCGCCAGATTCTCCAGGGGTCCTTCCCCGAGGCCGACGAAACGACCATGGCCTTCCTGTTTGCCGCCGACCGCGCCGACCACCTTCAGAACGTCGTCATTCCCGCCCTCTACGCCGGCCGCATCGTCGTCAGCGACCGACACTACCTCAGTTCCGTCGCCTACCAGAGCCTTCGCGCCGACATGGCCTGGGTCGAGTCCATCAACACAGGCTTCTACCGCCCCGACCTCACGCTCTTTCTCGACGTTGACCCGGCCGTCGGGCTTCAGCGCAAGCAGCGTCAGGGCAGTGCCGCCGAGCGCTACGAGAAGGTCGCCCTTCTGGAGCGCGTCCGCGCCAACTACCTTGCCGCCATCGCCCACGCCCGCGCCGCCGGCGAGCGGGTCGAGACCCTCGATGCGTCGCGGCCCATTGAGGCGGTGCAGGCCGAGCTGCTCCAGAGGGTAGCGGCCGCCCTGTGAGCGAAGGGCAAATGATAGGACGGACAGGACAAGGCGAGCGCGCGCCCCTCTGGGGTCCCATCGGTCCCATCCGTCCTGTCGGCCCTACTCTCGCCTCGAAGCAGCCGCCTCACGCCCAATGCATCGCGGTCGGCTTCGGCTCGCGGATGAGGATGCCCTGGAGGAAGGCGGCGGCCTTGGAGATGCCCTCGGTCGTGGTCATGAGGCTGTCCTCGTGCTCGATGGAGAGGACGTGGTCGTAGCCGCTCAGGCGCAAGGCGGAGACGAAGTCGCGCCAGAAGCTCTCCCCGTGCCCGTAGCCGCAGGTGCGGAAGACCCAGGCGCGGTTGAACTCGTCGCCGTAGTGCTTGGTGTCGAGGACGCCGTGGACGCGGGCGACGGCGGGCTCCACACGGCAGTCCTTGGCGTGGACGTGCCAGATGCACCCCGCGAGTGCGCGGACGGCTTCCACGGGGTCGATGCCCTGCCAGAAGAGGTGAGAGGGGTCAAAGTTCGCGCCCAGGTTGTCGCCGCACTCGGCGCGCAGGCGCAGCAGCGTTTCGGGGTTGTAGACGAGGAAACCCGGGTGCATCTCGAAGCCGATCTTCACGCCGTGGTCGGCGGCGAATTTCGCCATTCTGCTCCAGTAAGGCAGGGCTTTCTTCTCCCATTGCCAGGCGACGAGCTCCAGGAAATCGGGGGGCCAGGGGCACGTGACCCAGTTGGGCACGCGGCTCTTGCCCGTCTGGTCGCCGGGGCAGCCGGAGAAGCCGTTCACGCGGTCGAGGCCGAGCTTCTGGGCGAGGATGATGCCCTTGCGGAGCGCGGCGTCGCTGTTGGCGGCGTAGGCAGGGTCGGGGTGGAGGGGGTTGCCGTGGCAGGAGAGGCTGGAGATGATGAGGCCACGCTTGGCCGTCTCGTCGAGCCATCGCTTGCGGAGCGAGGAGCTCTTGAGCAGGTCGCCGACGGGGCAGTGGGGCGAGGTGCCGTAGGCGCTCGCTGGCAGTTCCACGGCCTGGAGGCCCATCGCCTTCACCGTGTCGAGCATCGCCTCGAAGGGCATGTTCCCAAACGCCGCCGTCAGCACCCCGAGTTTCACTGCGCACCTCCTATGTTCGCTAGCTCAGACTGGCAACAACGGAGCATTGGGGTAGACCTGTCGGAACAACTCATCGTCCCGCCAGAGGCAACGGTTGCGAGCAAGGGTGACCTGCTCTTCCGTGTACTCCGGGTGGCGGTACCTGATGGATGCCTCAAGCGTGGTCCTGGCGATCTCGTACAACTGACAGCACACTTCGCCCTTCTCGGCGGGGCTCAGGCGCAGCAGAATCTCCCAACGTTCCTCGGTCATGGGAGGGCCGGGGTCGAATGGGTCGTACTCTTCCATCGGCTTCCCCAATGCAAAGGCCCAGCCGAGGCATTGGCGCCCCGGCTGGGCCTGAGGGGGTGCGTTGCGGCCCCGCGGGGCGCGGCTATTTCTCAAACGCCTTGTCGAACGCCGCGGCGGCGCTGGGGAACTGGATCTTGCGGAGGAAGGCCACGCTCTCCGCGGCGCCGTGCTCGCGGGCCATGTGCGGGTCCTCCCACTCGACCGAGAGCGGGCCGGCGTAGCCGATGGCGTTCAGGGTGCGCAGGATGGCCGGGAAGTTGACCACGCCGTGGCCGAGCGAGCGGAAGTCCCAGCGGCGATTCGCGTCCCCAAAGCCCAGATGCGAGCCGAGAATGCCCGCGCGGCCAGGCTCCAGGTCCACGAACACGTCCTTCATGTGCGTATGGAAGATGCGGTCGGGGAACTCGCGGAGGAACTCGACAGGGTCCACGAGCTGCCAGGCGAGGTGAGAAGGGTCGAAGTTGAAGCCGAAGGCGGCATGCCCCTTGACGGCGGCGACGGCCTTCTTGGCGCTGAAGAGGTCGAAGGCGATCTCGGTCGGGTGCACTTCGAGTGCGAACTTGACGCCGAGCTTCTTGAACTCGTTGAGGATGGGGGTGAAACGGGCGGCGAAGTCGGCGAAGCCGGCCTCGTACTCCTCGGGCGTGGTGGGCGGGAAGGCGTAGATCTTGGGCCAGATGCTCGAGCCGGTGAAGCCGTTGACGACCTTGACGCCGAGCTTCTTGGCCGCCTTGGCCGTGGCGATGAGCTTCTGGGCGGCGCGCTCCTGGACCTTTGGGCCGACCCCGTCGCCCCACACGTCGGGCGGCAGGATGCGCTTGTGGCGCTCGTCAATCACGTCGCAGACGGCCTGGCCGACCAGGTGGGTGGAGATGGCGAAGACCTTGAGGCCGAACTTGCCGAGGATGTCGTGGCGGGTCTGGCAATACTTGTCGTCGCTGAGGGCCTTGTCCACATCGAAGTGGTCGCCCCAGCAGGCCAGCTCCAGGCCATCGTAGCCCCAGCCCTTGGCCATCTCGGCCAGCTTCACCAGCGGCAGATCCGCCCACTGGCCGGTGAACAGCGTGATCGGTCGCGACATCTCCGGCTCCTCAAACAAAGCCACTTGAGAACCACAACTCCCACGTCCCCGCGATGGTACGGTATGATAGGCAATGCGAGGACGTGAGTCAAGGGAAATTGGGCTGCCGGGGGCAGCGCGAAGCGCACCAAACGAGCTTGACTCGAAGGCATTAATTCTGTATCTTCATTAATCCTGGGCCGGGCGCCTGGGGTCCGGGGAGGGAATCCAGCGCCCGCAATGCGAGCACGGGTTGGCGCCGCGGCTCACAGCAGCCCCGGTGTCTGGCCCAAGCCTTTCTGCTGCCTGGGTGTGGCACCAGGCAGGCAAGGGGGATCGCGTGTGAAGTTGGCAGTCAGCGGCAAAGGCGGCGTCGGCAAGACGACCCTCGCGGCCGTTCTCGCCCGCCTGTTTGCCGAGGACGGCCATTCGGTCATCGCCATTGACGCCGACCTGGATTCCAGCCTCGCCTCTGCCCTGGGGGTGCCGAACGCGGAGACGCTCGTCCCCATCGCCGAAATGGCCGACCTGATCGCCGAACGCACCGAGACGCAGAAGAAGGGCTACGGCAAGCTCTTCAAGCTCAACCCCACGGTCACCGACATCCCCGAGAAGTACAGCGTCGTGCACAAGGGCGTGCGCCTGATGGTGCTGGGCGCGCCCGACAAGAGCGGCGGCGCCGGCTGCGCCTGCCCCGAGAACGTCTTCCTGCGCACCCTCACCAGCCACCTGGCCCTCCAGCGGAACGAGACGCTCATCCTCGATATGGAGGCCGGCACCGAGCACCTGGGCCGCGCCACCTGCGAGGCGATGGACGCGATGATCGTGGTCGTGGAGCCCGGCCGCCGCAGCGCCGCCCTCGCGCGCCACGTGCGGCAGATGGCCAGGGACGTGGGGATTAAGCGCGTGTTCCTCGTGGCCAACAAGGTGCGCTCGCCGCAGGACCTGGCCACGCTGCGCGAGGCCCTGCCCAAGGACGTGCCACTGCTGGGCGCCATCAGCTTCGACGACGCCCTGATGACCGCCGACCTCGAGGGGAAGCCCGTGGACGCCGTCGGCGGCAAGCTGTTCGACGAGGTGAGAGCCATCCGCAGCGAGCTGATGAAGCGACTGAAATGACGCACTTTCCCCTCCCGAACGTTTCCTCACGTTCGGGAGGGGAACGGGTCCAGCAGCTTATCCTCCCGAAGGTATTGGAACCTTCGGGAGGGAAGGAAGAAGGAAAGAGCCGATGATACAGCCTGGGATGCTGATCGTGGAGACGAAGCGCTGCATCGCGTGCAAGCGCTGCATGACCGAGTGCGCCGTGGCGCACTCGAAGTCGAAGGACCTGGCCGGCGCCATGCAGGAGTCCCCGCGGCCCGAGCCGCGCGTGTGGGTCAAGGAGGTCGGCCCCTTCGCCGCCCCCTACCAGTGCCGCCACTGCGAAACGCCCCCCTGCGTGCCCGCCTGCCCCAACGCGGCGCTCAGCAAGGACGCCGCCAGTGGCGTTGTGGTGCTCAACCTGGACGCCTGCGCGGGCGCGGCCAAGTGTGTCAAAAAGTGCCCGTTCCTCGGCATCCAGATGAACCTGGCCGGCGACCAGGCCGTGAAGTGCGACCTGTGCATCACGCGGCTCGAAGCGGGCGGCATCCCCGCCTGCGCCGAGGCCTGCCCCGTGGACGCCATCGTCTACAAGCGCTTCGACGAGCTGACCGACGAGGAGAAGGCCCTCCGCAGCGGCCGGCCCGGCGCCGCCCTCGTCCGCCGCACCAACGTGCGCTACTGGGTGGACCCCGCCAAGTGCATCGCCTGCCGCAAGTGCTGGATGATCTGTCCCGCCCAGGCGATCCAGGGCGAGAAGAAGACCCCCCACAAGGTGCTCCAGGACAAGTGCGTGACCTGCGGCGGCTGCTACCTCGTGTGCCCCGTGAACGCCGTGCAGGCCATGGACCCCGAGAAGTTCGACGAGGTCGCCCAGGCCGAGCCGTTGAGCGTGGCCCCTCCGGCCCCTGCCGCGGCCGAGCCTGCGCCGCAGGCGCCCGCCGCGTCCGAGCCGGTCGCCGAAGCCGCGGCGCAACCAGAGCCTGAGCCCCAACCTGTTCCCGCCCCAGCGGCACCCGAACCCGCCGCGCCGGGCCTCTCGAAGAAGCAGCGACGCATAGACCGCAAGATCAAACGCAAGGCCAAGAAGGCCAAGGGCGGAGCCAACTAGGCCACCCACAAGGAGAAGCTTGATGGCAGAAGAGAAGAAGCCGAGCGACTCGATGTCGCTGGCAATGCTCGAGGACATGGCGTCCTGCGGGCTGGAGACGACGTGGGACCGCTACGAGAAGCAGCTCCCGATGTGCGGCTTCGGCAAGAGCGGCCTGTGCTGCCGCCACTGCAACATGGGCCCGTGCCAGGTGAACCCCTTCGGCGGCGAGCCGAAGACGGGCGTATGCGGGGCGGATGCGGACACGATTGTGGCCCGAGGGTTCGTCCGCGTCATCGCCGGCGGCACCTCGGCCCACAGCGACCACGGCCGCGCCGTGTGCGAGCTGGTGATCGCCACGGCCAAGGGCGAAGCCCCCGGCTACGAGATCAAGGACACGAAGAAGCTCAACGCCATCGCACAGACGATGGGCATCGACCCCAGCGGCAAGAGCAAGGAAGACCTGGCCCTCGCGGTCGGCGAAATGGCCCTGGCCGAGTTTGGAAAGCCCCACGGCCACCAGATCATGACCACCCGCGCCCCCAAGGCACGCCAGGAAATCTGGAAGAAGCTCGGCATCCTGCCCCGCTCGATTGACCGCGAGGTGGTCGAGGCCATGCACCGCACCTCGATGGGCGTGGACCAGGACTACCACAGCCTGCTCCTGCACGGCCAGCGGATGAGCCTGGCCGACGGCTGGGGCGGCTCGATGCTCGGCACCGAGCTTCAGGACATCCTGTTCGGCACGCCGAAACCCGTCCTCGGCGAGATCAACCTGGGTGTGCTCAAGGCCGACAAGGTCAACGTCATCGTCCACGGCCACGAGCCGATCCTGTCGGAAATGGTCGCCCTGGCCTCGCAGGACCCCGAGCTGCTCAAGGAAGCCGAGGCCGTCGGGGCCAAGGGCATCGTGGTCGCCGGCATCTGCTGCACGGCCAACGAGCTGCTCATCCGCCACGGCATCCCCGTGGCCGGCCACATGAAGATGCAGGAGCTCGCCATCGCCACGGGCGCCGTGGACGCGATGGTGGTGGACGTGCAGTGCATCATGCAGGGCGACGTGGCCCTGGCCGCGAAGTTCCACACCCGCTGCATCACCACGAGCCCGAAGGCGCGGATCCGCGGCGCGCAGCACATCGAGTTCGAAGAACACCACGCCCTCGACACGGCCAGGAAGATCGTGCGCGAGGCCATCGCGGCCTTCCCCAAGCGCGACCAGGCCAGGGTGAAGATTCCCCAGGACTCCTCCGCCGCCATCGCCGGCTTCAGCCACGAGGCGATCAAATACATGCTCGGCGGCAGCTTCCGCGCGTCCTACCGCCCGCTCAACGAGAACATCATCAACGGCCGCATCCGCGGCGTCGCGGGCGTGGTCGGGTGCACCCAGCCGAAGATCGCAAAGGGCGAGCAGCCGTACCTCGAGCTTGTCAAGGAACTGATCTCGAATGACGTGCTGGTGGTGGAGACCGGCTGCGCGGCCCTCGAGTGCGGGCGGAGCGGCTTCCTGCTGCCCGAGTTCCAGGAGGCGGCCGGCCCGGGCCTCCGCGAGGTGTGCGAGACCGTCGGCATGCCGCCCGTCCTCCACGCGGGCTCGTGCGTGGACAACTCGCGCATCCTCATCGCCTGCACCGAGATGGTGCACGAGGGGGGCCTGGGCGACGACATCAGCTCGCTGCCCGTCGCCGGCGCCTGCTTCGAGTGGATGCACGAGAAGGCCATCGCCATCGGCCAGTACTTCGTCTCCTCGGGCGTCTTCACCGCCTTCGGCATCACGCTGCCCGTCTACGGCAGCCCCAATGTCGTCAAATACCTCACGCAGGAGATCGAGGGCGAGACCGGCGGCAAGTGGGCCTTCGGCCTCACCGCCAGCGGCATGGCTGCGGCCATGATTGACCACATCAACGCCAAGCGCGCCGCCCTGGGCATTGACAAGCCCGGCGAGCGGGTGCTCTACGACATGGAGGCGAGGCGGCAACTCAGGTTCTAGCCCAAGGTCGGAAGCCCAGAGCCGGAAGCCGGCATGCGAAGGCCAGGGCTCCGGCTCCGGGATTGAGGCTTTCGCCTTTCGATTGGTGACTCTCGACTAGGAGGTTCGGATGTCCCGCATCATCGCCACCGCGGCCATCAACGGCGCCTACTCGCTGGTCGGCAAGGCCGAGCAGGCCCTCGAGGCGGCCCTTGGCTCGCACCCCGAGAGCGCCGCGGTCGAGCTGCCCAACACCGGCTACTACCTGCCGATCATCTACGGCACCACGGGCGAAGAGGTGAAGACGCTGGCCGACTGCCGCCGCGTGCTCCAGAGCGCCCGCGAGCTGCTGCCGCCCAAGGTCAAGGGCGAGCACTGGGTGCCCTACCTCGGCCACACGCTCGACGCCGGCATGGCCACGCTGTGGGCCGAAGAAATCTATGAGGCCCTCAAGTACATTGACCCAGACAAATGCCCCTACACGCGCACGGCGGCGCCCACCGACGGCAATATCTGGCTCGGCGCGGCCGACGACGTGATCATGCGCGAGCGCGGCATCGAGTTCGTGGACGGCACGGCTCCCGGCTTCGCGGCCATCGTGGGCGCGGCGCCCGACAACAAGACCGCCGTGAACATCGCCCGCGAGCTTCAGGAGAACTCGATCTACGTCTTCATGTGCGCCGAAACGGGCGGCAAGAGCTTCGCCGAGCAGCTCGCCGAGGAGAACGTACAGATGGGCTGGGAGACCCGCCTGGTGCCCTTCGGCAAGGAGATCTCAGCCGCCACCTTCGCCCTCGGCTTCGCCGCCCGCGCCGCCCTGTCGTTCGGCGGCGTGGCGCCCGGCGACTTCCGCCGCATGCTCCTCTACAACAAGTACCGCGTCTTCGCCTTTGTCCTCGCCCTCGGCCACGTGACCGACGAGTGGTACGCCACGGCCGCCGGCGCCATCAACTACGGCTTCCCCGTCCTTGCCGACACCAACATCCCCGCCATCCTGCCCACGGGCGTCTGCCTCTACGAGCACGTGGTGCCCAACGTCAGGCACGACGAGATGGTGAAGCGCGCGTTCGTGGTTCGCGGCCTCAAGGTCGTGCCCTCCAGCGTGGACATCCCGGTGCGCTTCGGGCCCGCCTTCGAGGGCGAGCGCATCCGCAAGGAAGACATGCAGATCGAGGCCGGCAACCCCAAGGTGGACCTGCCCTGCTTCGAATACGTGCGCACCCTGCCCACCGACAAGGTCGAGGACGGCAAGATCACCGTCGTGGGCCAAGAGGTGGACGGCTTCCAGGAGGGCGAGTGCATCCCCCTCGGCATCCTCGTCGAGGTGTCGGGCGCCAAGATGCAGCACGACTTCGAGCCGATCCTCGAGCGCCAGATCCACACCTTCCTCAACTGCGCCCAGGGCCTGTTCCACATGGGCCAGCGCGACTCGAACTGGATTCGCTTCTCGAAGGAGGCCTTCCAGGCGGGGCTTCGCCTCAAGCACATCGGCACCATCCTCCACGCCAAGCTGCGCGAGGAGTACTCGGCCATCGTGGACAAGTGCCAGGTGACGATCTTCACCAACAAGGCCGAGGTCGAGCGCGTGCTGGCCGAGGCCCGCGCCGCCTACGCCGAACGCGACGCCCGCATGGCCGGCATGACCGACGAATCGGTGGACGTCTTCTACTCCTGCTCGCTGTGCCAGAGCTTCGCGCCCAACCACATCTGCATCATCACGCCCGAGCACCCCGGCCTGTGCGGCGCCTACAACTGGCTCGACGGCCGCGCCGCCTACGAGATCGTGCCCACCGGTCCCAACCAGCCCGTGCCCAAGCAGAACCCCACCGACGAGCGCCTCGGCCAGTGGGAGAGCGTCAACAGGTTCGTCTTCGAGAAGTCCAACCAGAAGCTCGAGCGCTTCAGCGCCTACTCGATGATGGTGGACCCGATGACGAGCTGCGGCTGCTTCGAGTGCATCTCGGCCGTCCTCCCGATGACGAACGGCATCATGATCGTGGACCGCGACCACCCCGACATGACGCCCTGCGGCATGAAGTTCTCCACCCTTGCCGGCTCGGTCGGTGGCGGAAACCAGACGCCCGGCTTCCTCGGCCACTCGAAGATGTACATCAGCTCCAGGAAGTTCATCTCGGCCGACGGCGGCTTCAAGCGCATCGTCTGGATGCCCAAGAAGCTCAAGGAGACCGTGCGCGAACGCCTCAACGCCCGCGCCGCCGAGGAGGGCATCGAGAACTTCGTGGACCTGATCGCCGATGAAACCATCGGGACCACCGAGGAGCAGGTGATGGAGCACCTGGCCAAGGTCGGCCACCCGGCCACCACGATGGACCCGATGTTCTGAACCAGCTACAAGCGGCAAGCGGCAAGCCACAAGCCAGAAGATCGGGATTCCGGAGCTTGGAGCTTGCGGCTTGCCGCTCCCTCTTGAAAGGAGAGTGCCATGGCTCTGACGGCGATGGACATCTTCAAGCTGCTGCCCCGCACGAACTGCCGCAAGTGCGGGCAGCCGACCTGTCTGGCCTTCGCCATGCTGATCGCCCAGAAAAAGGCGAAACTCGAGGATTGCCCCGATGTGAGCCAGGATGCGAAAGACAAGCTCGGCGCCGCTGCCGCACCGCCCATCCAGCTTGTGGCCATCGGCGCCGGCACGAAGGAGCTGAAGATCGGCAACGAGACCCAGCTCTTCCGCCACGACGAAAAGTTCCACTACCCCTGCGGCATCGCCATCCGCGTGTCCGACAAGCTCGGCGACGCCGCCCTCGCCGCCAAGATCGAGAAGACCAACAAGCTCCAGTTCGACCGCGTCGGCCAGCACCTCAAGGTGAACCTGCTCGCCCTTGAGAACGAGAGCGGCGACGCGGCGGCCTTTGCCAAAGCGGCCAAGACCATCGCCGACAGGAGCGAGTACGCCCTGGTCCTCATCACCCACTCGGCGACGGCCATGAAAGCGGCCGCCACGCCCATCGCCGCCCAGAAGCCGCTGCTGTGCGGCGCCGACGCCTCGAACGCCGACGCCATGGCCGCCGTGGCCAAAGAGCTGAAGTGCCCGCTTGTTGTCAAGGGCGACGGCCTCGAAGCCACAGCCGACCTTGTCGAGAAGATCAAGAAGGCCGGCGCCGACCAGATCGTCATTGACCCCGGCGCCCGCGACATCAAGGGCACGCTCCAGGCGCTCACGCTGGCCCGCCGCGCCGCCCTCAAGCGCCAGTTCCGCCCGCTGGGCCATCCGCCCATCGCCTTCACCACCGAGCCCGACCCCTTCGACGAGATGATGCAAGCGACCACCTACCTGCTCAAGTACGCCGCCATCGTGGTCCTCCGCGGCGACGAGCCCTGGCAGGTGCTCCCGCTGCTCACCGCGCGCCAGAACATCTACACGGACCCACAGAAGCCGATCCAGGTCGAGCCCAAGCTCTACCCGATCGGCGAGCCCGGCGACAATGCGCCCGTCATGTTCACCACCAACTTCTCGCTCACCTACTACAGCGTCGAAAGCGAGGTCGAAGCCAGCCGCGTGCCCTCGTACATCCTCGCCGTCAACACCGAGGGCCTCTCGGTCCTCACCGCCTACAGCGGCGACAAGCTCAACGAGAAGACCATCAAGGACGCGATCGACAAGAGCGGCGTCGCCGAAAAGGTGAAGCACCGCAAGCTCATCATTCCCGGCTACGTCGCCGTCCTCTCCGGCAAGATCGAAGAGGCGACCGGCTGGCAGGTGCTCGTCGGTCCCAAGGAGGCATCCTTCATCCCCAAGTTCCTCCAGCAGGTGTGGACGAGCCAGTGAGAGCCTAGCTTGATAGGACGGGTGGGACCAATGGGACCGATAGGACACCAGCACACGCGACGTCTTATCTGTCCTATCGGTCCTATCAGTCCTATCCCACGTGACAGCTCGCGCATCAGGTAGCTCCCATGCCCGACAAGCCCACCATCTGCCGCGTCCACTTCTCGCCCGACGACCGCACGGCCGACGTCGAGCGGGGCGAGACCATCCTCGCAGCGGCCCAGAAAGCGGGCATTTACATTTCGAGCCTCTGCGGCGGCGACGGCATCTGCGGCAAGTGCCGCGTGATCGTGCGCAGCGGCCCCATCCACTCCAAGCCCACCACGCTGCTCGACCGCGACGAGATCCGCCAGAACTACGTGCTGGCCTGCGAGTCCACCGTGCACGGCGACCTCGAGGTCCAGATTCCGCCCGAGACGCGGCTGGAAGAGGGGCAGATTCTGGGCGACGAGGATGCCGAGCGCTTCGGCATGCTCTCGCTCATTGAGGGCGCCGGCTTCCCCCACGACCCCCTGGTGCGCAAGTACCACCTGCCCCTCGAACGCCCCAGCCTCGACTCGCCCCTGGCGGGCCACGAGCGGCTCTATCGGGCGATCCTCAAGCACGAGCCCGAGGCCAGCCTCCAGACGGGCTTCGCCGTGCTGCGCGAGCTGAGCCACATCCTCACGACCGGCGGCTACGACGTCACCGCCACCATCGGCCGCCGCGGCGCCACCACCGAGGTCGTGCAGGTCGAGCCCGGCGACACCTCGGGCCGCAACCTGGGCCTCGCCATTGACATCGGCACCACCACCGTCGTGGTGCAACTCGTGGACCTCGTGAACGCGCGGATCGTGGACAGCGAGGCGAAGTACAACTCGCAGATGAAGCACGGCGAGGACTACATCCGCCGCATCATGTTCGCCGAGGAACACAACGCCCTCGACCAGCTCCAGCGCCTGATCGTCGGCGACCTGAACGAACTGATCGAGATCCTGGTGCGGCGCAACAAGATCGCGCCCACCGACATCACGTGCGCTGTCACCGCCGGCAACACGGCGATGATCCACTTCTTCATCGGCCTCGACCCCGTGGGCATCCGCAAAGAGCCGTACATTCCCGTGGCGAACTTCGTGCCGCCGCTGCGCGCTGCCCAGGTGGGCCTGCGCATCAACCCGCGCGGCATCCTCTACACCCTGCCCAGCGTGGCCGCCTACGTGGGGGCCGACATCACAGGCGGCGCCGTGGCCATCCGCCTCGACGAACAGCCCGAGCTGTGCCTGTTCATTGACGTGGGCACCAACGGCGAAGTGGTGCTGGGCAACAAGGACTGGATGGTCTGCTGTTCGGCCTCGGCCGGGCCGGCCTTCGAGGGCGTGGGCGTGGAGTACGGCATGCGGGCCGCCCGCGGCGCCATCGAGCGCGTGCGCATCACCCCCGGCTGCGGCGTGCTCGTGCAGACCATCGGCAACCGCCCGGCCCGCGGCCTGTGCGGCTCGGGCCTCCTCGACCTGCTGGCCGAGATGTTCCGCGCCGGCATCCTCGGCCGCAACGGGCGCTTCCAGCCCAAGTGCAACGCCCGCCAACTCGTCCACGACGACGGCAGCCTGAAGTTCATCGTTGTGCCCAAGGGCCAGACGGCCGTGGACGACGACATCGTGATCACCCAAGCCGATGTGAGCAACCTCATCCGCTCCAAGGCGGCCATCTACGCCGCCATCTCCACCCTCGTCAAGTCCGTGAACGTGGAGATAGGCGATATCCGCCACATCTACCTCGCGGGCGGCTTCGGCAACTACCTGGACATTCGCAACGCCATCACCCTGGGCATGCTGCCCGACGTGCCGCCCGAGCGCATCCACTTCGTGGGCAACACCGCCGTGGCCGGCGCCCGCGCCGCGCTCCTCTCCGAGGAGGCCCTCGCCCGCATCGAACGCGTCGCCCGCATGATGACCTACGTGGACCTGATGACCAATCCGAAGTACATGGACGAGTTCGTCTCGGCCAACTTCATCCCGCACACCGACGTCGAGAAGTTCCCCTCGGTCGCCGCGCCGCGCAACGAGCCGGTCAGCGCAACGAAGTAGGACATCCAGCCGTGGCCTGCCGAATCGCCATCTGCGGCAAAGGGGGAGTGGGCAAGAGCACCTTCGCCGCGCTCGCCGTGCGCTGCCTCAGCGAGGAGCGCCAGCGCCCTGTGCTGGCCGTGGACGCCGATCCCAACGCCACGCTGGGCGCCCTGCTGGGCATCCAGGCGGACGCCTCGGTCGCCGACATCCGCGAGGAAACGCTCGAGAAGAAAGACGCCATCCCCAGCGGGATGTCAAAGGACCAATTCGTCGAGTTCAGGATCCAACAGTGCATCTCCGAGCACAAAGGCTTCGACCTGCTGACCATGGGCCGCCCCGAGGGGCCGGGCTGCTACTGCTTCGTCAACAGCCTGCTCCGCCGCTACCTCGAGCGCGTGGCCGACGACTACCCCTACGTAGTCATTGACAACGAGGCCGGCATGGAGCACCTCTCGCGCCGCACCGACGGCGCGGTGGACCTGATGCTCATCGTCACCGAGCCCACCGTGGTGGGCGCCGACACCGTCCAGCGCATCGCCGCGTTAGCCCGCAAGCTGCGCATCACGGTCAAGAAGAAGGCCGTCGTGCTCAACCGCGTGCCGCCCGCCGGCGTGCCCGAGGCCATCCGCGACCGGATCGCCGCAGCCAGGCTGCCCATCGCCGGCGAGATCCCCGTGGACGCGGCGATCGCCGAAGCCGCCGCGGCCGGCCGCTCGCTCCGCGAGCTGCCCGCCGACAGCCCCATGTTCGCCAGCGTGTGCCGGATCCTCGGCCAGGAGGTCCCCGGCCGAAGCAGCGTGAAGAAAGGTTAGCTCAGGAAGCACTCACCCCTGCAAGGAGGAGACGCAATGCCGCTTCCCGCCCTGAAGGACAGTTACCCTGCCGGCGTCAACGTGGTCACCCTGGGCGCCACCCGCGACCAGGGAGGCACACGCTCCATCGTCCATCAGATTGGCGGGGCCAAGACCCTGCCCTTCATGGACAGCGACGGCGCCGTGGGGCACAAGGTGCTCATCGCCATGGACGTGCTCGACGCGGCGCCCGAGGGCTGGCCCGACGTTCTCAAGGAGGCCTATGGCGGCGTGCTGGGCGACCCCGCGGCCTGGGCCAAGAAGTGTGTCGAGGAGTTCGGCGCCGACCTCATCTGCGTGAAGCTCGACGGCATTGACCCCGATGGCGCCAACCGCTCGGCCGACGACGCCGTGGCGGCCGTCCGCGCCGTGCTCGGCGCGGTGGGCGTGCCCCTCATCGTCTGGGGCTGCGGCATTGACGCCAAGGACAACGAGGTGCTGCCCAAGGTCAGCGGCGCCACCAAGGGCGAGCGCATCCTCATCGGCTGCGCCAAGCAGGACAACTACAAGCGCCTCGTCGCCTCCTGCATCGCCGACGGCCACAACCTCATCAACCTCGCGCCCCTCGACATCAACATCGCCAAGCAGGTGAACACCCTCGTCACCGAAATGGAGTTGCCAGCCGACCGCATCGTGATGTTCCAGACCTCGGGCGCCCTCGGCTACGGCATCGAGTACGCCTACTCGATCCAGGAGCGCCAGCGCCTGGCCGCCCTCGGCGGCGACAAGATGATGATGATGCCGGTCATCTGCGACGTCGGCTACGAGGCCTGGCGCGCCAAGGAGGCCCGCATCCCCGACGCCGAGGCCCCCGAATGGGGCGCCCAGGCCCAGCGCGGCCCCATGTGGGAGGCCGCCACGGCCATCGCCCTCGCCCAGGCCGGCTGCGACATCCTCCGCATGCGTCACCCCAGGGCTGTCGCGGCCGTCAAGAAGGCACTCAAGGGCTTGCAGGGGTAATGCGCAGACCGAGTGGGACAGGTGGGACCCGTGCGACCCGTGGACCCCATCTGTCCCACGAGTCCCACGGGTCGCACAAGTCTCACCCCTGAAAGGAGCACGTGCATGATCGCGGTTGCCGAACGCATCAACGGCATGTTCAAGGACGTTCGCAGGGCCATTCAGAAGAAAGACAAGGCCGTCATCGCCGACCTCGCCCAGCGCCAGACCGAGCAGGGCGCACGCTACCTCGACATCAACGTGGGCACTGCCGCCGCCGACCAGGAAGCCGCCATGCGCTGGCTCGTGGACTGCGTGCAGCAGGCCTGCAAGACCCCCATCGCCCTCGACAGCCAGAAGCTTCCCGTCATCCAGGCCGGCCTCGAAGTCACCGACGGCCGCCCCCTCATGATCAACTCCATCAGCGGCGACCCCGAGAAACTCGACGTCTACATGCCCCTCGCCGTCCAGCACAACGCCGCCCTCGTCTGCCTCACCATCAACGTCGAGGGCGTGCCCCAGAACATTGACAAGCGCGTCGAGATCGCCATGACCATCGTCGCCAAAGCCATGGAACACGGCCTCGAGATGCCCAAGGTTTTCATCGACCCCATCGTGCTGCCCGTCACCGTGGACCAGAAGCAGCCCCTCTACATCTGCGAAGTCATCCGCCAGATCAAGACCGTCCTGTGCGACCCCGCCCCCAGCACCATCGTGGGCCTCTCCAACATCTCCCAGGGCACCAGCCAGCGCCCCCTCATCAACCGCACTTGCCTCGTCATGCTCCAGGCCTACGGCCTCGATGCCGCCATCATTGACGTCCTCGACACCGAAATCATGGACGCCGCCATCTCGGCCGACGTCCTCATGAACCGCATCATCTACAGCGACAGCTACCTCAAGTCCGCGCGCATGTGAGTTCTCGCGCGTCCTGGGGTGCTTCGCTGCCCGCCTTGACAAGAGGGAGCCTGGGCCTCGCGTGCCCTCGCTCCCTCGCCTCTTTGGCCATTGAAGGAGGAACCGGGCATGACGCTGCACCGCCTCGCCCTCCCGTGCTGCCTGGCGGCGAGCCTGGCCGCCACCACCGCGCTGGCCACGCAGACCGCCTTCTGGCGGCCCTATGAGGCCGACGCCGAGACGCATCTGCTGATGCGTTTCGACCCGCCCGACCCCGCTCAGGCCCTCGGCGAGACGGGCAAGGCCGAACTCGTCGGTGATGCGGCCGCCACGCCCGAGAGCCGCTTCGGCGGAGCCCTCAGGCTCTCGGGCAAGGGGGCCGTCAAGGTGGCGCCCAGGGAGCCGTACCGCGGCGGCACCGTGGCCATCGAGGCCTGGCTCAAGCTCGAGCGCTACCCGCACAAGATGGCCCATGTCGTGTGCAGGCCAGCGGTTGTGGACAGCGATGCCCGTTACGACCCGAAGGTGGACAGGACGAAGGGCTTCGGCCTCTTCATTGACGCCGGGGGGGCGCTGCACCTGGAGACCACGAATCTCTACTACGGACGCCGCACCGTCACGTCCAGCCCCCCGGGCGTCGTGCCCCTGGGCAAGTGGGTTCATGTGGCGGGCATCTCGGCGGTCTATCGTCGGCTCTACGTGGATGGCCGCGAGATAGCCTCCGTCGGCATCCAGTGGGGCGAGGGGCTGGCCGTCCATGGCGACGAGGAGTCCGGGCCCGGCCCGCTCTTCATCGGAAACAACGCGACGGGCGACGCCGGCCTTGCCGGCCTGCTCGATGAAGTCCGCATCCACCGCAATGTCTTCCGCCTCTGGGAACCTGAGGACATGGCGTGGACACGTCAGACCGCGACTTGGCCGGTGCCGATCTCAGAGCCTCTGTTCCTCACGGGGCACCAGCCGGCCGTCTACCTGCCGCTGGACGAGACCCTTGTTCCCATGTACGGCCCTCCTGAACTCAAGGTGGGCGGCGCGAAGACCCGGTTCGTCGAGGGGGTACGGAACCAGGGCGTCGTCGGCGGCCTCAGCCTCGCTGCCCCGGGACTCCTGCGCCTCGACGAAGGCTCGCTCGAGTTCTGGTTCCAGCCCTACGGCGTGAACAACTGGTCGGACCGCAACCGCGGCTTCGTCTCCACCGGCGCATTCACGCTCTACATCTTCAACGGGGGCGACCCGGGGCGGCCCGTCTCGCTCTACTACGCGAACGGCCAGGGCGGCCTTGAGTTCCTGAACGTCGAGGACGACTTCTACGAAGGCCGCTGGCGCCACGCGATCATCACCTGGCGTGGCCGCGAAGTATGCCTCTACATGGACGGCCGCCTCGCCGCCCGCTCGACCGCTGCGAGCCTCGCCACGCCTGGCAACAAGGGCGTCTCCGACAGCCTCCAGTTCGGGGAGGCCATTGTGGACGAGGTCTTCGCCTATCGCAAGGCCCTCCTGCCCGAGGAGGTGGCCAACGCCTTCTGGCGCTACCGCGACCCCTCGAAGCTGAACCGCGACGTGCGGCTGCCCGCCATCGAGGTCGAGGGCATGTTTCTCCCCAGCACCCGCACGCTCCACTATCGCCTCATCCCGAACGTCGAGCCCTCCGCCATCCCGCAGGTCGTCCTGACCCTCAAGTCCCCCACGGGCAAGGAGCTTCTCCGCAAGAAGGCGCCCCTGGGCGCCGCCGACGCCTCATGGCTCGACCTGCCGCGCCTCGGCGAGGGCCTTCATTCGCTCGTCGCATCGGTCGTTGACCAGGCGGGGAAGACGACTGAAGGCGGAGCGTTCGTGTTCGACCACAAGGTGTTCCCGTGGACGGGCAGCGAACTGGGCATCACGGACGAAGTCCATCCACCCTTCACGGCCGTGGCAGCCAGGGGGCAGGAGGCATCGGTCGTGGGCCGCACGCACGTGATGAACGGCTTCGGTCTCTGGGGGTCGGTGGTTGCAGGTGGAAAAGAGGTCCTCGCGGCGCCGATCGCGCTGCGGTACTGGGTCGGCAGAAACGAGGGCGAGTGGGGCAAAGTGGGCGGCAAGTTCACCAGCCGCAAGCGCGACCGGGCGGTCTTCGATGCCAGCGCGACGGCGTCCGCGCTCAAAGTCGCCGCGAAGTCCACCATCGAGATGGATGGTTGCATGCGGGTGGAGATGACGCTCTCGCCCGGGCCGAAGCCCGAACCGGTCGAGCGGCTGTGGCTCGACATCCCTCTCAAGGCGTCGGAGGCCCGGCTGCTGCACGAGACGACCGACACGCTTCGGGCGAACTTCGCGGGCGCCGTGCCCGAAGGGCAGGGGGTGGTGTGGGACAGCCGCAAGGGGCAACGGGGCAAGAGCTGGCGGAACGCCTTCACCGCCTACATCTGGCTCGGAAACCCCAACCGCGGCCTCGCCTGGTTCGCCGAGAACGACCGCGGCTGGGTCACTCGCAAGGACCACAAGGAGCCCCTTCAGGAAGTCATCCGCGAGGGCCACAAGGTGATCCTGCGCATCCACCTCATCAATCAGCCCGTGACGCTCAAGGAGCCGCGGACGCTCGTCTTCGGCCTCCAGGCGTCGCCCACGAAGCCGATGCCCGAGGGCTGGCGGGCCAAGCTGCCCGACCTGCCGACCGGCCTCGCCGTCGTGCCCTTCGGCGGACTCTGCTGCTCGTACCAGACCCCCTACCGGAACGACTGGACGATTGCCGATAAGATCGCCGAGGCCCGCGCGACGGGCAAGGTGGATGCCGACTGGTTCACCGCCTACGCCAAGCAGCACGACCCGCCCCCCGCCCACGGCACGTGGCCGTGGCTCGGCAGCGTGATGCACTTCGCGGGCAGGGCGAAGGACGTCGGCCCCAACCGCCCGCTCACGGTCTACCAGGAGGAGATGGCCGCCTGCACCGCCCGCGACGAGTGGAAAGTCTACGCCGACGAATGGACTGTCGAGCCCTTCGCCTTCCGCCGCGGGCCGCTCACCCAGCCCGACGAATCGGTCTTCCGCGGCGGGCGCAACACCGGTCCCTGCGCCACCGTGACTTTCGGGCGGAGCTATCAGGACTTCGGCTGCTACGTGGCCAACGAGTGGCTCAAGCGCGGCATGAGCCTCTACTGGGACAACACCTACCCGCGTTCGAGCATGAACCCGCTCAACTCCGCGGCCTATGTGACCGACGATGGCACGATTCAGCCCGCTGTCCTGCTCTGGAACCAGCGCGAGTACCAAAAGCGCGTGTGGAACCTGCTCCAGGAATGGCGCAAGAAGCGCCGCGAGCCGCTCGAATGGGTGAACCACATGACCAATACGCTGGTTCTGCCGATTCACACCTGGGCGACGGCGAACCTCGACCACGAGCTCGGCTCGGCCAAGCCGTTCAGCCCCGAATGGCTCCAGGCCGAGACTATCGGCCTTCAGACCGGCAACTACCCCCTCACCCTCTACGCCATCACAGGCAGCCAGAACGCCGTCCTCCAGAAGTTCCCCCAGGAAATTCAGTATCGCGCGGAGTGGGGCATGCGGATGGTCCACGAGATCCAGTCCAACGGCGGCAAGCTCTACGACCTCGTCCGCCAGTTCGGCTACGGCACCGACGCGCTGACCGTCCACAACTACTGGGCCGACGAGCCCGTGCTGAGCGTCGAGCCGACCCGGGTGAAGTGGCTCGTCCTGTCCAAACCCCAGACCGGCGAGCAGCTCATCATTCTGGCGAGCTGGGCAGCAGAGGATGTCAAGGCCGCTGTGCAGCTCGGCTCGGCGAAGACCGCCATCACCGATGCGGAGAATGGCTCAGCGGTTGACCCGGCCGCGGTGACGCTGGCGGGGCCGTATGGGGTGAGGGTATTGCGGGTGCGCGCCGAATAGGACGGAGAGGACCGACAGGACGGATAGGACCATCGAGAAAGGGTTCGCTCACAGTCCTATCGGTCCTATCTGGCCTATGGGTCCTATCCCACGACAGCAGGAGGTGTTCTCGATGGGTGCCAAAGAGCTTTATGACCAGTACCTCATCACGTCCATGGTCGCCGGCTTCGAGCCGATCGAGGTGGTGCGGGCCTCGGGCTGCACGGTGACGGGCGCCGAGGGGCGAGACTACCTCGACTGCTTCAGCGGCATCGCCGTGGTGAACGCAGGCCACGGGCACCCGAAGGTGCTCGCCGCGGCGCGCGAGCAGATGGAGAAGCTGGTGCACTGCTGCACCTACGTCTACTACAACCCGTGCGCCGCCGAGCTGGCGAAGCGGCTGGCCGAGGTGACGCCTGGCGCCCTTCAGAAGAGCTTCTTCGGCAACAGCGGCGCCGAGGCCATCGAGGGGGCGGTGCGCCTGGCCAAGCAGTTCACCAGACGGCACGAGCTGGCGGCGCTCACGGCCAGCTTCCACGGCCGGACGGTGGGCACGCTCTCGATCAGCGGCAACCGCGGGCGCAAGAAGGGCTTCGGGCCATACCTGTCCGGTGTGGCCTTCGCTCCCGCGCCCTACTGCTTCCGCTGCCCGCTGAAGCTGAGCTATCCCGCCTGCGGCGTGGCGTGCGCCGAGGCGATGGCCGACGTGTTGCGCTATCAGACCGCTGGCGACGTGGCGGCGTTCGTGGCCGAGCCGGTGATGGGGGAGGGCGGCATGATCGTCCCGCCGCCCGAGTACTTCCAGCGTGCCGTGGAGATCATCCGCAAGGACGGCGCCCTCTTCATCGCCGACGAGGTGCAGTGCGGCTTTGGCCGGACCGGCAAGCTCTTCGCGATCGAGCACTACGGCGTGGAGCCCGACATCCTGTGCATGGCGAAGGGCATCGCCGACGGCTTCCCCTTGAGCGCCTTCATCGCCCGCCCCGGCGTGGCCGACGCCTTCGCGCCCGGCGACCACCTCTCGACCTTCGGCGGCAACCCCGTGTCGTGCGCGGCGGGCCTGGCCAACCTTGACGTGATGCTCGGCGAACGGCTGCCCGAGCGCGCCGCGGAGCGGGGCACGCAGTTGATGCGCCGCCTCGCAGCCATGAGCGAGAAGTGTCCGCTCATAGGCGACGTGCGCGGCAAGGGCCTGATGATCGGCGTCGAACTGGTTCGCGACGCCGCGAAGACGCCGGCCGATGCCGAGGCGCGTGAGGTGCGCCGCCTCTGCCGCGAGGCCGGCGTGCTCGTGGGCCTGGGCGGCGTGTTCGGCAACGTGCTCCGGCTCCAGCCGCCGCTCGTGATCAGCGAACCCGAGGCCGCTCGGGCAGCGGATGTGCTGGAGGACAGCCTGCGTCGCATGGTCTCAACTGGAGGCACGCGATGAGTTCCCGCATCACGCGAAGACGGTTTCACAAGGAGGTGGCGATCATGGGCGCAACGGCAGCAGCGCTGCGCGGAGCCGGTGTGTCGGGGGCGGAGCCTGTGGCGCAGATGCCGAAGATCAGGCTCGGCTCGCTCGAGGTCTCGCGCCTCTTCATCGGCAGCAATCCCTTCTTCGGCTTCAGCCATGGAAACCCCCAGGCTTCGGCCGACGAGATGAAGGCCTACTATACGCCCGAGCGGATCATGGCCACCCTCGACGCCGCGGCCGACCAAGGCATCACCGCCGTTTGGACCCCTTGCTACGAGCACTGGATCGAGCTGTGGCTGAAGTACAAGGAGAGGGGCGGCAGGCTCGACGCCTGGATCGCCCAGCCCGACCGCTCGCCGATGGAGAAGGACATCCTGGCCGCCGTGAGGAACGGAGCGAAGGCCATCGCCATCCAGGGCTGCCACATTGACGACCAGGTGACGAAGGGCAGATGGGACGTCGTGCGCGGCTGGCTCGAGCTGATCCAGAGCCACAAACTGCCCGCCGGCATGGCCACTCACCGCGCCACGACACACCTGGAGGCGGAGGAGAGGGGGATGCCTACCGACTTCTACCATCAGACCGTCTACCGACCCGACGACTACGTTCCGGGCGGCCTTGAGGAGTCGCTGGCCGTCGTTGAGAGGCTCGAGAAGCCCGTCGTCGCCTACAAGGTGCTCGGCGCCGGCCGCATTGCGCCGGCGGACGCCTTCCCCGCGCTCCTCAAACGCCTGAGGCGCAAGGACGGGATTTGCGTCGGCGTGTTCCCCAGAAAGCGCGACGAGATCGCCGAGAACGCGGCCCTCATGCGCCGGCTCACGGCACCTGAGCGCTGAGGCGACCCCGGTTCTGCTCTCAGGCTTCCCCTGAGCCCCGATGGGGCGACATGGGACAGCCCAGGGCGGAGCGAAGCGGAGCCCTGGGAACGGTCGTCCACCCAGGGGCAGCCCTGAAAGGGCGGAATAGCCCTCGATGCGGCGGCCTATGCCGCCCCTACAGGGCTTGAACCCTTGCGCGTTGATACCCAGGGCTGCGCTTCGCTCCGCCCTGGGCTATCCTGTCACGCCCTTGCAGGGCTAAGAACCGTCAAGCAGCGAAACTGGGTTCGCCTCAGACCTGGCCGCGCTTGACACCCCGCGGGTGGCAACATAGACTTGTTCTTGGCGGCAGTACGCGCCTTTGGCAGTGGAACCTTGGTGTTGGAGATCTTCGATGCATGGTGCACGCAGGATCCTGCTTGCGGCTTGGGCTCTGGCCCTTTGCAGTTGGCAGAACGCCGCGTGGGCCGGCGATGCCCCGGCGGCGAATGCGGCAGGGGGCGGCCCTGTTCTGTCCCAGGCGCCTGTGGGCGCCGAAGAACTGGGCTTCGAGGAAATCCTCTTCGTCAAGCGCAAACCCTACTCGTCCGACCACTATTACACGGACATCAACAACGGCACCAGCCCCGACCGCTTCGTCCCCGAGAACGGCATCTACATCTACAACGTGCGCACAAAGGCCGAGCGGCCCGTGATCACCGCCGCGGCGCTGCCCGGCGGCAAGGGCTTCATCGGCAAGATCAGCCTGTCGTTCGACGCGAAGCGTGTGCTCTTCGACTTCCGCGAGAACCCCGGCGCGGGCTTCCGCATCTGGGAGGTGGGCATCGACGGCAAGGGCCTGCGGCAGGTCTCCTTCCCGCCCAAGGACGAGGCCGAGAAGGTGGCCCGCTGGAACCGCGGCTGGCATACCGACGACATTCACCCCAACTACCTGCCCGACGGCCGAATCGTCTTCTCCTCCACGCGTTCCGAGTGCACGGTGCTGTGCGGCGGCTCTTCCCATCTCGTGGCGCCCACGCTCCACCGCATGGCCGCCGACGGCACGAACGTGGAACAGCTCACGCGCAGCCCCGTCAGCGAGTTCTGCCCCATCGCCCTCGACGATGGACGCGTGATGTACCACAGGTGGGAGTACGTGGACAAGGGGGCGCGCGTGGCCAAGACCGTGTGGTCCATGAACCCCGACGGCAGCCGGCCGCAGGAGCTCTACGGCCTGGCCGACGATGACACGACGATCTACATGTACCCCATGCCCCTTCCCGGCAGCCACAGCCGCTTCGTGTGCGTGGGCACCTGCCATTTCCCCCAGGGTGGCTGCCTCGGTCCCATCCTGATTGTGGACTACGGGATGGGCGTGCGCGAGCGCGGGCCGGACCCCAACGAGCCCGGCTTCGTGCGCGGCGACACCCACCATCCCGTCGTCAACATCACGCCCCACGTCTTCATCGCCCGCAGGTCGGAGCCCGGCTGGCACTTCCTGGCAGCCGACGGCAAGTATGTCCACGACCCGGAGGGCAAGAAGGGGCACCTCTACGCCACTCCGTACCCCGTGAGCGACCGCAAATTCCTCGTCTCATTCAAAGCCAACCCCGCCGATCATTACAAGCAGGTGCCCAACGCCTACGGCCTGTGGCTGATCGACACCGAGGGCACCCATCGCCTGGTTCACGCCGACCCTGCGCTGTCGTGCTGGCATCCGCTGGCGCTCGTGCCTCGCACGGTGCCGCCCGTGCTGGAGCCCGTGCGCGACCCGCAGTACGCGGCCGCCAATCAGGCCCTGTGCGTGGTGGAGAACGTGTACCAAGGCATGGACGGTGTGGCGCCGGGGGAGGTCAAGTGGCTGCGGGTCAACGAGGTCGTGCCGCGTTACTGGTCCACCGGCCGGCGCTGGGGCACATCGCTGAGCAGCTCGAGCTGGAAGGCGGCCCTCTGGCCGCGCGTGCAGTGGGGCGTGGTGCCCGTCGAGGCCGATGGCTCGGCCCACTTTGTGGTGCCGGCCGGCCGCAGCTTGTTCTTCCAGGCGCTAGACAAGGACTTCCGTGAAGTGCAGCGCGAGCGCACCTATGTGAACTACGCGGCCGGCGAACTGCGCTCGTGCACGGGCTGCCATGGCCAGCACAGCCGCACCGCCGCCGTGCGCACCGGCGGCACGCCCCTGGCTCTCGGCCGCCCGCCGAGCATCCTCCAGCCCCAGCCGTGCGACCTCAAGGAGAACGGCGGCGATGGCCTGGCCGGCCAGGTCATCCACTACCCCACCGACATACAGCCCATCCTCGACGCCAAGTGCGTATCGTGCCATGGCGCGAAGGACCCCGCCGGCGGCCTGAGGCTCACCGGCGAGCTCACGACCTACTACAACACCTCCTACGAGCAGCTCGCCAGCAAACAACTGGCCGGCCCGATCATCCCCGAATTCACCTCATTCAACCAGGGCGACCGAGGCAACTACAACGGCGCCGCTCTGCCGCCCAAGAGCCTCGGCTGCGCCAAGAGCACGCTCATGGCCATGCTCACCGACCCCAGGCACGCGAAGAACGCCAAGGACGATCACTCGAAGATCCTCACGACGATGGAGCTGATGCGCCTGGCCCGCTGGGTGGACAGCAACTACCAGTTCTACGGCAGCTACTTCGGGCGGCACCACCCGAGCTGGGCCGCCAAGCCCGACCCGGCCGTGCCCGCCTACGACCCGGCCGACTTCCGACGCAAGGCGACCTTTGAGGAGGCCGTAAGCTTCCTGGCCCCGCCGTGGCACCGCTAGATGACGCGAAGACAAGCGTCCTGTGCGGCGGGTGGCTCCCTGCCTTGTTCCAGGGCAGTTGACAGGCTGGCCACGAATGGCTACTCTAGAACCATGGGTGGGGAGCCAGAAACCTGGTTGCAGAAGGGTTTGCCAGGCGGCCCTGCCGGGCGAACCGAGACTTCCGGGCCGAACTAGAAGAGGGAGAGTATGGCCTCGTTGACTTGGCAGACGGCTGAGGGCGAGCGCCGCTTCCGGTTGGGCGTGGAGACACGCATCGGGCGCGCCCCGCAGAACGACATCTGCATCTCCGACGGAGGTGTCTCCGGGGTCCATGCCCGCATTGTCCGTGAAGGCACCGCATGGATCCTGGAAGACTGTGGGAGCCGCAATGGCACCTACGTCAACGACGAACCCCAGAAGCGCTGCGTCCTGCGCGACGGGGACCTCCTCGGCATCGGCAACGCCGACCTGACGTTCCACTCGCGCGATGCGGCGGACGACGCGAGCGAGGAGATGCTCACCGACGCCTCGACCATCCTGTGGCGCAAGGGCGATTCGGCCGCTCCGGCCCCGCAGGGGGTGGTGTCGAAGATGGAGGGCGATGCCACCCGCCTCCGGCGCCTGGTGCGCACGGATGTTGACTACAGCGCCGTGGGCTCGGTCGACTCTCTGCGTTACACCACGATGGCGCTGCCCCAGGCCAACGAGGACCCGCGCCAGCTCGCCCGACGCCTCCTCGCCGCCTACGAGATCTCCCGGGCCACCACGGGAACCCTCGGCACCTCTGAGATTCTGGACCGCGTCCTCGGCGCGCTTTTCGAGATCTTCGGCGTCGCCGACCGCGCGTTCATCGTCCTCGTAGACCCCCAGAGCCGGGAGGTCCATACGGCGGCCGCCCGCTGCCGCGTCAAAGGCAGGGCCGCCGACGCCGGCATCTCTCACACCGCACTCGAGCGCGCCATGCGCGAACGCGCCGGCCTCCTGTGCCGCGATGCGGCCGCCGACGAGCGTTTCGCCGGCTCCCAGAGCATTGTGGGCCTCGGTATCCGCTCGATGATGATCGCGCCTCTCGTGTTCCGCGATGAGGTGCTGGGCGCCGTGCACATAGACACGCTCAAGGGCATGCACAGCTTCACCCAAGCCGACCTCGAGCTGCTCACCTTCGCGGCGAACCAGGTGGCAGGCTGCCTCGCCAACGCCCGCCTCCACGAGAAGGTCGTGGCCTCCGAGCGCCTCGCCGCCGTCGGCCAGACCCTCGCCGGCCTCACCCACTGCATCAAGAACATCCTCCAGGGCATCAAGGGCGGAGCCTACATCCTCGACAAGGGCCTCAACGCTCAGGACATGGCCCGCATCCGCACCGGCTGGGAAATGGTCTCCCGCAACAACAGCTTCATGGAGGACCTGGTCTGGGACCTCCTGACTTACTCCAAGCAACGGCAGCCCGAGTATGCCGAGGCCGACCTCGGCGCCCTGTGCACCGAAATCTGCGAACTCACCGCCGCGAGGGCCGAGAACGCCAACGTCACCTTCTCGATCCAGCTCGACCCCGCCCTGGGCCCCGTGGAGGTGGACCCGCGCGGAATCCGCCGCTGCCTGCTCAACATCATCACTAACGCCATTGACGCCTGCGCCGCCTCCGGCGGCACGGTCACCGTGCGCACCCAGGCCCCCACGACCGACCCCTTCGCCCGCGTCGCCGTCAGCGACACGGGCTGCGGCATGTCGCCCGAGACCCTCGCCAAGCTCTTCACCGTCTTCTTCAGCACCAAGGGATCGAAGGGCACCGGCCTCGGGCTCCCCGTCACCCAGAAGATCATCGAAGAGCATGGCGGCCGCATTGACGTCGCCTCCGAGATCGGCAGGGGCACCAGCTTCACCCTCTGCCTCCCGCTCCGGCGGCAACGCGACACACAGAAAGTATGAGGGCAAGTATGGCCAGCAAACCCAAGAAGGTGCTCATCGTGGACGATGAGCTGGACAACCGCAGGTTCGTCAAGGCGACCCTCGAGGACGAGGGCTACGAGTTCGCCTTCGGACGCGACGGCGGCGACGCGGTCGAGAAGGCGGCTGCCGAGCGGCCCGACCTGATCGTGATGGATGTCCAGATGCCCAAGAAGGATGGTTTCGCCGCCCTTTACGAGCTGCGCCAGAACCCCGCCCTCAAGGCCATTCCAGTCGTGCTCCTCACCGGGATCGCCGAGAAGACAGGCGTCCGCTTCTCCGCCGACGCCGTCCACGACTACATGGGCGAGCGCCCCGACGCCTTCCTCGACAAGCCCGTGGACCCCGCGAAACTCCTGGCCACGGTGCGCAAGCTCATCGAGCGCTAGGAAACTGCCTCAGAACCCACGCGGGCTGCGCGGCCGGCAGCGCAGCCCGCGTGGACTTCGGCACAGACGCTAGTAGTGCACCTTGCCCACCTTGAGCCACAGGGTGCGCTGAAGGTTGATGGCGAAGACCGCGCTCGCGATACTCAGGAGCTTGCTCTCGGCTGTGTCGGCCCGGCTGGTGAGCACGACGGGCACCTTGGCCCCCACGAGCAGTCCCGCCAGCCGGCAGTTGCCCATGTAAGCGAGGGCCTTGGCCAGGATATTCCCCGCCTCGATGTTGGGCACAAGCAAAACGTCCGCCCAACCCGCGACGGGGCCGGAAATCTTCTTGTGCTTCGCCGCAATCTCGCTGACCGCGTTGTCGAGGGCGAACGGGCCGTCCACCTCGCAGTCCACCGAGAACTGGCGCCGCTTGCTCATCTGGGCGAGGGCGGCCGCGTCGAGCGTTGCGGGCATGGCGGGGTTGATGAGCTCCACGGCGGCCAGGACGGCCACCTTGGGCCGCATGATGCCGAAGGCGCTGGCCATGTGCACGGTGTTCAGCAGGATGGCGGCCTTCTGCTCGAGATCGGGGGCCATGTTCATCGCGCCATCGGCCACGAAGATCAGGCGGTCCAGGTTCCGGCTCTCGATGATGAAGACGTGGCTCATGATGGCGCCGGTGCGCAGGCCCTGCTCCTTGTGCAGGATGGCGCGCAGGAAATCGTCGGTGTGGAGGTAGCCCTTCATCACGATGTCGGCCTCGCCGCGCGAGGCGAGCGACACGGCGCCCAGCGCCGCCTTCAGCGGGTCCGGCTCGTGCACGATGTCGGCCTCGCGAACCGCGTACTGGGCGCGCTCGGCCTCCTCGAGGATGCTCTCGCGGTCGCCGAAGAGAACGGCCTGCACGAGGCCCTGGGCCTCTGCGTCGCGAATGGCCTCGATGACCGTGTAGTCCTGAGCGACGGCAACGGACAGGCGGCGGCGTGGCTGATGCGCCACCAGGCGCAGCAGGGCGTCGAAGTTCTTCATCGGCCGATTCTCCTCTCGCGCGGGGACGTGGCGACCTGAGTTGCCACAAGGATACCCATTTGCCCCGCCGAGGTCAATGGCCGGCTGCGAATCGGGTGGACCCGCGAAAGCCGGTGACCCCACCCAGCGAAAGCCCAGTCTGTGTGGCACAGCCGCCCTCGGCTGTGCTTGTGGGCGGGACGTCCCGTCCCGCGCATCGCGGCGTGTGGACACGCCGCCCACAATGCCCGCCACCGGCGCAGGCGCCTGTGCCACACGGTCGCCTGCTTTGCCGGGTCGCATCGCCGCGAATCGCGCTTGACGCAAGGGCCGGGAGCCGGTATAAGGATGAAGAGCCGGGGAATCCACGGAGGCGCCAGCTATGCCAGAGGCCAAGCCCGCCGAACGGGTCGGGGATTTCGAGTTCCTCGATCTCCTGGCCGTTGGGGGCATGGGGCAGCTCTGGCGCGTCCGCCACGTGAAGCTCGACGCCATCTACGTGGCGAAGGTTCTGCGGCCCGACCTGCGCAGCGACCCCGAGTTCGCCGCGCGATTCCTGCGCGAGGCCCGCCTCGTCGCCAGGTTTCGCCACCCCAACGTCGTCCAGGTGTTCGGCTTTGACGAAGAGCACATGCTCTACTTCATGGAATACGTGGAGGGCACCGACCTCGACCGGCTGATGCGGGTGCGGAAGAACCTCACGTTCAACGAGAAGCGCACCATCATCGAGGTCGTCGCCGACACGATCGGCCACGCCCATCGCCAGTTCGACCTCATCCACCGCGACATCAAGCCGAGCAACGTCCTGGTGGCCATCGCGCAGCCCGACGACCCGATCCTGCAATCACACATCAAGCTGACCGACTTCGGCATCGCCCGCGTGCTGTCGCTCAACCAGCGCGTCACCATGTCCTCCGGCATGGTCATGGGCACGGTGCAGTACATGGCGCCCGAGCAGTTCGAGGGCGAGGCGGCCAAGGAGAGCGACGTCTACTCCATCGGTGTCCTTTACTACCAGCTCCTCACCGGCGTGCTCCCATTCACCGGCCCCACCGCCTTCGTGATCCGCGACAAGCACCGCAGCGAGATCCCGCCCGCGCCGCACAAGGTCAACCCCGACGTGCCGCTCGTGGACTCCATGACGGTGATGCGTTGCCTGGAGAAGGACCCCACGAAGCGCTTCCGCGATGCGGCCGAGCTCCACGAGCACCTGGGGGCCACCCAAGGCACCGCGCACACGGTCGCGGTGCCTCGCAGACGTTCCACGCCCACCGCCGAGGCTGCGCCAGGCACGGATAGCGGCATCGTGGAGCGCACCGAGCAGATCGAGCGGACGCAGCGCGGCACAACTCGGCACGGCAGGCGCACCCCCATCCGCGCCACCACGGCCTCCAGCGATCAGGTGACCGAGCGCACCATTCCCGCCGCCCTGGCGCCGGTGACCGAGCGCACTATCCCCGCATCGCTCGAGCCCGTGACGGAGCGGACCATCTCTGCCGAGGCCGTCCCGGCCGCCGCCGACGCGACGGCGGCCGTTCTGGAGCCTGTGACGGAGGCCGCCCCGCGGCGGCGACGCAGGCCCCTGCTGTGGGTGACCCTCGGATTGGCCGGCGCCGCGCTCCTGGCCGCCGGGATCATCGCCGCGCTCCCCTGGACAGGCTCGGGCACGCCCACCATCAGGCCAGACACGGCGGTCTTGCCAGCCACGGCTACCCCCCGAACCGCGGCCGCACAGCTCATCACGGCCAAGGACCTCGCGGCTGCCCGCTCGCTCGAAGAAGCCCGTCGAATCCTCGACCGCCTGGGTGAGCGAGTGGAGGCGGCGCCCGACCCCCAAGCCGCCCGCACCCAATTGGCTGGCTATCGCGAACTGCTCGCCCTCCTCTCGGCGGCGGCCACGGCTGTCGCCGATGGCAAGTGCGACGAAGCCGAGCGCACCCTCCGCAACGCCGAGATGGCTCTCGAGCGCATTGACGGCGTTGCCCTGGGGGAACTGCCCAAGGATTTCCTGTTCCGTCACACCCTGAGCGTGGCCGGCGGCCAGGCCCGCGCTCTCGCTGCTCAGGCCGCGAGACTGGTCGAGGTGCTCGAGCCTGTTGCCACGTCGCGCGCCTCAGTGCGGTACATGCTCGAGCGCTACAAGGCGGCCAGCGCCGCCGTGCTCGAGAGCCTGGCCTTCAGCCCTGGATGCAGCGCCTGGAGAAAGATCACGAGCGGAAGCGGCCAGCCGGCGAGCCTCGAGCCGCTCCTCCAGGGCATCGGCAACGACGCTCCACCGCCGGTTGCCCTGCTCAAGCAGTACCTCGGCCGACTCGACGCCCTGGCGAAGCACGCTGCGACGGCAGACCAGGAGCCGCTCTACCGCACGGCCGTCGTACGCCTGCTCGACGATCTGTCGGACACGGCCGCCCGGTTCGATGCCTCGCCGTGGGCGAAGGCCTGTCTGAGCGCCGACGACGCCGCCTGCCTGGGCATCGTGGAACGGCTTTGGCACGAGGCGCATCAGGCGCGGCTTGCCGCCGCCGCGCAGGTCTGCCATAGACTGGCGGCCGCCCAGACGACCAAAGCCCAAGCCCTGCCGTCGACCCCCGACCGCGCCGGCGAAGCCCGGCAGCTCTTCACGGAGGCGGAGGAGTACGCCAACGCAATCCTCAAGGCTGCGCATGTGCCCGACGCGGCCAGAGCCGCGGCCTCGGCCCTCCTGAGCACGGCAAGCGCACGTCAGGCCATGTGGCTGTTCTGCGCCGGGCCGCGCGGGCCCGAGGACGAAGACCAGCACTTTGTCGAAGTGCGCAAGCTCCTCGGGCGCGGGCTCGACGAGTTGCCCGGCTGCGCGAGCGACGTAGCGGCCCAGGCCCGCGCACTGCGGGGCATGCTCGCGGTCGTCACCAGCGCCCGCAGTGCACTCGCCGCATGCCTTCGTGAGAACTTCGACGCCCAGGGTCGGTTCGGCGGCCAGGTTGCCACGCTATTCGCGGCCCTCAACGCCTTCGAGCCTCTCGCCAAGGAAGCCGGTCGCCAGCCCGACCATCCATGCAGCCGGGCCGCGCTCGAGCCGTTTCTGCACCTGCGGGTGGGCGGCCCCATCGCTGGCTACACCCTGCCCAACGCCGCCGCCGCTTGGCTGCTTGCCAGCGCCGGCCAGGCTGCCGAGAAAGGCAAGTACAGCGATGCCAGCCACCTCCTGAGCAGCTTCCAGCTCGACCCGGGCAAGGAGGCCCAAGGAGTGGAGTCGCCTCTCAAGCGCCTTCTGCCCGGACCGCTGACGGCTAAGGCCGGGGAACTCCTCAAGATAGTGGAGGCGTTCGACGACTCTCGTGTGCCCGCGGCAGGCACCCCGGCCGACCGGTGGAAGAAGGTGTGGGAGCAACGGCTCGCGGCCCAGCCGCTGCTCGCCCTCGATATCCCATCGAAGGTGACCGCTGGCCCACTTCCGGCGCCCTTCGAGGGCCAGGAGAAGCAGTGCGAGGGCCTCTACGCCCAGATGCGCTCGCTCCTCGACCACTGCCGGGCCCGCCTTGGGGTCGAGCAAGAGGTGCGCCGGGCGGAGGCCGAAGCTGCCAAGCTGGTCATCCACGGCCCCGACGGCGTGAAGCCGAACCCCGCAGCCGCCACCCGGGAGGCAGTGGCGAAGAGCCTCGAGGCGGTGCGCGAGCTTCGGAGTCGCGTGGCCGAAGGCGCGAAGCGAGGTATGGGGATGGACGACCATCCTGAGCGTCTCACCAGCATCGAGCGCGATCTGGCGGCACTGCCCGCCCAGACCAATGTGGCCGAGCTTCAGGAGCGAGTCAACAACGCTCTGGCCAAGCCTGACCCCAAGGCTGCACTCGACGAGTTGAGGGCCGGGGGCGTGGCCCTCGGCCGAATGGCGGAGGCCTCGCTCACCCGCCAGGCCATGGACGCCTGGGTCAAGATGGCCATCAAGGCGATGGCAGACCAGGACTACGCCGCGGCCGGCTCCATCTTCAAAGCGATCCGCTCGCACGAGCAGGTGGTGCGTCTCAAGGACGACCCCGCCATCGCCGCCGCCTATGAGGAGACCAGCCGCCCGGTCCACTATTGCGAAGGTCACGCGGCTCTCGCTGGAGGTGCGCAGAACCTGGCGGTCGCACTGGGCGAGTTCTTCCAGGCGGCTCCGTACCGCGATGCCGACACCATCGCCAAGCAGATTGGCCCCCTCCAGGAGGCCCAGAAACTCTGCGAGAAGGAGCCCCTCAGCGCCGTGGGAAGCCTGGAGCGGCTCTTAGAGCAGAACGAACTCCATGCCGTCGTGCGCAGCGTGGCTGAGAAGGCCCTGGGCGAACTCCGAACGAGGTTGCTCACAGAGACGGCCGCCTGCGTCCAGGCATTCAGCCAGGCCCTCGCCAAAGGGGGGTGGGAGGACTTCGTGGACCGCGCCGCCGTGCCGGCGGAGGACATCGAACGACTGAGAGCCTTCCTCGATCAGACCGAAGGCATCGAGGTAGAGCAGCCAGAGCCGCCCGTGCTCGGAGAGCTGGCGCCGGAGAAGCACCAGGCGCTCCTCAGGAGCAAGCGAGTTCTGAAGTTCCGTTACCGCCTGCCCGAAGGTGGCATGGTGCCGGTGACGCTGGAGCAGGCGATCGTGTGGACCCTCCGCCTGGTGCCTCCCGACCAGAGGAAGGGGAGGAACTGGGTGATCGCAGACTGGGAGGCCAGGTGAGTGCGTGAACTGCGGCTGTACGCATGGCTCGCCATTCACGCGGCTGCGATCGGAAGCGCCAGCTGGCCAGTCCTTGGCGGGCAGGCGCAAGGCCGTAGCCTCGCGCCGGGCTTCGGCATCGTGGTGTCGCGGAATCAGCGCGAGCTCATCCTGCGCATTGACCCCGACGCGGTCAATATCCCCACTCGGCTGCAGGGGCAACGCCTTGTGTGCCGCCGGCTGGTGCGCACGGTCTACGCCCCTCAGTCACAGGAAGCGCTGGCCGAGGAGTGGCGGGCCAACGGCGCCGCCGAGGTGCTGCCCGTGCTCGATCGCAGCGGCCTCCCCATTGCCGCGCTCCTCTGGGAGGACCCACAGTTCGCCGTGCGAACGGGCGATCGGGTCGAGCTTGGCCGCTTGGCGCTGGATACGGCCACACCGGTGATCCTGTCGCTTCGCGTCCTGTCTCCGCGCGCCACGCAGGCTGCCGGCGCCCCCACGGGGGAGCCTACGCTGGCGCCGGGCGAGGTGGCCTGGATCATCGCCGACATCTTCGCCCCGACCGGCGAGGCCCCACGCTGTGAATGGACGGCCGATGCCGGCGAGTTCGTATACGCCGGCGGCGCTCCAGGCGGCAAGACGCTTCAAGGCCCGCGAGCCGTCCGGTGGCGCGCGCCCGCTGAACCCGGTGACGCCACGAAGGCGACGATCCGCCTTCGAGTCACTGCCCCCTGCCGCGTTCTGACCGCCGAAATGGGGATTGCCGTCGACGTTCAGGAGCCAAGAGGGGCCTACAGCGAGGTCCAGTGGGTCCCCGTGCGCGCCCAGGCCGTCGGTGGCGGGCGTACCGGCCCTGTGCTCTCCGAGGCCAGTCTCCTCGCGGCCGGGACGTCTGGGGAGCTGTTCGTGGTGGACACGCCCGGGAAGCGGTTGATGCAATGGGGCTCACAGGGCCCGCGCTTCGTGCCATTAGGCAGTGCTCCCATCACGGGGCTCTCGGCCTGGGGCGACGTGGCTTTCGTTGCCCAGGGCGATCAGGTGCTCGCCTGCCCGCCCGGCGCCACCCAGCCGCAGGCCGTGGCCAAGCTGCCGCCCTCCAAGCGGTTGGTAGGGCTCCAGGCAGGCGACTTGGGCGATCTCTACGCGCTCGATGCCGGCGAGGCGCCCGCGCTCCATGTCCTGCCTCAGGGGGCCGCATCCTGGCAGCAGGCGCTGCTGGGTCCCAAGGGCGATGCCCCGTGGCTGGCGCTCTTCGCGCTCGATGCTCTGAGCAACGATGTGTTCGTGTACGATTCGCGGGACCGCGTCGTGCGGCAATGGCGCGCATTGCAGGGCACTGGTTACCAGCCCGTGGCGGCGGCCATGCCGGCAGGAAGCGCGGTCGACCGCTTTGGCCCCCCAGTGGGCCTCGTAACGCGGCCCGACGCCGATCACGCCGAGGAACTGCCCGTTCAGCTCGTCTTCAAGTCGGGCGCGGTCACAGATAAGTGGAACTTCGAGCCCCGGCCCCCGCGCTGGGAGCCACTCGTGCGCAGGCCCCCGCGCGAGCTGGCCGACGCTCGCTTCGCCGCCCAGAGCGCCGCTCCGCTGCCGGATGGCGACCTGTTGCTCGGTGGCCAGGCAAAGAGCGCGGATGGCACCGCGCCCATGATCGCACAGCTCTCGCCGACGGGGGAGTTCAGGCGCATGCTGCCGCTTCCGGAGCAGCCGCCACGTTTCATCGCCGCGGCGCCCAACGGGCGCCGCTACCTCCTGCTTTCCCAGCGCAATCAGCGCCTTGTCGCACTCGGCCCCGACGGCTGGATCGCGCGCGATCTGGGAGTGATTGACGCGATCCGGGCCATCGTGCGGGTGCGGGCCGACCGTTCGTCTGCCGACCACGTCTATGTGGTGGGCAACAAGGCGGGCCGCGAATCGGCCTTCCGCCTCAACGTCCTCAACCCCTCGGCTTACCTTGAGCTGAGCGCTCTGGGGTTCCCCGGCTCGCAGATCCCTGAGCACGAAGCCGTGGACATTGCGACCTCGCCTCATTTCGTCGCCATCCTCGACCGGGCAGGCAAGGTGCTCCTGTTCGCCAACGAGAAGCCGCCGCGCTTCGTCACAACGGTGGATACCGGGCTGCGACGGCCCGCCGCCATCGCCTTGGCCGCCGAGACCCATGACGCCCAGGGCGGCCGCCAACCCTTCCTGTGCGTGCTGCCGTCGGGAAAGGACGCGCTGGGCGTCCACATCTGGCAGCTTCGTACCGCGGGCGGCGGCAAGCCCACGGCGGCCAAGCTGGGGGTGGTGCCCGACCCCCAGCAAGCTCCCGCCGCCAAGCTATCTTCGCCCGTGACCCTCGATAGCGCCTTCCCTGACCGCGCCGGCATGCTCTATGTTCTCGACCGCGGTGGAACGCAGGTGCGAGCGTTCGACCTGCCCGCAATCGCCGGGAAACTCCTCCAGCACGCCGCGCCCGAGCTCCCCTCCTCTCCGCTCCTCGACAAGCTGCCCGTCGCGGATGGCGCGGCGGACATGGCGATTGGCCCCGGGCAGCTCATCCACGTCGCCGACACGGCAGGCGAGGCCGTGCGCTCGTACGGGAGAAGCCGATGACGCGGAGCCTGCTCGTGCTGCCCCTGGCGTTTGGGCTCATGGCGCCCCTTGCGTCGCGAGGGGCGGAGGCCCTGCCCGCCAGCCCCAAGGGCGCCGCCCTCGTGGGAACCGTAAGCTGGCGTCTGGGGAACCGAGTGGCCGTGGCCGTCGCGGAGGGTGTCACGTTGCAGCGCAACGAGGAACTCCTCGTCGGTCGCTCCTTTCTTCTGGTGGCCCTGAGGGGCCAGGGCAAGCTCCTGGAGGCGTGGGGCGACTGGCGGCCCGTGGGGCGCATCCAGCTCCGTGCTTCGAGGGGGAACCGCCACTGGCTCGGTTGCGTGCTGGAGGACGTGGTGCCCCCACAGCCTGCGGAGGCAGGCTCCGTCCTCAACGTGCAGCCCGGCGATCTCGTCTACCGCGCCGCTGGCGCCGGTTCCTCCTCACCGGCCCTGAAGGCTCCTGCCTCGCAGGGCAGCAAGGAATGAAAGGAGACACGATGGCTGGCCCGAAGAAAGTGCTGATCGCCGACGACGAAGCCGATCTGCGGACTTTCATCCAGGCGGCCCTGGAGGACGACGGCTACGTATTCCTCACCGCCGCCAATGGCGAAGACGCCCTGGCGCAGGCCCGGGCCGAGCACCCCGATCTCGCGATCCTGGACGTCCAGATGCCTCGGAAAACCGGTTTCGAGGTCTTCGACGAACTGCGCCGCGACGACGCCACGAAGGATATCCGCATCCTCATGCTCACGGGCATCAAGCAGCGCACGGGCGTTGGCTTCACCGCTAAGGAAATGGGCGACTACTACGAGAGCGCGCCCGAGGCTTTCATTGACAAGCCCGTGGACCCCGATGTCCTGCGTGAGACGGTGGCCAGGATTCTCCGCTAGGCACATAGCGCGCATTGGCAGGCCGCTTGGGACGAGCTTCGGGGCGGGCAGATGAAGCTCTTCATGCACTGGGACATGGAAGGCGTCAGCGGCATCCACACGCGGGAGCAGGTCTGGTTCTGGGAGCCTGGCGCCCGGGCGGAGGCCCGGGAAGAGGGGCGGCGACTTCTGATGGCGGACATCAATTCGGCTGTCGCCGCCGCTCTCGACGCGGGCGTGGGTCAGGTCATCGTATGCGACACCCACCACGGTGGCGGCAACATCCGCCTCGGCGAGATGCTCTCCGACCCCCGCGTGACCTACCTCGAGAAGAGCCGCGGAGTCCAGAACGGCAAGCTGCGCTGGATGCCCGGGCTTGATGAGAGCGTGAGCGGCTTCCTCCTGCCGGGTCACCACGCGATGGCGGGCACGCCCGGCGCCTTCCTCCCTCACACATGGTCGCTCGATTGGGAGGATTTCAGGATCAACGGACAGAGCGTCGGCGAGATGGGGATCGAGGCCTGCTTTGCTGGGCACTGGGGAGTCCCCGTGGCCTTTGCCCAAGGCGATGTGGCCGCGTGCCGTGAGGCAGAGGGGATGTTCCCGGGCATTGTCACCGCCTGCGTCAAGCGCGCCACGGGCAGGAACTCCTGCGAAGGGCCCGATGCAGCAACGGCTCGCCGGCTCACTGCCGAAAAGGTGGCGCAGGCTGTTGCCCGCCTCCGCGCGGGCGAGTGCCGGCCGTTCCGCCCCTCGCTCCCCCTGACGATCGCCGTCAGAATGGCCACAGCCCAGAAGGCCGACGCCGCCACGCGGCCTGGCGTGCGGCGTGTGGATGAGTTGACCGTCGAGGCCGAGGTCGAGCGTCACTGCGATGTGGTCAAGTGGATCGTCAACGCGGGGCTGGACATCCAGCCCTGAGGCTGCGCGGGCTCTCCCCGCTCCTACCGGACCTCCAGGGTGAACTTCTGGGTAGCGAGCCCGACCCGTGTCGTGGCGGTCGAGAGCACCTTCTCCCTGCCCCACACCAGCGCCTTCTCGTCGAGCTGCCGCACCTGTCGGTCAATGGCGGCCGTGACCACCACCTCGGCCTTGCCCGGCGCATCAGGGGTGCCAGAGAGGAGGCCCGTGGCCTCATCGATCTTGAGCCACGCAGGCCCTTGGGCGAGTGCGAACTTCGGCTTCTCGACGTCAAAGTAGCCGTTCACCTGGCTCTCGCCCTGGCTCCGTGCGGTGAGGTCGCCCAGCGAGCGGTTGGCGGACACCTGGTACTTGTAAGGTTCGCCCACCTTCGCCGCCAGAACGGGCCTGGAATAGATGATGGGCCTCGGTGCCACGGCATAGTCGGACGGCCCGCTGCGCTTGCCCGCCTCGTCCACGGCGACCACGCGGTAGTAGGTCTTGTTGCCGGCGGCGGGGGCGTCGGTGCCCATCACCACGAGCCTGGTCTCAGTAGTCTCGCCGATGAAGTTGGCGGGCGCCCACGGGTTCCAGGCCGCCATGTCGGTCTTGGCCGAGACCCCCAGGCTGAGCTGGCGGGGCTTGTCCATCACGGTGAAGCCCTTCTCGTCGCTGCCGTAGACGCGGTACTTCGCGGGCCTGCGGCCCACCGGATTCGCTTGCCACGTCAGCGTCCCAACCCCCTTCGCCTCGTCCCAATCCAGCTTCACGTCGAGGGGATACGCCGCTCCGCGCGCGGTGAAACTGAACGTCTGGCTCCACGGTCCCCAGAGCCCCCTGGCATCCATCGCACGCACGCGCCAGTAGTACCTCGTGTCGGGCGTCAGGAGGCCCGGCTCGCTCAGAGTATACTGCGGCTTTACGTCGGAGAACTTGAACCCGCGTCCCGTCCACTCCCGCTTCGCGTCCAGCGTGCGCGTGGCGAGCTTGTAGAAGCTCATCGCGAGGGGGAAGCGCACATCGGGTCGCCGCGACAGCTCGAACTGGTAGTCGCTCATCGAGTCCCCGTCGGGGTCCGCTGGGACCGACCACTTGAACACGATGTCCGTACCATCCGACTCGCCGCCATCGGACGGATAGACCGCCTCGGGCGCGGCGGGGGGCCGGGTGGCGGAGCGTTCGACCCATTCGTGGGTGATGCGGACTTCGCGTGCGCCTTTGGTTTCATCGTTGTAGGTGAAGCTGTTCTCGCCCACAGCCATCTCGGGCATTGCCATCGGCGCCATCTGCACGTCGTTGAAGATGGCCACCTTCTTCAGCGACGCCCTGCCGGCCAGCTCACACTTCACCTGGTAGCTGTAGCACGGCTGGCCCGTGATCGGGAAGAACCTGTCCAGGCTGCCCACCGCCGCCTGCTGCCAGGACTTGCTGTCCCGACAAATGGCGAAGCGTGCGCCCTCGCCCTCCGCCTCGAGTCGGCCGCCCACGAAAGGATACGGGCTCCGCAATGTCCACACGATCGAGCCGGTCTTTCCGTCCTCGGCTATCAGGCCGTCGGGGCCCGCCGCGATGTTGTCAACCGTCGTGGCGCCCCGGCGCCAGGTCGGCCTCGTCAGGTCGGGGCGGTACTCCCACAGGCCGTTGTAGATGGTGTTCGGGTAAGAGGGCATGGTGTAGAGCGCGCCCTGGTGCTTCAGGGGCTTGCACTGCCCCCATCGCCACACGAGGGCCTCGCCGGGGCGGAGGACCATGTTCATCGTGGTGTCGGCCCTGCCGGAGCGGTCGCCCGTGATCTCGCTCTCGGTGAAGTAGAGGGCCGCGGTCCCCTGGCCATCCCACGGAGTGTCCACCAGCAGGATTCCGTTGGAGTGGGTGCGCTTGACGAGGTCATGGTCTCGGGCAATCTGCACGTCGCTGGCCACGGTCTCATTGTCGCGCAGGAGGTAGATGGAGTGCAGGTCGCCGTCCAGGAGATGCCACCCGCCGCCGTAGAAGGCCTGGGAGATGCAGTGGCCGAGGGCCCGGGCCGGCGCCACCTTGAGCCCCGCCTGCTTCCACAGGGTTGCCAGGCAGATGGAGTCGTTGCCGCAGGTGTTGAAGCCGTAGACGTTGAAGACCTTCACCACGTCGCACAACTCGTTGTTCTCGCCCGACGAATGATGGCGGTGGCGAATCTGCTGGAACCAGATCGCCTGGGCCTTCTCCGCGTCCGTCATATCGGGCGTGATGGCCGACTGCACGATCTCCGCCACGTTCCGGAAGTTGTTCCGCCCATTCGACAGCCAGGGGTTCACCACGTCGGTGTCGCCCACGTTCTCCATCCGCACCGAGCGGTTCGACTCCCAGGTCTGGAAGAATGCTCCTTCGCCGTTCATCCCCACTCCCATCGGCGTGCGGCAGCCCCGCCCGTCCATCGTGCCGCCTTGAACCACTCTGTACTGCTGCCTTCCCTCGGTGATCTTCTGCACGTGCGACTTCGGCGCGTCCGTCGGGTCCGTGCTCATGCCCCAGGGGAAGACAAACGACGCCGGACCCTGTTGCTCGGCTTGCCGCGGTGCCGGCGTTGGAGCGGCTGCGATCGGCTCGGCCCCGGGCAACGGCCGGTACGCGCGCGCCACGGACGAGACGCGCACCTCGTCGAGCAGGCCGTTAAGGTTGGGGGCAGGCGACTCCCAGGTGTGGCCTCCCAGCCGCAGCGTGCCCAGTCCGCCGCCGAGTGCCCCGTCGGTGATGCCCTCGGGGACCTGCTCCACATCCAGCCGCCCATCCACATAGATGCCCACCTTCCTTGACCCCTGGTCCCAGGTGATCGCTAGATGGGTCCAGCGGTCCGCGGGCACGGCTCGGTTCCCCCTCACGTATCGCCACGCCCCGTCAATCCAGAAGGAGGCGATCACGGATGTCGAGAGACGGATCATGTACTGGCTGCCCCGGCACACCACGTCGCCGACGGCGCGCTCGCGCAGCTTCACCCAGCACTCCACGGTGAGTGCCTTAAGACCCCGCGACTCGGCCAGATCGGTCACGTCGGCCCAGCCCCTTCGGCCGTCGCAGTTCAGCGCCCCGCCAAACTTCCCCTCCGCAGCCATCGCTTCCTTGATCTTCCCCGACCTGCCGCCCGCCACGGAGTCCTTCACCTCTCCGCTCGCCACGTCGTCGAGGTGGAACAGGCAGATCGTGTTCCTATCGGCCTCGGGGGGCTTGCTCAGGTCCACCTCTGCTGCCCATACCGTGGGGGCGTTCGCCGCCAGAACGAGCGCCGCCGGAACCGCGCATCGCGCCAGGGCTAACATTCCGAGTCTCCTGTGCCACTGGAACGAAACGGGAGCATGCGCATACTATAGGCCGTTGCGAGTGGTTTTCAACCCGGCCACTGCCGAAAGGAGGAGTCATGCGTCCGACGGTACTCGCTGCCGCGTTCGCCCTGGCGTCGACGGCCGCTGTCGGCGGCCCAGCTTACTGCGTCCGCGTTACCAGCGAGCACAACGCCGACACGACCGAACTGGCCCGCTTCCGCGGCTTTCACGCCTGGCGCGACAAGAAGGACAACGACCTGGCCATCGCCATCTGGCAGTACTTGTGCGACTACGAGACGGGGCTGTACCACTTCTACGAGGTGGTCGAAGGGCCGGACCCCTTCGTCGAGTACGCCACGATGCGCGAGCCGCTGAAGCTCCTCAACGTCTACAACTGCGGCTACTGCGGCATCTTCGGGCCAACGGTCGAGGGCATTTACCACGGCTGCGGGTTCACCACCGGCCGCAGCTTCGGCCTCTCGGGCTGGGCGCACTGCGCAACGGAGATCTTCTACAGCGGCGCCTGGCACTACTTCGACGTGGACGTGCGCGGCGTTCTCCTCAAGCCCGACGGCATGGTGGCCAGCCTGAAGGAAGCACAGACCGACCGGCAGCTCTGGCTCGATTCCATCGGCCGCATCAAGCCGTTCTTCCCCCACCACGGCACGCCCGAGCAGGCGAAGCGCGTGGCCGACATCTACGCCAAGAGCGGCGTGGACTTCCAGTACCGCTGGTTCCAAGGCAGCCACACGGCCGACTACTCGCTTCGCCCCGGCGAGAGCTTCACCCGCTGGTGGCAGCCGAAGGATGGCCACTGGAACCACCGCCCCGAGTATAATCGCGAGAAATGGGTTCGCGACCTCATCATGCAGAAGCCCATCGGCATGAAGCCCAACCACCGTGAATTCACCAGATGGAACCACGGCGAGGGCCTCTTCCACTACGCGCCCGACCTGACGGACGCCAGCAGCGACTTCGCCGATGGCGTCTACTCATCGAAGGACGCGAAGCCCGAGAAGGATGGCTTGCGCCTGGCCGGTGAGGGGGCCGAAGCCGTCTTCCGCGTCTTCACACCCTTCGTCATCGCCCCCAAGGTTAACGACATCCTGAAGGAGGACGACGACACGGATGCCTCGGTCATCACCCTCGATGCGCAAGGCGATGTTCGGGTCTCCATCTCGCTCGACAACGGGCTGAGTTGGGAGGATGTCGCCAGCGGCAAGACGGTTGACCTGACCCGGTGGGTCAAGGGCACCTATGGCTATCTCGCCCGCTTCCGCGCGCCGGGGGAGGGAGGAGCCACGATTCGATCTCTGGCCATTGACACCTGGGTCCAGGTCGCGCCCATCTCGCTGCCGCGGCTGAAGAAGGGCACGAACCGTCTCTGCTACGATGCCGGCGACCGCTACGGCGGCTTCACCGAACCCGTCCTCATCCTCCCCAGAGTTGCCGACCCCGACGACCTGAAGCGGCACGTGGTCGAGATGCCCAAGGACTACGACCCCGAGAGGAAGCTGGACAGGATACACGGCGACGTGGTGGTGAGGCTGCCCGCGCCGCCGGGCACACAGATCGCCTGGTTCAGTATCGGCGGCACCTTCCACACCCATCAGGAGCAAGGGGCGAAGGACACTGACAACCGCATCGCCTATGCCGTGGGCGAGCCGAGGAGCTTCACCGAGATCTACAAGGCCGACGTGCCGACCTGGGTCCAGCACTGGCGCTACAACTATGACACCGACGTGCGGCTGGAGAAGCCGGCCGAAGCCGTTTTCGCCCGGTTCACGGGCCGCCCCGGCGTGAACGTGATTCGCGCGTGCCTCCACGTGATCCCAGCGGCGGGGCACGACCCCGCGGTGACCATCACCCACGGCTACCGGATCGGGCAACAGGTGATGGAGAAGGCCGTCCCGATGAGGTCGCCTGGCGACTACACGATTGAATGCGACGGCGACGTGGAGAACGTGTTTATCCGCATCGAAAAGCCTTCGGGCCGCACGAAATGATCCTGCCGGGGCGCCGCGCGCTTTCTGCTTCGGGCGAGGCTCATGGCGCGGCCAGGCAGTAGAGGAACTGGCCGCCGCGGGTGAACATCCGCCGTCCGCTGAACGTCGGCGTGGCGCCCGAGCCGTCCGGAAGAGAACCCGCGCCGACGGCCGTGGCCCGATCGCCTGGCTCTAGGACGATGGTCTGCCCCGCGTCGTTGCCGACGAAGAGGCGCTTCCCCGCCAGGCACGGGCTTGGGTAGACGCTTGCTCCCTCGCCGCCCGCAGCCCGGGCGAACTCGATCTCCTTGCTCAGGCTGGTCTTACCGCTGCTGGCGTCAATCACGTAGTATTTCCCTGCCTTGTCCACCGTGTAGATCCGTCCGTTGTGGATGAGCGGCGAGGCAAAGAACTCGCCGGGCAGGTCGCTCACCCACAACTCCTTGCATTCGATCTGTTCTGCTGCCTTCTCGGGAAGTTGCACGGCCGTCATGCTGCCGTCAATGAAGTACACGGTCCGGTCCTGCACGACCGGGCTAGTGTACAGGCAGTTGCCCAGGTCGGCGGCCAGAATCCTCCCATCGGCGACGCGCACCACTTGGCCTTTGGGGGTGATCGCCACATCCACATCACCAAGACGGGCGAGGGCGGGCGTGCCGTAGGTGGCCCTGGCGTTGTCGTTCCTCCATAGCATCTTCCCCGTGGCCGCGTCCAGGCACACGAGCGGTCCGAAGTGGACGAGCAGCCGGCCGCCGACCAGCACGGGCGAGGCCGTCCGCCCGTATGTGGTGGTCTGCCGAAGGTCGTACCAGTCCATCCACCTTGACCTGCCCTCCAGGTCGTGGCAGGCGGCGATGCCGCTGTTGAAGAAGACCCACACCCAGTTGCCGTCGCTCACCGGGGTGGGCGTCGCATCGCCGTACTGGCTGGAGTGGCGGGCGCCCTTGGCCGACGCATCGGCGGAAATGTCGGTCAGCCTGTGAGCCTTCCGCCACAGCTCTCGCCCCGTGTCGGCATCGAGGCAGACCAGGAGGTCAGGCTCCGCCGTGACAAGGACACGCTGCCCCGCCACGACGGGCGAAGACTGCGCCTTGCCGACCTCGGCCTTCCACAGGACGTTCTCCCGGTCCGTCCACTTGGTGACGGGGTCAGCCGAGGGGTACTGGCCACTGCCGTCGCCGCGCCAGCCCGCTGCCTCGGCCGCGCCGCACAGAGCCAGAAGCGCGCACAGCAGTCTCGGTATCCGCGTCATTCATTCCTCGCGAATGCAGTAGAGGTACTCTTCGCCGCGCAGGTACATGGCCTTGCCCTCGAAGTAGGGCGAGGTGTAGAAGGACTCCTGCTTGCACGGGTTGCCGCCGTGGCCGGCGAGGTGGATGTTCTCGATGATGTTCCGCCCCGCCTCCTTGAGCTGCGACCCCGGCTCGATGATGTGGGTGTAGCCGGCGTCGTCGGTGATGTAGATGTGTTTGCCGGCCAGCGTGGGGCTGGCGGCGATGCCGTAGAGGAAACGGTGGTAACGGTTGTAGCCGTCCAGATACTGCCGATAGAGAGACTTTCCCGCAACAGTGTCCACCGCGGCCACCCCTCCACCCATCTCGACCGAGTAGACCACCCCGTCCACGAAGAGGGGCGAGGCGACCGTGAAGATGGCGCCGGGCTGGCGGGTCACCATGGTCACATCCTTGCCATCCAGGGCGAGCACGGTCTCGCACTTGGCTTCCTGAGCCGCGCTGGCGGGCGGCTTGACGGCGATGAAGCCGACGGGGTCCTTCCAGCCGCGCCAGCGGCAGGGGTTGTACATCACGTTGTTCTCCACGATCGGCGTCAAGACGCCCCAAACGTCCAGTTGGCTTGGGCAGATGATCGCGCCATCGGAGGCGCGGTGGAGGTAGCGGTTGTGGAGGATGGCGCTCTCGCCGCCCACCTTGACGATGAGGGGCGAGGAGCTGCCGTGGCCGCCGTTCTGCCAGTCGTCGGGGCTGTTCCGCCACAACTCCTTCCCAGTTCTCGCATCGAGGGCCAGTAGGGTCATGTTCGCGGCATAGATGAGCTTGCCGTCCACCAGGTTGGGCGAGTAGTGGGTGCCGTGCTCCTGCGCCCCGAGCGAGCCGCCGTCGTGCCAGCTCCAGAGCCGCTTGCCGTCGAGCTCGAAGCAGGCGATGACGTAGGAGCCCGGCCCCTTCATCCCGCCGCCGCAGGCCCAGTAGACGTGCTTGCCGTCGCTGAGTGGCGTGGCGTTGCTGGAGGAAACCTCGTTCCTGTACATCTGTGGGTACTTCTTACGGTTGATAGCGGCGAAGGCGTCGTGGACGGCTCGTTCGGCGTCGGCCTTGGCCTTGAGCAGCTTGTCGAGCTGCGCCTGTCGCTCAGACGAGAGGCCGACAGCGGATACAGCCGTGTTGATGGCCTTGACGGTCTCTTCATTCAGGGCATTCAGCCGAGCCACGAGGGGCTCGATTTTCTCCTTCACCTCAGGAATGGCCGCGCGCTCCGCGTCCGTCATGGCGTCGTAGGGCGTGTTGGGTCTCAGCCAGAGGACCTTCCCGCTCTTCTTCTCCAGGCACAGCAGATCGGTCATGGCCGACCCAATGTAGACCCGGTCGCCCACGACGATGGGCTGGGACATGCTCCGCCCAGTCATCGGGGTCATCCAGGCGATGTTCCTGGATTTATAGGAGACGGGCAGCACCGGCTCGATGTAGGCCGCGCACCGCCAGAGGCTTACCCAGGAGTTCTGGCCGACGGGGCCTGTGGCCTGGCCGCTGGCCACCTTGAGCAGCAGGCGGTTCCAGCCCTTCTCCAGTGCAACCTTTGCCGGCTGGTCCCGCTTGATCGTCACGGGGCGACCGTTCAGGAGCGCCTTGATGGCGGCGGCCGAGCAGTTCACCCGCAGCATCACGTCGGCGGCTGCGGGCGAGTGGATGTAGGTGTGGGCATAGGCCACCTTGTTATCGAGCGGCACCGTGGGCTTCTGTTCCGCCACGGCTTCCGGCAGGTCGCCAAACACGTACACGAAGTCCACGTTCAGATCGCCGCAGGTGCCCTCGTTGTGGTAGTGGCGGCTCTGGGTCTCGATGCCCACTCGCAGCGGCTTCCAGGCCCTCTCGCCCGCCTTGGCGCCTGCCGAGGGCTCCACCTTGTCCTCCCCCCCAAGGAAGTCCTGCTCGATGTTCCTGGCGGGGTCTTCTGCCGCGAACGGCCCGGCCACAAGCCAATCCTTGATGGTGAAGTACTCGAGCGGCCGGCTCTCGGCCCCGGGCTCGCCGGTTGGCTTGTCCGCCTGATACCGGATATCCGTCGTGCTGCCCTTGACTCGCCGGCTCCACTGCTTTGGCGGCGTGGCCCCCGGGAAGCGCCCGGCCCAGTCGCCTCGCCAGCCTACGGGCTGCGCGGGCGAGGGCATGAAGTCCGGCGAGCCCAATGGCGCGGCGGCCTGGCCGATCGTCGCCCCGTGGTTGAGGGCGGACACAGCGAGGATGACGCTGGAGGCGGCCACAGAGCCTGCCCATATCCGCTTGTTGTTCATGCGATTCGAGCGCTCCTGAGCATGGGGTGGCATGCCCTCGGGATGACCGCCGACCGATTCATTCCCTCTTCATCCAGTGCTTCGCAAAGAAGTCGAGCGTGGCAGCCAGAGCCTTCTGGTTCTCGGGGTTCGGGCCGCCGAAGTTGAACCCGTGGCCGGCGCCTTCGACCTTGATCAGGGCGGCATCCGCCCCTGCTTTCCGGGGTTTCTCATGACACGCCACCGACTGCTCCATCGGCACCTGGCCGCGCGAGGTGCCCACGTCGCGGGTGCCGTGGAGGATGAGGAAGGGCGGCGCGTGTTTCGCCACGTAGGTCACTAGCCAGCGGACGGCGCGCTGCACGTCGTCCATCTGGGCCGGGGCGCGCCAGGCAGGCGCAAAGTGGTACGTGAGCGCCGCGGCGGCGAAGCCCTTCCGGGCCAGCACTTGTCCGAGCGCCGCATAGCCCCTCTTGTCGCCTCCGGCCCACCCGCCGCCGTGAATGCAGAGAACCAGCGGGCGAGACGTGGGGCCTGCCTCGGGCAGATAGACATCCAGGAGGTTTCCCGCCCCGTGAGGGCCGTAGGGCACATCGCGGATGACCTTGACTCCCGGGGTGTTGGGTTCTCGCTCTTGCGCGGCGAATGCCAACGGCGTTCCTGCGAGGGCAGTGCACAGGAGCGCCCAGGCGAACGGCCTGACCGGGGGCGCCGCTTGTCATGGATGCAGGCTTTGCCACGATGAGGCTCCTTGGCGTGACCCCATCTGGCGGTCCGTGCGCAAGGGGTGGCGCGCTGGATTCACCCGGGATATCCTGGCAGCTACTGTCGCAAAGCCCCCCGCTCCGCACGGTGCACAGACATCGGCGGCTCGAGCTCACCGCCTGGCCGGCTTCGCGCGCCCCAGGATGAAATCCATCGCCTTCGACGTCGTCCAGACCTGCGACTCCCACAGCCCGTGCGGGGGCGGGAAGATCTCCGCCGTCACGTAGCCGTCGTAGCCCACGGCCCTGAACGCCTGCATCAGCGTCGGGTAGTTCACGTCGCCATCCAGCAGGTGCACGAAGCCGTCCAGGTTCCCCACGTTCCGCCTGAAGTCCTTGAAGTGCACCCGGGCAATCCGCTTGCCCAGCACCCGCGCCCACTGGTCGGGCAGGCCGTACTTCACGGTATTTGCCGGGTCGTAATAGGCCGCCACGCGGGGGCTCCCGCAAGCATCCACGAAGTCCCGCATCTCCGTCGCCGACAGCAGGAACGTGTTCCACACGTTCTCGATGCAGATCGTCACGCCCAGGTCTTCGGCCTTGGGCACGGCCGCCTTGATCCCCGCAAGCGCGCGGTCCCACGCCGCATCGGGGTCCACTTTCGGCTTCGAGAGGTCAAACGCCACCATCACCGAACCAGGGATCACAAGGATCGCGTCGCACCCCAGCGCCTTCGCCGTGTCGAGCTGCTTCGACAACACCTCGCCCGCCTTCGCGCGCTCGGCCGCATCGTCGCTCGCCATGTTGAAGGCCCAGTAGAGTCCGGTCGAGACGCTCGATATCTCGATCCCGGCCCGCTTCGCCGCGGCGGCGATCTTCTTGAGGTCGCCTCTCGACGCATCGAGCCCGATCTCCCCCTTGTCGGCCAGGTTCAGCTCGATGGCCTCATAGCCGGCGCTCCTCGCAAAGCGCATTGCCTCTCGCGCCGACACGCTTCCAGGGAAGGCCCACGCATTGATACCCTTCTTCATTTCGGCTCCTCTCGCAAAGGGGTATCTCGCCACCGGCCGGATTCTAGCGCCCACGTGCCGTGGTGTCAACGCGCAGGCGCCGCTTTTCCTGCACGCACTGTTCTGCTAGAATAGCAGCATACACCAAGGAGGCCAGGTGTGTCACGCCCGAGCTGGGACGGGTATTTCCTCAAGATCGCCTTCGACGTGGCCGAGCGTGCCACGTGCCTTCGCCGCAAGGTGGGCGCCATCCTCGTCAAGGACAGGCGCATCCTGGCCACGGGCTACAACGGCGCGCCCAGCGGCCTGCGCCACTGTGAGGACCTCGGCTGCATCCGCGAGCAGCAGAAGGTCCCGTCGGGCCAGCGCCACGAGCTGTGTCGCGGCCTGCACGCCGAGATGAACGCCTTTCTCCAGGCTGCCGTGCACGGCGTGAGCACGCAGGGCGCCATCCTCTATACGACCATCTATCCGTGTTCCCTCTGCGCGAAAATGATTATCAACGCAGGCGTCGCACGCGTCGTAGAGGCGGGGGACTATCCCGACCCCCTGGCCCGGGAGCTGTTGGCCGAGGCTTCCATCGAGGTCCTGCACGTTGCATTTCCTGGCGCGGCGGCTGTTGACGCGGCTGCTGAGCCCTCCCTCGGCTGAACCCATCCCTCACTTGAAAAGCCTCGCCCGATCCGTATAATAGGCTTGCGCCTGTAGCTCAGTCGGTAGAGCAGCGGATTCTTAATCCGCGGGTCGTGGGTTCGAGTCCCTCCAGGCGTACCAACACGCGGGGCAAGGAGCCATCCACGGTGTCCTTGCCCTTTCTGCATTTGCCCCCCCGTCAGTGCCTCGGTGCGAGTGTTCGTGACGGTCTGCGCAGGAGGGGCCCTCGGAAGATCGGCCGGGGAGGCGCGTCCTTTCAGGAGGGGTGCTCCCGCGGTCTCTTCAGCTCGTGGCAGCTCGCGGGCGGCGGCGAGGATGGGCGGGATGGCCTGGGCGAGGGGCCCGCTGAGGGTGATGCCGGCAGCACGGCGGTGGCCGCCTCCGCCGAAGCGCGCGGCGAGCGACCCGACATCCAGGTCGTGCTTGGCCCGAAGGCTCACCTTGATGGCGCCATCGGGCGTCTCTCGGAACATCAGAATGATCTCCACCCCGCCCAGTTCGCGGAGCTTGTCCACGAAGCCCTCGACTTCCTCGTCGGCTGCGCCGGTCTCGTGGAACATCTGCCTCGTGATGGCGACGTAGGCGATGCGGCCGTCGGCCTCCGATTGGAGGGTGGCCAGCACTCGGGCCAGAAGGTGGGTGCGGGGCCAGCTCAGGTTCTCATAGACGAGCTCGTAGATTCGGGTCGGGGACACGCCACGGGCGACGAGTTGCGCGGCGTCCTGGAATGCTTGGGGCGTAGCGTTGGCGTAGCGGAACCAGCCTGTGTCGGTGGCGAGGCCCACGTAGAGGGCCTCGGCGGTGGCGGCGTCGGGCTGCCGGCCCATCGCCCGGATGAGGTCGAGCACCAGGGAGGACGACGAGGAAGCCGTCGGCACGATGACGGCGACCTGGCCCAGGCCTGCGTTGGTGACATGGTGGTCAATGCAGGCCGTGGGCAGGCCGGCGGCCCGAAGGGCCTCGCCCACGGCGCCGACACGCTCGAGCGAGGCCACGTCCACGACAATCGCGGCGTCGCAGGCGGCGAGTTCGGGACCGTCGCGCTCGTTCTGATACGGTCGGACGCTGCCGTTGGCATCGAGGAAGCGGTAGATGCGAGGCACCGGGTCGCTGTTTACGAGCACCGTCTGCTTGCCCAGGGCGCGGAGGAACCGCGCGAGGCCGATCTGCGCTCCGAGGGCATCGCCGTCGGGGTGAACATGCGTGGTTATGAGGAAACGGCGGTGGGCTTGGAGGAACTCGATTAGGGCTGTCCACATCGTGTCGGGGACCCTATCTGGCCGTGGCGCTGTTGGGCAGGCTGTGGAGATGCGACTGGAGTTCCTCCTCGCTTGCGCTGGACACGGCGCCGCGGGCGTCGAGGAGCACGCGGTCCTCGCGTGGCAGGAGCCGAAGCATCCACCAGGGGCGCGCGTGAGGTTTCGGGCAGCAGGCGAGGATGGCGGGCGGGTCAACGGCTGCCGCTGCCGCGAGGTCGGCCACGGGCACGTAGCGATACGGCAGGGGGACGCCAGAGCCCCTGCACACGGGTTCGCGCAAGAGGCCCGGCCAGCGCGCGGGCAGCGGACGGCCGGGCTGCCGTAGCCGGTGCTCCAGGATTGCGGGGTAGACTGCCCTGCCCAGGTTCTGGCGGCACCGCAGGAGCTCGGTGGCGACCTTGTACTCCGCATAGATGCACGCCCAGAGCCAGGCCGGGATGAGCAGCAGCGCCAGCGCCGTCACGGCATACGCGCCCGCCGTCTGCCCGCGACTCTCGCGGAGGGTGCGCCGGAAGCGCAGGACGCAGAGGACCGCCAGAATCGGCGAGGCGATCGTGGCCAGCACGAGAGCGACTGCGACGGCGATAGACGGTACAGACAGTGCGGTCACTTTGTGCCCTCGGTGCGGGAGGCGCGCCTGGCTGGGGTCACAGGCTTTTCAGCCTCTCGTGCGTGGCCTGGACATCCCTGGCAGATGCCTGGAGGGCCTGGAGTTCGTCGGCGGATAGCTCAAGCTCCACGATCATCTCCACCCCGCCGTCGCCCAGGACGACGGGCACGCCCGCGAAGACGTTACGAAGCCCGTATTGGCCCTCCAGGCGCACGCAGGCAGGGAGCACCCGCCGCTCGTCGCGGAGAATGCTTGCCGCCATGGCCACGGCGGCCGACGCGGGTGCGTAGTAGGCGCTACCGGTCTTGAGGAGCGCGACGATCTCGGCCCCGCCGTTGCGGGTGCGTTGGATGAGGGCCTCGATGCGGTCGGGCGGCAGCAGCGCGGCCAGCGGCACGCCACTCACCGTGGCGTAGCGGGGGAGGGGAACCATCGAGTCCCCGTGGCCGCCGAGGACCATGGCCTCGACGTTCTTGACCGATACCCCGAGCTCCATGGCGATGAAGGCTCGGAACCGGGCCGTGTCGAGCACGCCGGCCATGCCCACCACGCGCTCGGGGGGGAAGCCTGTGCGCTCGAAGGCGAGCCAGGTCATGACGTCGAGGGGGTTGGTCACTACCACCACGATGGCGTCGGGGGCGTGTTGGCGCACGGCGTCGGCGATCCCGCCGACGATCCTGGCATTGGTGGCGAGCAGGTCGTCGCGGCTCATGCCGGGCTTGCGCGCGATGCCGGCCGTGATGACCACCAGGTCGGCTCCCGCCACGTCGGGCGTGCTGTTCGACCCCGTGATTCGGGCATCGTAGCCCTCCACGGGCGCGGCCTCGGCCAGGTCGAGCGCCTTGCCCTGGGGGAGGCCCTCGACCACGTCGAGGAGCACGACGTCGGCCAGCTCCTTCTCCACGATGCGCTGGGCCACGGTGGCGCCGACGTGGCCGGCGCCGAAGACGGCCACCTTGGGTCTGCTCATGCTCGCATCCTTTGAATGATGACTTCGCCCATCTCGCGGGTGCCCACGGCGGTGGGATCGTCGCGATCGGCCTTCAGGTCGTAGGTCACGCTCTTGCCCTCGGCGATGACGGCGGCGACGGCTCGCTCGAGGCGGTCCGCGGCGTCGGTCTCGCCGATGTGGCGCAGCATGAGGACGCCCGAGAGGATGACAGCGGTGGGGTTGACCTTGTTCTGGCCCCTATACTTCGGGGCCGAGCCGTGGGTGGCCTCGAAGACGGCGCCCTTCTCGCCGATGTTGGCCCCGGGGGCGACGCCCAGGCCGCCGACGAGGCCGGCGCACAGGTCCGAGACGATGTCGCCGTAGAGGTTCGGCAGCACCAGCACGTCGTACAACTCGGGCTTCTGGACGAGTTGCATGCACATGTTGTCCACGATGCGGTCGTCGAACTCGATATCGCCGCCCTCATAGGTCACGATGCCGTTGGCGGTGCGGTGCACCTTCACGCCGTTCTCTTCGGCGACTTGGCGCGCGACCTCGAGGAACAGGCCGTCGGAGTGTTTCATGATGTTGGCCTTGTGTACGGCGGTGACCTTGCGGCGGCCGTAGCGGCGGGCGTAGTCGAAGGCGAACTGCACGATGCGGCGGCTGCCGGCGATCGAGATGGGCTTGATGGAGATGCCCGAGTCGTGGCGAATCTTCTTGGGCTGGAGGCGTTCGCACGTCGCGATGATCTCGCGGGCGGCATCGCTGCCTTCGGCGAACTCGATGCCGGCATAGAGGTCCTCGCTGTTTTCGCGGACGATCACGAGGTCAATGCCGCGGTAGAGCGAGCGCACCCCGGGGTAGGTCTTGCACGGGCGCACGCAGGCGTAGAGGTCGAGGGCGTGGCGCAGGGCGACGTTCACGCTGCGGAAGCCTTTGCCCACGGGCGTGGTGACCGGGCCTTTGAGCGCCAGGCCGTTGCGGCGGATGGACTCCACCACGTCGTCGGGCAGCGGGGTGCCGAGGGTTTCGGCGACCTCGGCGCCTGCCTGATGCGTGTCCCACTCGATGTGCACGCCGGTGGCGGCGATGCACTGGCAGGCCACTGCCATGATCTCAGGGCCCGTTCCATCCCCTGGAATCAGCGTCGCGCGATACGACTTCGCCATGCCGCGGCTCCGAAGGTGAAAACACGAAGGAAGCAATCCGCCAGGCCAAGTATAGCAGAAAACGCGATCCGGCTCCAGGCGGGGTCTCTCTCGCAGGAGCCCTACCGCGCCCTGTGGCCTCTTCTGGCCCGATGCCCGGGCAGCTCATTCCGTGCCAGTTCAGGAGACCTCAGGATGGCGTGAACGAGGGCATGTCAGGGGAGGCCCCGAGGTCGGAGCCGCGCAGTTCCGTCGTGGCTCGCACCGCGTAGCCCAGATAGCCCAATGTGATCGTGAGGCACAGAAAGAGCCAGACGGGCAACGGGGCGGCCACGCCCGCCAGAAGGGCGATCGTGACCAGCACCACGGCGGGCGTTGTGGCGATGCTGGAGAGCCGCATCATGGTGTGATAGTTGAACTGCCAACGCCGTTGGCGCACCAGGAGCAGGCCCACCCCCGTGCACACGATGCCCTGCGCGAGGAAGTACAGGTAGGAGAGCAGCAGAAAGACGGGGTACAACAGCAATGCGAGCGGCCCTTTCAGCCACCATAGCCAGCCCGAGGCGAGTTCCTTGTCTATCCTGCGAAAGGGGAGCACCGAGGCGTCATGGGCGGCGACTTCGTCGGCCCCTTGCCGGATCAGCAGCCGAGTTCTGGTGAGAAGGAGCAAGGCTTCGGTGCCTTTCAGCGAGGTGGTCTGGCCCGTGGTGTCCAGGATGGCGATGGGCTTGGCCGTCCTGCCGTCGCGAATGAAGTACGGTTGGTCGGCCTCGACAGACACCTCGCTGCCCGCGATCGTGATGGGCGGAATCTGCTCCACGAGTGGCGAGAGCCGGGCCGCCAGCGGCCGGAACACACGGACCTGGATGGCCACGCTGACCGGGACGGCGCACACGGCCAGGAGCAGCAGCGGGTAGAGAACGCCGCTGCCGCGCCAGTGATGCGCGACAGCCCGGTAGAACGGCTTCGAATAGAAGGAGAGGAGCGGCGCGTGCAGGATCGAGTAATCCATCCTCGGCGGCCCTCGGTGAGTGCGATGGCCCGGCGTACCGCGCGGGAAGTATAGCGCGACTCCCGTATGCGCTCAAGGGGCGGGCCCGAACGCGGGTCTTGAACAGGTTCCTAGAGGAGGCCCCTGACCAGGGCCGCCGCGCGGGGGAGGAAGATGAGCAACCCCACCACCGAGGCCCCCGCCGCGCACAGGAGCACCGCGCCGGCTGCAACGTCCTTGGCCCGTCCCGCGGCGGGACGCCATTCGGGCGAGGCCATGTCCACGATGATCTCGATCGCCGTGTTGAACGACTCGGCGGTCCACACGCTCGCCATTGCGAGGATCAGCCAGCACCACTCGGGCGCGGAGACGCCGAAGGCAAACCCCGAGCCGATCACGGCGAGGGTCATGGCGGCATGGATCCAGGCGTTGTGCTGGGTGCGGAGCATGTAGGCGATGCCCTGGCCCGCGTACTGGAAGCTCTGCGCGCGGCCCCAGAAGGTGCGGAAGCGCGGCTTGGCCTCAGGCTCGGGATGCGCCATGGCGAGGTCTCCTGCGCGGCTGGAAGTCAGGGGGGTACTTGTATAGCTTGAGGAAGAGCTCGATGACGTCCCTGGCCGTGGTCTCGATCGCGTGGGCGTCCATCACGCGGAAGCCCTCGGGGGGCTTCTCGGCGTCGTAGACAGGGTCCTTCATCTCGCAGCGGAAGTGGATCGGGGAGGCGAGCCTGAGGGGCTTCACTCTGGTGGCAGCGGCGAGAGCCTTGGCGGCTCCGGCCCGGACCAGCTCCTGGGCCTTCGCGGGCGGGTGCGTTCTCGCGGAGAACGTGCTCAGGCCGCGCTTGACGGCCACGCCGACGCAGCCCTTGCACAGCCGCTGCATTTCCTTGCAGGCCCAGTAGTCGCCTGCGACGAAGACGAAGGGGATTCCGTACTGCCCGGCAATCGCCGCCTGCATGCCCATTTCGCCCATCGAGATGCCGTTGAGCCAGTAGCCGCGCACGCGGTCGCTCATCGAGTGGCGCAGGCAGGCCCAGCGGGTGCCCGCCTTGGCGTGCGCGCCCACGATGCCCGTCACGTCGCAGGTCTCGATGTGGGGGAGCCAGAACGGGCGCTCCTGGCCGTGGATGATCTCGACGCGGGGGTCAATCTCGTCGAGGTCAATCGTGTAGCCCGCGCCGTGGCCGTCGTTTACGAGCACCTCGGTGGCCCCTGCGGCGAAGAAGCCGTCGGCCGCCGCGTTCACCTCGCGGGCCAGCCAGCGTCGCTGACGGGCCCGCCGCTCCTGGTTCTCCAGTGACGTGTCCTGGCGGTCCTCCCACGTGTAGACGCCGGCCACGCCCTCCAGGTCGGTCATGAGGTACACTCTCATCTTGTCCCCTTTCCATGGAGAAGAAGGGACGGAAGGGACTCAAGGCACAAGAGGGACTCCCGGGAGCGGCCTGAGACACTGTCCCCTTCGTCCCTTGGGTTCCCCTGGTCGTTTCCCTTGTCAAGCGCTCTTCAGCAGCTTGGCAACCACCTGGGCTACGCCGTCCTCGTCGTTCGACGGGGCGACGACGTGTGCGGCGCTCTTGACGGGGTACGCGGCGTTGCCCATGGCAATGCCCAGGCCTGCGGCCTGGAGCATGGAGATGTCGTTCTCGTCGTCGCCGATGGCGACCACCTCTTCGGGGGCAACGCGGAAGGCGTGAAGGAGCTCGCTCAGGGCCGCCCACTTCGAGGCGGTACCGGTCTGGAACTCGAGGAAGTTGCCCAGGTACTTCGCGGAACTGAGCAGGTGGCAGGTGGTGCGGCCGGCGAGCCGCTCGCGCAGCAGCGGGCGGATGCGCTGGAGCTCGCTCAGCTCGCCGAACGTGCAGACCTGGATGGCGGGGGCCGGCAGCCCGTCGCGCAGCGACCCGACGAACCGGTACCAGCCGTCGTTCTTGAGAAGGTAGTCGGTGTGGTAGTGTGTGAGCCTGGTGCCGCGACTCAGGTAGAAATCGGTGCGCATCTCGAACGTGTCGGTGTAGACCATGGGGGCGAGGCCGAACTCGTCGAGAGAGTCGAGGAGCAGGCCCAGCACGTCGCCCTCGATGTGGCGGGCGAGGAGGGTGCCGTGGGTGGCGGTGTCCTTGACCAATGCCCCGCTGTGGCAGATGAGGGGGAGGGCGAGGCCCAGTTCCTGGGCGATGGGGATGGCGGTGCGATAGCGGCGCCCCGTGCACAGCACAACGCGCAGGCCGCTCGCCACCGCTCGGCGCAAGGCGTCGCGCACCGTGGGGCGAAGGTGGGAGCTGCTGTCCAGAAGGGTTCCGTCTATGTCAATGGCCAGGAGCCGGTACCTGGGCATGCCTGTGTCCCGCTGGGTGATGCGTGAGGCGTGATGCGTGAGAAGACAGGCGAGAGGAGAAGGGCGTCAGCCGTTCCCCTCTCTTCGCGCTTCACGCATCACATATCACGTTTCGACCAGTCTCCTATCCTCATCAGATGCAGCCGGAGCAGGTTGAGGGCATACTTCGCCGCGCGGTCCTTGATCAGTTCGCGGCCGCCCACGAGGGTGAGGCGCTCGACCTTGGTGCCGGCCCCGCTTGCCAGACCGATGTAGACGAGGCCAACGGGCTTCTCGGCGCTGCCGCCATCGGGCCCGGCGATGCCGGTGGTGGAGAGGCCGATGGCGGCCTTCGCCCGGCGCCGCACGCCCTCGGCCATCGCACCCGCCACCGGCTCGCTGACGGCGCCGACCGACTCGAGCATCTCGGCAGGGACTCCCAGCAGTTCGGTCTTGGCGACGTTGCTGTAGGTGACCAGGTCCTCGAGGAGGAAGCGGGAAATCCCGGGCACGTTGGTGAGCAGGTGGCCGATGAGGCCGCCGGTGCACGACTCGGCGATGGCGAGGGTCGTGCCGTGGCTCTCCAGCAGCCGCGCCGTGGCCAGCTCAAGCGTTTCGGCGCCTGTTCCGAAGATGGCGTCGCCGAAGCGCTGTTTCACCGTTTCGAGAGTCGGTCCCAGCACCCGTTCGGCGCTCTCGGGGTCCGGCCCCGTGGCAAGGAGCTTGATGCTCACCACGCCGCCGCCGACGCGAAGGCCGATGAGCGGGTTCTCTCCCCGTAGCGCCAGCGCGCCCAGCCTCTCGTTCACCGTGGATTCGGGCACGCCGAAGGTGTGGAGGCGCTCGACCCGCACCGCTCTTCGCTCGAGGGGCAAGTCGGTGATGAAGGGGACGAGGCTGCGCTCGAACATGGCCTTCATCTCGCGCGGAACGCCCGGCAGAAAGGCCGCATAGGCCTCGCCGATCCGCAGGATGAAGCCTGGCGCGGTGCCCTCCGAGTTCGGCAGCACGGCAGCGTCGCGGGGGATCATCGCCTGGATGCGGTTCTGCGCGGGCATCGGCCGCCCGAACCGGCGGAAGCGGTCTTCGATGGCGGCCAGCGACTCCTCGTGCGGCTCGAGCGGCGCGCTGGCCACTTTGGCCGCGGCGTGGCGGGTCAGGTCGTCGTGCGTCGGCCCCAGGCCGCCGGTGGCCACGATCAGGTTCACCCGCTTCGCCGCGTAGCGGAGCGACTGCTCGATATGCTCCTCCACGTCCCCCACGCACGTGTGGTAGGCGATCTCGACGCCCAGCTCGAGCAGCCGCTCGGCGATCCAGGCCGCATTCGTGTCGGCCACTTCGCCGGTCAGCACCTCGTCGCCGATTGAAACGATCACGGCTTTCATTCGGTTTCCTTGGTCAGGCCCCGCGGGACGCGGCACGGATCCTCAGTCACGCAGTGGCCTTCTTCCTCCGGAACTTGCCCATGACCCTCCTCAGCCCCCTCTCCTTCACCCACTCCCACGCCTCGCGCGCCTCTTCGACGCGGAGGACGAAGAGAAGGATGACGAACACGACGAACGCCGCCAGCGAGGGCACGGCGACGTGGATGAGCTTGCCGACCTCATAGAACAGTGCCACCCGGCCCAGCCTCGGCCCCTTGGGCTCCCGCACGAAGGCCACGTTGTCGAGCCAGAAGTCCACGCCTTCGGGCACGAGGAACTCGATGGCCTCGAACTCGCCCTTGCGGAACTCGCGGTTGCCGGGGACGGTGAAGGCGGAGAGGGGCACCGAATAGCCCTTGCGGGTGCTGCTGGCCTTGATCTCGACGGGGACAGTCATCTGCACCCAGTCGGCGGGGTCGGTGCTCTTCGGGGCAGGAGCAAGCAGATTCACCTCGAGGCGGCAGGCTTTGTCGGCTCGCGCCTTGAACGTCAGGCGATCACACGAACTGAGGCGATACGAGGTCATGCCCGTTCCGGAAATCGTGCGATGCTTCTCCGAAGCAGGAAGGTGGAGTGCCATCTCTGGTTCCCCCTTGCGCTCGTTCGTATCATCTATCCGCGCCGGCACCCCTTGGGCGCGCACCCCCCTCTCGCAGTAGCGCCAGCCGTCCGGGCCGTCGTCCAGGCGCTCCCTGACACGTAAGACGTCCTCAACGTCGCCAAGAGAGAACCGTGCTATGAGCAGCCTCGTTGGGCTGTGCTGAGGTCGCCGCACCGGCGTCGTGTCGCGGAGCCACAGCGCTACGACGCTCCTCAACGTGTCCCTGGGGCAGAAGCCCTGCAAGTCCATCCACACATGCCGGGCCTCGCCGGGCTCGATGTGCACTGGCTTGCCAGCGTACGAAGCGCCGTGGCGGGTGACTAGCGAGATGGTCAGGTCGGTAGGCTCGGTGGCTTCGATCTGTGCGTGAAGCACCGGCGCCTTCGAGAGGTCGAAGGCATCCAGGTCGCGCCGGAGCCCGGCAGAGCGGCGCGGAGAGCGTCGGTACTCCGCCAGAATCGCCCTTAGGCCCACTGGGTGGTCGGACGGGGGTATGCGGAAGTCGTCCACATTGTCCGCCTCCCAGTCGCGGAGTTCCACGTTGAAGGTGTCAATCATCACCTCGCGGCGGCGGTAGGGGTCGAGCGGAAGGAACCGCTTGAGGGGGCGATAGGTGAATTCGGCGGCGGCCCAGACGCCAGCCGTGGCAATCGCGGCCTTGGCGAGGAAGATGAGGGTCGGACGCCACGGGAGGATGCGGACGTGCAGCCGCATGACGAGCAGGAGGATGATGTTCTTGACGGCCCGCGCCGCAGCGTAAACGATGGCGACGACGATGAAGTAGCCGAAGCCCAGCCACTCGATGCCGATGAAGAGGAACAGGATGTGGAAGCCGGTGCCCAGGAAGCCGATGATGGTGGGCGCCCACATCCGCTGCATGGCGAAAAACGACTGCTGAATGGGGTTCTCGATGGCGAAGAAGGGCAGGGCGAGGATGTAAAGCCCCAAGGCGTCGCCCGCGTGGCTCAGGTGGTAATCCGTCCAGTTCCCGCGGTCGAAGAGCAGGGCGATGATGGGCTGGCGCAGCACGATCATCAGGGCGGTGAGGGGGACGAAGAAGGCGATGATGACGCGAATGGTCTTGGTCATCACGATGGCGAAGTCGCCCCAGAGCTTCTTGGCGGCCAGCTCGCTCAGGTGGGGCAGGAGGGCGATGCTGAGGGCGGCGATGACCAGGGTGTTCGGCGCCTCGCCCACTTTGCGGGCGTACTTGAGGTCGGAGAAGACGCCCGTGCCCGTGAAGGAGGCGAAGAGGTTGGTGATGATGTCGCGGTACTTGGCGAACAGGATGCCGAAGAGGAGAGGCACGGCGAGGGCGGCGAACTTGGCCATGGCGGTTCGCCGCGTGCGTGCCCGCGACCAGAGGAGGAGCAGGTAGGCCGCGACCACGACGACCAGCACCACCTGCTGGAGGGCGAGAAGGCTGCCCGCGTTCGGGAGACCGGGGCGGATCAACTCGCAGACCCACAACCCGGCGCCGAGGGCGGCGGCGTGTGCGACGAGGATGCTCAGCTCGATGCCCACGCGGCGCAGGCCGAGCCCGGGCAGGCCGAGGCGGTAGAGACCGAACTTCGACCGCAGGCCCACCAGGTGCGTGAGCAGCGCCGCCCCGGTGCTCACCACGAAGCCCACGGCCAGGGCGTCGAGCATGCGCGGCAGCGCCAGCCCGAGGAACGACGCGGCGAGGATGGTGATGGCCCACACCACCTTCTGCACGCCGTCGCCCGCGGCCGCGTAGCCGAAGACGTTGTAGGAGTTGAGCAGGGCGTATGTGACTGTGGCGAGGCAGACGCCGAAGACGCCGGGGAGCATCCAGCGCATCAGGCGCGAGCTGAGGGCGAGCTGCTGCTCGTTGAAGCCCATGGCGAACAGCGACAGGATCTGCGGGGCGAAGATGAAGCCGGCGACCACCGTGGCGGCGAGGAGCAGAGCCGTGAGATTGAGCACCGTGCTGCCGAAGCGCCAGGCCGAGGCTTCTCCCTTCTGGCTCAGCTCCTCCTTGAAGAGTGGCACGACGACCGGGATGAAAACCTTCAGGCAGAGGGTCTGAAGAAGGAAGACGACCGTTTCGGTGACGAAGAAATAGGCGTCCGACTCCGGTCCCGAGCCGAAGATCGAGCCGACGAGCAGCGTGACGAGGAGGCCGCCGAACTTCCAGAAGAGCTGGAAGAAGATGATCACGAGCATGGCCCGCACGATGCGGTGTCCCACGCCCTCAGGCGGCTTTCGCTGGCTCTGGTCGGGCACAAATCACCCCGGCATCGTCTGGCGTCGGCGAGGGGAAGAAAACCATCCACGTTCGCAGAAAGAGCTGAAAGGCCGCCCGAAATGGACAGCGGCCCTGGGAGCATAGCGAACTCCCGGGGCCGCCGCATTATAGGCCCTGCGCATGGGCGAGTCAAGCAACGCCCGCTGTCGTCGGCATGAGGGCCGGCTCGCGCAGGCGGCTACTTGATGCGCTTATCCTTCTCGGCGCGCTTCTTCTGAACGCCGGTGCTGAACTCGCGGAGGTCCACGACGTCGCGCAGCTCGGTCTGGCTGCCCCGGATGCTCGTGGTCTCGAGGACGTAGAGCACCTCATTGCGGTCGTCCAGCACATAGACGATCTGTGACTTGGGCCTCGTTCCCTGGAGATTGCTGGCGATGAGGGCGAAGTTCCCCGCGCGACCCTCGCCTACGTCCTGGCTGTACGAGGGTTTCGGGTAAAGCAAGCCCCCGACCAGGAGCCCCACGGCGGCGGCCAGCATGAGCGAGCCGAGCCAGAAGTGCGTCTTCCCCGACATCTCGGTCCTCCTTTCCCTGTGCGCCGTCAGCGGAGAGAGAGCCCCGCACGGCAGGTGGCAAGGGTGCGCTCGCGGTATCCTATCCCAGGGTCACAATACTATGAACTGGTGGGAATGTCAATACGGCGTTCGCTGGGTTGGCCCCTGGCGGGACTTCACCGCTGCTGCCGCGTGTGGGTTGATGCGGGAGGGCGTGCCGGCGCCGCCCCCGAGTGGGCTTGTGGTGTGGGCTTCGGCCCGAGGGCCGCACTTCGAGCTCTGGCACCTTTCCCCATACTTGCTCAATCTATAGAATAGGGAAATGAGCAAGTATGGACAGGTGGCCGAAGCTTGGCGGTTCTCTGGCCTCCGGCCATTCCTGCTCAGTTGCGCGATGAGCCAGTATGTGAGCGAGTATGGCGGTCGAACGTAACGCATTGGGGCATATATGCTTACGTGGGAGGCTGGCTGGCGCTGCAACGCCCGCCCCACGGTGCTAGGCTGCTGCCGAGTGGGGGCCGCTGGACTCTGGTGAGCTCCCCCCCGTTGGTCTGCTGGGGGAGATCGCCGGGGGCGCGGAGCAGAGCGGCGCGCGAGCCCGTCAGAGAGCATCGAGGATGCGCTGGACGTTGACAAAGCGTTTGACGAGGCGCCGCGCCATGACGATCTTCTTCGTGTCCACCGGCTGGATCTTGATCTTGAGGTTGTTGACGGCGGCGGCGACGGAGTAGCTGTCGCCCTTGACGAGCACGACAGGGATGTTGGTGCGGCGGAGGAGTCGGACGATGTTCTCGTGGGGCCGCACGCCGCCGGTGAGGAGCATGCCGGCGACGAAGTTGGCCTTGTCTTCGCCGACGGCGTAGCTGCTCATGGCCGCCAGGATCAGGTCGTCGCGGTCGCCCGGGGTGATCAGCAGGCTGTTGTGATAGATGTAATCCAGCGCCCGGTGGGCGGTCATGGCGCCTACGATCACCGTCTCGATCTCGTTGGCGAGGTAGCGGTCGCCGTTGAGGAGGTCGCCGCCCACCTCATTGAGGATCTGGTTCATCGTGGGGTTCGAGAGGATCGTCTCGTGCGGGATCACCCCGAGGAGCTCGATGCCCTTGCGCCCCAGCCCCTCCTCGACGAACGTCGCCACAGAGTCGAGCTTCTCCGGCCTCACCTTGTTGAGGATCACGCCGAGGAGCTCGACCCCGTGCTCGTGGAAGACGCTGGCGTTGAGCATCACCTCGTCAATGGGGCCGCCGATGCCGCCCTCGGTGACGATGATGACCTTGGCGCCCAGGAGCTTTGCCACCTCGGCGTTGGACATGTCGAAGCAGGAGCCGACGCCGGCGTGCCCCGTGCCTTCGATGACCACGGCGTTCTTGCCCTCCGCCACGCGCTCGAACGCCGCGCGCACGCGGTCCACCAGGGCCTGGCGGTTCGGGTGCAGGATGTAGTCGCGCGTGAAGGACCGGCCGACGGTCACGGGGCTCATGTCGGCCAGGCCCACCTCGTGCTTGAACACGGCGCGCATGAGCGCAACGTCCTCGTCCACGCGCACGCCGTCCACCTCGACGTAGCGCTGGCCCACCGGCTTGATGAAACCCACGGGCGGCGTCATCTCCTCGAAGGCGGCCAGGAGCCCGAGCGAGATGGTCGTCTTCCCCTGGTCCTGGCGGGTGGCGGCCACGAAGAGCTTCTTCGGCTTCTTGCCGATGGCCATGGCGGGCGTTCCTTCTCAGAGCCTGTGATGGCGCAGGGGAGTGTAGGTGGGCCCTGCCGGCGAGAGGTCGCTGCGCATGAGGACGACCTCCTCGACGCGGCAGGAGCCGAAAGGGGTGGCCGCCTCACGGGCCAGGGGGCCACGCAGCGGGCCCGCGCCGCGCGGGTCCTGGGCCCTCCCGATGGTCAGGTGCGCGCGGAACGGCCGGCGCTCGGGCTCGAAGCCGAGAACGGCCAGTCCCTCTTCGAGCCGGGCACTGAGTTGCGCCAGAGAGCCATTGTCGCGCACCCCAGCCCAGATTACGCGAGGGGCGCCATGCTCCGGGAATGAGCCCAGGCCAGCCACCGCCAGGTCGAAGGGGCCGATCCCCTCGGTCGCGATGGCGATGGCGTCCGCGACATCCTGGAGGGCGCTCTCCGCGGTCTCGCCCAGGAACTTGAGGGTGATGTGCATCCGTTCGGGCGGCACCCACTTCACGCCGCACGGCGCGCGGCGCAGCCGCTCTTGGACTTCGCTCAGGCGCTGGCGGATCTGGGCATTCAGCTCGATAGCGATGAAGGCTCTCATCCCAGCCCCCCGGCCGTCACGCGGAGCATCCTGGCGAACTCGCGGGCGCGGGACTCGATTTCTGCAAGGGTCAGCGTCCGCAACCGCTCGACGCCCAGCGCCTCCACGTTGAAGGACGCGGCCAGCGTGCCGTAGAGGACTGCGCGGCGCAGGCTCGGCAGCGTGGCGCGGCCGGCCCGCGCCAGGTAGCCCATGAAAGCCCCCGCGAAGCAGTCGCCCGCGCCGGTTGGGTCGTGCACGGTCTCCACGGGGAACGCGGGGAGTAGGAAGAGGCGGCCGCCGACGAGGAGCATGGAGCCGTGCGCGCCCTTCTTGATGATGACGATGCGGGGCCCCAGTCGGGCGATGTCGTGCGCCGCCGCCACCAGGTTCCGCCTGCCGGTGAGCATCTGAGCCTCTTCGTCGTTCACGATCAGGCCGTCCACGCGCCGGAGCATGCTCAGGACGTCGGGGCGGGCATTGGCAATCCAGTGGTTCATCGTGTCGGCCAGCACCAGGCGCGGCCTGTGGAGCTGGTCGAGGACGCGGTGCTGGATGGCGGGCGTGCCGTTGGCGAGGAAGCAATGGGTGCACTGGCGATAGGCTTCGGGGAGCTGCGGGTCGAACTGCTCGAACACATTCAGCTCGAGGTGGGTCGTCTCGCGGACGTTCATATCGTCCAGGTACCGCCCCGCCCAGCGAAACGTGCGGCCAGGGAGACGCTGCACGCCGGCAGTGTCCATGCCGCGCGTCCGGAAGGTTTCGAGGTGCATCTCGGGGAAATCCGCGCCCACGACACCCACCAGGCCCACGGGGCCGAAGAGGCTGGCGGCGAAGCCGAAGTGGGTGGCCGAGCCGCCGAGCAGGTCCTCCGCTCGGGTCTCGGGAGTCTCCACGGAGTCGAAGGCGATGGAGCCGACGCAGATCAGTCGGTTGGGTGGCCGTGGTGCGATGGCGGGGGTCCCTTCATTCATCGGATGATGATGCCGGCATAGCCGACGACCTCCTCGGGCCCTGCGTATCCACTGTCGGCGCTGGTCCTATAGTCCACCAGTTCGGCAGCCTGGGCGCCGCGGGCCTTGGCGTAGGCGATGCCCGCGGCCACCGGATCGTGCCCGCACATCGAGATCCGATGCCGCCGAATGGTGTCCCACATGGCCCTCTCGTCGAGGGCCAGAATCTGGTCAATCACCAGGTGGTCCCGCTCGCGGGCCGCCAGGGCGGGCTCGAAATGGGTCATGTCGGTGCTCGCGACGAGGAGTGCGGGATGCCCCAGCCGGCCAACCGCCCGCGCGAGGGCCAGGCCGAACTCGCGCAGAGCGGGCAGGCTGGACTGCATGATGTTGATGGCGGCGATGTGGACGCCCGGGTTGCGGTGCTTGAGGAAGGGCAGGTGCACTTCGCCCGAATGCTCGTGGGCGTGGGCCCGGGGGTCGGCTCGGACCATCGGGCATTCGGTCACGATGGCGGCGACCAGCTGGGTGGCGACCGGGACGTCGCCGAGCGGCGTCTCCCAGCGGCCCTCGTCGAACAGCGCGAACTCGGCTCCCGGGCTGCGTCCGTGGTTCACGGAGAGCAGGATGACATCGTCGGGCACCACCACCCGCGAATACACGGCGCCCGCCACGCCGCCCGAGAAAATGTAGCCTGCATGGGGCGCCACCACGGCCACGGCCGGCGCCGCATCCTCGCGCGCAGGCATCAACTCGTCGAGCATCTGGAGCAGCACGGCGCGATTCGACGGGTAGAACCCGTGATCACCCGCAAACACGGCGCGTCGCACCGGCATGGCCGCACCTCCGTTACACCGGGGTGAGGGAAGCTACCGCTCGTTAGTATACCCGCCGCGCCGGGGAGGTCAAGCGGGAACGGCGCCACGAGGCCGCGTGGGGCAAGGCGCTCAGAAGCAGGAGCAGGCCCGCGGTGGCGAGAGCTCTCGGCCAGGCCGCCCGGCCTCCGGCTTCCCAGGGGCGGCTCACCTGGTCGGCGATCCAGAACGGTGAGAGCCCATATAGCCAGTGCATGGGCACGCGCAAGAGGTCCTCCACGATGAAGCCCACCATCGGCCCGCCCGCGCTCAGGCCGCCAAGGATGAGCCAATACCAGGAGAGGAACCGCCCTTCGGCATCCGCCCTCAGATAGGCGGCCACAAAGGCCGCTGCGGCCGCCAGGTACCCTTGGCTCGCCGCCACTTGCGGCCACCGGCAGTCGGCCGCCCAGGCCGTGGCCACCACGGCCGGAGCGGCCAGGGCGAGCAGGAGACCCAGGTCCAGAAGCCGCGCGCGTCCTGTGCCGCCGGACAAGGGCACAACAGCGAGCAGCAGGAACAGCTCTGCCCCGACGAGGAGCCGATAGGCATGAGCAACCGCGAACGGAGTCGGGTAGTCGGCCCCGTCAGCCCCCAGTCCCACGGCAGCGACCATTGCCGCGATGACCAGAGCCATCCACGGCAACAGGAGGCGAGGTGAGAGCGCCGCTCCATCGCCTGGAGAAGAGTCTGCACTCATCTCGAAGAGACTCCCAGAGGGCGTGGGCTCCAGTCGACGGAGTGTAGCGGATTCCGGGTGCGCGCGCAAACGAGGCTCGGGCTCTCTGTGGGGGGGGGCGGCGGCCGCGCCAGCGCGATCAATGAATCTGTGGGGCGGGCTTTCGCCGCAGGAACGCCGGGATGTCGAGGTTCACGCCGTCGAAGAAGGCGAGGTCCTGGGACTGGGGAACCGTGGCCGAGCGCCCCTCGGTCGCTCCGTCGGCCGAGAGGTGGCGGACCCCCGTGACGAGCAGCGTGGCCCGGATCTCCTCGCCCATCGAGCGGTCCATGCTGAGGCCCACCTGGATCGGCACTCTGCCGACGATCTGGCCGATCAGCTCGGTGGCGGCGTGGACCTCCCGGAGGCTGAGGTCGCTGCTGCCGAGCAGGTGCAGGATGGCGGCGGAGGCCTGCTTGCAGCTCTCCTGGGTGAGGAAGGAGTGGGCGCAGGCGTCGCGGATGGCCTGCTCGACGCGCGAGTCGCCGGCGCCCACGCCGATGCCGAGCGCCCCGCGCCCCGCTTCGCTGAGCGAGTGCCGCAGGTCCGAAGGCTGAAGCCCCACACACGAGGCGCACGACAGCGCGCGCGTGAGCTGGTCCACAGCCTCCACCGTCCTGTCCTTGAGGCTCGCGATCGCCTTGGCGACGGGCCAGCCCGGCTCGCATAGCTCGGCCAGCGGCCGGTTGGGTAGCACGAGAACCAGGTCGGCCACGTTCTCCAGCGAAGCGACCGCGCGCGACGCGAGCTCGGCGCGGTTGGGCCCCTCGAACGACAGCGGCTCCAGCGCCACGACCACCACCGTGCACTGAGTGGCCTTGAGCTCGTTGGCGAGCGCGGGGATCACGATGCTGCCCGTCTGGCCGCCCACGGCGCACAGGATCAGGGCCACGCCGTTGCTGGGGCGGGTCGATTCCACGATCCGGAGGGCCGCGTCCACCGCGGACTCCTCCATCGCGTCCGTGTCCATGTCGCCCGTGTTCTCCGGCTCGCCCGCGAGGCAGACGGTCTCGATGCCGGGGTAAGACGCCAGGGCGTCGGCATCGAAGCTCAGGAGCCGGCGCAGCGGGGCCGCGGTGCATCGCGCGGCCAGCTCACAGCCCACGGCGCCTACGCCGATCAGCAGCACAGTGTTCCCGACCGCGGAGGAGTACTCGCCTGTTCCCATGGTTTCTCTCTTCCAGACTCCCGGGTAAGACGCGGCGCACAGGACGTACCAGGCCACGGCGCCTCAGAGCCAGCCTGCGACCCGCTTGAGCATGGTGCGCATGCCGCGCTCTTCGAAGCGCCGATCGGACTTCTGCTCGCGATGGAACCTGCCGCGCCCCAGCGCGCCCAACACGACGGCGTGAACGGGCTCGGACTGGAACTGCGGGAGAATCGAGGGCATTTCGACTCGGCCGAGGCGCACGGTTCGATGGAGCGCGCGATGCGCGGCGGCCAGGGCGCCCCCCATCCGGCAGAAGCCGCCCGTGAGCACCACGCGGCGGCAGGCCGCGGCCGAGGAGCCGCCGCGGTCCAGCTCGCGCGCCACCAGCTCGAAGATCTCATCCACCCGCGCTCGGATGATCAGGCTGACGCGCCAGAGCGGCACCGCCTGTGGGCCATGGCCGTCGGCGAGCGGCACGTCAAGCGTCTGGCAGGTGTCGCCGTTGCGCGGCCGCCGGAGGTCGGCGATGCCGCACCGGAGTTTGACCTGCTCAGCGTCGGCCACCGAGGCATTGAGGCCGATGGCCAGGTCGTTCGTGATGTGCTGCGAGCCGATGGGCAGCACGCGGGTGTAGCGCGGGTAGCCGCCCAGGTAGATAGACACGGTGGTTTTGCCCGCTCCGATGTCCACGTGGGCGCATCCGAGGGCCTTCTCCTCGGGGGTGAGGACGGCCTCTGCCGCGGCCAAGGGGCCGTAGAGGATCCGCTCGAGATGATAGCCGGCCTTGCGGACAGCCTGCCGCACGTTGGCATGCGCGGAGAGGGAGTCCGAGACGACGTGCAGTTCGGCCTCGAGCCGCCCGCAGGCCATGCCGATCGGGTTGTCGACGCCGCGGACGTCGTCCACGGCGAAGCCCTGGCCGTGGACCTCGGCCACGGCGCGATCGCTTGGGAGCGACACCCGATTGGCGGCGGCGAGGGCCTGCTGGACGTCGGAAGCGCGCACCAGCTTATCCTCGTGTGTGATGCCGATGCAGCCCCGGCTGTTGAGCGCGCGGGCGAACGGGGTCCCCACGGGCGCCAGCACGGTGCACACGCGCACCCGCGCGAGGTCGGCCGCCTGGGCGATGGCCTCGGCCACCGTGTCGGCGGCGGCAGCGGCGTCCACGATGAGGCCCCTGTTGACCCCGCGCGTGGGCGCTTCGCTGTAGCCCTCGAGAATCAGGCTTCCGTCCGCGCGCCAGCAACCGATGGCCACGCGCGTGGTGGCCGTGCCGAGGTCGAGGGACACCAGATACTCATCGCGGCGTCGAGACATGGGCTTGGCTCCGATCCCTGGGCTAGTCGTGACGCGCCAGCGCCTCGTCCTCGTCGGGGAAGCGCAGGTCGATGCTGGACGTTCCATCGGAGAGCGCGAGCGGGCGCGAGAGGTGGCGCCGCAGGCGCGCGAGCTTGCACGGCACCGTGGGTTCGCCGAACGCGGTGGTGTTGGGCGGGCGGCCCCACGCCACGCGGACCCGGCGGCGCGTGAAGAGCAACACCTCGCTGCGCTGAGGGTCAATCACGCCGTCCAGGTTCGACACGTCTACGAAGTGCACCTGCCGCAGGAGCGTGGGTTCCGAGGCCATGGCCTGGAGGACCGAGAGGGCCGCCAGCGTGCCGGGGTCGCTCCACCGGCAGCCCGGCTCGGGCGGCTCGGTCTTGACGCCGAAGATCAGGGGCAGGGGGCGTTGGTCGTGGTCCCAGCGCTCGTAGTCGAGCGGCAGAAGCACCCCGTCGCGATCGATCGCATAGCTGGCGTCGGGCAGACGCACGAAGGCGGCCGGCTCGCGAAGGTCCAGCTCGACGTCGAGATGGTTGGGGAAGCGCTTCTCCACGCGCCGCACGGCCTTCACCCAGGGGCTGGCGAGGTAGGCCTCGGCCACGTCGCGGGTCAACTGCGGGTCGAAGATGCTGTAGCACTCGCGCGGGAACTGCACCTGCTCGAGCTGCGCTGCGCACCAGGGCGGCGCCTGGGCGCGAAGCTGCGCCGGGTGGACGCAGAACTGCGGCAGGCGTGCCGCCTGGCCGCGCGCCAGGCGGATGCCGATGAGCGCCGCGATGACGAGGGTGACGACGATGGCGCCCTGGAGGCCGAGCGAGAGAATGCCCAGCCGCAGCTTGCCGGCCAGCCAGCTCAGGCTGCCCCGGAGGCCCGGCCAGGCGCCGTCCTTGATCTTCTTGTTTCTTGCACCCACGGTGTGGCTCCACTAACGCAGTAGGCTCATGCCCGCACGGGCACGGGCACGGGGGCGGCGGCGCGCTTCCGGGGCCTGGCGGCACCGCGCCGGCCGGCCCGGAGCGCCATCTCCACGATCACCCGGCACAGCTCGGCAAAGGGGATGCCGACGGCGGCCGCTGCGTCGGGCAGCAGGCTCGTCTCGGTCATGCCGGGGATGGTGTTCACCTCCAGGACGAAGGGGTTGTTGTCGGCGTCGAGCCGGAAGTCCACCCGCGAGCAGGCGCGGCACCCGAGGCTTCGATGGGCCCGCAAGGCCAGGTCCTGCACGCGCTCGGCCAGGCCGGCGGGCAACTCGGGGTTGACCACGTGGCGCGCGGCGTTCTTGGTGTACTTGATCTTCCAGGTGAAGAGCCGGCCCTTGTAGAGGAGTTCGATGATCGGCAGCGCGCGGTCGCCCAGCACCCCCACGGTGAGCTCGCGCCCGCCGATGAACTCCTCGGCGATGGCCCGCTCGTCGAACTCCAGCGCGCGGGCGACAGCGCCTGGGAGCTGGGCCTCTGCCTCGACGATGCTCACGCCCACGCTGGAGCCCTGGGCGGCCGGCTTGACGACCACGGGAAGCCCGAGCGGCGCGATGGCGGCCACCTTGCGCTCCTGGGGCCACGCGGCCTCGAGCTCCACGAAGGCCGCCGTCGGCACCCCGGCGCGGCGGAAGCAGTGCTTCGTGGCCACCTTGTCCATCGCCAGGCGGCTGGCCGTGACGCCCGAGCCGGTGTACGGCACGCCCATGACCTCGAGGACCGACTGGATGCCGCCGTCCTCGCCGAACGTGCCGTGGAGGGCGATGAACGCCACGTCCATCCGCTCCTGCGTCAGGGTGCTGATCGGGGCCTCGAGAACGTCGATCCTCTCGACGGGGTAGCCGAGGCTCGCGAGCGCGTTGGCAACGGCCTCGCCCGATCTCAGCGACACCTCGCGCTCCGCGGAGATTCCACCGTAGAGGACCCCCACCCGGGGCTTCCTGGTCTCACGCATGGGCGGTGCTCCTTTCCTGGTCGGTGCTCCAGACGTCAATCTCCAGCTCCAGGCTGACGCCGAAGACCGCACGAACCCGCGCGGCGACGATCTGGATGAGCTGCAACACGTCGGTTGCCGTAGTGTTGGGTCCGTCGTTGACGATGAAGTTGGCGTGCTTATGCGACACGCAGGCTCCGCCCACGCGCGTGCCCTTGAGCCCCGCCTGGTCGATGAGGCGGCCGGCGCTCTGGCCCGGGGGATTCTTGAAGACGCACCCGGCGCTGGCGGCATCCATCGGCTGCGAGGCGTGCTTCTCGGCGAGGATGCTCAGGCGGCGCTCCTGGAGGTAACCCCGCGGCGTCTTGTCGAGCTGGAACGTGGCCGAGAGCACGAAGAGCCCGGTGTGCGGGACGATCGAGTGGCGATAGTCGAACCCCAGATTGGGCGCGTCCATCCAGCGGGGCGTTCCGCCTGGGGGAACCACCATGGCCCCGATCAGGCGGTCGGAGACGCGGCCGTAGCGGCCGCCGGCATTCATGGCCACGGCTCCGCCCACGGAGCCGGGGATGCCGGCCAGCGGCTCGAGCCCCCCGAGGCCCCAGGCTTCGGCTGCGGCGACCAGGCGCGGCAGATACAGGCCGGCGCCGGCCTCGATGCAGGTGCCTCTGTGCCGCAGATCGCCCAGATGCTGCGTCGAGATCACGAGCCAGGGGTGAGGCTCGTCGGTGACGAGGATGTTGGAGCCACGCCCCAGGATGCGGATGGGCAGCCCGGCGGCCACGCCGCGCTCGAACACGAGCGGCAAGGCGTCCCACTCGCGCGGCTCCACGAAGTAGCGCACGGGGCCCCCCACGCGGAACGAGGTGTGGTGGGCCATCGGCTCATTCTCGCGCGTGAAGGCGGCCAGATCATGGAACGGATGTGGGGTCATCGGGTTTCTCGCTTCCGAAGGTCGTCGAGCACCTGCTCGCCGAAATGGTCCACATCGCCTGCCCCAATGGTCAGCAGCGTGTCGCCGGGCCGCAGGAGGCCGATGAGGTGCCGGCGGGCCGAGTCCCAGTCGTTGAAGCACGAGCAGGCGACCCGGCCGTGGCGGCGTATGGCGCTCTCGATGGCCTGCGTGCTCACGCCCTCCAGGGGCGGCTCCCCGGCGCTGTAGATGGGCAGGAGCACGAGGTAGTCGAGGCCATCGAAGCAGTCGCCGAACCGCTCGCTGAGATGGTACGTGCGCGTGTAGCGGTGGGGCTGGAAGACGCCGAGGAGGCGCCCGTGCGCGAGGCCGCGCGCGGCGCCCAGCGTCGCGCGAATCTCGGCGGGGTGGTGGCCGTAGTCGTCAATCATGGTGACCCCGCGGGCGGCGCCCTTGCGCTCCATTCGGCGGCCCACGCTGGCCACGCGCCCGAAGGCGTTGTGCAGCGCCTCGTCGGGGATGCCCAGGGCCGAGGCCAGCGCCACGCAGGCCAGGGCGTTCTGCACGTTGTGCAGGCCGGGCAACGTGAGCGTGAGGCCGCGGAGCACGTCGCGGGGGCGGCGGACGTCGAAGGTGGAACTCTCGCCGTTGGCGTGGACGTTGATCGCCTGGAACTGGGCCGCCGAGTCGAAGCCATAGGTGAGCACGGGGGCCGGGCAGGCGTCGAGGGTTTCCAGGGCCGGGGCGCTGTCGGCGCACACGATCGCGCAGCCGTCACGCCGCGTGCGGGCCAGGAAGCGGCGGAAGGTCTCCTGCACGGCCGCCAGGTCCGGGTAGCGATCCACGTGCTCGTGGTCCACATTGGTCACGATGGAGTAGCGCGGGGTGAACTCCAGGAGCGAGCCGTCGCTCTCATCCACCTCGGTGACGAAGAACGGGCTGCCGCCGAGACGGTAGTTGCCCCCGAGCTCGCGGACCATGCCGCCGACCATCACCGAGGGGTCCAGGTGCGCCTCCAGCAGCAGCTTGCTGGCGATCCAGGTGGTGGTGGTCTTGCCGTGCGCCCCGGCCACCGTGATGAGCGAGCAGTCGGCCGTGAAGCGGGCCAGCATGCGGGCTCGGGTGACGACCGGGATGCACCGGCGCAGCGCCTCCTGGATCTCGGGACTGGCTGGCGCGATGGCCGAGGAGCGGACGACCATTGCCACGCCATCGAGGTGCGCGGGGTCATGCCCCAGGTGAATGCGGCAGCCGCGCTCGGCGAGGAGGCGCAGCGCGGGGCTATCCTTGGCGTCGCAGCCTGACACACGGGCTCCGCAGTCGATGGCCATGTGCGCCACGGCGCTCATGCCCACGCCGCCCATGCCCACGAAGTGGATGTGCCTTCCGTCGAATCGCATGCTCATGGCTGCCTCGGCTCACACGGTTTTCGCCTTGCTGCGCCTCTCGAGCCAACGCGAGAGACGGTGCCCGTTCCGCTCGGCCGCCAGCGCCTCCAGACGGTCAGCAATGATCGCCGCGGCGCGCGGCACGCCCATGGCCCGGCTCTGACGGCCCATGGCCTCCAGCCGCCCGCGGTCGCCCAGCAGCGCGGTCAGATGGTGCGCCAGCCGATGCGGCGAGAGAGTGGCCTGTTCGAGCAGCAGGGCCGCGCCGCACTGCTCCAGGACGCGGGCGTTGTGGAACTGGTGGTTGTCCATCGCGTGCGGGTAGGGCACCAGGACCGCCGGGATGCCCAGGGCGGTCAGCTCGGCGATGCTGGTGCCGCCTGCACGCGAGAACGCCAGGTCGCAGGCACTGTAGGCCAGCGGCATGTCCTCCAGGAACCCAAAGACCCTGGCCGGCACCGCGTAGTGCTCGTACGAGGCGCGCACGCGGTCGCAGTCGGCGGCGCCCGCCAGGTGAATGGCCTGCATCCGCGGCCCCGAGTTGGCGAGCAGGGGGAGCGCCGAGATGGTGAAATCGTTGAGGGGCCGGGCGCCCTGGCTGCCGCCCATCACCAACAGGGTGGGCAGCGCCGGGTCGAGCCCCAGTTGGGCCACGCACGCCGACCGATCGCGCCGCTGAATGAACGTCCTCACAGGGTTGCCCGTAACGCGTACCCGAGCGCCCGTGCGGAAGCGGGGCACGGACTGCGCCCACTGCGTGTCCACCTCATTGACGAATCGCGCCAGGAAGCGGTTCGAGCGGCCCGGCACAACGTTCTGCTCGAGGAGCACGCTCGGAATCCGCCGCAGCGCGGCGCACAGCACGGGGGCCACCGAGCCGTAACCGCCGAGGCCGACCACCACGTCGGGGCGGAAACGGCGAATGCCGCGCATCGCGCGCACGAAGGCGGGCACCAGGGCCGCGACCCGCCGCGCGAGCGACCCTGTATGGATGGATGGGATGACCTGGCATTCCACCCCAGCGCTCCGCGTGTCCTCGTAGGCCTCGTCGCGGTCCGTGCACATCAGCAGGATGCGCGTCTCAGGGGAGCGCCGGCGGGCCTCCTCGGCCAGCGCCAGCCCCGGGAACAAGTGGCCACCAGTGCCGCCACCGGCCAGAACGATCTTCATCTCTCTGCCCTCACGGGTCGGGGACCCGCGCCCGCGACGGAGGCGGCCCCGCGGCGCCGCCGTCGCCGCCTAGGCGGAATCCCTGGCATGTTTTCGCGTCAGTCTCACGGCGCCGAGCTCCGCCGGCGGGGCCTCCGCCTCGGAGTGCGACGCCACGTTCATGATCAGCCCCACGGCCGCCATGGTGGCCACGAGCGACGAGCCGCCGGCACTCACCAGCGGCAGAGCAATGCCCTTGGTCGGCGCGGAACAGGTCACCACGGCGACATTCACGGCGGCCTGGAGCCCAATGGTCAGGGTGAGGCCGAACGCCAGGAGCGAGCCGAAACGGTCGGGCGCGCGGCGCGCCGCCCGAATGCCGCACCAGACGAGCAGCGCGAAGAGAATCAGCACCACAGCGGTGCCGATCAGCCCCAGCTCCTCGCCAACGATCGAGAGCACGAAGTCCGTGTTCGCCTCCGGCAGGTAGAGCAGCTTCTGGCGGCTGTTGCCCAGCCCCACGCCCGTCAGGCCGCCCGAGCCGAGCGCGATGAGCGACTGCACGATCTGGTAGCCCGAGCCCTGCGCGTCGGCCCAGGGGTCCACGAACGTCATGATCCGCTGCCACACGTGGGGCATGTGCATGGCCGTGTAGACGAGCAGCGGCACCGACGCTACCACCGCGGGCAAGACGTGGATCATGCGGATCCCGGCCACGAACAACATGCCAAACGTCACCGAGGCGATCAGGAGGGCCGTGCCGAAGTCCGGCTCCTTGAGGATGAGCACGAATGCGGCGCCCATGATCACCATCGGCTGCACGAACCCCTTGAAGAAGGTCTTGATCCGCTCCTGCTCGCGGGCCAGGAAATCGGCCATGTAGAGGCAGAGGGCCACCTTGAAGAGCTCGGAGGGCTGGATGCTCAGGAAGTCGCCGAACCGGAACCAGCGCCGCGCCCCGTTCACGGTGGCCCCGAAGAAGAGCACCGCGCCCAGGCTGCCCAGCGACAGGAAGAGCAGGGGAATGCTGAACCGCCTCAGGCGGTGGTAGTCCACGGAATAGGCCGCCAGCCCGGCCACAAGTGAGGCGGCGAGCCAGAGCGTGTGCTTGAGCACCAGGAAGCGGGCGAGGGCGGGGTTCGACGCCGGAGCGGTGCTGGCGACCATGACGAGGCCGAACGCCAGCAGCGACACGACCACCGCCAGGAGGCCGCTCGTCGTGTCCTGTAGCGCCGGCGCGACGGCCCCCGGCGCCCGCGTCGCTGCCCTGCGTCGTTGCCCCGATACGGCTGCTGCCACCGCTCGCCTCCAAGGGCGCCCCGTCAGCTCGACTGGCTGAGGTGGGCGCGCAACTCCGTCACCGTCCTTGCGTAGATTCGGCTCACCGTGGCCACGGGCAGATCGAGCACCTCGGCCGTCTGCTCCAGGCTCAGGCCCTCGCCGTGCACCAGCATCAGCACAAGCCGCTCGTGCCGCGCCAGATGCGTGAGGACGAACTCCCGCAACTCATCGAGTTGCTCGGACGGTTGGACCTCTGCCAGCACGCTCATGTCCATGCATCCTGACTCGGTAAGGGGATCGGGCCGCGTGCCGCCGGGGCCGGCGGCCCCGGCCGGGGATGCGCGCAGCCCCCCAAGCTCCTCGACCAGCGAATGCCACCGCGACAGGTGCAGGTAGCCCGGGGAGGCCACACCACGCCAGGTCGCCGGCAGCCAGTAGTCATTCGCCTCGCGTTCCATCATGACCTTCTCCCTCGACGCCCGCTCAGGGGCCCGCGCCTTCGGCGGCTTCGGCATGCGCCGCACCGTTCTGTGCCCAGGCGATCACGGCATCCGCCACTTCCTCCAGGCGCACGCCCCGCGAGGCCTTGAAGAGCACCGTGTCGGACGGCTGGAGCCGCCCGCAGAGCCAGCGCACCGCCTCGGCGCGCGCGGACGCGGCGAAGACGTTGCGCGGCTCAAGCCCGCCCTCGATGGCCTCGCGCGCCAGGGCCTCGCCTTGCTCGCCCACGGCGCACAACAGGTGAACGCCTGCCTCGGCCACGGCCCTGGCTACACGGCGGTGCGCCGCGGGCGACGCGGCGCCCATCTCGAGCATGTCGCCCAGCACCGCCACGCGGCGGCCCGGGCGACGCCCCAACTCGGCCACCGCGCCCAGCATCGAGGCAGGGTTGGCGTTGTAGCAGTCCAGAAGCACCGCCAGCGCGCCTGCGCGGCGCAACTCCATGCGCCACTTGGGCGGCTGGAAAGCGCCCAGAAGCGCCGCGGCCTCCGACACCCCCAACCCCATCTCGGCCGCGACGGCGATGGCCGCGAGCGCGTTGCTGGCCTGCCAGCGGCCGACGACGGGAAGCGACACGGCGTCGCCCGTCCGCGCGACCACGAAGTGCAGGCAGTCTCCGTCCTGGCGGACTCGGGTCGCCCTCCAATCGGCGCCGTGGGAGAAGCCGAAGGTGGCGACGCGGCCCGAATGGCGCTCGGCGATCCCTCGGCTCCACGGGTCGTCGGCATGGAGCACCGCGAGCCCGCCGGGGGCGAGATGGTCGAGGACGACCGACTTCTCGCGGGCCACACCTTCCTCGGAGCCGAAGGCCTCGAGGTGCGTGGGGCCCACATTGGTGATCACGGCCACCTGCGGCCTGGCGGGGCGGGCCAGCGGGGCCATCTCGCCGAAATGGTTCACGCCCATCTCGACCACGGCGAACCGGTGCTCGGGCAGGATGCGCAAGAGCGTCTGCGGCACCCCGATGTGGTTGTTGTGGTTGGCCTCCGAGCACACCGTGGCTCCGAGGCCGCCGAGCACGAGCGCGATCATCTCCTTCGTCGTCGTCTTGCCGTTGCTGCCTGTGACGGCGACGACCGTGGCCGGCACGCGGCTCCGCCACCAGCCGGCGATGGCGCCGTAGGCTGCCACGGTGTCTTGAACCAGGAGGAGCGGCAGGTGGGGCGGCATGCCCTCGGGCGAGCGGCTCACCACCGCCGCGGCGGCGCCTGCCTGGAAGGCGCTGTGGACGAAGCCGTGGCCGTCGAACTTCTCGCCCACGATCGCCACGAAGAGCTGCCCGGGGGTCACGGCGCGCGAGTCGGTCGTCACGCCTGTCGCCACGGCGCTCGGGTCGCCTTGCAGCAGGCTTCCGCCCGTGGCCTCCAGCAGTTCAGCAACAGTGGCTCTCATAGGCCCTGTCCTGCCGGCTCGGGCCGGTGCGAAGTGGCCCGGGCCTCCAAGTCGGCGTAGAGAATGGCGTTGCGGATGGCGGTCGCCAGGTGCGGTGCCAGGCAGATGAGCACGCGAAGGTCGCGCTCGTCGAACGCCAGGCCGCCCGCCTTCTCGGTGACGGCCACCACACCCAGCAGGCGGTCCTGGAACACCAGGGGCACGCCGAGGAACGAGCCACCCTCCAGGCCCTCGTCGCGGGCGAGGCCCCGGAACCTCGGCTCCTCCTCCACCTCGGGCAGCAAGAGCGGCACCTGATGCCGTGCCACCCAGCCCGCGAGCCCGGTGCCGAGGGCGCGACGCCCGCCCGGGACGTGGCTCGGCCCCCGTCGAGCGGCCGGAACCAGAGCCTGGCCGGCGGAGTCCACGAGGAGCACCGAGACGGCGCGCGCGGCGGCGAGCGATGCGACAGTGCTGAGCGCCAGCTCGAGTAGCGCGGCGAGCCTTAGTTCCCCGGCCAGCGTCTGCGCCGCCTCCTGGACGAGCAGGAGCTCGCCCACCCGCCGCTCCAGGCGCGAGTTCGCCTCCACCAACTCCCGGGCAGGGGAGGGGGAGGCGGTGAGGCGCTCGGTGAGGGTGCGAACCATGGGCAGTGCTCCGTCAGTGCGCCGCGGGCGCAACGAAGGTGCGGCGGCTCGAGGCTCTCGAGCGCCGCTGCAAGAGGCCCAGCGCGCGCCGCGCCTCGCTGCAATCGTCGAAGCGGGTGCGAACGCCCGCGATCTCCTGGTGGTCTTCGTGGCCCTTGCCGCAGATGACCACGAGATCGCGCGGGGCGGCCATGGCGACGGCCCGTCGGATGGCCTCGCGGCGGTCGGGCTCCACGACGCAATGGGCCTGGGGGTTCGCGCCGGCGAGAATCTCGGCGATGATGTCCTCCGTGCGCTCGCTGCGGCTGTTGTCGGCCGTCACCAGCGTCACATCGGCGTAATGGGTGGCCGTGGCGCCCATGAGGGGGCGCTTCGAGGGGTCGCGGTCGCCGCCGCAGCCGAAGACCACGATCAGGCGGCCGGGCGCGGCCAGCGGCTTCAGGGTGCTGAGCACCGAGCGGAGGCCGTCGTTGTTGTGCGCATAGTCCACCAGCACGGTGAATGGCTGCCCCTCGTTCACCCGCTCGAGGCGGCCCTGAGCGCCGGCGAACTGCTCGATCCCCTCGGCGATGGTGGAGAGGCCCACCCCCAGGGCGAGCGCGCAGCAGGTGCCTGCAAGGATGTTCTGGACGTTGAAGCCTCCGATGAGAGGGGAGCGGGTGCGCACGTGGCCGACGGGGGTGTGCAGCCGCAGGGTCGTGCCGGCGATGGTCATGCCCTCGATGGCGGCGGTGACATCCACGGTGGCCTGGAGCCCGTAGGTGAGCACATTGCCCGGGCCGCGGCGCTCGCGGAAGAAGCCGCATTGCGGGTCGTCGGCGTTCAACACCGCCGTGGCGCCGGGCGCGAGGGACGAGAAGAGCCGGGCCTTCGCGTTCAGGTAGTTCTCGAAGGTGCCGTGGTAGTCGAGGTGCTCGTGGGGCGTGACGTTGGTGAGCGCGGCGACGGCGAAGGGCACGCCCCGCACCCGCTCCTGGTCGAGGCTCTGGCTCGACACCTCCATGACGGCGTAGCGGACATGCTGCTCGACCATCTGAGCGAAGAGCTCCTGGAGGTCGGGGCTCTCGGGCGTGGTGTTGGCGGCCCGCTCGCGCCGCGAGCCCACCTGGTTGAGCACCGTGGTGAGGAGGCCCGCCTGCTTGCCGTCCTTGGCGAGCAGCCAGTGCACGAGCATGGCGGTCGTGGTCTTGCCGTTGGTGCCCGTGATGCCGGTCGTGCGGACGAGGCCCGCCGGGCGGCCGTGGAAATGGGCGCACAAGTCCGCGAGCGCCTGGCGGACGTTGGGCACCAGGATGAGCGCGACGTGGGGCGGCACGGGCACCTCGCGAGTCGCCAGCACGGCCACGGCCCCGCGGGCGACCGCGTCGGCGACGTAGGCGGTGCCGTCGCTCTTCGGCCCCGGCACGACGGCGAACAGGAACTCCGGCCTCACTCGGCGGGAGTCCAGCGTCAGGCCCTGGATGCTCCGGTCGGTGTACTGGCGCAGCTCACGGTCGGCCAGCGGTTTGAGCAGCTTGCTGAGTTTCATGGCGTCCCCTTCGGTCGGTCGCCGCCGTAGCCGAGGCGGGCGAGTGCCTCCGGCTTGTCGGGCGGCACCCCCCAGTAGGCGAGGGTCTGCTTGATGATCTGGCCCGCAGCGGGTGCGGCCACAGTGCCGCCATAGAACCTGCCGCCGGCGGACTTCGTCGGCTCGTCCACAGACACGACTACGACGAGCCTTGGGTTCTCGATGGGGGCCATCCCCACGAACGAGCAGATCACCTGCGTGCGCGAAAAGCCGCCGACCACGGGCTTCTGGGCGGTACCCGTCTTGCCACCGATGGTGTAGGCGGGATTCCGGGCGGCCTTGCCTGTGCCTTCCTCCACCACGCCGCACAACAGCCGGCGCACCCGTTGCGCCACTGCGGCCGGGACGGCTCGGTGGACGACCCTGGTGGGCCGCTCGATCCAGGTGCCGTCGGCTCGCCGCACGCGTTGGATCAGCCGGGGGTGCAGGAGAAGGCCGTCGTTGGCCAGGGCCGAATAGGCCATCGCCATCTGCATCGAGGTGACGCAGACCTCCTGGCCCACGCTGATGGAGGGGAGCGAGAAGCTGGTCCAGCGCGACGGCGGCCTGAGCCTGCCGGGGTTCTCGCCCGGCATTTCGAAGCCGGTGGGCCGCCCGAAGCCGAACCGCGTGAGGTACTCGTAGAGCCGCTCGGGGCCGAGCCGCTGGCCGATCTTGGCCGTGCCGATGTTGGACGACTTGATGAGCACCAGCGAGGCGGGCATCGTGCCGTAGGCGTGCACGTCGCGGAAGCGGCGGGTGCCTCCGATGAGCCACATGCCGTTCTCGCAGAAGATCGGCGTCTCCTCGGTGATGAGCCGCTCGTTGAACGCGCCGGCGAACACGAACGGCTTCATGATCGAGCCGGGCTCCATCCAGTCCACGATGTAGCGTGCGCGGGCGCGGCGCTTGAGGTCGGCAGGCTCGTACTCCGGGTACTTGTTGAGGTCGTAGCCCGGGCTGCTTGCTGCCGCCATCACGCTGCCTGTGCGGGGGTCCACCACGACGGCGAAGGCGCCGCCCTTGGGCCCCCAGAGGTCGCACACCTCGTCGAGTGCGGCCTCCACGTAGCCCTGGATCACCGCGTCCACCGTCAACTCCAGGTCTGTCCCGGGCTGCGGGGGTTGGAGGACCGGGTCGGGCACGGCGATGTATCGGCCCGCCGCGTCGCGCTGGAACTTGGCTCGGCCGGGCGTGGGAGCGAGCAGGCCGCCGCAGGTCCGCTCGATGCCCTCGAGGCCCTCCTCGTCCATTCCCACGAAGCCGATGAGCTGGCCGGCGAGCTTCCCTTGCGGGTACGAACGCTTGTACTCGGGCAGGATGCCCACGCCCTCGAGTCCCGCGGCCATCACGCGCCGGGCATCCTGCTCGCTCACCTTGCGCTTGACCCAGATGAACTGGCGGAGGCCGTCGAGGTCGGTGCGCAGTTCCTCGGCGTCGCGATGGAGCAGCGGCGCGAGGGCGGCCGCAGCCGCCTCGGCGTCCATCACCTTGGCCGGGCGGGCATAGAGCGCCGAGTCGCGGAACTCCAGGGCCTCGCCCAGCTCGAGCACCGCGGCGTGCCCCTTGAGCTTCGCGAGCTCTTCGGGAGGCAGGCCCCGTTTGATGCACACGAGCCCCATCGGCTGCTGGAGGCGGGAGAGGAGGAGGGCGGCGTCGAGGCCGAGGAGCTCGGCAAGGCGGTGGGCGGTGGCTTCGGGATCGTCAATCTGTCTGGGGTCGGCGAAGACGCTTGGCACCTGGGCCGAGCAGGCAAGGGGCCGCCCTCGGCAGTCGAGGATAGTGCCACGCCGCTCGGGCTTCGTGACCTGCACGAAGTGCTGCGATTGGGCCAGGTTCTGGAACCGGCCCTGGTCCATCCCCTGGATGACGTAGAGGCGCCCCAGGAGCCCCAAGTACAAGCCCAGGAGGAAGATCGCCACGATCCACACCCGGGCCTTGTGGCCATTCTGCCCTGCCATCGCGTCCCGTCCCCCGAAGTGCCCCGCCGCCTAGCCTGCCAGCCGCTCCGCCACGCGGAGGCGGGCGCTGCGTGCGCGTGGGTTCTCTGCCACCTCCTCGGGCGAGGGGCGGATGGGCTTGCGGGTCACCAGTGCCACGACGCCTGCCCTGGCGTACTGACGGAAGCTCTGCTTGACGATGCGGTCCTCGAGCGAGTGAAAGGCGATCACCGCCACACGCCCGCCCGGGGCAAGCCACCGGGGCAGTGTGGCCAGCGCCGCCGCCAGCGCCCCTAACTCGTCGTTGACGGCGATCCTGAGGGCCTGGAAGGTCCTGGTCGCCGGGTGAATCCTGGCCTCGCGGCGCGGCACCGTGGCCTCTACGAGGCGCGCCAGCTCGAGTGTGCTGCGGAGGGTGTGGCGACGCTCGGCGATCGCGCGGGCGATGCGGCCTGCGTAGCGCTCCTCGCCGTACTCCCGAAGGACTCGCTCAAGCTCTGCCTGCGAGGCGCGCTCGAGGAACCGGGCCGCCGGAACGCCCCGGGTCGTGTCCAGACGCATATCCAGCGGGCCATCCACCAGGAAGCTGAAGCCCCTGGCGGGCTGCTGCAACTGGAAGCTTGAGACCCCGAGATCCATCACCACTCCATCCGCGGGCCGGCCCGCGTGCCGCTCGGCCAGCTCGGCCAGGTCGCGGAAACTGCCGTGCACAAGCTCGAGATTCCCCTCGAACGGTGCCAGACGCTTTCGAGCCAGCTCCAGGGCCTCGGCATCGAGGTCGAGCCCCAGGAGCCGCCCACCGGGGAGAAGCCGCTCGAGGAGGGCGCCGGCGTGTCCCCCCAATCCCACCGTGGCGTCAATGAACCAGCGGCCTGGGGCAGGGCGGAGCTGTGTCAACACCTCGTCGAGCAGGACGGACTTATGCATTCGCGCCAGGTTCAGGAGAACAGAGAGGAGGCGGGCTCGTTCCGCGGGCCTGCGTCGCTCGGGTCGGTGTTGCTTTCACAGCCGGGAGAGGCCTGTGAGGGCAGACGACGCAGCCCTTGACAGCGGAATCCAGACCATGTAGACTGGTCAATGGATGCCACGCTACCGGCCCGGGTTCCCCGCCCATCAGTGGCCGGCGGCGGTGGTGTGCTGGAAAGCGGGGCTCCGGTTCCCCGTCTCGCCCGGAGCCCTGCTTTCCCCGCTAGCAGATCCCCCTACCAAAGAACGAGTCCGCCTCCCCCGAAACTTCGCTATCTCTCGCCCGCTGGGCGGAGCTGGTAGAGCGACTCGGTGAGCTCCTCGAACTGGGCTTCGTGGGCCTCTCTGAGCGCCTTCCAGCGGTCCGGGTTCCAGAGCTCGATGCGATTCGACGTGCCGACGAAGATCGCCTCGTCCTCGATCCCGGCGAGCTGCCGCAGGTGGTCGGGAAGCAGCACACGCCCGAGCTTGTCGGGGTCCACGTGCACGGCGTCGCCGAAGAAAAACCGCTGCACCATCCGGGCGTTGAAACCGCGAAGGTCGGCGGCGGCAATCTCCTCGGCCACAGAATCCCACTGGCTGGCCGGGAAGAGGAAGAGGCACTTGTCCAGGCCACGGGTGAGGAAGAGGCCGGCACGGACCTCCTCTTCGCCGATCAGCTCGCGAAAGGCTCGCGGCACCACGACGCGGTGCTTGGCATCGAGCTTCTGGAGGTACTGGCCTATGAACCTGGTGCCCACCGATTTCCACTCCGGGCCACTTTTTACCACGCACGGGGATTGTATAGTGTAACGGCGACGCCGTCAAGCGATTTTCTGAGAGGGCTCCAAGATTTTTCTAAAGATACAATCTCTGGGGCTTGAGCCCCAGCTGCGCCCCGACATATGGTGCGTGACTCGGCTCACAAGGCATAGGCCTCGGCATCGCGTCCGCGCTCATTGAGCATCTCGGCCCGGTACGCCCGCCAGCGCTCGAGGTCCCACAACTCCATCTGGTTGCTGACGCCGACGATGACGGCATCGTGGGTTATCGAGGCCTCTGCGAGCAGGGATGCGGGCACGCGCATCCGGCCCTGGCGGTCGCAGTCGCCTTCGGCGGCCTGGGTGAAGAGCAGCCGACGGCGTCGGCGGCTGCTCTCGGCCCTCTGGGGCGCTGAGTTCACCGCCGTTTCGATCTCCTTCCAGCGGCGCGGAGTGTAGATCGTAATGCAGCCGTCTTCGCCTAGGGTCATCATGAAGCTCACGGTGCCCTCCGCGGCGCGAGCGGCATCGCGCAGCTTGGCTGGGATGATCACCCTGCCCTTGTCGTCTACGGAGGTTTCATGTTCGCCGTAAAACACGCCTCGTGAAGCCCTTATGTATGGCAGAGCCGACAATGGCCGCAGGCGGCCCGCGCTTCGGCTGGAGTTCACCAGAATCTACCACTGCTGCTTCACTGTGTCAAGGCATTTTGAGCAAATCCACCATGATCCACCACAGGCATTCGGGCGCCGCTAAGGCTCTCTTGCGTTTGGGGGGCGCCCAGGGTATCATCTCGGCGTCGCGGGGCCACCGAACGGGGTGAGCGAGATGCCGCAGGCGGGGCGAAACGAGGAGGAGCGCTTCCCGGCGTACCGGCCACTGGTGCCGGCAGCCGTGGCATTCGCGGGGGGGATCGCGGGGAGAGAGTTCCTGCACTTGCCGGCGGTGGCTGTGTGGGGAGGGCTGATCGGTGCTGTGGCGCTATTCCCTTTGCTTCGATGGGCGGGCCGCCGCGGCTTGGCACTCGGCTTTCTGTACCTTGGGATTGTGGGCGTAGGGTGGGTGCGACTGGATGTCGCCGTGGGGCGGCGGCCCGAGCACCACGTCGCGCGATTTCTGGGAGGCGAGGCGCAGCTTGTCAAGCTGCGGGGGGTGGTTGCGAGCGATCCTGAGACACGAGAACTGCCGCCAGTGAAGCTGGCCGGCGATAGCCAATGGCTGGCCAGCGGAGCGCGTGAGGTCCGCTTCGATCTCGACGTGCTCGAAGCGAAAGTCGGCGAGAGATGGCTGGCGGCGACAGGGCGGCTGCGGGCGGTGCAGCACGAGCCATCGGTGACCCCCGGCTATGGCGACACCGTGGTGGCGATAGGTGTGGCGCGGCTGCCATCCCCGCCGAGCAACCCCGGCCAGATGGATGGGGCGACGCTGCTCCGTCGCAAGGGCATTGACGGGGTGCTGTCGCTTGGCCGCGATGGGCTGGTGGTGGAGCCGGGGCGCCGCGGGAGGGGCCTCGTGGCGGCGACTCACGCTGCGCGCGGCTGGCTCCGCGAGACGCTGAAGACCACGCTTGCCCCCGGTGCGCATGCGGCTTCGCTGCTGTGCGCTCTGACGCTCGGCGACCGAACCGATGTGGACGACGATCTGGCGGAGGCATTCGCTCGCACCGGCACGATCCACCTCCTGGCGGTGAGCGGCTTCAACGTCGCCGTGGTGGCCTGGGTGATGTGGACGCTCACTTCGCTGGCCGGTCTCGGGCAGCGGGCGGCTGGCGCACTGGTACTGTGTGCCGTGGGCGTCTACGCGCTGGTCACTGGGGCTCCGCCATCGGTGGTGCGGGCCACCGTGATGTCGGGCGCTTACGTGCTGAGCATCATCGGGCGGCGCCAGTCGGACGCGGTACACGCGGCGGCTCTGGCGGCGCTCGTGCTCCTGGCGGCGCGGCCGTTCGACCTCTTCCAGCCAGGGTTCCAGCTCTCCTTCGCCGCGGTGTTCGGCATTCTGCTGCTAACCGAGGACCTGGCGGCGATGCTGGGGCCACGCGAGAGCCTGCTCGAGCGCGTGGCCGGCCCGAGTGGAGTTGGCCTTCTCCAGAGGATTCGCCGCCGGTTGCACAGGCTGGCCGCGATGACCGGAAGCGTGTCCATTGCCGCCTGGCTTGCCGTCCTGCCGCTCACCGCCTACTACTTCCACCTGTTCAGCCCCGTCACGGTGCTCGTGAACCTCGTGGTGGTGCCGATGGCGGGCTTTCTGACGGTGTTCGGCTTCGCGCACCTGGGCGTGGCCGCGTGTTCGCCGATGCTCGCTCATGTGCCAGCCTTCCTGGCGCGCGGGGTGACGGGGCTCTTGACGCAGATCGTGATGGGGGCGGAGCGGCTGGCCGCTGGGTGGGTGTACTGCGCAGCGCCTGCCCTCGGGTGGGTGATCGGCTACTATGCGCTGGGGCTTCTGGTGGTCGCGCGCGGCCGCCTGGGCCTCAGCGGACGGCGTGCGGCGATGCTGTGGCTGGTCGGCGTCCTTGTGTACGTCGTAGCCGGTGGCTCAGGGCGGCCCCCGAGGGGCTTCGAGGCCACCATGCTGGACGTCCAGGACGGCGCGGCCGCCGTCCTGCGTTTCCCCGATGGCGCTACCGTGCTCTGCGATGCTGGCACGTATGGGCGGAACGATGTCGGGCGCTGGGTGGTGGCGCCCGCGCTCTGGCACTGGGGCGTGCGCTCGGTGGACCTCCTGGTGGTGACGCACGCGGATGCCGACCATGTGACGGGCCTCCCATCGCTGCTCGACCGGTTTCGTGTCGGCCGGGTGGTGCACAGCCCTGTCCTCGAGCGCGCCGCGGCAGGTCGGCAGCTCCTGGCTCTGCTCGACGAGCGGGGCATCCCTCACCAGTCGGTGGCGGCTGGCGACCGCCTCGCGGTGGGCGACGGCAATGTGATCGAAGTGCTCTGGCCGAACGCCTGGTCGCTGCGCCTGAGGCCCGGGGATCAGAATGAGAACTCGCTCGTGTTGCGTGTCGAACGCGACGGGCGGCGGGTTCTCCTGGGCGGCGACATCCAGCAGGTGGGGATGACCGCGCTCCTTCACTGTGGCGTGGACCTGCGGACGGACGCCCTCGTCGTGCCGCACCACGGCCGCAGGGTCGCGGTCGCCGAGGCGTTTGCCCAGGCCACGCGGCCCAGCTATGCCATATGCAGCATCCGGCCCGACCATCTGCCGCCTGACACCGTGGCGGCCTACAGCCGAGCTGGAGCCGAGGTTCTGGTCACGGGCCGGGACGGCGCCGTCACCGTCACCCTCCTCAACGGCGAGGCCCTGGCCACGAGGTGGCGGAGCAGGGATGGGGGCATTCGTGCGGCCATCGCGTTTGACGGAGAACATCTTTTTGACTAGCATAGGCAGGACGGGCGCATGTTCGCTCACGCTGGCCAACGGTGGAAGGAGCCAACCCATGGGTCAGGCAGTGGCCGGGCAAGGCACGGGTGGGTCGCACATCTGGCGGTTCTTCCGCGCCGGGGGCTTCGACCAGGTGAGGCTCGACTCTGGCGCTGACATCGCGGCGTTGGACAAGCTCGACCAGAAGCTCTGGGTGGCGCTGAGCTGCCCCACGCGCGGGCTGGAGTTCGACTCGCGGACTCTCGACCTGATCGACACGGACCACGACGGGCGGATCCGTGTGCCTGAGATCATCGCGGCGGCCAAGTGGGCCTGCGCCAACCTGAAGAACCCCGACGACCTGGTGAAGGGCGGCGACGCGCTGCCGCTCGCCGCGATCGACGACTCGACGCCCGAGGGCAAGCAACTGCTGGCCTCGGCGAGGCGCATCCTGTCCAATCTCGGCAAGGGCGACGCCAAGGCGATCACCATCGCGGACACGATGGACACGGCGAAGATCTTCGCGCAGACGAATTTCAACGGCGATGGCGTGGTTCCTCCCGAGGCCGCCGACGAGGCGGCCACACGGGCCATCGTTGCCGACATCATCGCGTGCCTCGGCGGCGAGGCTGACCGCAGCGGCAAGGTGGGCGTCAACCAAGCTAAGGTGGACCAGTTCTACGCCGAACTGGCCGCCTACGCGGCCTGGCGGCAGAAGGCGGAGGAGGCGGCGTCGGACATATTCCCCCTCGGCGAAGGAACCGCTGCGGCCTTCGATGCCCTCAGAGCCGTGCGGGCCAAGGTGGACGACTATTTCGCCCGCTGCCGCCTCGTGGCCTTTGACGCCCGGGCCGCTGGAGCGCTGAACCGGGCAGAGGCCGACTTCGCCGCCCTGGCGGCGAAGGACCTCTCGGCGTCGGGCGACGAGGTGGCCAGCTTCCCCCTCGCCAAGGCCGAGGCCGGCAAGCCGCTTCCCCTGGGCGAGGGCGTGAACCCGGCCTGGACGGGCGCGGTGGCCAGGCTGAACAGCCTCGTGGTCGCCCCGCTGCTGGGCGCCAACAAGGCCAGCCTCACCGCCGAAGAGTGGGCGGCGCTCAAGGCCAAGTTCGTCCCGTACGAGGCGTGGCTCGGCGCCAAGGCCGGGGCCGCCGTCGAGAAGCTCGGCCTGCCGCGAGTCCGCGAACTCCTCGCCGGCAACGGCAAGGAGGCCCTCACCGCCCTCATCGCGCAAGACAGGGCCCTCGAGCCCGAGGTCAACGCCATCAACGCCGTCGAGCGCCTTGCGCGGTACTACCGCGACCTCTACCAGCTCCTCAACAACTTCGTCTCCTTCGCCGACTTCTACTCGCGCAAGCGCAAGGCCGTCTTCCAGGCCGGCACCCTCTATCTCGACGGCCGGAGCTGCGACCTCTGCGTGCGTGTGGAGGACGCGGGCAAGCACGCCGCCCTGGCCGTGCTGAGCAAGACGTATCTGGCCTATTGCGACTGCACCCGCAAAGGGACCCCCGAGAAGATGACCATCGCCGCGGCCTTCACCGGCGGCGACTCCGACAATCTGATGGTCGGCCGCAACGGCGTCTTCTACGATCGCCAGGGGCGCGACTGGGACGCCACGATCACCAAGATCACCGAGCAGCCCATCAGCATCCGCCAAGCCATCTTGAGTCCCTACAAGCGCATTGGCCGGATGATCGGCGAGCAGATCGAGAAGATAGCCTCGGCCCGCGACAAGACGATCACCGACAAGGCCGCCGGCGGCATCGAGGCGGCTGCCCAGAAGGTGGATGCACCGAAGCCCGCGGCCCCGCCGCCGGCCTTCGACATCGCCAAGTTCGCCGGCATCTTCGCCGCCATCGGCCTGGCCATCGGCGCCATTGGGGGCGTGCTGGCCGCGGTGGCCAGCGGCTTCCTCAGCCTCACCTGGTGGCAGATGCCGCTCGCCATCCTGGGCGTCTTCATCGTGGTGTCCGGCCCCTCGGTCATCATCGCGTGGCTCAAGCTTCGCAAGCGCAACCTCGGGCCGATCCTGGACGCCAACGGCTGGGCTGTCAACGCCCTCGTCAAGATCAACATCCCCTTCGGCGGCGCCCTCACCAAGGTGGCCAAGCTTCCGCCTGGCTCCGAGCGCAGCCTGGCCGACCCTTACGCTCAGAAGAGCGCGGCCCGCTGGCTCGTCCCGCTCCTCGTCGTCGCCGCCCTCATCGCAGGCGTGGCCATCTGGTACTTCGGCTACCACAGGCCCGCGCAGGAGAAGCCCGCCCCCGCGGTCGAGGCCCCCAAGGAGCCCGCGCCCGCACCGAAGTAGCCGCACTGCCCAGCCAGTTCACACAGCACCTCAAGCCGCCAAGCCCCGCAAGAGGGGCTTGGCGGCTCGGCTCTCGCCCGCTGCGCCCACGGCGGAGGGGGCCCATCTCCCCCTCCTTGTCTCGATCCGCTCTGGTTCGGGTTGCCGTCGGCCCTGTGGTTGTCATGGCCTGGGCGAAGGGCTATAATCGGGGCACTACACGAAGGAGCAGGCCATGACCATGGGGCGACGCGAGTTCCTGAAAGCCGCGGCCCTGGGCGCGACGGCGGGGCTGGGCTGCCAGCGCCTTCCGAAGGCGACCCAGGGCGGACGCCGGCCCAACGTGGTCTTCATCCTCACCGACGACATGCGCTGGGACGCGATGGGCTGCGCGGGGCACCCGTTCCTGAAGACTCCTAACCTCGACCGCATCGCCGCCGAGGGGGCGCGGTTTGCCAACTGCTTCTGCACCACCTCCCTCTGCTCGCCCAGCCGCGCCTCGATGCTCTCGGGCCTCTATGCCCACGCACACGGCGTGACCAACAACTTCACCGACTACCCGAACGACCTCCCCAGCTTCCCCCGCCAGCTCCAGGCCGCAGGCTACGCCACCGCCTACATCGGCAAATGGCACATGAACGAGGAGAGCGACGAGCGCCGCCCCGGCTTCGACTTCTGGGCCTCCCACAAAGGCCAGGCGAAATACTACGACACCGAGTTCAACATCAACGGCACCCGCAGCGTGCTCAAGGGCTACTACACCACCCGCGTCACCGACCTGGCCATTGACTGGCTCGGCCAGCAGCGCCCCGACAGGCCGTTCCTTCTCATGCTCGGCCACAAGGCCCCCCACTCGCCCAACACGCCCGAGCCGCAATACGAGCACCTCTACGATGACGTGAAGATCGAGTATCCCGCCACGGCCTTCGCCCTGGAGGGCAAGCCCGACTGGATTCGCCAGCGGCTCGACACCTGGCACGGCATCTACGGTCCGCTCTGGGGCTTCAGGAAGGAGTTCCCCGACCGCCGTCCCGAAGCCGTGGCCGCCTTCGCCGCCTTCTGCCGCGCCTACTACGCCACCATCAAGAGCGTGGACGACTCGGTTGGCCGCCTCTACGCCGCCCTGGCGCAGGCGGGCCAGCTCGACAACACGCTCATCATCTTCGTGGGCGACAACGGCTTCTTCCTCGGCGAGCACGGGATGATGGACAAGCGCACCATGCACGAACCCAGCATCCGCATCCCCCTCCTCGCCCGCTATCCCGCACTCATCAAGCCCGGAACCGTGGCGGAGCGCATGGTCCTGAACGTAGACCTCGCCCCCACCATCCTCGACTACTGCACGGCCCCGCCGCTGCCGCGCGTTCACGGCGGGTCGTGGAGGTGGGTGCTGGAGCCCTGGGGCGAGCTTGCCCCAAACAACTATCGTTGGCGGCATTCCTGGTTCTACGCCTACGACTACGAGAAGCAGTTCCCCTACACCCCCAACGTCCGAGGCGTGCGCACCGATGAGTGGAAATACATGCACTATCCCCACGGCGATGGCGGCCCGGACCGCCACAAGGCCGAACTCTACCACCTCAAGTCCGACCCGCTCGAAACGAAGAACCTCATTGACGACCCCACCCACGCCCCGAAGCTGGCCGAGCTGAGGGCCGAGCTGGAGCGCCTGATGAAGTCCGCCGGCGCGCTCCCCGACCGCATGCCCCTCGACGAAGGCGTGAAAGCCGTCCTCCCCGAGAAGGCCATTCGATAAGGCTGCTTCCCGCCGCGCAGCCCCCGAAAGGGGGCGACCGAGGCGTAGCCCAGGGCTCCCTTCGGTCGCCCTGGGCTACGGCTGGCTCGCCCACTTCGTGGGCTGCCGGGCGATCTGCCTGGCCAGCTTGCGCAGGGCTCGCACGGCAGGCAGCCTCGCCTACCGGGGTGCCGCCCTCAGGACTTGCGCCCCGGCCCAGTTGGCCATGTCGGCGATGATGCCGTCGCCGGCGTCGGTGACGACCAGACGAAGCAAGCGCACGCCGGCCACGGGCAGGTCAAGGGCCTTGACCTCGCGCAGGCCGTGCAGCACGCCGCTGTCGAAGAGGAGCTTGTCGTCGGCGTAGACCCGGAAGATGACGGTGCCGCCGTCTTCGGCTGCGCCGACATCTGCAAGGAAGCGGGCGTACTTGGCGTCGAGCCTGTAGACGATCTCGGACGGGGCGTGGGTGCCGATGCCTTTGCGGTAGGCTCTGCTGCCTCCCAGGCGCAGCGGCTTGTCCTCAACGTCCTTGTCCCTTCGGGGTACACCATCCTTGTTGGCTGTCCAGCCGGCCGATGCCTTTTCCCAGGGGATGTCGCTGAGGTAGACGCCTTCGCCTTCGGGGGGCGCGGGTGGCTTCTTTGGGCCTGGCGGTGGAGGCGCTGGCAGGACGACTTGTTGCCGCTCGGCCTCAGTGCCCTGGATTGAGAGGATGTCCTCGCGCGGGCGCTCGGCGAGGGCGGCCCGAAGCGACGTGAGGGCGGCGAGCATGGCCTTGTAGTCGGGGTCGTCGGCGTTGGCGAAGACCGCCTCGCCGCAGCGTGCCCAGCCGCCCGCCGTGCGGGCGAGGGGGGCCATCAGGGCGCGGCTGAGCTTGGGGTCGCGGCGATTCAGGCTCAGCCACCAGGTGTCGCGGGGCGCGGAGGCCCCGCCCACAGTGCTGTGGCAGGGGGCGCAGCGGCGGCCATGCACCTCGTCCAGCGCCTTGCGCTGTGCCCCGCCGAAGATGCTCCGGTTCGGCCAGTGGGGCGTCTCGTAGCGGTCGTAGTAGACGGCGTTGGCGTCAATCCAGACGAAGAGACGCTGCCAGTCGTCGTCGCTGAGCTTCACGTCGTGGTGGCCGGCCTCGAGAATCTGTGTGAGGCGGGAGACCTTCGAGCCGTAGGTGTAGGGCGGGCGGGGGTAGACGTCGTCGGGGTGGTCCCACCGCATGGCGTTGGCCACGCTGAGGTAGGGCAACAGCTCCTGGTAGCCGATGGTGAGCTGGTCGGTGAGGTCGTCGGTGAGGATGACGGCGCTGGCCGCGCGGTCGTGGGTGTGGCACTGCACGCACTTGGCGTTGAGGAGGGGCTGCACGTCGCGGAGGAAGGACAGGACGGGAATGCTCCAGGGCGAGCCATCGCGGGGCAGGGACGCCCCGCCCAGAAATGGCGGAGGCGTTGGGCGGCTGGGCTCGCGCGAGGCGGCGGAGGCCAGGCGGTTGGGCGGGGCGGCGGTGCGCGGCTCGTGGCAGCCGATGCAGGTGCGCCGCTCGCCCGGCTTGAGGCACACGACGCTCCGCATCCGCTGAATCTCGCGGTGCTTCGCGTCGAGGACCTCGAAGTAGACGTTTCGGTCGGCGGGCACGGCGAAGTGGGCCGAGCCGTCGGGCTCGATGGGCACGGTGCCGAAGATGCGCTTGACCGTGTAGATGGGGGTGCCGGAGGTGCAGATGACGCCGCCCTCGTGGACGCCTTTGCGGGGGACATCCTCGATGATGCGGAGGAACTTCGCCTCGCCGCGCGGCACGCCCGCCAACCCCTCGTAGACATCCATGAGCACCAACGAGGCGTCGGCGCCCTCGGCCTCAATCGGCGGGAGGAGGTGCGGCCGCGGGCGGGGGACAAGGGGCACCGGCTCGGCGCACGAGATGGCGGGGTCGCGGTAGATGAGGGCGAGGTTCCCGTAGCGGTCGCCCACGTAGAGCGCCCAGCTCCGCTCCAGCCACGGCTGCACCGTGGGCGTGTAGGAGCACAGGAAGAGGTGTTCCGAGAGCGGCCAGGGGTCGGAGAACCAGCCGCGGCGGCTGTCCTGAATCTTCTCGCCGATGACAGGCACGCCGGGGGTGAGGATGGTGATGGGCGCATCGCCGTCGGCGCCCTTCCGCACGTCAATGAGGCCGATGGGGCCGTGGGTCTGGCCGTGGTGGCCGGTGAAAAGGGCCATCACCTTCGTGCTGCCTGGGACGGCGCGGGGGAACATGATGACGTTGGGGCGGATGGTGGCGTTGCCGTAGTAGGGCGCGACCATCGAGCCGTCGGGCCGCATCGTGAAGGGGTTGTGGAGGCTCGTGACCGAGCGCTCGTTGTACTCCCAGCGGTCGTAGATGATCCGCCCGTCTGGCAGGATCGAGGGATTGAAGTCGTTGAAGACGTTGTGGCTGAGCTGCCGCAGGCCCGAGCCGTCGGGGTTCACGGCGAAGAGATTGGGCGCATGGATGTTGCTGCCGCACATCACGTAGTGCTCGGAGCGGTCGGACGTGAAGCCGATCCGCCCGTCGGGCAGATAGAACGGCTCGCAGTCGTTCTTGGGGCCGAACGTGACCTGGCGGAGGCCCGTGCCGTCCACGTTCACCTCGTAGATGTGATAGCTCTGGCCGGGCACGACGGGTGCGTGGGCGCGCTCGATGCCGTTGCCGAAGGCGAACAGCAGCTTCTTGGCGTTCCAGTGGAGGCACAGGTCGCGGTAGATGCCGTCGCCAAGGGAGTCCACGACGGGCGTCACCTTGCCGTCGGGGCGCACGGGCGACAGGCGGTAGATGCCGCCGCCGGGCGGATTGTGGCAGTGGTGGGCGTCCATGAACGGCTGCTCGCTCGTGTAGGGCTTGCGCTTCACGAAGAGCAGCGAATCGAACGCGACCTCGCGGAGAAGCCGTTCGTCCCGCTGCGCACCGGCCTTCTCGAGCCCGTTTGGCTCGACGTAGGTGAGGAGCGGCAACCAGAAGGACTCGGTGCCGGCGGCAACGGTGAGGAGCAACAGACCGCCGCCCTCTACTGAAAGCTCAGCAGGCAAGCGGGCTTCTGCCTTGACCCCTCTCCCTTTCAGGGGGAGGGCAGGGTGAGGGTCACCCTGCGGTTCGACCCTCCCCCTGCCCCCTCCCTGAGAGGGAGGGGGGTTGGGTTGGCCATCGCGCACGCGCGATTGGAGTGAGAGCTTGAGTTCAAGGGGGTTGTCTGTGACGTTGCAGAGGGCAACAACGACCTCATTCTTGCCGCGCCGCAGGTCGAGCGGGGCGTTCAGTTGGAGGGCGAAGGGTGCCGGCTTGGGGCGGAAGGTGGTGAGGCGGTCGAAGCGGCGGACGTAGCTGTGATACCAATGGCTCTTGCCCCCGCCGCCGGGGTGCTTGTAGCCGACGACGAGTTCGCCCGGCTTGACGGCCTGGCGCTCGATCCTGCCATCGGGCGCGACGCGCTCGACCTGCATCTTGCCCTCGGCGAAGCGGACGCTGACCCGCGCCTTCGCATCGTCGTCGGGGAGAAGCATGAGGGGAATGGGATTCGGCCACTCGACCGCCTCGCCATTCGTCGGCACGGGCAGGATGGGCACGTCGCCTTCGGGCAGGCGGGCGAGGATGTCCTCCCAATCGCTGATAGCGGTGAGCGACTCGCGTAGCCACCAGTCCCGCTGCACCATGTCCGGCGGTGGGGCATTGGAAGCGCGCGCGTGCGCCACCAGAAGCAGGAGCAGCAGGGGGAGATGGCTGACTGTGCGAGGCATCGCACGGACCGCTCAAAGGGCCAGTGGGAGTTGACGCCGTCGCGGCCCCAGGATAAGCCCCGCTTCCGCCACGACCGCCGGTGGCAACGGCAAGCGCTCCAGGGAGCGTGGCTCGACCTTGATGCACCCGGAGCCGTAGGACTTGCCGACCCGTGGCAGATTGGCCACGGTCAATGGGTGGCTCAGCACCTTCCAGAGCGCGGCCACGAAGTCCGGGTCGTCGCGCCGCGGGTACACGCACAGGAAGCAGGTGAGCGGGACAACGCCGGCCAGGTTACGGATGAAGCGGGCATTCCGGCGGCCAAGATAGGCGAACAGGATGGGGGGAACCTTGCGCCTCTCCATCCGATACCACGGCGAGCGGGCCTTCATGATGGCGCGTTGCGGCAGGCCGGCCTTCTCCCCCTTGTCAAGGTATGCGCGCACCGTCTCGGGCAGCTCCTCCTTGGTCCTGCCATTCGGACAGAACAGCAGGGTGGCTCGGCCGCTGGCGCGCAGGCGGTCCATGAGCTCCGGTGTGACCTCGCCGCCCGGTACGTCACGGGTCCGCCCGATGGCCGGAAGAAGCAATTCGGGCGGCAAGCCCAGCGCCGATGCTCTCTCCTGCGTGAGGAAGAAGAAGTGATTCGCGCCTGTCACGATTCCCCTGACGACCGTGGCGAAGTCTCCAAGGACAGGGCCGCTGTGCCCTTGCGGCTGCGGTGGCCGGGACAGGCCGGTCTCGAGGGCTTCGGCCACGCTGCGGCGCCTGACGGAGAGCGGTCCGCCCATCTCTTCGCGGAGACCAGAGAGCACCCAATCTCTCAGGCCGCTGCCACCCGACTGAGAGCAGCGCGCCCACAGGAACTCGTCCTGGGGCCGGGTGTTCTGGATCAAGAAGATGATCGGGTTGGTGTCAACACCAGGGAATGGCGAGGCTTCCGGAGCGAAGGTGATCACGGCCTCCACGCGGTAGTGGGCTGTCACCCATCGCCACAGGTCGTCGGCGTAAACCCCCTCGCAGATGTCTGCCGGCAGGATGAACGCCAAACGACCGCCAGGGGCAAGAAGCTGGAGGGCGCGCAATAGGAAATACACGTGAAGGCCCGCCCTGCCGTCCAGTGCGCGCCCCATCAGCGAAGCGCCAAACCCCCTCACCCAGCTTTTCATTGTTGGGGACAGGCGGTGGTGGCGAACGTAGGGTGGGTTCGCCACGATAGCGGCGAGGGGGCGGCTGGGCGGGTCGAGCAGGAAGTCTGCAACGCGCACATCCGCCAGATCTGCGTCAGAGAGACCCGCCTGGCGCGCTTGCCCGAGAGCCGCGGGGTCAATCTCGGTGCCTACGAGGGACAGGTTGAGGCCAAGGCGCTCCGCAACCGCCTTTGCGGCGTGGAAGAACGCCCCGGCACCCACGGCGGGGTCGAAAAGCTCGGTGGCCCCGTCGCGCAGGACATAGGCCACCATCGCCTCGGCCACCCACGGCGGGGTCCAGAACTGCCCCCTCTCGCGCAGGTTCTCCCGGTGCGGCCCCGCATGTGGCAGTCGCCGGGTCACGGAAGACATGGCCATATCCTCCGCGAACATGCCGTTCGCACCTCAAGTGGGCCGCTCGGCGACGGCGGGGTCGGCCACGCGGCCTTCGATGAACTGGCGGACGATGGGGTTCTGCGAGGTGCGTATCTGCTCGGGCGTGCCGATCTCGATGAGCTTGCCGCCGGAGAGCATGCCGATGCGGTCGGCGATGCGGTAGGCGCTGGCCATGTCGTGGGTGACGACCATGGAGGTGATCTGGAGCTTCTGGCGCAGCTCGATGATGAGGTCGTTGACGACGCTGGCCATGATGGGGTCGAGGCCGGCGGTGGGCTCGTCGTAGAGAATGATCTGCGGGTCGCGCACGATGGCCCGCGCCACCGCCGCCCGCTTCTTCATGCCGCCGCTGCACTCGGCGGGGAAGAGGTGGCCCGCGTTCTGGAGGCCCATGAGCGTGAGCTTCTCCATCACCTTGTCCAGAATCTGGCGCTTGGAGAGACTGGTGCGCTCGCGGAGGGGCAGGGCGACGTTTTCGGCCACGGTGAGCCAGTTGAGCAGCGCGCAGCCCTGGAAGACCATGCCGAACTTGTCGCGCACGGCGATCAACTCGTGGTTGCTCAGCCCCGTGATATCCACGCCCTCGACGAGCACCTTGCCGCGGTCGGGCTTCATCAGGCCCATGATGTGCTTGAACGTCACCGTCTTGCCGATGCCGTTGCGGCCGATGATCACGAATGTCTCGCCGCGCTCCACGCGCAGGCTGAAGCCGTTGAGCACCTGCTTCGGGCCGAAAGCCTTGTAGACGTCCACCAGCTCAATCATCGGCCTAATAGAACTCCCTCACGATGCTCGTGATGAGGTAGTTGAAGATGATGATCAGGATGAACGAGGCGACCACCGAGTCCTTGGTCGCCTTGCCCACGCCCTCGGCGCTCGACTTTGCGCGCAGCCCGCGCCCGCAGCCCACGAGCGCGATCAGGATGCCGAAGACCATGGCCTTGAGCACGCTGCTGTTGAGGTCGGTGAGCACCAGCACATTCTCCGCCTCGGCGAAGTAGGAGTGGTACGTTACCCCCACCTGGTAGTAGGCCACCACGGCGCCGCCCAGCACCCCGATCAGGTCGGCGAACACCGTGAGCACGGGGGCCATGACGAACATGGCGACGATGCGCGGCATGACCAGGAACCGCACGGGGTCTATGGACATCGCCTCGAGGGCGTCAATCTCCTCGGAGACTCGCATGGTGCCCAGCTCGGCGGCCATGGAGGAGCCCACGCGGCCTGCCAGGATGAGGGCGGCCATGATGGGGCCCATCTCGCGGGTCATCGAGGCGGCCACGATGGCGCCGATTTTCGAGGCGATGCCGTAGGGGCGGATGGTGAGGCCCGCCTGGAGCGCGAGCACGGCGCCCGCGAAGATCGAGACCAGCACGACCACGGGGAAGCTCATCACGCCGCACAGGAACATCTGGCGCAGGATCTCGCGCCCCTTGCGGAAGATGCTGCGCGACCAGGCCACGCTGCGCAGGAGCAGCAGCGTGTCGTGCCCCACCGCCTCGGTGATGGAGAGCACGCCGGCGCCCAGGCGCTCGATCGCGCCCCGCTGCCCCTCCATGCCGGCCGACCACACGGTCGAGAACGCGGCGCCCACGCTCTCCATGATCCCGCGGCGGGGCTGCTGCGGCGCTGCGGCCGGGCGTTGAGCGCTATCAGCCATAGGGACTCCCCGGTAACGGGCAACCCGGCCAGGCGGGCGACAGTCATGAGCACCGGCCGGCCGTAGCCTGCCCTCACCTCATCACTCGGACAATCCTAGCAGGAAACGCGTTCGAGTCAAGTCGGGCGGTGCGGGTTCGGCGCCGGGGCCGCGGGCGATTCGTCGGCGATCTTGAAGACGCAGAACTTGCCGCACATCGAGCAGGTCTCGTCGTCGGAGGGCTTCGCCCCGTTGCGCAGCGCGCGGGCGAGACGCGGGTCGAGGCACAGCTCGAGCTGGCCCGGCCAGTCGCGGCGCCGGCGGCGGGCCGACAGCTCGCGGTCGCGCTCCATCGCGCCGGGGATGCCCTTGGCGATGTCGGCGGCGTGGGCCGCGATGCGCGCGGCGATCACGCCCTGGCGCACCTGCTCGGCGTTGGGCAGGCCCAGGTGCTCGGCGGGGGTGACGTAGCACAGGAAATCGGCCCCCGCGGCCGCCGCAATCGCGCCGCCGATGGCCGAGGTGATGTGGTCGTAGCCGGGGGCGATATCGGTGACGAGCGGCCCCAGGACGTAGAACGGCGCGCCCTTGCACAAGTCTTTCTGGAGTCTCACCTGGGCCTCGATCTGGTGCAGCGGCACGTGGCCCGGCCCCTCGATCATCACCTGCACGCCGGCCGCGCGGGCGCGGTCGGCCAGCTCGGCAAGCACCATCAGCTCGTGCACCTGCGCCGCGTCGAAGGCGTCGGCGATGGAGCCCGGGCGCATGCCGTCGCCCAGGCTCAGCGTCACGTCGTGCTCGAGGGCCACGGCGATCACCTCGTCGAAGCGCTCGAAGAGGGGATTCTCCTGCTTGTGGGCGAGCATCCAGTGGGCGAGGATGGTGCCGCCGCGCGACACCATGCCGCACAGGCGCTCGTTGCGGTGGAGCGTCGCCACCACCTCGCGCGTCACGCCGCAGTGCACGGTCACGAAGTCCACGCCCTGCTCGGCGTGGGCGCGCACCGTGGCGAGAATGCCGTCGGCCGTCATCGCGCGAATCGAGCCCTCGCCCTGCACGGCCTGGACGGCGGCATCGTAGATGGGCACAGTGCCGATGGGCACGGTGGCCCGATCGAGCACGGCCTGGCGGATGGCGACCAGGTCGCCGCCCGTGCTGAGGTCCATCACCATGTCGGCGCCTGCCTCCTCGGCCGCGGCCAGCTTGTCAAGCTCCTTGGCGGGGTCGGGGTAGTCGGCGGACGTGCCAATGTTGGCATTGACTTTCGTGCGCATGCCGAGGCCGACGGGGCAGGGCACCTTGCGGTGGCGGCCGTGGTTAGCAGGCAGGGCCGCTTTGCCCTCGGCCAGCAGTTGGCGCAGGCGCTCGGGGTCCATGCGTTCGGCCGCGGCGGCGCGGCGCATCTCATCGGTGATCTTGCCCGCCCGGGCAAGCTGAAGCTGGGTCATAGGCGGCGTACTCCTGATAGGTTCGGCGTCCCCCATTCTACCAGATCGGCGGGCAAAGCGAAACCCCGCAAGCCCCTGGGCTGGCCCCTGCGTCCCGCGTGCCTTCGCGTCCCTGCGCTTCGCGTGGGCGGGAGGTGCCGGCCGCTCCGAGGCCCTTCTCTTCTCTTGGCGTGGCGCTGGGGGCAACCTGGGGCCTGGTCCCGGCCCGTGGCCGCTTGGGTGCTTGCCCCTTGCGCGCGGTGGCATGCCACAACAGGGTCCCCGCAGGCCATAGTCAGTCTGACGCCAGCGTGGCTATTGTGCGATTGTCGCGCCTTCGCGCGAAAGCGCGACAAAGAGGCCCGCACCGACGCGAGCACTGCGCTGGCCGGAGACCCGGATGCGGCCCGTTCCTGTAGGTGAGCACCCTGAAGGGTGATCCCCCCATGCCTCGTCGTGTCTGCCACGGTTGGCACGCCCAGTTGTGCGGCAGATGCTCGCCGTGCGCGGGAGCAGGGGAAGACACGGTACGACAAGGCGACCGTGGCACACCGAAGGCGGACACGAAGGCCCCCCTCTCGGCCGCCGAGCCACCCCTTGCGCCCCAGGGCCATGCCCGACCGAAAACCTGTTGACAAGGCCGTTACCGTGTGGTAGGATAGACAATGGATACAAAGGACCTAGTGACCCTAAGAAGGCCGCTTACTGTGCCCCGGCCGCAAGTGGAGGAACACGCCGGTGTCCACCCAATCCTCGCCGTGTCGTCGGTGGCTTCTCGTTCTCTGGGTGCTTCCATTGGGCGTGGCCGGCCTTGGCCTGGCCGATCCCTATTTCCTGCCCGACGCCGAACTGATGAGCAGCCAGTTCGGCAAGCTCGCGGGTTACAGCGGCAGCACGAGCACCTTCAGCGGCAGAACCGATGTGGCCGGGCCGGGCGTGGTCTACACCATGACCCTCTCGGGCGGGGACAGCGGCAAGATCGGCTTGGGCGAGAGCGCCTGGCCGCTCGACCCCGTGGCCGGCCTGTACGACGACCCGGGCGTACCCGGCGGCTGCAAGCCCCACGCGAACTCGAGCCTCTACGGCTACGCGGCCTACGAGATGCTGGTCACTTACCTCGACGGCCCGACGGGCAGCGACATCAACATCGGCCTCATCCTCAACACCGGCCTCACCGGCCCCAGCGGCTATCCCTCGAACGACTCGACGAACGACACGTTCTGGGCAGGACAGTGGACCACGCTCGCCCTCGGCCAGACGGCGAAGCTGACGCTCGACTTCGGCTTCGCACAGGCGTGGAACATCTCCGATAACAAGGCACCGCACACGGGTGGAGGGCTGGGCTGGGCCGACGGCGGCTGGTATGCCATCAACGACCGCGACCTGCACGAGATCAGCAACCTCGGCTTCCAGGTGGCGGACTTCAATGGCGATGCCCTGGGTTCGGCGCTTCAGATTCAGCTCAATGCCGTGCCCGAGCCGGTCTCCCTGGCCTTCATGGGCACGATCTTCGCCGGCGTGGTCGGTTGGCGGTGGCGGAGGCGGCGGAGTGGGCGAGGGTAGAGACTGGCCGCGGAGCGGCCAGAGAGGCGTCCCCACGCGGAGCGTAGGGACGAGGGCACACCCCAGCGCAACGCGTGGAGGTGAGGGAGGCTATTCCTTCTTGGGCGCCTCGTTGCGGAAGGCGTCGCGGACGGCCTGGCGGAAGCCCTCGCGGAAGGTGGGATCGGCCAGGTAGGCGTTGAGGGTGCCGTCCTTGCGAAGCTTCTCGATGAGGGCATGGAGCTCCGGCTGGGTCTTGGGGAAGGTGATGGTGGGCAGCGCGCCCTTCGCGGGAGGCTCGCCCTTGGCGGGCGGCTCGACCGCCTTTGGGGCCGGCGCCGGCGCAACGGGGGCAACAGCCTTGGGGGCCGGCGCGGCGGGTGCCGCCGGGGCGACCGGCGCAGCCGGCGCTGCCTGGACGACCGGCGCGGCGGAGACGATGTCGGGGCCCTTCGGCTCCTCGGAGCCCTTGGGCGGGGCGGGGAGGGCGCCTTCGATGTCCTGGAGGTACTTGTGGCCGTCGGCCTCTTCGGCGGCGAACTTGGTGGGGAGGCCGGCATCGGTGTTCTTGACGATGCGTTCGATGTTTTCGCGGGGGATGGTCTTCTCGCCCTGGTGGGTGAGGATGGTGACGGCGGCCTGGCCCGCGGCCAGGATGGTGCCGCTGATGCGGGTGCCGTCGCGGAGGATCACGGCGTCGGTGTCGAGGAGCACGAGGGCGCCTTCGCCGCCTTCCTCTTCCTCGCCCTCCGCGCCTTTGGCCTTCGCCTTGCCGGGGGCGCCCTTGGGGGCGCCCTTCGGGGCGGGCCTGGGCGCGGCCTTGGGGGCGGTCTTAGGGGCGACGCCGGGGCCGCCCTTTGTGGCGGCCGTGCCCTTGGGGGGGGCGGCCTTCGCTCCGGGGACCTTGCGGACGGGCGCCTCCTCTTCCTGCGCGCGCACGCTGAAGACGACGAGGGCGAGGCCCAGGAGAAGCCCGACGGCGCCGGCGATGAGTTGCTTCATCTCGGTTTGCTCCTCGGCTGCGGGGTTTGGGCGGCGGCTTCGAGCGCGCGGACCTCGGCGGGCCGGAGCTTTCGGCAGGCGCCCTCCTTGAGCAGGGGGTCGCGGATGGGGCCGATCGCCACGCGCTGGAGGTCAGACACCGGGTGGCCGACCTTGGCCAGCACACGGCGTATCTGGCGGTTGATGCCCTGGCGGAGTTCGATCTCGAGCTCGGTCGCCTCCTTGCGGCGCCGGCAGACGCGGACGCGCGAGAGCGACGTGCGGCCCTCGGAGAGGTAGACGCCGCGTTGGACCTTCTCGACGGCCTCGGGGCTCATGGCCCCGCGCACCCACACGCGGTAGAGCTTCGGCACCTCGTGGCTCGGGTGGGTGAGGCGCTGGGTGAGGGCGCCATCGTTGGTCAGCAGGATCAGGCCCCGGCTGTCGGCGTCCAGGCGCCCGATGGTGTAGAGGCGGCGGTGGTCGCCGCCGGGCACGAGGTCAATGGCGCGGGCTCGGCCCTCGCGGGCGTCGGACGTGCAGACCACGCCGCGCGGCTTGTTGAGAAGGTAGTGGGCCGGGGCCTCCTGCCTCAGGCGCTCGCCATCGCAGCGGATGTCGGTCTCCGAGGGGTCCACCTTGTGCCCCAGGTCGGTCACGGGCGCGCCGTTCACGGTCACGCGGCCCTGCGCGATCAGCTCGTCGCAGGCGCGGCGCGAGCCGAAGCCTGCGTGGGCGAGCAGCTTGTTGAGGCGTTCGAGTGGCATACCGGTGGTGCCTTCCTGTGGGGCCAATCTTACAGGATCGCGCCAGGGTTTTCAAGGGAACTGCCGGATAGGGCTGCGGGCCGGAATCGTAGGTGGCTGCGGGAGCTCCGAGGGAGCGAAATGGGATAGCTCAGGGCGAGGCTGTAGGCGGGACGTCCACATCCCGCGAAGCCCGCGATGCCTCGTGGGACGGGGATCGCTCCTCCCTCCCGAAGGCTCCAATGCCTTCGGGAGGGTATCATGGCCCCACGCATCCCGGCCTGCCGGGCGGTATGTCCACATCCCGCGAAGCCCGCGATGCCTCGTGGGACGGGGATCGCTCCTCCCTCCCGAAGGCTCCAATGCCTTCGGGAGGGTATCATGGCCCCACGCATCCCGGCCTGCCGGGCGGGATGTCCACATCCCGCGAAGCCCGCGATGCCTCGTGGGACGGGGACGTCCCGCCCACAGGGCAGGCACTGTCTCGGGGGCGATCTGGTTCCCAGGCGTTGCCCTGGACTTTATGCAACGAGCCGTTCAGGCGGAAGAGAGGAGCGATCCACCTACATTTCCGGCCCGCACCCGCCGGATAGCCGCGCAGGACCGATGTGGGGCTATGGCTCGCCCACGGTCGCCCGCGATGGCCAGCGGGTCTTCGCCGCCGAGCCCGAGACGGGTGAGGGGGTGAAGCCCCTGTGCCACGATGCCCTCCCGCTCGCGCCCGAGAGCGGCGCCCAGCCCAAGCGGGGAGTCTTTGGGAAGGAGGGGGGGCGGGGGAGGAAGCCCTTTCTGCCAGAAAGGGCTTCCTCCCCCGTTGCGGGTCATGGCCTCGCTTCGACCTCGCGCTTCGCGGTCCAGAAGAGGGCGTTGACCAGCAGTTGGCGGAAGCTGGGGTTCTCGAAGTCGGCGGGGCCGCCCAGCGAGGTGTAGAAGACCCGCGCGCCCTTGTACTCGCGCACCCAGGCGGCCGGCTCGGGCGCGGCGGCCTTGGGGGTGGCGGCCGTCATCAGCAGCGTGGCGTCGGCGGCCAGGGGGCCGGTCTTGTAGAGGCTGTACTCGGACTCGAAGTCCTGGACCCCCTCCAGCACGGGGTGGGCCTTGGCGTCGGGATGGACGGCGATGGTCTGCCTCGCTCCGCTGCCGTAGTGGCCCTTGTAGTTGCCGCCAAAGACCTCCCTGTCGAGGTCGAGCCAGGTCTGGATGGCGTGGCTGGCGGTGCGGACGCCCACGATGGGCCTGCCGGCGAGGCAGTATCTCTTGAAGCGCTCGAGCGGATCGCCTTCCAGCCTGATGCGGCGGGTGAAGAGCAGCATCACGTCGCAGCCGTCGAGGGCCTCGAGGCCTGGGATCTCCTTTTCGCCCTTGGCCTCCAGCACGGTGGCCTTGGCGTTGAAGTGGCCTTCGAGGAATCTGGCGAAGGCGGGCAACGATTCGGCCGACTTGTATTCGCCCGAGCCCGACAGCATGACGACCTGAAGCGGCGCGTTGCCCGCCTGCGCACAGTGCAATGCGGACGCAAGGGCGGCAGCGGACACGGCCCACGGCAAACGCATGGTGGCTCTCCTCTTTCTCGGCGGCCTCCCGCCTCCCACGATAGGTCGGGACGCCGGGAAAGTCAAACCCCGGCGTTCGCGGCGCGGTTGACAGGCGGCGGCCGAGCGGCTAGGATGCTCGGGACCCGCCCCCGCATGGAGGAAACTCCGGATGTACGTGACGCTCCACTTCGATGTGGAAGACACCGTGTATCCCCCCGAGGCCCGGACCGACGACGTGCCCGGCTGGATCGCCCAGGCGCTCTCGAAGGCGGGCCTGCGCGGCACGTTTCACGTGATCGGCGACAAGGCCCGGGCCATGCTCCAGCGCAACCGGCTGGATGCTCTGGCCTCGATGGCCGAGCACGACATCAGCCTCCACACCGACTCGAATCACCACCCCGTCGTGCCCGAACTCGTGGAGCATTGCGGCTGGGCCGACGGGGTGGAGCGCCTGGTCGAGTACGAGACCCGCGCGGCCGAGGCCCTCAAGAAGGCGTTCTGGAAGAGCCCCGTGGCGACCAGCCGCCATGCGGTCTTCACCGCGCCGCAGAGCCACGGCGCGGCCGCCGAGCTGGGCCTGCCCTACGTCTACAGTTGGGCCTGCTGCCCCGGGCACCCGGGCCCCGTGTGGTTCGCCGGCAACCTGTGTTTTCCCACCCACGGCGGCGCGGGCGACGCGGTCACGTCGTATCTGGCCTTCGGCCCCGAGGGGGCGCTGAGCTGCGACGACGCCTTCGAGGCGCAGCTGCGCCGGCTGGGCGAGGAGCTGGACCGCCGCGTGGCGGCCGGCATCGAGTGCCTGACGCTCTTCGTCGCCCACCCGGTGCGGGTGCTGGTGAAGGGGTGGACCGAGGACGAGTTGTTTGCCAACGGGCGCAATCGCACGATGGCGGAGCTCGGCTGCGCCTACGAGCTGCGCACCGCGGCCGAGATGGAGAGCGCGCGCTCGAATTTCGCCCGCCTGTGCGCCTACCTGAAGGGCCGCCAGGACCTCCAGGTGATCGGGATCGGGCGGGCCGCCGAGCTCTTCTCACGCCAGGCGGAGGCCATCTCGCGCGATACGCTGCTGGAGTACTGCTCGGGCGGCGAGGACGCGCTGCCCCCGCGCCTGCACGCCTTCTGCTCGCCCGCCGAGCTGCTCGTGGCCATGGCCGATTCGCTGCTGGCGGCCGAGCGGCGCGGCGCCCTGCCGCGCGCCGTGGCGCGCCGCAACGTGCTCGGGCCCGTGGCCAAGCCGGTCCTGGTGGCCGAGAGGCCCTTCGCCTCGTACGAGGAGTTGCTGGGCCTCTGCCGCGGCCTTGTCGAGCAGGTGGATGAGACGGGGCACCTGCCGGCGAACCTGGCCCTCGGCGACGCGCGCATCGGCCTGGGCAGCCTGCACGCCGCGTGTGTCACCGCGTTCCGGGCGGCCTGTGGCGGGGAGCGCCTGGCGCGGCTGCGTTTGCCCAAGGTGCCGCGCTATCCCGCTGCCGCGCACGAGCTGGAGAAACCGATGGGCTGGATCGAGGAGTGCGGGTTCCTCGGTCCCGAGTTCTCCGCGGACCGGCTGCGCCTGCATATGCGACTTCAGACGTGGTCGCTCAAGCCCGCCCGCACGCGGGTGCCCTCGGGGCCGTGCCTGGAGGCCGGCGGGTTCGTGCGGGCCGACGTGGCGACGGCGCCGTAGGCGGGGGAGGGGCGATGGCGCCGCCGATTCGCGCCGTGCTGCTGATCGGGCCGACGGGCTCGGGCAAGAGCCCGGTGGGCGCGCGGCTGGAGCAGGCGGGCGGGTTCCACCACTTCGATTTCGGGGCGGAGCTTCGCGCCGCCGCGCGCGGCGAACGCGGCCTGGCGCCCGCCGACGCCGCCTACGTGCAGTGCGTGCTTGAGGCGCAGGCCCTGCTGCCCGACGAGCGATTCCCGATTGCCGCGGAGCTTCTCCGCCGCTTTCTCCGGTGCCGCGGCTTCGAGCCCTCCACCGATGTGCTCGTGCTCAACGGGCTGCCGCGTCACGTGGGGCAGGCCCGCGCTCTGGCCGCGACGGTGCGGATCGAGGCCGTGGCGGTGCTGGAGTGCGACGCGGCGGGGGCGCACGCGCGCGTGGCCCGCCGGCGTCGCGGCGAGGGGCCCGACCACGCGGGGCGCCCCGACGACGCGCCCGAGGCCGTCGCCCGCAAGCTGGCCCTCTACGCGCGCGAGACCGAGCCGCTCGTGGCCCACTATGCGGCGCAGGGCGGCGTGCGGGTCCTGCGGTTCATCGTTGGAGCGGAGACGGCCGAGGAGGCGATCGCGGCCGAGATCGCCCGCACCGTGCTCACGGGCGGTGGGGCCCATGGAAAGGGGGCAGCGCGAGGCTGCCCCCTCGGGTGAGTCTGGTCGCGCGGGCTGGGCGCCGCTCAGTTCACCACGAACGTGGCGCTGCGCTGCCCCTGGGCGCCGGCCCCCGCCACGACGACGTCGAGCTGGTATTGGCCCTTGGGCGTGTCGGCGCGCAACTGGATCGGCACCTGCGTGGTGTAGGTGCCCGGGGTGCGGCTCACGTTGGAGGTCAGCTCCGCCACCTTGGTGCCGTTGAACGTGACGACGCGGGTCTCGACGAGGGGGACGGCGGTCTGGTCGTTGGGCGCCATGACGGCGTAGGTGACCTGGAGGTTCACCGTGCCGCCGGGGGTGGTGGCCGCGGGGTCGGCCAGGGCGCCGGCCACTTCCACGCGCGTGCCCTGGGTGGGCGCGTAACTGTAGGCCTGGTTGGTGGCCGCGGCCTCGCGGTCCTTCCTCTCCATCATGTTGCCGATGATGCCGCCGGCGAGCGCGCCGACGAGAGCGCCACCGACCGCGCCCCGCTTGCCCCCAACCACGTAGCCCATGCCGGCGCCCGCTGCGGCACCGAGCCCGGTGCCGATGATCGTCTTCTGGTGCTCCCGAATCCAGCCGCAGCCCTGCAACGCCAGAGCGACCAGACAAAGCACTGCCACGTTCTTACACAGTCGCTGATTCATCTCACGGCCTCCTGGGGGTCAAGGTCCCTGTTCCGTCACTCCCCTGCATTATGCCACTGTGCGGGGGCGGGTGTCAAGCGCCTGTTGGCCAGAGCGACCGCCCGGTTCTCGCAGGCCATGCAGGGGCCTCCTCTGCATGGACGCCGGAGGGAGCCGGTTATTCACACGGGGCCTCCGTGCGACAGGCGCGGGCCAGCCATGTGGCGTTTCGGCAACATGCCGCCCATCTGTATCACCCCAGAGAGGGGGAAAGTGATACAGATGGCGGGGATGGCCATAAACGCGTCCGGATCGCCGAAGCGCCCTACTGCATCACCGGGCCGGGTGATACAGTTGGGGCGGGGCTCACAGCGAGAGCAGGTAGGCCACGAGGTCCTCGATCTCCTGTTTGCTCAGGTGCGAGGTGCGGCCGTGGCGATCGCCCGGGTTGAACTTGGTGAGCAACTCCTGAAGCGTGACCGCGCGGCCGTCGTGGAGGTAGGGGCCGGTGCGGTAGAGTTCGAGGAGCGACGGGTTGTCGAATTCCTTGACGCCGCCGTCGAGGGGGCCGGCGGTTCCAACATCGTGGGTCTTCAGGTCGGTGAGCAGTTCGCCGGTGTGGCAGGCGGTGCAGGCGGTCTTGGGGCTCTTGAAGAGGGCCTCGCCGCGCTGGGCCTCGGGGGTGAGCGAGCCGTCGCGGTTGCGGTAAGGGCTGGGGCGGGGGGTGAGGGAGCGGATGTAGGCACCGATCGCCGTGGCCTCTTCCTCGATGACTTGGCGGTAGAGGATGAACTGGAGGCCGGCGCGGATGGCGTGGTCCATGTCTTCGCGGATGCCCAGGGACATCATGGGGGCGGTGCGGTGGGCGTGGAGCATGCTCTTGTTGTTCTTGGGGTTGCCCATGCCGTCGTTCAGGAGGTCCCAGTTCAGCCCGTCCACGCGCGCGTCGGGGTGGCAGGTGCCGCAGCTCTGCCAGCGCTGGTAGCAGATGGTGGCGTCGAAGAAGAGCATCTCGCCGCGGCGTGCGAGGTCGGGCTCGACGATGGGGCCGAGGGCGATGGTGCCGGCGAGCTTGGCCTTCTCCACGTTCACGACGCCGAGGCTGTCGGAGAAGTAGTTGGCCACGTAGAGCGTGTCGCCCTTGGGGGAGAAGGCGGCGCCGTGCGGGCCGCGGCCGCCCGAGGGGCAGCGGCGGATGGCGCCCCAGCGACTCAGGAGGGACAGCTCGTTGACCAGTTCGGTCAGCCTGGCGGGCGGCTCCTTGGCCAGGCGCTCGTGCATCGAGGCGAGATCGATGAACCCGACCTCGTGGGTGCCGGCGTAGGTGATGGCGAGGGTCTTGGCGTCGGGCGAGATTGCGGCGGCGAAGGGCATCGCGTAGCCGCAGCTCGCCTCGTCGAGCAGCAGCGTGGCCAGGTGCTTGCGCGTCTTGGCGTCCACGATGCTCAGGCCGCTGTTGTTCACCCAGCCGCGCTCGAGCTGGGTGGGGGGGAGGTTGAAGCGGGCGACCACGTGGACCACGTAGACCCAGGCCCCATCCGGCGAGCAGGCGACCTGGCGGACGTCGGTGGCGCCCGAGGGCAGTCTGACCTGGGCCACCGGCTTGAGCGTCTTGGCGTCGTAGGCGTCGAGCACGGCGGCGGCCTCGGGGTCCGTGGCAGGGCCGAGGGGCAGGAGGTTGGCGGCCCAGAGCGTCGTGCCGTCCGGCGACAGGGCGCACCAGAACGGCTCGCGCGTGGCGGGCAGGGGGGTGGCGGCCTTCTTCGCCGTCAGGTCCACGGCCGTCAGGCGGTTGAGGAAGCGGTCGCAGGCGAAGAGCCGCGAGCCGTCGGGGGCCAGGGCGAGGCCGAAGACCGACCGGCCCGCCTCGAGCTTGCCGGCCACAGCGCCCTTGGCCGTCTCGACGGCGGAGACCATGCCCGAGGCGGAGTCGGCCACGTAGAGCGTTGCGCCGTCGGGCGACAGGGCCAGGCCGGCGGGCGCTCCGCCCACGGGCGCCGTCCAGATGACCTTCCCTGCCGCGATATCTACTGCCGACACGGCTCCTGCCGTGTGGTGCGAGACGAAGAGCCGCGAGCCGTCCTTCGCCGCCACGATGGCGAAGGGCGACTGGTAGGCGGGGCGCTGCTCCCCGCCCAGCCCGGCCGTGGCGGCCAGTCCCAGAAGCACAGCCGACCCAAGTCGCGACACACCCGTCATGCAGTTGGCCTTTGCTGGTGAAGCCTCAGAAGGGAGTCTGCCGCGCAGCCTCCTAGGTCAATTGTAGTGGTTCTCGCCGTTCGCATCAAGCGCCCTGACTGCGCCCTGGGCGCCCATGTTGACACGGCGCGGCGATCCCCGTACGATCAGGGGCTGATGGGAGGTTCTGCGCAGGAAAGGAAACGCGGCCTATGGGTGACAGGTTCGGGGGGAAGGTGGCAATTGTCACAGGCTCGTCGTCGGGCATCGGCAAGGCGACGGCCCTGCGGCTGGCCCGCGAGGGTGCAGCGGTGTGCGGCGTGGCCAACCTCAACGTCGCGGGCGGCCAGGCGACCGCCCGCGAGATTGCCGACGCCGGCGGCCGGAGCCTGTTCGTGCAGGCCGACGTGGGCGCGGAGTCGGACTGCCAGCGCATCGTGGCCGAGACCCTCGCGGCCTTCGGGCGCGTGGATATTCTGGTCAATAACGCGGGCATCACGAAGGGGGCTCCGCTCGAGAAGCTCGACGTGGCGATCTGGGACCTCGTGCACAGCACCAACCTGAAGAGCGCCTACCTGATGGCCCGCGCGGCGGTGCCTGCCATGCTCCGCCGTGGCTGGGGCCGGGTCGTCAACATCGCCTCGGTTCACGCCATCGCCACCTACACGCCTTTCGCCGTCTACTCTGCCTCGAAGGCGGGCCTCTGCGGCCTCACGCGCGGGCTGGCCGTGGAGTTCGCCGGGCGCGGCATCTGCTTCAACTGCGTCCTGCCCGGGGCCATTGACCTCTCACTGTTCCCCCGGTCGAACCAGGCGGTGGACCGCGCCGCGTGGCGCCCCCGCCCGAACGAAGCCATTCCCGCCAAGCGCACCGGCGCGCCCGACGAGATCGCCGCGGCCGTGGCCTTCCTCGCCTCCGACGAGGCGTCCTACGTCAATGGCGCCGCGCTCACCGTGGATGGGGGGATGCTGTCCATCTTGAGAGACCGATGAACGGCCCGCGCAATGCGTGCCGCGTCCCGTGTGCCCAAGAGAGGCACTTGGGGCGTTCCTCGTGGCTCGGGTTGCGTTCAGCAGGTCTCTGCGGTATACTCACTCCTGAGGTGTGCTATCAGGAGGACTGAGCGATGCCCACGCTTACGGTGAAGAACGTGCCAGAACACATTTGCCGGGAGATCCGCACCCTGGCCGGCGGGGAGAGCCGATCGCTCAGCGCCGAGGTGATCCGGCTCTTAGACGAGGCGCTGTCGAGCCGTCGGCGCCTGGCGGTCCAAGCCAGGGTGCTGGCAGAGATAGACCACCACCGCTTCAGCCCCTCGGGCAAGCTGCCCCCCGCTGAGGTGCTGGTCCGCGAGGACCGCCAGCGATGAGCAGCCCCACGCCCGCAGCGCGATACGTGCCGGACGCCAGCGTCGGGGCCAAGCTCTTCGTCGCGGAAGAACACTGGGTCGAGGCCCGAGCGTTCTTCTCACGTCTGGAGTCGGAACCGGAGGCGGTCTTCTGCGTGCCCGAACTCTTCTACACCGAAGTGGCCAACGTGCTCTGGAAATACGTGCGGCGGGACGGCATGTCTGCCTCCGATGCGGCGGACAGCCTGCGACGGCTCCGACATCTGGCCATGGAGCGGGTCGGACTGGACACGATCCTGGACGACGCCTTCGGCCTGGCAATCAAACTGGGGATCACGGTCTACGACGCCTCTTACCTTGCGGTGGCGCGCGTGGCGAATGCTCAGATCGTAACCGCCGACGTGCCTCTGTTCGAGGCGGCCGGCCAGGAAGGCATACCGGCGCTGCGCCTGCGAGATGCAGTGCCGTCCCCACTGGGCTGACCAGGCCAACCCACCAAGGCACAACACTACAGAGACAAGGGAGGGAAACTAATGGCTGTCCCCAGCGTCCAAGAGCTCGAGCAGCTCTACAGAGAGATCCACGCCTGTCGCAACTGTCCCGATGTCGTTCCGAGCTTTGGTTCCACGACAGCTTGACGAACCGGCCTGCAGATCTGGGATCGTGCTGATGGCTCAGGCCCCTTCCGAGGGCGGCGTGAGGAGGTCCGGCGTTCACTGGGTGGGCGCAGACGGCCGCCTTCGACCTGGCGGGGGCACGTTCCTCGACAAGTACCTGCGGCACCTCGGCTACAGTGTTGACCCTGCGGCTGCCGGATATGTCAGGCCATATACAACCAACGTGCTTCACTGCTGGACAGGGCCTGGGCCGAAGGCGGGGAGAGACCGCAAGCCGACTCGTGAGGAACTTGAGAACTGCAGAGCCTGGTGGTTCAAGGAGCTCGAACTCGTGAGACCGCGGGTCATCCTCCTCCTCGGCCAGCAGGCGGCCGAGTCATTCGCCTCACTGTGCGGAGACTCCCGACCTTTCAAGGAACTTCTGTCGAGCCAAGGTGAGATCATGCCGTTCGGCGATCCAACAGTCAGGCGCTATGTCGTGCCTCAACCGACGGCGCCCTACCCTGGTAGATCGGAGATATACGGCGAAGTCTTCGGGTTAGTGCGCGAGGTGCTAAAGAGGGAATGAGTCGGTCGGCTCAGGTCTTTCACCGAATGTGAAGAGGCGGTGATATGAAGATCGCAACGCTCGAAACGTTCTTCGTCAAGCCCCGCTGGCTGTTCCTCAAGGTCCACACCAACGATGGGCTGGTGGGCTGGGGCGAGCCGATCGTCGAGGGCTGGTCACGCACGGTGGCGGCCTGCGTGGCCGAGATGGGCCGCTACCTCATCGGCCAGGACCCGCGCCGCATCGGACACCACTGGCAGGCACTCTACCGCGGCGGCTTCTACCGCGGCGGCCCTGTGCTCGTGAGCGCGCTCAGCGGCATCGAGCAGGCGTTGTGGGACATTACGGGCAAGTGGCTCGGCGTGCCCGTCCACCAGTTGCTCGGCGGGGCCGTGCGCGACAGGGTGCGCGTCTACGCCCACGTGGGCGGCGAGAGCGCCGAAGCCTACGCCGAGAAGGGACGAGCCGCCCTCGCTCGCGGGTTCACGGCGGTCAAGACGTGTCCCTTCGGCGCCGTGCGGTTCGTTGAGGGGCCGGCGTTTGTCGAGCAGGTGGTCGCACGCGTGGCCGCGCTGCGCGAGGCGGCGGGGAAGGGGGTGGACATCGGGCTGGACTTCCACGGGCGCGTCGGCCCCGCGATGGCGATTCAGCTCGCCAAGGCCCTCGAGCCGCTCTCGCCCATGTTCATCGAGGAGCCGTGTCTGCCCGAGAACGTGGATGCGATGGCGACGGTGGCCCGCTCGACGACTGTGCCGATTGCGACGGGCGAGCGGCTCTTCACGAAGTGGGGCTTCCGCGAGGTGCTCGAGAAGCAGGCCGCGGCCATCCTCCAGCCCGACCTCTCGCACGCGGGCGGCATCCTGGAGGTGCGCCAGATCGCGGCGATGGCCGAGGCGCACTACGCCGCCATCGCCCCGCACTGCCCGCTCGGGCCGATCGCGCTCGCCGCGTGCCTCCAGGTGGACGCCTGCACGCCCAACTTCCTGTGCCAGGAGCAGGTGTGCCTGGGCGAGGGGTATCTGAAGCAGCCGTTCGTCGTCAAGGACGGCTACGTGGCCGTGCCGACCGGCCCGGGGTTGGGCATCGAGGTGGACGAGGCGGCCCTGGCCGGCAAGCTCTACGACGGCTCGTGGGAAACGCCGCGCTTGTGGCACGAGGACGGCTCGGTGGCGGATTGGTGAGAACGCTCAACGTGCCGCGGAACCCCTTGCCTCTTCCTCTTCGATGTGCCCCGACCAGAGAAAGCGCTCGGTCTCTGCGACGATGACCTTGTGGAGGAGCAGCAGCGCGATGAGGTTCGGTATGGCCATCAGCGCGTTGGCCACGTCGGCGAAGTTCCACACGACGGGCACGCTCACCACCGCTCCCACCAGCACGGCCAGCACCCAGGCCAGCCGATAGGGCCAGATCACGGCCCGGCCCAGCAGGTACTCCGCCGCCCGCTCGCCGTAGTACTCCCAGCCGATGATGGTGGTGAAGACGAACGTCAACAGCCCCACGGTCAGCACGATGGGGCCGAGGCTGTGGACCGAGTCGAATGCCTCGCGCGTGAGCTGCACGCCGGCCTCGCCGGCCGCCGTCGGATGGTTCCACACGCCCGTGTTCACCAGCACGAGGCCCGTGAGCGCGCACACGATCACCGTGTCCCAGAACGTGCCTGTGGACGACACGAGGGCCTGGCGCACGGGGTTGCGGGTCTGCGCCGCGGCGGCGACGATGGGCGCGGAGCCGAGGCCCGATTCGTTCGAGAACAGGCCGCGCGCCACGCCCCAGCGGATCACCGCGCTCACGCTCGCCCCCGCGAAGCCGCCCGCCGCCGCCTGGCCCGTGAAGGCCGAGCGCAGGATCAGCCACAGCGTGTCCGGCAGGCTCGAGAGGCTGGTGCACAGGATGACGACACAGCCAACCACGTAGAAGATCGCCATGAACGGCACGATGCCCTCGCACACCCGCGCGATCCAGCGGATGCCGCCCAGGATCACCAGGCCGACGACGAAGGTGAGCGCTGCCCCGCTGGCCCAGGGCGACAGGCCGAACGTCCTGCCCGTGAGCTTCGCGATGGCGTTCGACTGCACCATGTTGCCGATGCCGAAGGCGGCGATGGCGGTGAAGATGGCGAAGAGCACGCCGAGCCATTTCATCCCCAGGCCGCGCTCGAGGGCGTACATCGGCCCGCCCAGCATCGTGCCGCTGGCCGTCTTCACGCGGTACTTCACGCCCAGCAGCGCCTCGGCGTACTTCGTGGCGATGCCGAACACCCCTGTGAGCCAGCACCAGAGCACCGCGCCTGGCCCGCCGAGCGACACGGCCGTGGCCACGCCCACGATGTTGCCCGTGCCGATTGTCGCGGCCAGCGCGGTCGTGAGCGCGCCGAATTGGCTCACGTCGCCCTCGCTCTGGCCGTCCCTGCGGAACGACAGCTTGATCGCGAGTCCCGTGTAGCGCTGGATGAACTTGAGCCGTATCGTGAAGAACAGATGGGTGCCCAGCAGCAGCACCACCATCGGCCAGCCCCACAGGTAACCGCTCAGCCACGCGAGGAACTTGTCGACCTGAGCAACGATCTCTTCCATGGAGTGCACATCTTGTCGGTCAGGGAACGGGGGGCAACCACAACCTGCGGTATTCTGGCATGGGACGGGCCGGACTGCAAGCCGAAATCGCGCGGGGGGCCTGTGGGGCAACCGCATGGACGCACACGGACATACACGGGCATACGCGGACATACGCGGACGGTTGGCCCCCTCCCATCACGCCGCCGGTCCGTGTCTGTCGGTGTTGGTCCGTGTGGTTCTGCGCCAGTTGCCCCGGCGGGTCCGCTCTGATACGATATGCCCGGAAGGAGAACCCCCCATGCGCACGTTCGCGCTCCTGGCCGTTGCGTCGTTCCTTCTGGCCTCGGTCGCGCGAGGGCAAGCACCTCGGGAGTTCGACTGGATCCCGAGCGGAAAGATCGCCGTCGGCGATGAGGGTTCCGAGGCCGCGGCGCGCTACTGGTCCGACGCGGCCGCGGCCACGCGGCTGGAGCTCCCCTGTGCCAGCGGCCGCAAGGTCGTGGCCACCGGGCGGGAGGTGAAGCTCGAACGCTTCCGCGTGCGCATCGCCACCTACCGCGGCGGGCCAGCGCCCGGCGCCCTCATCATCCGCCGCCGCTGGGACACCCGCCAGCCGGCCGTCACGCTCGCGCTGAAGATCGGCGACAGGGAGCTGCCCGCCTGGTCCATCCCGCAGTTCAAAGGCGACCGCCGATGGGTTGACGTGTACTACGCCGCGCCGGTCCAGGCTCTCCAGACGCCAGACGGCAAGGCGATGAAGCACGAGGTCACGGTGAGTGTGTCGAGCGGAGTTCCCGTCCTCTCCTCGAAGTACGCTTTCTTCATCACGCGGGACTGGGAGGTGCTTGGCGACAAGCGCCTGGGTGCTGTGGTTCGCCAGGAGGGCTCTGAGCCCAAAGACGCCTACCTCACCGGCATCGCCGCGCTCGGCGAGGGCGACTGCGAGGCGGCAGTGGCCGCATTCCAGAAGGCGGCGACGGAGCCGAAGACGGAGCTTGCCTGCCTCGCCCGCCGCATGCTCCGCCTCGTCGCGCTCCGAAAGGCCGCCGACGCCCTGGCTGTGGGCGGGGCGTCTCTGCCCCGCGACGAGGGCTTCAAGGCTCACTACATCCTCGGCCTCTACGCAGGGGCAAACGGCTTCTGGGAGGAGGCGCTCGACGAGTTTCAAGAGGCTGTCGCGTGTCGCCCTGCCGACCCCGATGCGACCTATCGCCTCGCCGAGGCGATGGAATACAACCGCCTGCCCGTCGAAACCTATGCCCCGCTGTTCGAGCGCGCGGGCGCACTCTACAACCGCCCCGACACCCAGGTGGCCGACGTGCTGGTGGCCATCAACACGCGGGCGGTGAAGGACATCTGCGGCGAGCTGTCGCTCGGCAGCCTCGAGGCCCTCTTCCGCGACTGGCGCATCGTCGAGCAGATGACCTATGGCGCCTCGCGCGGCGCCTGGAAGATGCGCACCACCTACCGCATCTGGGGGCCTGGCTCCGCCGACTGGGTGATGCAGGCCGGCTGGATCTTCAGCCCTCCCGACTCCGAGGTGCCCGTCCGCGGCACCTACGACTACTCCATCTGCACAGCCGAGTACGGCAGCAGCCACGCGGGCGGAGTGGACTGCGGGGTCGCCGGCTCCGGCGGCGCCCAGATTGGCGCCACCCGCGGCTGGGAGGTCTTCCTGCACGAGTGGAACCACGAGTTCGACTGGGTCTGCATCTTCGGCGAGCAGGTGCCCGGCTTCCCCGTCACCCACGACTCCGACGGCTGCGGCAAGCAGCCCATCGTGAACATGGGTTGCGGCCACCGCTCGGCCATGCGCTACTACATCAATCCCGCCGAGTACCGCCGCCACGAGGCCGCCGCCCCCGAGCTCGTCGGCAACCACATCAAGCTCTGGGGCCTCGCCGAGCTCACCGCGCCCCCCGAGCCGCTCGCCAAGGGCGGACGCCTCCTCGACAAGCTCGCCAGCCCCAAGGAGGCCGAGATGATCGCGGGGCCGGGCGCCGCCGCCTGGGAGCCCATCGAGAGCAAGACCGATTTCGTTGACCTGTTGGCGGCATTCCCCAAGGCGCCCGACAAGTGCATCGCCTACGCCCAGACCTTCATCTTCTCACCGAAGAAGCAGGAAACGCGCCTGTGGCTCGGCTGCAACGACGCCGCGGCCCTCTGGCTCAACGGCCGCAAGATTCACGAGGGCCGCTACTACGCCTGCGCCAAATGGAGCGACGCCAACCGCACCGACATGGTGTGCAACACGGCGAAGCTCGAGGCCGGCTGGAACCGCCTCCTCGTCAAGAGCGAGCGAGGCGGGGGCGGCTGGGGCTTCGCCGTCGGGCTCACCACCTTCGACCACCGGCCCGTCGAAGGGCTGAAGCACGACAGCAAGCCGCCCTCACAGCTCGTGCCCCTCTATCAGCCCCCCAAGGCCGGCCCCCACTACAAGTGGGCCGACGTGAAGGACGACTATATCGAGCTTCTGCCCACCCTCACCGAGGCTGACCTGCGGAAGCTCACCGGCATCGCCGACCTGACCGCGAAGGGCGACCTCTTTTTCCTCGGCATTGGCGCGCCGCTCGCGGGCGCGCGGGCCATCGCCAAGCCCGACCCCGCCGACCGCGAGGTCAACAACTTCCTCAACTGGGATGCCGAGGCCGTGGCCGCCATCCGCTTCCAGCGCGACGGCAGGCCTAGCGACCTGCTGCTCATCCGTCCCGAGTACTTCGACGAGTACCTCGAACTGCTCCAGGAGGCCGAGGCGGGCCTCCCCGGCTCCGGCCCGGGCGAGCGGGTGCTGGGCACGATGGCCATCCAGAATCCCGCCTACGCCTCCACCCCCAACCGCGCGGGGCGGCGCTATGTGCTCGTGATCGAAACCAGTCTCGGCAACTACCCCCTCGACGAGCAGGACCTGCTCGCCGTGGGCGCCCCACCAAGGAGATGAAGCGTGGCCTGCCGTCTCAACGACTTCATCGAGTGCGGCGAGCTGATCAACACCAAGCGCTTCTCGACCCACGGATGGCTGAAGCTGCGGGGCGTGGAGACGCCGCTGACGCTCCGGCTCACGGGCAACTGCGGCCCCGACCTGGCCGGCTGGCACATTCGCTTCGAGAGCCGCGGCCCGCGCGCCGAGGCCGGCGGCGAGCCAGACCCCGACGAGTTGGCCCGGCTCCTCGCCCTCGATCCCCCCAGGCTTGCCGCGCAGCAGATCGGCCCCACGGGCGACATGACCGCCGCGCGCAAGGTCAAGATCGCCGACTGCTCGGCCCACGAACTGTGCCACCGCTGCAAGGGCGGCGAACCGCCGCCCTTCCGTTGGGTCCGTTGCCTTCATCTGGAGTGGTACAGTCAGAACGGCCGCGTGGTGGTCGAGCTGGTGGACCCAATCCTGGAGTACGTGGACTTTGCGACGATCCCCGGCGTCTCCGCCGACAGCCGGCCCTCCGAGCCGCACGCCGATCTGGTGGAGGAGGGGGGGGCGCCCGACGCCGCGTCGCAGCCCGGCTCCTACGCCGGACCCTGCGGCGAGGCGTGCGCGGCCGAGGAACTCGACGCCGAGCCCGATGACCCCCACGGCCTGTTCTCCCAAGGCGACGGCGAAGCCGAGGACGACTTCCTCCGGCAGATGGGGCCGACGGACGACGCCATCGAGAACAGCCCAGGCGAACCCATCGGCTCTCTGCTCGACGCCCTCGGCCCGCTGCCCGAGCCGGACGAGTTGAGCGAGCGGCAGGCCGAGGTCCAACTCAAGGCCTTGCTCGGGCAACTCGCCCGCTTCGGCGTGGCGCTCGACGTCTGCGAGCACTTCACGGCGCGCAACGCCTACCGCCTGCTCAAGGAGCACATTCTCCCCGAGGGGCGCATCCACCCCGAGCTGCGCGGCTCCGACTGGGTCGAGCACTTCACCACCCAGGAGCACTGCGCGGAATGCGCGGCCCAGGCCCAGCCGCCGCTGCCCCATGAGCCGCGCGGCGGGCAGGAGCAGGAGACCCCGTGACGCCCGCCCCCGCTGGCTCCAGGCACCTGGTTCTCGCCTGTATCGAGGATGGCGTGCGGGCGCTCACCATCCGCGTGCTCGGCGCCTACGCCGAGGCCCTGGGCGTGCGCACCACGCTGCTGGTGCTGGTGAAGCCGCTGGCCACGGCGGGCAGGCCGCTCACCTTCCGGCGCTCCGAGACCCGCCAGATCGCGCGCTTCCTGCGCCGCGAAGAGGTCACCCACTTCGGCATGTACCTGATGACGGCCACGCTCAAGCCCTACCAGCGGCTGGTGCGGGGGCTTCGCGAGGCAGGGTTCAGGGGCCTCATCCTCGCCGGAGGCGTTCATGCCGCGCTCTGCCCCGAGGAGTCGCTCGTCGAGGGCGCCGACTTCGCGGTGCAGGGGCCGGGCGAACTCCCGCTCAAGATGCTCTTCGAGGGCGCCGACCCCGCTGCCATCCCCGGCCTCGTCTGGCGGCACAACGGCGCCGTGGTGGCCAACCCCCAGACCGATTCTCAGCGGGTGAGCCTCGACACGCTCCCGTTTCCCATCTTCCGCTTCGGCCGCGACAAGGTGCTGCTCAAGGGCAAGCTTCGGCCCTACACGTGGCGCATCCACCGCAGGTTCGCCGACTGGCACGGCCAGTACTACGACCTCATCACCTCGCGCGGCTGCCCCTACAAGTGCGCCTATTGCTGCCGCGCGGACACCGGGGCGATCCGCCGCGCCAGCGTGGACCGCGTGATCGGCGAACTCAAGCACTTGCGCGCCGAGCACCCCGAGATCGCCGGCGTGAACATCCAGGACGACGCGTTCTTCTACGGCCCCGAGGACTGGGCGAGAGAGTTCTGCCGACGGATGAAGGCCGAGGTCGGCCTCCCGTTCATCGTGCGCATGATCCCCAAGTTCGTCACGCCCGAGCGTCTCGAGCTGCTCAAGAGCGGCGGGCTCGAATACGTGACCATGGGCCTCGAAGGCTCCTCCCGCCTTAACCGCACGCTTTACAAGCGCCCCGAGGACAAGGCATCGTTTCTCAAGGCCGCCCGCGCCGTGCTCGACGCCGGCCTGCACCTCTCGGTGGATGTCATCATAGACAACCCGTACGAGAAGGAGGAGGACCTGCGCGAGGTGGCCCACACCCTCAACGCGCTGCCGCGGCCCAACTGGGGCGTCGTCGCCCTGTCGCTCACGCCGTTCCCGCACACGCCCCTCTACGAGCGGGCGGCGAAGGACGGCATGCTGGGCCGTTTTGCGACCGACGCCTACGATGCCATGCTCATGCCCACGAAGGAGGGCGGCTACACCACGCCCCGCTTCTGGCGTGTGCTGATCACCGAGCTGCTGCCCGCCATCGGGCCCGATGTGGCCGGCCCGCTCATCGCCGCCGGCCCGGCAGACCCGAACGCCGTGCACGCACTCGAGCGACTGGCCAAGTGGACGACTCGGCTGCGCCGGATCAACGCCTTCATCCGCGACTACGTGCCGTTCCTCTACCGCTTCCTCGTCCGCCGCCAGTGTCGCCTCGGCAAGTCGCGCTCGCCAAAGTGAAGGAGATCCAGCCATCGCCCTGAGCCAACGCGACACGGAAGTCCTCCGCCGCCTCGCCGCGCGCAAGCTCGAAATGGCCCACCACCCCGCCAACCTCGAGCGCCGCGAGGCCTGGTACCAGCACGACGCCGGCCCCGGCGGCCGCCCCATGGTCCTCGCCGAATACGGCGGCATCCGCGACCCCAACCCGCCGCTGCCCGACTCCCTGCTCGAATGCGAAGACCCCTGGGCCCGCGGGCTCGAGCGCGGCCTCCGCTCCGAAATCTACCAGTTCGAAACCCTCCGCGACGACCACGTCGTCGAGCCGTACCTCACCACCGGCTGGCACGTGAAGACCAGCGACTATGGCGTCCAGCCCACCCACCACCACGCGGCCTTCGACGGCGTGCTGGGCGCGCGCCGCTGGGACGCGCCGCTGAAGAACCTCGACGCCGACTTCGCCAAGCTCCACCCCCGCACCTTCGCGGTGGACCGCGAGGCCACGTGGGCCGCCCGCGAGCGTCTCGAAGCCATCTTCGCCGGCCTTCTGCCCGTCCACATCCGCGGGGCCTACTGGTGGACCCTCGGCATGACCTGGCCGGCCATCGAGTTGATCGGCCTCGAGAACCTCATGCTCTTCATGTTCGACGACCCGCAGGGCCTCCACCGCCTCATGGCGTTCCTCCGCGACGACCACCTGGCCTACGCCAAGTGGCTCGAGCGCGAGGGGCTGCTGTGCCTCAACAACCGCAACGACTACATCGGCTCCGGCTCGATGGGCTACAGTCGCCGCCTGCCCCAGCCCGACTGGATGCCCGGCGACCCCGTGCGCACCCGCGACCAGTGGGTGCTCCTCGAATCGCAGGAGACCGTGGGCGTCGGCCCCGACCTCTTCGCCGAGTTCATCTTCCCCTACCAGCTCCGCCTGGCCGAGCACTTCGGCAAGTGCTACTACGGCTGCTGCGAGCCTGTCCACAGCCGCATCCACGTCCTCAAGAAGCTGCCCAACCTTGCCCGCATCTCGGTGTCGCCCTGGGCCGACGAGGAGGTGATGGCCCGCGAGTGCGGCGCCGAGATCGTCTACTCCCGCAAGCCCAACCCCTCGCTCATCAGCACCGAGCGGTTCGACGAGGACGCGATTCGTGCCGACCTGCGCCGCACGCTCGACGTCGCCCGCGGCTGCCGTGTGGAACTGGTGATGAAGGACGTGCACACCCTCAACAACCAGCCCGTGCGCCTGGCCCGCTGGGTCCAACTTGCCCGCGAGGCCGTGGACGACGCGAGGTGAGCCAGCCCTCCTGCTCCCATCGGGCCCACGGGCAAAGTCGCCCCGCCTTCGGGCGCGGCGGCCTCGCCCGCACATCCCTGGACCTCCACGGCCCGCCTGAGGGTGCCTTCAGGGACTCCCGCCTGCCGCACCCTCAACGGAGGCCGTTGAGGGTGTCGCCCCATGGGTGACGGGTGGGAGATCACCTACTCTCCTGGCTCGCCCCCGTGGGAGGGACGAGCCCCTTGCGGCGGGGGGATAATCCCGGTATGATTCAGTCGAGCCGGAGGCGAGTGTGCATGCCCTGTGAAGCCGACGACAGGCCCGCCGCAGTGGGTGGACGCCACGTGGCCGTGATTGTGGCGTTGGGGGCCTTCGTGCTCGTGCCGCAGCTTTTCCTGCGCGACGTGTGGGGGCCGGACGAGACGCGGTTCGCCGAGGTGGCCCGCGAGATGATCGTGTCGGGCGACTACATCGTGCCGCACCTCAACGGCGCGCGGTACGCCGAGAAGCCGCCGGTGTTCTTCTGGCTCACGGCGGCGGCTTGGCCGCTGTGCGGGGTGAACGCGGGGCGAGTGGTGGCGGTGGCGGCCGGGCTGGGGGCGCTGCTGCTCACGTACCGCCTCGGGCGGCGGCTCTACGGCGCTGCCGAGGGCCTTTGGGCAGCGCTGGTGATGGCGTCGTGCCTGCTGTTCATCGGGGTGGCGCGGGCGGGGATTCTCGATTCGCTGCTGCTGCTCGCCATCCTGGCGGCGGTGAACTGCGGCTACGAGGCGCTGGAGGGCGCGGGGCGGCGGGCGGGGGCGGCGTGGCTGGGGTTCTATGCGTCGCTGGCGGTGGGCGCGCTGGTCAAAGGCCCCGTGGTTCTCGTCGGCGCGGGCCTGGTGGTCCTCGCCTATGGCCTGGCATATCTCAAGAGCATGCGCGGGGGCGGGTGGTGGCACCTGGCCGGAGCAGCACTATTCGCCACCCTCGTGGCGGCGTGGCTCGTGCCCGCGATGGTGTCGGGCGGGGAGGAATACTCCCGTTACCTGGTGGTCGAGCAGGCCGCGCGGCGGGTGAGCGGCACGATGTCGCACGAGGAGCCGTTCTACTACTACCTGCTTCGGTGGCCGCTGTACTTCTTCCCGTGGTCACTGATGTTGCCGCTGGCCCTGGCGGGGGCGTGGCGGGCGGGAGGCCGCGAGGCGCGGCTGCCCGTGATCTGGTTCGCGGTGCTGTTCGTGGCGTATTCGGCGGTGGCGGGCAAGGCCGAGCGCTACGTGCTGCCGCTGGTGCCTGCGGTGGCGCTCGCGTGTGGGCGGTATGTCGGGCGTGCGGCGGGGGAGGGGGTGCGCTGGCCGCGGCTGCACGCGGCGGCGTGGGGGGCCTCGTTCGTCGTCATGCTGTCGCTCGCGGCGGGGCTGTGGACGGTGGCGGCGAAGCCGGCCCTGCTGGCGAAGGCGCTGACGAGGGACGCCCGAGGGCCTGCTCTGGTGGCGGCGCAGACCACGCCCGCTCGGCGGGGCCTGGCCGCCGTGGCCGGCGCCGTGGTGGCCACCTGCGCCATTGGCGGGCTCCGCCTGCTGCGGCGGGGCGAGGGGGAGCGCCGACGGGCCGCCGCGTTGCTGGCCGCGATGGCCACGGTCGCGCTGTCCTTCGACCTGGTGGCCCTTGGGCCGATGGACCAGTTCAAGGCGGAACGCCGCCTGGTTGCCGAGATGGCGCCGTATCTCGAGGCGGCCGACGAGCTCTACCTGCACGCAACGGAGTACGGCGGGATCGTGAACCTCTTCACCCAGCGCGAGAGAATCCCTGTGCTGGAGACGTTCGAAGACGTGGCGAAGGCAGTGGCCTCGCCGCGTCCTGTGGCCGTGGTGATGTGGAAGAAGGAGGCGGGCAAGATGCTGGGCACCCCGCGCTTCCACATCATCCCCGAGCACGCCGAGTTCCGTAACCCCGTGCTGGTGGTGAACTGGGAGCCTTCGGCGGCCGCCGGCCGGCCCTGAGACGCGTTTCGTTGGCACGAGAGGAGAAGCCTATGGCCAGGAAGAAGCTCAAGGTGGGCGTGATCGGCACGGGGATGATCGCCGTCTCAGGCCACATCCCGGCGTGGAAGAACCTGGCGGAGGACGTGGAACTGACGGCGGTGGCCGACATCCTGCCCGACCGCGCTCGACTGGTGGCGAAGAGCTATGGTGCCAAGCACGCCTACGGCGACTGGCGCCGGATGCTCAAGGAGCAGAAGCTCGACGTGGTGTCGGTGTGCACGCCCAACTGCTACCACAAGGAGCAGACGATCGCGGCGCTGAAGGCGGGCGCCCACGTGCTGTGCGAGAAGCCGGTGGCGACCTCGCACGCCGACGCCGCGGCGATGTTCGACGCCGCCGAGGCCGCGAAGCGGGTGCTCTTCGTGGGCCAGAGCGCGCGCTTCTCCGAGAAGTCGCGCGCGGCCAAGGAGATCTGTGAATCGGGCCGCCTGGGCGAGATGTACTTCGCCGAGACCTTCTTCCTGCGCCGCCGCGGCATCCCCACCTGGGGCCAGTTCCACATGAAGGAGCACTCGGCGGGCGGGCCGATCTACGACCTGGGCGTGCACGCCATTGACCTGCTCTTCTGGCTCATGGGCAGCCCCAAGGTGCTCGCCGTCAGCGGTGCGGCCTACACCAAGATCGGCAACCGCGACGAGGGCCTCGCCACGTCGCTGGCCGACAGCGGCGCGCCGATGGGCGTGCTCACGCCGCGGCCCTACAACTACCGCGACTTCGACGTCGAGGACATGGCGGCCGGCTTCATCCGCCTCGAGGGCGGCGCCGCCGTGGCCTTCAAGACGAGCTGGGCGGCCAACATCCCCCAGAACACCGGCAATACCACGATCCTCGGCACCACGGGCGGCCTTGTGCTCGAGCCGCTCACGCTCGTCACCAACCTGGGCAGCTACCAGGTCAACGTCACGCCCCAGGTGCCGGCCGGCCGCAACGTGGCCTTCAGCGGCCACTGGGAGGAGGCCGAACACTTCGTCAAGGTGATCCGCGGCGAGGCGCAACTCCTCGTGACCCGCGAGCAGGTGCTCAGCGTCATCAAGACCCTCGATGCGCTGTACGAGTCGGCGGCGAAGGGCCGTGAGGTGCAACTCTAGCAGGAGGCAGGCGATGGCAAAGAAGGCCAAGCAGTACCGGGTCGGCGCAATCGGCTTCGCGCACATGCACATCAACAACGTGCTGGGGCTGTTCGCGCAGCACCCGCAGGTCAAGCTCGTGGGCTGCGCCGACACCGTGCCCGACCGGCCCGAGCTGCGCGAGGGGCCGTACACGCGCGGTTGGAACCTCAAGCACGCGCTGAAGGACTTCGGCGTGCCCCGGGCCTACGGCGACTACCGCGAGATGCTGGCGAAGGAGGAGTTCGACATCATCGTCTGCTGCTCCGAGAACGCCAAGCATCCCGAGGTGGTGGAGGCCTGCGCCGCGGCGGGCGTGCACGTGTGCGTCGAGAAGCCGATGGCCATGACGATGGCCGACGCCTGCCGCATGGTGCGCGCCGTGCGGGCCGCCGGCACCACCCTGCTGGTGAACTGGCCGATGACCTGGAGCCCCGCCTCGCGCAAGGCGAAGGCCCTGGTGGACGACGGGGCGATCGGGCACGTGCTGGAGATCAAGTGGCGCGGCGGCCACACGGGCCCGCTCGGCTCAGGCGCCAAGCACGAGGGCGTGACCGATGAGGCCGCCCCCCTCACCCCCACCGAGCTGGGCGCCACCTGGTGGCACTACATCCACACCGGCGGCGGGGCCATGCTCGACTACTGCTGCTACGGCGCCATGTTCAGCTACTGGGTGATTGGCGAGATGGCCGTCGCCGCCGTCGGCCTGCGCGGCAACCTCAACAGCCCCTTCGGCGATGCCGACGACAATGGGGCCATGATCGTCCGCTTCCCGGGAGCGATGGGGCTGTTCGAGGGCTCATGGACCACCTGGGACCACGGCGTGCCCTACGGCCCGATCATCTACGGCACCACGGGCGTGCTCGTCATCGAGAAGGCCAGGAAAGGCGAAGGCCAGCAGGTTCGCGAGGAGCACGGCAGCGGCGGCAAGACCCGCATCCATCAGCCGTACCCCTTGCCCAGGGGCCGGCACAACATCGCCTACGAATTCATCCACCACCTCGAAACCGGCGACCCCGTGCACGCCACGCTCGATGCCGGGTTCAACCTCAACGCACAGGCGATCCTCGATGCCGGCCTGCGCTCGGCCGACAGCGGCAAGCGGGAGACGGTGAACACCGCGCCATGGTGTCTGGGCGGTTGAGAACAGCCGACCTTGCAGCAAGTGCCTGGGATCGAGAATCATCATAGGTATGTTGGCCTCGTGCGCCCCGCCCCGGTGCACGAGAACACAACACTATATCAGGCGGGGCAAGAAGGAGAACTCCATGAGGGCGTGCTTAGTCGTCGGTTTGGCGGTGGCCCTGGCCGGCATGGCGGTCGCCGGTGAGGAGCAGAAGCAGCGGCCCAGCGCCGCGGCAGGCACCTTTGTGTCCGCCGAGATCGCCGGCGAGGTGATCAAATGGCAGATTGACCTCGGGGCCGATGCCGGCAAGAAGACGTACGAGATGACCGTGGACGTGAAGGTCACGTACGCCGAGAAAGACGGCGTGAAGCAGGCATCGAGCATCCGCCGCGCGAGCGGCCCGGACCGCCCCGCCCGCGAGGGCACCGTGGTGGCCAAGGGCAAGTTCGTGTCGGCCAAGCTCGATGGCGAGAAGGTCCTCGTCACGATCAAGCCCGCTGAGGGCGACAAGGACCTGGAGGTCACGCTTCCCAAGGCCCTCTCGGTCTACTACCGCGAAGAGGATGGCAAGCTGAATGCCTATGGCGTGGGCATTCCGCGCCCGCCGCGGAACCAATAGGCCGAAGAGAAGCGGGCCACGCCGGTGCGGCAGGGGAGGGGTCGCCGAACCGGGTCAATGGAACGCAAGCAGCCTGAGTGGCGCGCTGGTCGCCCACTCAGGCTGCTGTCTTTGGTGAGGCGCGAAGAGCGGGCTACCCCTCGCGAATCTCGCGCTTGTCGGCGTCGTAGACCTGGCGGCGGCCCGTGTCGAAGGCGCGCATGGCCATGATCGCCGCTACGGCGTGCTGGTAGCCCGCCTCCAGCGAGGCGTTGGGCGCCTTGCGGCTCCGCAGGCTCTGGAGCCAGTCGAGAAAATGGTCGGGGCGCTCGACGGGGGCGACGGGCGTCTCCTTGTCCAGCGTGCCCTTCTTCACCGCCCCCTCGCCCGACACGGTGGGCTGGTTCCAGTCCACCAGGTTCATCACGCCCGACTCGCCGAAGATGCGGAAGCTGTTGCCCCCGCCGTTCCCGAAGTTCGTGGAGTAGTGGACCAGGAAGCCCTCGGGATAGGTCCACGTGGCCTCCACCTGGTCGGGGCAGGTGAAGCCCTTTTCGTCCTTCCAGGTGAACGTGCCGCCGTGGCAGACGGCGCTAGTGGGGAACTTCGCGCCCGTGATGTAGTGAACGAGGTCAATGAAGTGACTCCCCAGGCCGGGCACGGGGCCGTCGGAGAACTCGCGGAAACCGTACCAGCCCGTGAACTGCACGGGGTTGAACGGCCGCATCGGGCGGTCCATCAGGAACTCGCGCCAATCCACGTCCGCCTCCTTCGCGTCCTTCAGATAGCCGTACCAGTAGGGGCGGGAGCCGTTGCGGCACTGCTCGATCCGCGAGACCTTGCCCAGCACGCCCGTCTTGAACAGCTCGCGGCAGCCCGTGAAGCTGGGGAAGCTGCGGAGCTGGGTGCCGATCTGCACCACGATGTCGGCGGCCTTCGCCGCGTCGCAGGCGGTCTTGAGCGACTCAAGCGTCATCGCCAGCGGCTTCTCGATGTAGACGTCCTTCTTCGCCTTCGCCGCGGCCTCGAGGTGCGCCGTGTGCTGGTGGTCGCACGACGCGATCATCACCGCATCCACCTCCTTCATCCCCACCACATCGCGGAAGGAGACGAATGCCTTGGCCTCGCGGCCGTACCATTCCTTGGCCACGGCGGCGGCGCGCTCGCGGGCGGGTCGCCACGGGTCGGCCACGGCCACGAATTCGACGTTCTCTGCCTTGTCGTGCTTGTGGACCCCGGCCATGTGTGCCCCGACGCCCCGGCTGCCGCAGCCGATGAGGCCGAGCGCGATGCGGTCATTGGCCCCGAGCACGCGGCCATAGCTCGCCGCGCTCAGCGCCACCATCCCCGCCCCCGCCGCCCCCGCCGACGCCGTCCTCAAAAACTCCCTGCGTGACGAAGCGTCCTTCATCGCAAATCCCCCAAAGGAGACAGATGCCAGCCTGGATTCTCTGGATCCCTGCCTAACTCACGTGCAGAGCCAGAGCAGCATGTTGAGGATCGCAAGAGCAGCCGTGACCACGCATTGGGTAGTGCCCGAGACGTTGCAGCGCTTCCCATGCCGGAAGACGTTGACAATCTGTTGTGCAAAGCTGCGGTCACGCGGTTGCTCCACGCAATCAAGGTCCTGCTTCTCGCCCTGGGCGTAATCGTCGACTTCGTTGCGGTACCTGGCCCCATGTTCACGGTCGCGCCAGTTGGCGTCGTGGAGCCACCGCGACCAGAACAAGACATAAACTGCGAGTATCGCCAAGTGGACAGTGACATTCAGTAGCGGGTTGATGAGCACTCTGTGGTTCGCACAGTTGCCCAGGCGGGCCGCCAAGTTGGTGCTAATCAGGAGAGACAGGACACCCCATAACGCGATGTTGATCTGCCATTCGGCACTGCGGCGACCATCGGCCTTCTGTTTCTCCCAAGCGGCTAGTTGCATGTAGAGCTGAGCCTTCTCTGAGGGGTTCACCAGTTTCTCCTCCTCTCCGCTTCCGGCCATAGTTCCGGGGCCACCTTCGCCATAGTTCCGGGGCCACCTTACGGAATTACACGAGCTTCCGCGTCCGGCAACTCGCGGGCGCGTCAGCCTTTGTCATCCTCAAACCGCCTCGCCTGCGTGGGCGAACTCGGCGATGAGGGAATCGCCGCTCTCCCATTCTTCGGGGGTGAGGGCGATGGCATCGATGGGTTCGAAGACCTCGTAGACGGCGGCGGTGAGGATGTCAATCCGCTCCCAATAGCCCTTGCCCTCGAAGCTCTCGGAGATGACGGCGAGATCAATGTCGCTGCCCTCGTGCGCGGTGCCGCTCGCCCAGGAGCCGAACAGAACGATGCGGGGCGCACTGACCCCCTGCTTCTCCAGAGCGCGGCGGAGGCGGCGGATGATGGCTGGAAGCGGCCTCTTATCCAAGCCAAAGTCTCCGTACTGATCCTTACGCAGGCAGTCTACGCCGTTACCAGGGGGTTGTCAACACCAGAGAGGCGCTCACCGCCAAGCCGAAAGCGGCGTCGAGCCGCCGCAGGGGTGAGAGACACGGGCAAACACGGACGAACACGGACAGAGCGGGGTGGCGTCCGTGTGTGTCCGTGTCTGTCTGTGTGGCTGCTCAGTTGCGCACCTTGGCTGGGGCGGCGTGAAGCTTGTGCAGCATCACGAGTGCGGCGTCGGCCATGCGGCGGCCGGCGTCGGCGCAGAGCCAGCGCGAGAGAATCGGCTTGGCCCCATACGCGCCCCGCTCGGCCTGGTCGGTGGTGGGCACGTAGGTCGAGGCGCGGGCGTTCGCCAGCTCGACGACAAAGGTCTGGCGGAAGGGCGACCAGTGCTTGATGTCGAGCCCGATGCGGACGAAGATTTCGGCGGGCAGGGCGACAAGCCCCACGTCGCCAATGCGCATGACCTGGACGGGCACGTCAGCGCTCTTCCCGTCGTGGGGCCAGCTCTCGCATCGCTCGATGAGGTATCTCTCGAACGGGGAGGGGGTGGCCTTCTTCTTGAGTTCGGCGACCTCGGCGAGCAGCCTGGCGTCGCGGGTGTAGTAGGGGATGGCGAGGGTCTCGATGGTCGAGGCGAGGGGGATGGCCGTCATCGGCTCGGCGCGTTCCATCGCCAGCATTGCGGCGCCGGCCAGCGCTCGGCCAAGCTGCACCGCCTTGGCCGGGCCGCCGCGGGGCAGATTGGTCGGGTCGTGGGGCGCGTGGTTGATGTCGCCGCACGTGCCCTGGAGGTGCAGCGTCACCACGTCCTGGCCATAGACGGCGGCGATGTTGCGGCCGATCTCGCCGGGCCAGTCGGCCGATAAGAAGGTGGCCGTCCCGCCGCCGATCACGTCGGGGTGCAGCGCGAAGTTGACGGCGAGGGCGAGGAGATTGCCCTTCTCGTCCACGGCGCTCAGGGTCTGGAGCTGCGGGTCGATCGGCCCGGCAGGGCCGATGGCCTGGGCGCTCCGGCCGAACACCTCGCTGCCGTCCTTCAGGCGGAACAGGCGGTTGAACGAGTAGCCCTCGACGCTGGCCGAGCCGGCCCGCAGCGTGGCAGGCACGAGCGAGTCCGCCGCCCGCTTCACCGCATCGGCGATGCGGCGGGGCAGGAGGCCGACGAATTGCGGGCAGGTGCGCACGACGGCGCCCTCCCGCAGTTCCGGCCCCGTGTGGGTGTGGGTGGCGCAGACGAGCACGTGGTCGGGCGGGATGCCGCTTTCGCGGCGAATGATGTCCTTCGCCGAGTCGCCGACCTCCGCCGACACGCTGATGAGGTCGAGCGACACGAGGGCGAGGCGCGTGCCGCCCGACTCGATGACCATCGCCTTGGCGAACAGGTCGTCGCGGATGAACTCGGCTCGGCGGTCGTGGAAGTAGCCGGCGAGCGACACGCCGACCTGCGGTGTGATGGCTTCCTGGGCGCGGCCCACCTTGCACCGGGCGGGCTCGGGCAGGGGATCGGGCATGGCGGCTCCTCCTTCCGACAGCTTCCTCCCGCACTCAGGCGGATTCTACTGCGCCAGGCCCGCACGATCAACCGGACTCCTCTCGTCCCCACGCAGAGCGTAGGGACGACGAGTGGTGCAGGCGTCCCGCCCGCAGATCCCGCCCGCAGAGCTCGAATCGGCAGGCAGGATGCCTGCCCCATCACAGTGCCTGCCTTGCGCAACCGCGAGGCCATGAGTATCCTACCGCGAGTGGCCATTCCACCTCGGGCACGCGAAGAGGAGCCAATCGCCATGAATCCTGGCCTCGCCCTGGTTGCCGTGCTTGCGGCTGCTCTGCTCACCGCCGACGCCGATGCGGGCGCAAAGCCCACGCCGCCCCAAGGCGCGCCCGGGTACCAGGCCCCAACGCGGCCCACCGATGGCGCCCACATGGCGCTCACCATCGAGAAGCTCGAGAAGGGCTTCGACCCCGAACGCCCCCTGCTCATCTGGGCCATCGGCTCCAGCTTCACCAACGGCCTCGGCGACGGCTCGACCCTCGTCGAGCTGCTCAAGCCCCGCTTTCCCAACATGCCGAAGGTCGTCTACAAGCGCTTTGCGGGCAACTCCACGCCCTACCACCTCACGCGCGGCTGGGCGCGCCACCTCGTCATCCCCGAACAGCCCGACGCCGTGATCCTCTACAACTTTGGCAAGGTGGACGACCTCGAACAGCTCATCGTGGACCTGCGGCAGGGCACGACCGCCGACATCCTGGTCGGCACCATCCACTGGTGCCTGCCCCACGAGAAGCAGTGGCCCGACCCCGACCTGCCGTGCAGCCACCAGGACATTCCGAAGCTCCGCGCCGTCTGCGAGAAGCACGGCGTCGAGCTGGTCGAGAACCGCCGCGAGATGACCGAATACATGCTCGCCAGCAAACTCGGCATCAAAGACCTCCTCGCCGACGCCGTGCACGAGAACGCCTATGCGTCTCTCATGACCAACATGAACATCGCCCGCCACTTCCACCGCCCCGCGAAGTTCAGCTACGACCCCCGCTCCCGCGAGCGACGCATCGAGGCGGCCTCGCCCGACGCGAAGCTCACGGGCAACTGGGAGAAGGGCGACGGCTCCGTGACCGCGAAGGACAAGGGCGCGGCCATCGAGGTCGCATTCACCGGCACCCGCATTGACCTCATCGGCTGGCGGAGTCCTGACGGCGGCAGCGCCGAAGTGTGGCTCGACGGCAAGCCCGCGGCCGAGGCCCCCGTGTTCTCCTGCGGCTACATCAAGCCCGACCCCAAGAACGCCCCGCTCCCGCCCAACCCGCCGCGCGACCGCTCGCCCCATCGCCTCACCCTCGGAGCCAACATTGTGCCCCAGAGCTGGACCCTCACCATGACCAACGACACCGGCGACTACGAGCTCGTTGGCGACGTCACCGGCTACGACGGCACGGGCAACAATAGAAAGCCCTTCACCAGCAAGAGCGGCCAGATCACCATCGAGCCCGAGTTCTGGCGCCAGCCCGAGAGCAACAAGGCCGGCGACAAGTGGACCTTCGACGTCACCCGCACCACCGTGGGCAAGGTGGACTTCAAGGGCGAGAAGGGCAAGTTCCGCCTCACCCTGGCCTGGGGCCTCGCCAACGGCCCGCACACCCTCAAGCTCGTGGCCGAGGGCAATGGCTCCGTGGGCCTCGCCGCCTTCGAAGTCTTCGAGCCGCCGATGAAGTAACCGTAACGAAGGGGGGTTGACCGAAACCAATGGCTGGCCAAGGGGACATCACAGCGGTGTCTGCGGCGGACCGCTCTGGCCTCCGTGGCCATTCCCGTGCCAACTGCGGTAAGCCTCCTGGCTGGCTGTCTGCTCTGGCGGCCGCGGCAGGACGACACGCAGTCGTGCGCCAGCTTGCGACGCTTCATTCGAAGCGAACTCTTGACGCACAACTCCGACTGCGGCGGGCGGTTCCCCTGCGGCGGGAAGGATGAATGGGACTCTCTGGCCGAGCGCGTGGAGTGCCAAGCCGTCATCCACGTCTCAGGTTCATTGGGGCGCCACGCGCAGCCTCTCCCGGGCGGTCCATTCCGGCTCGCAGCCGCCCATACTTGCTCAACCCCAGAGAGAGAGGAATTGAGCAAGTATGGACAGATTGGCGAGGATTGGCGATTCTAGCGGCTCCGGCCATTCTCGCTCATCTGCGTGATGAGCCACTATGTGAGCGAGAGTGGCTGGAGGGCGTAAGGCATTGCGGCATCTGCGGTTGTGGTGCGGACATCCCTGGCGCTACGACACCCGTCCCGCGCTCCCCACGTGCTATCGGGTCAGGATCGCTGAACCCCGATGAGCCCTTTTTTTCAGCGGCCGGGTCTTGAAACTGCCGGAGGCATTTGCTAGACTTGCGTCCGATGCGGCATGGCTTGGGGCGGCGAGCCCGCGAGCCGCTTCCCGCCGAGTGACGCCATCCCCGATGATCCCGTGCCCGAAGCGTTGCGAGCACGTGAGGTCCGGGGGCGTTTCCTAGATGATGGGGCGGGCGGGCGAGCGCCCCCAAGCCCTAGCGACCCCTCGGAGGCAGGCTGATGAAGAGGTCCTGGATTGCTCTCGGTGGCGTGATCGCGGTGATTGTGGTTGCCATCGTGCTGCTGGTCCGACAGCAGAGGCCCGTGGTGACGCCATCACCCGAGCCCTCGCCCAAGGTGACGACCGAGACTCCGCCCGAGCCGGCCAAGGAGCCTGTGAAGGAGCCGACCAAGGAGCCCGAGCCCGAGCCGAAGGAGAAGGCCAAGGAGCCCGAGCCGCCGGCGAAGGCCGAGCCTGTGGATTCGGATGCCGTACTCAAGGCGGCCGACGCGGCCCTCGGCGCGGGCAAGCCGGTGGAGGCGCTCAAGGCCCTCTCCGACGCCATCCTGCGCAACCCCAAGGCGGCAAAGGCGGCCGACATGAGAGCGCGGCTCACCAAGCTCAGCGAGGAGATCTTCTTCTCCGACAAGGTGTTCGCCCCCTACTCGATTGCGTACACGGTGGCGGCGGGCGACGCGCTGGTGAAGATCGCGGGCAAGCACAAGACCACGATCGAGCTGCTCCGCCGCATCAACGGTTTGAAGAGCGACAACCTGCGGATCGGCCAGCGGCTGAAGGTCATCCCCGGCGGGTTCGACGTGGCGGTGGACAAGAGCGACTTCCGCCTCACGGTGACCAAGGACGGCGCGTGGGTGCGCGAGTTCCTGGTCGGCCTCGGCAAGAACGGCACCACGCCCGTCGGCGAATTCGTGGCCGGCCACAAGCTCAAGGAGCCGGTCTACTTCGGCGACGGCGCGCCGATCCCCTACGGCGACAAGGCCAAGAACCCCCTCGGCACCCGCTGGATCACCATCCAGGCCGAATACGGCATCCACGGCACCTGGGAGCCCGACTCGATGGGCAAGGAGGGCTCAAAGGGCTGCGTGCGCATGGTGAACCAGGACGTTGAGTGGCTGTTCGACCTGATGGTGCCGGGCAGCAGCAAGATCGTGATCCGGCCGTAGGGAAGCGAGCGCTCAATCGGCCGCACGCCGCCAGGCCTGCGCGGCGGCCTGGCGCACCTGGAGCACGCCCGATGCTGCAACGGCCGAGCGCCACCCGGGCACTGGCGCCACGCGGAAGGGGCCGGCGTCGCCAGTTCGCCGCGCCTGCCACGCCGCCAACGCCTGATGCTCGGGGCCCCAGGCTCCCTGCCGGGCCTCGCGCAGCCAGTTGCCCTCGGGGTCGCCCGCTGCTCCCCCCGCCGCATCACGCCACGGCCACCACGCCGCGAAGCAGCGCCGCGAACGCCGCGTGAGGTCGCACACCACCGTCCAGCGCCCCGCCTCGTCGCGCTCGACCATTGCCTCGCCGCCGCTGCCGCCCGGTTCCTCTGCCCCGTGGTAGAAGGGCACCACGGCCTCCGCCAGGCCGAAGTCCAGGCGCACCTGCGTGCGGCCCAGGGCTTCGAGGCACACCACCTCGGTGCGCCGCTCGCCCGGCTGGCCGGCTGACCGCTCCAGCACGCAGGCGGCCTCCAGCACGCCGCGCCCCTCGGGCAGCATCACGGCCCGAGTTGCGACGGCGACCATGCCCGCCACCCCGAACACCAGGGCGCTGCCCATCGCGCGGCCACGACGCCTCACGGCCAGCGTAGCGAGCAGGCCCCCCGCCGCCAACAGGGCCGCGGCCCCACCCACGAGCCGCCAGCGGAGCGCGCCGGCCCACCGCGCGCCCTGGAACGCCTCGTAGAGGCCCTTGTCCGCCCACTGGTTCCCACGCTCTCCACGTGGGGAGAACCAGTCGGATGCCTGGAGAGCGCCGGCGTCGCCCACCGCCACCGCCACGGTGCCCAGGCCGATGCGCCAGCGTGCGTGGCCGTCGGTGGGGAGGCCGGGCCGCTTGCCTCTCACCGCGGCGAGCCACTCGCGCGCCGTGGGCCGGCCCGCGGCCTCTCCGAGTTCCGCGGCCAGCGAATCGGTGCGCACCGGTGCGCTCTCATCGAGAGCGAACCCCACGGCTCCGCCGCCTCGCACCCAGGCGGCCAGCGCCGCGCGATCGGTTACGGCGACATCGCCGCCATCGCCCGCCACCAGCACGGCATCCAAGACGCCGTAGGCAGCCGCAAGTGTGGACAGATCCGCGCTGGGGACAACCACCGGCTTGACCTCCCCGCACAGGCGCGGCACCGCTGTCCTGGCATCGCCCACGACGGCCACAACCGGGCCCGACGTTGCGCGCCGGCGCAGCCCGAGCGGCAGCTCCTGCTCGCACACGGGCTCGCCGCGGCCCGAACGCACGACCACCCGCGCTCTGGCCGCCTCCGAGCGGGCTGCCACGAGCGCCCCCAGCGTCACCGTTGCCCCCGCACCAACGCGCACCCGCTGACGGAACGCCACGCCCTCCACTGCCACGTCCAGCGTCCCCTCCAGGGCGGGGCCCGTGTTGCTCAGCGTCACCCAGACGAGGACCGGGCAGGTGGCCTGGAACACGCCGTCGAAGGCCGGGCGCACGGTCACGGAGACCTGAGCCGCCTGGCACAGCGTCGCGCCTGGCAGGAGGAGCACCCACGCCGCGCGCCAGTGCATCGTGTGCTCCGGACGTCAGAGGCCGCGGACGATCAAAAAACCCGTTGACAGAAAAGCCCGAGTATGGTAATTTTAGCAGGGTCAAGCTGGGCGTGCAGTCTTTTTTTTGGGCGATTAGCTCAGTTGGCTAGAGCGCATCCCTTACAAGGATGAAGTCGGCGGTTCGAGCCCGTCATCGCCCACCACGGGCGGGCGGCCGGCCTGGCCGACGTGCTCATTGGCAACGCGGGGGCGTAGCTCAATTGGTTAGAGTTCCAGACTGTCGATCTGGAGGTTGCGGGTTCGAGCCCCGTCGCCCTCGCCATTTCCAAATGCTTCTGCTTCAGTGACTTGGGCCAACGCGGCTTCCAATGGCCCGTTCGGCCTCCGGACCATCCCCAACTCTCTCGTGGTATGTACCGCTGGTCCGTGGCTCCTGCGCCTCCGGCCTGCCCGCATGCCTGCGCCGGCAGTGCCTTCCCGAGGTCCAAGGCTGGGGGGGCGGCAGGGACCCTGGTCCCGGGCACCATCTGCCGGAGCAATCGAAGGGGAGGCCGCCAGACAGTCCCTGTGGCGACTGCCCTCCGGTCTCTGCGAGGGAGACGCGAGTGGGCACGGCGCCCACGGGCCAGCCAGGCCTACTCCTTGCCAGCGGCGAGGAGTGTGAACACGCGGCCCCACCGCGGGTCATCCTTGCGCATCTCGCGCGTCTGGCCTTCGCGGACCTCGCGGGCGATGAGCGAGAACGGCCTGTCGCTGAAGCAGACCTCGGCGAAGCTCACCGATGACCGCGCGTCGGCCGTGAGGATCATCGGCGAGTCATCCACCCGCCCCACGGTGTAGGTGAAGCCGCCGAGGACCTCGCTCTTCCCGCCGTGGCGCGTGTCCAACAGCGTGCCGCCGCCCTCGGTCTTGTAGCCGAGCACCCACAGCGTGCCGCCGTCGTTCAGGATGTGCGTGCCGTCGCCCTCGACGTTGAACTGCCTGGCCCAGGCTGTCTGGCCTTTGAACTGGAACCAACGGCCGACCACATCCTCGATGAAGACGGTGCCGGCGCCTGCTCCGTGGTAGGCGTGTGCGCCCTGGAAGTTGATGCCGAGGCAGCGCAGGACGAGGGTGCGGTTGGCCGCGTGCTCGATGCACCAGTAGGGGCCGCTGGAGAAGTCGGTGTTGATCTCTTCGATGGCCACGACGGGCTCGTCGCCGTCCTCGAAGCGGACCACGGGCTTGGCCTGCTTCCGCAGGTCGCCGGCAATGTCGAGCGTAGCTTTGCAGCCGATGAGGCGGCGCACCTTGCCCCGCAGCACGATCGTGTCGCTCACCTGGTAGTGGCCGCGCGGGAGGTAGACGGTCGGCTTGCCCGCGTCCAGGGCAGCCTGGATTGCCGCGGTGTCGTCGCCCTTGTCGTCGGTCACGGCACCGAACTGCTGCGGGGCCACCCAGTCGTCCAGCTTGTCCCAGGGCAGCTCAGGCGTCTCCTTCACAGGCAGGCGGAGGGGCTTGCCAGTGGGCTCGAAGAGGCTGACCGGCGGCTTGGTGTAGAACTCGTCCACGTTCGGCCCCTTGACGTCCACCTTGTCACCGCGCAGCCGGTGGATGGCGGCGGCATAGCCGCTGGTCTTCAGGTTGCGGATGACGACGGTCGCATCCTCGATGAGGGCCGGGGCACCGCTTGCCTTGCCAGTGCCCTTGAACTCGCAGTCCACCAGCACGTTGAAGCCGCCGGCGGCGACGAAGGCGGGAACTTCGTTGGTGCTCTTCAGGCCGCGCACGGTGCAGGGCTGGCCCTCGTTGCGGAAGCCGGCCACGTTCTGATGCTCGACCGTGATGTGCTCGAGCGTCTCGCTGGCCACGCTCGTGGCGCAGCGGACGCCGAGGTCGAAGCCGCGCACGGTGAGGCGCTTGATGAGGCAGGGGCCTTGCTCGTCGGTGTAGCCGAGGTCGAGGCCGGCGAAGCCCTGGCCGTCGCCCGACACGATGGTCACGTCGTACATGCCGCCCTGGTTGTTGGCGATGAACTGCACGCCCGTGGCGCCGGGGTTGCCCGTGCCGGTGTCTACGGTGAGGTTGTGGAGTTCGTTGCCGAAGCGCTGGGCGGGGGCCTTGCCCGTGTAGATGACGGCCCTGGTCTGGCGGGGGTTCTCGAAGCCGGGGCAGTCGTCGCGGAGCTTGAGGACGGCACCCCGCTGGCTCTGGCCCCAGAGGACGGTCTGCTTCTGCTGGTCGGGCGTGCCGCCCCAGCGAAGGGTGTCGGAGACGAGATAGATGCCGTTTGGGAGGTACAGGATAGCGCCCTTGGCCGGGTAGTCGTCGAGGGCCTTCTGGAGGGCCGCCGTGTCGTCAGTCGCCCCGTCGCCCTTCGCGTTGTAGGGCGGCTTTGTCACGTCCACGATGCCCGAATCGGCGGGGAAGACGCAGTTCTCGGCTCCTTCGAGCGCTTCCCCCAGCGTGAGCTTGGGGTGCTGGGGCCGCTCGTATCTCGGCTTCCAGTCGCCCGGCGTGGCGACGACCGCCTTCTCGTCGGCGTTGGAGAAGCGCACTTCGGCGATGCCCGACATCTCGCCGCCGCGGTAGTTGCTCTTGATCTGCCACCTGAAGTAGCGGGCGCGAACAGGCCTCTCAAAGGGCACGGCCTGGCCCTCGTAGTCGTCGCGGGCTGGCGCCTTTTCCAGCTTGAAGACGCCGAGCCGCGTGAACTTCTCGTTGTCCGATGATGTGCTCACCTCCACCTCGCGGACGCCCCGGGTGTTCCAGCCACCGCCCTCGTTATAGTTCCAGACGTAGATCCCGTTCACGTTATACTCGCGGCCGAGGTCGAAGAGCAACCACGAATCCCACTTGCCATTCCACATGGAGCCGCCGGCAGCGTAGACGTTTGCGCAGTGGGCGTAGACGCCGCTACCGGGGAATGTCTCGCCCCAGCCTGAGCCGTCAATCATCTTTCGCGGAGTGCGGCCGGCTCCGGCCTGCGAGTCCTGAGCCGTGGCCTCGACCGGCTGGATGAACGCGCCCATCGAAGCGGTCGGCGGACGCGGGGGCGACAGCACGAGCTTGCCGTCGGTGATGTTCTCCACATAGTACACCTGCCCGTGGATCACGAGCTTCTCGCCCAGCTTCACGCTCTTGACCTCAGGGGCTCCCCCGAAGGCCCCCTGGGGCCGGCCGCTCCAGGCCAGAAGCGCGACGGCGAGACCACAAGACGACAGCCATGAGACCCACGAGCCTTGCCCGCACGGAATCTGCGCCATCTCGATGCTCCTTGTCTCTGCCGCGGGGCAGATTGGCCACCAGGCCCCGCCTGACGGGCGGCGAACCGAAGACCATGAGCAGCCCGCGGCTCGAGCGGCTTCGGCCTCTCCAGCAGTATAGCGCGCCACGCCATCCACGCAAGCCTTCCCCGGCGAACCTCCTGGCCGGGGGCACGCCGCCTTCCGGCCTCTAGAGGGCCACCGAGACCGGGTGCCCCCGCTGCGACTTGAATCGCTGAGCCGCATGTGGACAATGACAACATGCCGACCCGATGCCACCTGAGTCTTCGCGACGCGGTCGCCCGGCCGAGCCACGCGGGGAGGCGCTGCACGCTGCTGGGGGTGGGGCCGGTCTCGCAGACCGTTGCCCGCGCCACTTTCCACGCCTGCACCCGGTTCCATTGCCCGGCTGTCTTCATCGCCTCGCGCGACCAGGTGGACCTCGCGGAACTGGGCCACGGCTACCTGATGGGCAGAATGGACCAGGCGGGCTTCGTGGCCCTGCTCCGGCGCGAGGCGGCAGCCGCCGGCCACCACGGGCCGCTCTACATCTGCCGCGACCACGGGGGGCCCCTGGGAGCGCAACGCCGAACTCGATGCCAGGCTGCCGGCCGAGCGGGCGATGGAGGTGGCGCGCCGGTCGTTCCGCGCCGATATCGAGGCAGGCTTCGGCTACCTGCACGTTGGCCCCACGAGGTGCCCCTGGCCCCACTCCCCGGACGACCTGGTGGCGTGGACGGCGGCTCTTCTCGCGTTCTGCGAGAAGACCCGAGCGGAACTCGGTCTGGACACGGTGGACTATGAGGTCGGCACCGAGGACGTTCAGGGCACAGTCGCCCGGTTTCGTGGTATACTCGGGTCAGTCTCCCGCAGGAGGGGGCGCATTCTGAGGAGGATGCCGGCATGATCTGCAAGGACGGGATCGAGGCGGCGGCGCAACGCATTGGCGCCGAACTGCTCGGCGCCATTGCGGCGGCGCGGCCCGCCGACCACGCCGCCCGCCTCGGGCGCGACCCCCTGGTCCACTGGACCCGACACAGCGGAGCAGGCGGCTTCCTCGCCGCTTGCTTCCGGTTCGTGGACGTGTTCGCCGCCCTGTCCACCGATGCGGAGCTGACGGAGTACCTGCGCGCCTATGTCGGCGAGCCGCGCGATTTCCTCCCCGTCGTGGGCGCCGACGGGCAAACAGCGGGGCGCGTGCGCGAACTCGTCGCCGGCCTCCAGCAGCGGTTCATCGCCGGCGCCACGCTGCACGCCGCGCTCGGCGTGTGCGAGCGCCTGCGAGGCCAGGGCCTGGCCTTCACGCTCGACGCACTGGGCGAGGCCGTGCTGAGCGAGCGGGAGGCCGAGGCGTATCACGACACCTGTCTGAACCTTCTGCCCACCGCTTCGCAGAGGGTGGCCGGCTGGCCCGAGGCGCCCACCCTCGATCACGCCCCCTGGGGCCGCGTGCCGCGGCTCAATGTGTCGGTGAAGCTCTCGTCGCTCTACAGCCGGTTCGATGCCATGGACCCGCAGGGCACGTTTGCCGGCGTGGCCCCGCGGCTCCGCGCGATCCTCCGCGCCGCCCGCGCGGCCGGCGCCGCGGTGAACGTGGATATGGAGCAGCGCGAGCACAAGGGCCTCACGCTCGAGATCTTCCAGCGCATCCTGCTGGAGGACGAGTTTCGCGACTGGCCCGACGCGAGCATCACGCTCCAGACCTACCTGCCCGAGAACCGCGCCGACCTGGAGGCCCTGCTCGATTGGGTGCGGCGGCGCGGCACGCCCGTGAACCTCCGCCTCGTCAAGGGCGCCTACTGGGACTACGAGGTGCTGCGCGCCCAGTACCACAACTGGCCCGTGCCCGTCTACCAGTCGAAGGCCGCGACGGACGCCGATTTCGAGGCGGCGACGCGATTCGTGCTCGAGCGCCACGGCCTGCTGCGCCCGGCCATCGCGGGCCACAACGTGCGCAGCATCGCCCACGCCATGGCCGCCGCCGAGGCGCTGGGCGTGCCCGCGGGCGCGGTGGAATACCAGACCCTCTATGGCCTGGGCGACGAGGTCAACCGCGTGCTCGCCGAGCGCGGCCACCGCGTGCGCGTGTACGTGCCCTTCGGCGGCTTCGTGCCCGGCCTGGCCTATCTGGTGCGGCGGCTGCTCGAGGCCACGTCGCGCTCGGCCTTCCTGCGCCAGATGTGGGCCTCGCCGCTGCCGGTCGTTGAGCTGCTCGCCAAGCCCGAACCCCCCGAGCAGCTCGGAGTACGGGCTTCGGCCCGTGCGCTTGACGCTCCGTTCGAGAACGAGCCGGTGAGCGACTTCGCTCGGCCCGAGGCGCGGCAGGCCATGGCCGCCGCGCTCGACGATGTGCGCACGCGGCTCGGGCGCCGCTACCCGCCGTGGATCGACGGCCGCCCGGCCGAGGGCGCCGGCGAGGTCGTGCGGAGCAACCCCGGCCACACGGCCGAGGTGGTGGGGCGTGTGGCCCTCGCGTCGCCGCGCGAGGCGGCCCGGGCCGTGCGGGCCGCCGTCCGCGCCTTCCCCGAGTGGGCGGCCCGCCCGGCCCGCGAGCGAGCCGAGTGCCTGGTGCGGGCCGCCGAGCGGCTGCGCCGCCGCCGCTTCGAGCTGGCCGCCTGGGAGGTGTTCGAGGAGGCCAAGAACTGGCGCGAGGCCGACGCCGACGTGGCCGAAGCCATCGACTGCTGCGAGTACTATGCGCGCGAGGCGACGCGCCTGGCCGAGCCGTGGCGGCGCGACGTGCCGGGCGAGTCCAACGAGTGCTTCCACGAGCCGCTGGGTGTGGCCGTGGCCATCACCCCGTGGAACTTCCCGCTGGCGATTCTGACGGGCGTGACCGCGGCCGCGGCCGTGGCCGGCAACACGGTGCTCATGAAACCAGCCGAGCCAGCGTCCATCGTCGCCGCGCACCTGATGGAGGTCTGGAGGGAGGCGGGCGTGCCGCCCGGCGTCATCCAGTTCGTGCCGGGCCGCGGCGAGGAGGTCGGCGAATACCTGGTGCGCCACCGCGACGTGGCCCTCATCGGCTTCACCGGCTCGCTGGCCGTGGGGCTGCGCGTCCAGCGCCTCGCCGCGCGGCTGGCGCCCAGGCAGCGGCACGTCAAGCGCGTGATCGCCGAGATGGGCGGCAAGAACGCCATCCTCATCGCGCGCGACGCCGACCTCGACCAGGCCCTGCCCGGCGTGCTGGCCTCGGCCTTCGGCTATCAGGGCCAGAAGTGTTCGGCCTGCTCGCGCGTGATCGTGGACACGAGGGTGTACGACACGTTCCTCGAGCGCCTGGTCGCCGCGGCCGAGAGCTTGCCGATCGGCCCGGCCTGGGACCCCCACGCCGCCATCGGACCGCTCATCAACGCCGAGGCCTGCGCGCGCTTCGCACGCTATGCCGCGCTCGCGGCCGAGACGGGGCGGGTGGTGTTCCGCGGCGACCCGGGGCCGCGGCGGGCCGAGGGGCACTACGTGGAGCCGCTGATCGTGGCCGACGTGGCCCCCGACTCGCCCCTGGCCCAGGAGGAGATCTTCGGGCCGCTGCTGTGCGTGATTCGCGCCGACGGCTTGGAGCAGGCCATCGCCATCGCCAACGACACGCCGTACGGCCTCACGGGCGGCATCTACACCCGCCACCCCGGGCACGTTGGTCAGGCCCGTCGCGCCTGCCGCGTGGGGAATCTCTACGTGAACCGCCCCATCACGGGCGCCATGGTCGGGCGCCAGCCGTTCGGCGGCATGCGCCTCTCGGGGATCGGGTCCAAAGCGGGCGGCCCGGACTACCTCCGGCAGTTCCTGCAGCCCAGGACATTCAGCGAGAACACCGTGCGCCGTGGCTTCGCGCCTCCAACCCCCTGAGGCTGGGAGGGACCGCGGCAGGCCGTCCTCAGTGGACAGGGCGCCGAATCCGGGTACAATACCCGGCAAGCGGCACACCGACGCACCGATGGCTTGGAGTGGCACGACAGTGGCCTTCGCGCGAATCCTGGTCGCGCTCGACGGCTCGGCCGACGCCTCCGCAGGGGCGGCCCTGGCCCTGGCGTTGGCCCGCGCGCACCGCGCGCAAGTGTTCGCCTGCCACGCCTGCGACGTGGCCATCCACGCCGCGCGATTCCGCGAGATGGAGCCGGGCCTCCCCACCGACTACCAGCAGAACGAGACGATGCGGCGTCTGCGCGAAGCCCACGGGCCGCTCATGGGCGAGGGCTTCCAGTCGCTCGCGAAAGGCTACCTCGACGGCTATCTGGCCGAAGCACGCCGGCGCGGCATAGCCGCCGACGGGCGCGTGGCCGAGGGACGCAACTACGCGGTGCTGCTGGGCCTCGCGCGCGAGCTGCGAGCCGACCTGGCGGTGCTGGGCGCGCACGGGCTGGGCGCGGTGGGCGACGGCCGCCTGGGCAGCACGGCCGGGCGCGTGTTGCGGGGCGCGGCCGCCGATGTGCTGATCGCCCGCGCCCCCAACGGGGCAGGGCCGGTTCTGGCAGGCGTGGACGGCAGCCCGGAGGCGCTGGCCGCGGTGGACAGGGCGGCTTCCATCGCCCAGGCGCTGGGCTGCCCGCTCCAGGTCGCCGCGGCCTACGACCCCGACCTTCACAAGGCCGTGTTCGGCGCCATGGCCCGCTCGCTGTCGCCCGAGCGCCAGGCCCAGGTGGGCCTGAGCAGGCAAGAGGCCCTGCACAAGACGTTCATTGACGACGGCCTCGCGAAGCTCTACCAGGGCTTCCTCGACCAGGCCGCGGCCCGCGCCGCGGCCCTGGGGGCGCGCCCCACGGCGTTGCTTCTCCGAGGCAAGGCCTACCGTGTGCTGACGGACCACGCTGGCGCCATCGGCGCACGGCTCATGGTGGTCGGGCGGTTCGGGCATCACCGCGGCACGGCGGATATCGGCTCGAACGCGGAAGCGGCCGCCCACCTCGCTCCGTGCAGCGTGCTGGTGACGGCGCCCGCCGCCGACTCGGCGCAGCCGGTCGAGGGCTCCGAGCTGGCGTGGGACGCGGAGGCCCTGGCGCGCCTCGAGCGCATCCCCGCCTTCGCCCGGCCGATGGCGAAGCAAGGCATCGAGCAGCACGTACGGGCGCGGGGGGGGCAGCGCGTCACGCTCGAGGACGTGCGCGAGGTCGGGAGTCGCATGGGCATGAGCGGCCAGGAGGCGAGCCGGAATGTCTGACCCGCCCGAGGCCCAGGAACTCGTGCTTCGCAAGGTGCGCCCCCTCGCGCCCCCGTTCCACCGGCACATCGCGCGCGGAAAGCTGCTGGGCCAGACGTGCCGCGTGGGCGATCGCGTGGTGGTCTACGAGGTCGTGGCCACCGTGCCCGGGGGGGATGTGCGGGTGACCAGGGAGACCATCCTGCGGTTCGAGTAGGATCGCCGCGAACGCTGGGAGCCCGCCGGTGGTCGCCATCGAGGCCCACAACCTGACTTGTGAACACGCCCCGGGACGCGGCGTGTGCAGCGTGTCGCTCGCCGTGAACGCCGGCGAGTGCTATGCCGTGCTCGGCCGCAACGGCTCTGGCAAGAGCACCCTCACGCGGCTCCTGCTGGGGCTCGAGCCGGTCGGGGGCGGGAGCCTGGTCGTCCTCGGCCTGCCGGTGGCTCGCGGCTCCCGCTCTCACTTGGGCCGGCTCGGGGTGTGCCTGGACACGAGCGCTCACTGGGAGGCGTTGTCGGGCTGGCAGAACGCCTGCTTCGTGGCCCGGGCCTATGGCCGGAGTGGCCGGGCCCTGGAGGGCCGCCTCGCGCGGCTGTTCGAACGCGCGGGCCTGGCCCCGTACCGCGATGAGCCGGTGGCCACGTACTCGTTCGGCATGCGGCGCAAGCTCGCCCTCGTCGAGGCTCTGTGCCATGAGCCCGACCTCGTGGTGCTCGACGAGCCGACGGCCGGCGTGGACGAGCACTTCCTCGTTGCACTCGCCGAGCTGCTGCGCGAGCGGGGCGCGCGCGGGCAGACCACCTGGCTCGCGAGCAACGACGTGGAGTGGGCGGCCTGCGTGGCCTCGCGGGTGGCGTTCCTCGAGGCGGGCCGCCTCGAGGTCGAGGGCACGCCCGAGGCTCTGGTTCGCGAAGTCTCGCCCCTGTGCGAGGTGCACGTGACCCTCGCCGGCGGGGTGCGGGTGCCTCCGCCGCCCCTCGAGGGCGTGCGCGCGTTCTCGCAGGAAGGCACCTCGCTGCGCGCGCTGGTGGGCGAGGCGAGGCAACTGCCGCGCCTGCTCGAGCACGTGGGCGCGGCGGGGGCCGAGGTGGCGAGGGTCGAGGTGACGCGCGCCACGCTGCGCGATGCCTTCCTCCTCAAGACGGGCAGGGAGCTGCGGCCGTGACGCCCTCGAACGTGCTGCAACTGGAGCTGGCGGCGGCGTTCTCGAGCCGCCGGGCGCTCGCCCTCCGGGTGGGCGTGGCGCTGTTGCTGGGGCTGCCGTTTGTGTTCGCCCCGATGCCCCTGCGGGCGCGCGTGGGGGGCCTGTGCGTCCTCACCGTGTTCGTCGCGTTCTTCGGGGCGGCGGTGGGCCTGGTGCGACGCCGGGCCGAAGGGCAGTGGACGCGGCTGGCGCTGCTCCCGATCCCGCGCGGCGTGGTGTGGTCGGACCTCTTGCTCGCGGGCAGCGTGGTGGACCTCGTGCAGATGGCGCCCGCGCTGGGGCTTTACGCCCTCGTCCACAGCCGGGCGACGATGGGGGGCGCCGTGCTGGGCGCCGCCGCTGCGCTGTGCGCGAGCCTGGTGGCGCTCAACGCCCTGGGCATGCTGCTGGCCGTGGCGGTGCAGACGAATGCCGAGGTGCACCTGGCCGCGGCCCTGGGCGCAGGGGCGCTCGTGTTCTTGTCGGGCCTGGTGCCGACTGCGGGGCCGCTGGCCGGAGTCGTGGCGGCGGCCTCTCCATTCAGCCCTGTGGCATGGCTCGAGCGTGCGTTGAGGGCATTGGCGGCCGACCCATCGAGCGTCGGGCACTATCCTGTTCTGGCGGGCAGCATGCCGCTGCTCATCCTGGCGGCCTGGGTGGCGGCTCGCACCGTGCGCGGGCCGCGCGAAAGCGAGGAGTGAGATGAACCAGTTCGAGAAGACCTATGTGGCCCTGGGCTTCGTGGCGCTGGCGCTGATCGAGTTTGCGACCGCGATGCGGGTGTTCGGCTGCAAGGGGGACCCCTCGCCGCGCGCCCGCCTGCTCATGCGGGCGCACCGGATCGGCGGCTATGTGTTTCTGCTCTACGCGCTGTATCTCGCCTGGATCGGCTACGACATGATGGCGCGTTATTTCGCGGGGGGCAACTACGCCGCGAGGTTCGACGCGCGGGTGTTCACGCACGCCTTTCTCGCCCTGTCGCTGATCGCCGTGCTCGTGCTGAAGATCGCGTTTGTTCGCGTGTACCGCGCCTACCGCCCGTACGTGCCGCTGCTGGGGATTCTCGTGGCGGTGGCCGCCGTGGTGATCTGGTTGATCGCCGGCGGCATGTTCCTGGCGATCATGGGCGGAGCGAAGACGGTCACGGGCGCGGCGGGGCTTGTGCCGGGGGCGCTGGCGTAGCGGCGGGGGCGGCGGCAGGGCGCCGCCATCGGTGGATGAAGAACGCGTAGAGCATCACGAGCCAAAGGATGCTGGCGAAGGCGACGGCGCCGATCTGCCAGCCGCTGGGCTTCGGCAGGTCGTAGAGGCCCAGGTACAGCGCATCGTCGGGCAGCTTCACGCCCTGCTTTTCCTCGAAGATGCTGCGGATGCGGTAGGAGAAGGGCTGGTAGCGGAAGGCGCGCAGCTTGCCCACGAAGCGGGTGAGCTGCCGCCACTCGTCGGTGACCTTGTCATAGGTCTTGACGACGATGCGGTGGCCGTAGGGGTCGAGGGTGAAGTACGTGAGGTCGAGGCCATAGCGGCGGTAGATGAATGCCTTGTCGAAGTTCGGCGTGGCGGCGATGGAGACGAAGGTGGCCGAGCGGAAGCGCCCGGGCGTGAGGTCGGCGGGCGACTCGATCATCACGGGGGTCTTCGGGCCGAAGTCGTAGGCGAGCTCGGGAATCTGGAGCACGAGCAGCCAGCCGACGAAGGCCAGGGCGAGGAGCTTGAGGCAGGTGAGGACCACGCGCCCGACGAGCCGCATCAGCGCCCACCATAGAAGAACCCGGCCACCAGCAGCGCCAGGATGAAGGCGATCGAGAACAAGGTGAAGCCGAGCCATACCCAGACGGTCCACACGACCCAGCGCTGGTCGTCGGCGGGTTTCGTGAGGGGGTAAGGCTCGAACATGGCCTCCAGCTCCTCTTCTTTGAAGAGGGGCACGGGGGTCACGAACCAGTTGAGCTTCCTCACGCCGTCCCTGTAGGCCTCGAGCCTGGGGTCCTCGGCCGGGGGCGGCGTGGCTTCAGGCTTGGCGTTGTCGTCGGGCATGGCGGGTCCTGCCTAGTAGGGCCTGGCGGCCTCGAGGTGCTCCACGATGAGCCGGGCCTCGTCGTTGGAGAGTTTGAGGCCATAGGCGCGCATCTGGCTCACGATCAGGCTCCAACGGTCGGTGAGCCTGTAGTTCTTGACCCGTTCGAGGGTGTGGCAGCCTGAGCAGTGGACGCGGATGAGGGCTGCGGAGTCGAGGAGCTTCTGGCCCACGCCGCCCGCCTGGATGAGCGCCCCTTTGGGCGGGGCCTTGGCCGCCGCGAGTTCCTCGGGTGTGAAGACGTCCTCAGGCCGCTTGTGGACCATGAGCACGGGCTGGCGGTGCTCGGGGATGTAGACGTGGTCGTAGTGTGAGTAGCGGTTCACGAAGCGGGGGCGCGCGGCCTCGCGCACGTAGCCGCCCAGCATGACCGTGAGGAACGAGAGCGCGCCCATCAGGAGGAAGAGGGCGCGGCCCGAGCCCCGGTGGAAGCGCACAAGGTGCCCAGCCAGCAGCATGCCCGCCGCTGCCACCCCGAGCATGGCGAAGAAGAACTTCCACGTCATGATCATGCCCATGCCCAGGTAGTAGAGCAGGTAGAAGAGGGCCAGGCTCCAGACGAGCACGAGGGGCAAGGCGAAGCTGGCGCCCTGGCGCTTGCTGGCGTCGCGGAAGTAACCCAGGGCGAGGCCGAACATTCCTGCCACGAGGAGCTGCTTGAGCCACCACCAGTCCATGCCTAGCGCCACCACGTCGCCCTGGCCCCACATCAGGTTCACATAGGCCTCGTTGGCCTCGTACTTGAGCACATGGGCGTAGAAATAGCCCACGATCGGCAGGCCGAGGAAGCACAGGAACCCCGTGTAGAAGGCGCACCGGCCATTGTCCTCGTAGTACCTCTTGACCTTCTCGCGGTGTGTGAGGTAGTGCATGATCCCGCAGAGGGCCGCCACGGTGAACCCGCCATAGGCCACGTTGGCCAGCGCCCGATGGGCCGTGAGCATGAGGAACGACGGGTTGTAGAAGCCCATCCTGTCCCAGCCGTCAATCAGGCCCCCCACGGTGGCCTGGCCGGTCTGGTAGCCCGGCGTGAGCATGAAGCCGCCGATACCGTTGATGAGGTAGAACTGGAGCAGGAACAGGGGGGTGAGCAGCGCGCCCAGGAAGATGTGCAACTTCTTGTGACCCCACATCTTCTGCCAGAAGAAGTAGTGGAACGTCACGGTCGTGGCGAGGAGGAAGAAGATGAACTCCTCGACGATGAGGGTCCAGAACTGGTGGACGAAGAGCTGGCTCCAGAACTGCGGGAACAGGCCGCTGAGTGAGAAGATGAGGCCGATGGCGACGATGGTGCCGATGTTGTAGATGCACACGTGAACCAGTTGCATGCGGCGGGCCAGGAGGTCGTAGCGGCGGTCGCGATGGCGGTAGCCGACGATCTGGAGCACGGTGACGAGAGCGGCCAGGCCAATCGAGAGCGACGCCACGGCGGTGTGGAGGAGGCCCGTGAAGCCGATGGTCCACTTGGCGCCGAGGAGGGGCACGTCAATCGCCGTCGCACTCATCGGTAGTACCTGTCCAGATAGCGCAGGAGGCGGTCGCGCTCATCGGCGTCCTTCCCGACGCTGCGATGATTGGCGTCGCCCAGGATGTCGGCCCAGGTCCGGCGATGGTCATAGCGGTTGAACTCGTTGATCGTCCTGTGGTGGCACTGCACGCAGCGGTCGTAGAGCAGGAAGCGGTCGCGCTCGCGGGGCAGGGCCTCGGGCTTCTCGAGTTCGCCGTAGACGGTGTGGGGGTTCTTGGCCCCCTCGCGCACCATGCCGCCGATGCAGAAGGCGAAGAAACTGGCGAGGCCGGCGGCGAACATGGCCCACTTCCAGCCCTTCGTCTCCACGCTCCACCTGCCACGGATGCCCCAGAGCAGCGCTGCCAGGGCGGCGAGCAGCGCCGTGTAGGCCCCGCGCCACACCCAGGGTGAATCGCCCAGCCACTTCAGCGGCGGGTGAATCGTGAGCACGACCCACAGGAGCCCCAGCCCGGCCGTGAGCCCCCACAGCAACAGGCGACTCTGGTAGCGCAGGAAGACGTAGGCGCCGCCGATGGCCACGAACACCCCGATAAGCGCCACCTTAGCGATGAACATCCAGGCCTGATGGCCGCCCATGATCGCGTGGAAGGCCACGGGCGCGTGCCGCCCGATCACCTGGGCGTAGAACCAGCCGATCACGGGCATCCCGAAGAAGGCGAGCAGCCCGATCGTGAAGGTCAGGTGCGACGCCCAGTTGTAGTAGGCCCTGTCCTCCGCAGGCTTCTTTCCCACGGCCCGCAGGCCCAGCACGCCCCCCGTCACCATCATGGCCCAACTGATGTTGCCCACGAAGCGGTGTGAGAACAGAAAGGGCAGGCTGGGGTTGAAGAAGGCCTGGGGCGACCAGGCCACCGGCTCGTCCACCCCCGGCAACGCGCGGCTCGCCGTCAGCATGTAGCCGCCCACGGCGTCCCACACGAGCTGCACCATCAGGCCCCAGAAGGCGGCCACCGCCCCCAGAAAGATGTGGAGGCGCTTGTGGTTCACGCTCCAGTTCCACAGCAGGTAATACAGGAGGAACAGGAAGAGGACCTCGAAGATGAAGAATACGAACTGGGCCATCAGCGGCCAGAAGAAGAGGTTGGACCAGCGCGACCAGAACTCGGGATAGGTGCCCATGATCCACATGGGGATGCCCGTGCCCAGGGCTGCCCCCGGCGAGAAGAGCGTGAGCGAGAACCAGATGAGCCCCACGGCCAGGCGGTCGTAACGCGCGTCGCGCCGCCGCCACCCGATGTACTCGAAGACCGGCGCCAGCACCATGCAGGCGGTGATGTACGTGGCGAGGGGGATGTGCGAATAGGTGATCTCTTCGATCCATATCCAGCGCGGGAAAATGGGCGGGTCTATGACCGGCAGGTCCATGCGTCCACTCGCTCCGCTACAGGAAGGCCGACCCCAGAAGTGTAGCATGAGCCGCGTGGGGTGGCAAGCGCTTCGCGCGCCCGGGGGCGGGTCGTGCCCGAGCCGGCTCCGGCGAAAGCTACTCCACCTGCGCCCGGGCCTCGGCGCGGGCGCCGCTGGCGATGTCGTGAGCCGTGAGCAGATACGAACCCGTCGGCTCGTTCAGCGCCAGGGGAATCCTGAAGGCGGCCGTTCCGCCGCGGGTCTCCAGAGTCTGGCCCAGGTAGCGGACCGCCTGGCCGTCGGGCCGCGTCACCTGAAGATGGATGAAGTGGCGCACCGGCCGGACCAACGGTCCGCCGCTCCTCTCCACGCGGACGCGTCCCTCGATGGTTCCACCGCGCCGGGCCGGCGCCTGTCTGAGGCCAATATCCAGGCCCTTCACAGAGTACGGGAGGATGCTGAAGAGCCGGACATCTGCGGCGGCGAGCTGGACTCGCCAGGTTGGTTCGGGGCCAACGTGGCGGCCGTTGAGCATGTCGTAGACGTGGCCCGGCCGCGGCGCGTGGACGATGACTTCGCTCTCGCCCTCGAGCTTGGCCTTGCGCTGCTTGGTGAGGCCGATGTAGCAGGCGCGCCCGTCGGCGTGAACCGAAGCGTCGAGGCCGGGCAGCCAGCGGCCGTCCGGGCAGTCCACCTGCACAGGCGGCTCGATCTTGTGAGCCTTCAAGATGGCGGCGAGGAGGGTCCCGACCAGGCGGTTGTGGCCCGGCTCGCCCGTGTAGGCGTAGAGGTGCTCGGGCGTGGGGTAACCGCGGTAGTAGTTGAAGGGGATGTTGAGGCAGACGGCCGACCCAGCCCCCACGTCGTGGCACGTGACGAGAGGGATGCCCTCGATCTCGCAGAGCGCCTTGGCCCCGTGGATGACCACGGCGGGGTCGGCGGGGAATTTCTGCGCGGGGGTCTCGATGGCCACGCCCTTGTAGTCGCCGCGGATCGAGCCTGTGACCATTCGCCGGCCGAGTTCCTTCTTCCACGTGAGGCCGAAGAGGGCGGAGATGGCGGCGTTGTTGCCAACTCGGCCGCTCTCGTCGGCGAGGCCGGGGCGGGCGTCGGCGATGAGGAGTCCGCCGCGTCGGACGAAGCGTGTCAGCTCCCGCGCCTCCTCCTCGCCGATGGCCAGCGACAGGGGCATGATGAGCGCCTTGTAGCCGCTCAGGCCGCCCTTCTTGATCTGCTCGTTGGCCAGCATCGTGTAGGGCTGGCCGACCTGGTCGCGGAGAATCTGGAGGAGGAAATGGAAGGCAAAGGGCCGCTCGCCGCCGAAGTCGGGCACTTGCGGGCAGAGCAGGCGGCTGGGCACGGAGTAGTGGAGGGCGATGCCGCCGTAGTCGCGGCGGGCGCGGGTGAAGACGTGGTAGTAGCCGCTGCGAATCGTCGCCAGGTCGCGGGCGTACTGCTGGAGCGTGGCGACGGGCGTGAGGCCGGGGCTGATGCACGACTCGTTGCCCGGCGGCGTGAGCTGGTAGAACCAGGTGCTCGTGAAGCCGCGGAGCAGGCCGTGCCAGACCCGCCAGTGGTGCCACTCGGTGTCGGTGAGCTCCTCGCCGCGGCAGAAGGCGTTGTAGAGGTAGCCGCCGTATTCGAGGCCGAGGAAGGAGTTCGGCTTGGCGAACGAGCGGGCGTCCTCGTAGGGCAGGATTTCGCCCTCCTTGCCGTAGGGGGCGAACATCTCGAACTCCTGCATGAACGTGTACCAGTCGTGCCCGCAGGTGGACATCGGCCACATCGGGCAGTCCACCCCCACGCGGGCGTGGGGGTCGAACGCCTTGATAACCGCGCGGGGGCGGCGGGCCATGTCGTTGAACGCCTTGTAGTTGCTCAGCCACTGGTCAATCCAGCGGCTGAAGTTGCCCGTGGCCTTTGCCTGCTCGAGGTAGTCCTTCTCGAGAATGAGCTTGCCCTTGTGGGCGGGGCCTCCGTGCCCCGCGTCTCCGCTCCCCCTCTTGATTGGAAACACCTCGTCGAAGGAGGCGTAGGCCGTGTCCCATTGCTTGTTGAGCGCCGCGATGGTCTTGTAGCGTGCCCGTAGGAAGTTGCGGAAGTCGGCGATGCGGCCGGGCAGCTCATCGCCGCCGCCATAGTCAATCTCGTCGCCGCAGTAGTAGGCCACGGGGTCGAAGGGGAGCTGTTCCTTGAGCTTCTCTGTCGCCTCGTGTTGTTTCTGGACTTCTTCTGGCTTCAGGTCGAAGGCGTGGCGCGGGAGGCCCGAGTAGCCGGGGAGGGCCACCGTGTCGGCGGCCTCGAGGGTGTCATGCGTCACCCGCATCCCCCGCCCCGCATCGAAGCCGAGGCCGGCCAGCACGCGGGCGTAGACGTTGCCGGCGTGGTCGCCGGGGGACCCCGCCCAGCCGACGAAGAAGAAGCGGTCCCAATCGCGCCGCACGACGGTAAAACGCGCGACGGCAGAGTCGAGGGTTGCCTTGCCCGACCTTATCTCGGCCCTCATCCGGCCGAGGGTGGTGGCGAAGGACTCGATTCTGAAGCTGGCCTCGACTTGTTCAGCACCTTTGGCCGGCTTCACGTCTCTCCGGTCGAGGATGCGGTCGCAGTTATCGAGAAGCTCGAAGCGCACGCTCGCCCAGTCGGGCGGCGGACACGAGATGGCCGCGGTCGCCCTCAACTGGGCCGCCTTGCCGTCGGCCACGTCAATCCAGGTCGGGGAGAGCTTTAGCTCGCGAATCCGTAGCGTTGAGGCAACGGTCAAGGCCGAGGTCGCCCAGTTCGCGTTCCCCTTGGCGTCGCTCACGACTACATCGAGGAAGTAGGAACCCGCGGGCAGCGTTGGCAGCGGGAACCGCACGGCCCCAGTGCCATCGAGCTTCACCTCCTGTCTGGCCTCGTGGCAAGCTCGAAGGATCGCCTCGTTCTGGCGCGGGCCTGGGGCCGCGATGGGCTGGGCAGGCGCGACAAGCAGCCGCTCGGGGCAGCGAATGGTAAGCGAGACTGTGTAGTCACCTCCGCCGGCGAGGCGGAAGCCGAGCTCGCCCGCCGCTCCCTGCGCAGCCTGGGTGGCAAGAGGGAAGTCCTCCAATCGCGCGTCCGGCTCGCGGCCGGCGGCCCAGAGCATGGCCTTGATGGCGAAGGACTGGTAGTACTCGTAGTGCAGGTCGTTGCGGTCAGGGGCGTTGGCGAAGAGGCCCCAGCCGGTGGCGAGGGTGAGGCGCATGACGCGGCCCTTGCCGAACTGGAAGAGGGCGGCCACCTTGCGGTGGTCCTTCACCTTGTCCTTCTCGGTCAGGCGGAAGCCGGGGAGCGCCGCGTAGGGGATGCCCTGGGCGAGAATCGGCGGTGGGTCCGTGATAGGCGTCGCGGTGAGCTCCTTCTCGAAGGCGGGGTCGAGCAGTGGTTTCTTCTCGCCCTCCTGGGCGACCTTGCGGGGCGGGATGGCCGTGTAGATGAGGCCGGTGCCGGCCTGGACCATCGCCTTCAGCTTGTCGGCAACGACTTCATAGAAGACGCTCTCCTCGACCGGGCCGAGGATGATGGCGTCGTAGGTGCCTTGGAGCGCCTTCGTGAGGTCGGCCACGATGTCCTCGCGCCGCATGCCCTTGGTGGGCGGGAAGAAGGGCTGGCGAAGCTGGTCGCGGGTGAAGTCGAGGAAGTCGCTGAAGACGACCGTGGCGTCCACGTCGGCCCGCTGGAGCAGCTCGACGGTGTCGCGCTGGGTGACGCGGGGTTGGATGATGAGGAGCTTGAGGCGGCCGCCCGCGAGGGGCTTGGCCCAGGGGATGCAGGGGGTCACAAGCTCTGTGTTCAGGCGGTACCACTGCTCGGGCATCACCATCAGGCGGCCGGCGTTGTTCCACCAGCCGCCGTTGAGGCCCTGGGTGACGACCTCGGCTTTGCCGGTGCTAACCTCCCGAAGGTTTGGAACCTTCGGGAGGTCAAGGTCGTTCGTGCAGTCCCACGTCGCGTCCGAGCGGATCGGCAGCTTCCGCCCATCGGCCAGCTCGATCCCGCCCACCACGAAGAGGCCGGCGTACCAGTTCTTCGTCCGCGCCTTGACGAGGATGCGGTTCTTGCCCTGGACGAGGGAGGGCTTGATGTCGTAGGTCTCGAGCGTGAGCCAGAAGTCGTCGGCGCCGACCTGTTTGTCGTTGACGAAGAGGGTGTAGAGGCTCTCCGCCGTGACTCGCAGGGAAGCGGTCTTCACCTCGCCCTGGACGTCGACGTCGCGCCAGAAGGAGAACTCGGCGTTCCGCAGCGGCGGGGCGATCGCGTTCGTGTCCTTGTCGCCCCAGATCCAGCAGGCCTCGTCGAGCGGGTCCGGCTCGGCCGCGGGTGCTGCCGACGCGCAGAGCGCGAACGCCAGGTGAGTCGCCAACCGCATGGTTCGCATGGGCTTGACCTCCACGGAGACGGCTGTCCTGCGCCGACGGGCGCCCTGGGATGCCGCTGTGGCCGCCGAGCCTGGGGCGGTGGCGAGGGAGTGCGGCCCACGCCCGGAGCTCAGGGCGCGATCAGGACCGGTTCCGACGGCTCGTGCCGGGGCGCGACCTCCACTCTTACGCGGCCGTAACCCGCCCCGTCGAGGATGCGCCAGACGGTGTCCTGGGCCAGAGCGGGCTCGTTCCTGTCCTTGCTCAGGTGCCCGAGCATGACGGTGGGGGGCGGCGCGTGGCTGTGGTGGAACGCCTGCGCCAGCAGCGCTCCGCACTTCGGGTTGCTCAGGTGGTAGTAGGCGTTGGGCTGGGGGTGGCGTCGCAGAAGCTCCGGGTCGTGGTTGGCTTCGAGATAGATGAAATCCGCGTCGTCGAACCACGGGCGGAGGCCATCCCAGTCCCAGAAGTCTGTCGCGACGACGGCCTTGCGCGCGATGCCTTGGCGCAGGCAGGTGATCTCGAAGCCGTAGGTGACGCAGTCGGGATGGTGTGGCACCTCGAAGGCCCGAATGGCGAACTCGCCGATGCGGAGGGGCTGTTCGGCGAACCCGTGCAGGAGGAGGTGATCGAAGGGCCTGCCGGAGAAGTGCTTGTTCCGGAGGGCACGTGTCTGGGTGCCGGATACCCAGAGGGGAACGCCCAGCTCCTCGATGGCGCGCAGGGCATAGTGATGAATGTGGTCGGTGTGCAGGTGAGAGACCACCACGCCGTCCGCCTTTGGCAGGATATCGCCGAGGGTGCCCCTGCCCCCGGACAAGGTGCGGAAGCCCGCATCGATGAGCAGCGTGGTGGCGCCCGTAGTGAAGAGCAGGCAGTTGCCGGAGCTGCCGCTGCGAATGGATTGGAAGTGGAAGCCCAAGGGAGCGTCCCTGCTCAGTTCCGTTGCCCGAGTCTGCGCAGGTCGTCACGGACATCGATCACGGAGAAGAAGACGGCCATGCGCTGGTTGTGGCGCAGGATGCCGATGGACTGCATGTCGGCCTCGGAGACGGCCCAGCGGCCGACCATGTAGAGCGTGCCCTTGCCGTCCGTGATGAGGTCGCCCGCCCACATGGGCTTGCGGCCTGCCTCATCGGTGATCTCGCCGTGGTCGAAGTGCTCGGCAGGCTTCTCGACGGCCGCGCTCATGAGACGCAGCGGGGCGTCGGGCTTCTCGCGCAGCGTCCAGTAGAACCGCCCGCCGCCGAGGGCGAAGCACTCGATGCGCTGGAGCGGGTCCACATCGCACAGCGGGGTGAAGGTCTTCGGGCCGCGGGGGGCCTCGCGGGAGTCGAAGACCCACATCTTGCCGGCCATGATGATGAGCGCGCGGTCGGCGTCGAGGGGCTGCGCGGCCTTCCAGGGGTCCTTGGTGCCCGAGGCGGTGGCGGCTTCGGGCAGCGCGTCGGGGAAGGTCTCGACCTTGCCCGTGGCCGCGCGGCCGACGCAGAGCGTGCGCTCGTAGCGCGTGGTGAGCCAGCAGTCGCCGCGGGCGTCCACGAAGCAGGCGAACGACGGCGGGCCGTGGTCCTTGCGGTTGGTCCAGGGGGCGACGAGGCCGGCGTCGTGCTTCTTGCCTGACGCGATGTCTACGCGGTAGAGCCGCGAGCCTTCGCCCTCGTAGAAGGGGGTGACGTAGAACCAGAGGCTCTTGCGCGGGGCGTCGAGGCCGAGGCAGCAGTAGTTGGTGAAGTTGGGGTGGATGACGCCGAAGTCGCGGAACTTGCCCGTGGCGAGCTGGTAGCCGACCAGGTGGCCGCCGGTGTAGGCCTTGCGGCCTTCCTCGGTGTAGTTGGCCAGGTGGGTGCCGAAGTAGAGCCAGCCGTCCTGCTCCACGATGGGGCTGTGGATTTTGCCCTGCGGCGGTGTCTTGGCCGGGTCTTCGCCGCAGAGGGTCGTGATGTTCTCCACCAGGAGCTTCAGCGTGCCCGTCTTCGGCTCGTAGCGGAAGAAGGCGGCGCCGAGCTCCGGGTTGTGCGACCCGCCGCCGACGTAGACGTTGCCGTCTGAGGCGGCGATCGTCCCCTGCCACTGGCCGTCGAGCAGGCGGATGTGGCGGTTGAGGGCGTGGTTGGCCAGGCGCACGCGGCGGGGTGGGGCAGGGGGCTGAGTCGGCGTTTCGCCCGCCGTGGCGAGCGCCGTGGCGGCCATGGCGGCCAGGATGGCAGCCTTCGCTCTGGGTCTCATGACGCTTCTCCTGTTGCTGCGGCGTCTGGCTCGCCTGGCATTGTAGCCGATTGGCGAGGGCCGTCAACTGGACTTTTCGCTCGAGTGATGCCCTCTCGCCCCGCCGCAAGTTGGCCGAGTGTGGGAGGTTGTGGCTGATTACAAGCTTTTACAATTTCGGGGGCCGTTATTTTCGGGGGGTCATGCCATTGTACATATGGAGGGGAGAAGGCTCGACGCGCGCGAACCCGGGCCTTGTTCCCTCGTAGGCAGCGCGCTCCGAGGCGGCCGGCCAAAGCATGACCAAACGAGTAGCGACAGGCCGCCGTACCTGCTCTTTGACAATTCGGTTCCGCGACCTCCCGCAGGCTCGCACCCTGCGGGAGGTCTGCCCCGGCAGGCGATGAGGCGCCCTGTTACCCTCCCGAAGGCATTGGAGCCTTCGGGAGGGGCAGGGGGCGCCGCTCGACCCTTCCCCTCCCCCCTCCCTTGAAGGGAGGGGAGTGGCCAACCCCTCTCCCTCGCAGGGAGAGGGTAGGGTGAGGGTTGGACTACCAGATGAGGGCGTCACCACGGCTGGAGGGCCACACTCCTCGACCGGGTTGCGCGGAGACGTGCGGAGGCGTACAATCGCGCCCAATGGACACCGCGCGTTCCCACGAACCGTTCATCGCCACGCGCGGCCTCACGCGCGAGTACCGCGTGGGGCCGGCCGTGGTGCGGGCATTGGCCGATGTCAGCCTCGACGTGCGGAGGGGTGAGTTCCTCGCCGTCCTCGGCGTGAGCGGCTCGGGGAAGTCCACGCTGCTGCACCTCCTGGGTGGGCTCGACACGCCCACGGCCGGCAGCGTGCTGGTGAACGGGCGCGACCTGGCCACCTTCACGTCGTACGAGCGCACGGTCTATCGCCGCACGGTGGTGGGGTTCGTCTTCCAGTCGTACTACCTCGTGCCGAGCCTGACGGCGGAGGAGAATGTGGCTCTGGCGCTCACGTTCCAGGGCACGTTCGGGCGCGAGGGCCGGCGGCTGGCCGACGAGGCGATCCGCCGCGTGGGCCTCGAGCACCGCGCCCGCCACCGCCCCAGCCAGCTCAGCGGCGGCGAGCAGCAGCGGGTGGCCCTGGCGCGCGCCATCGTGCATACCCCGCCGCTGCTCCTGGCGGATGAGCCGACGGGGAATCTCGACAGTGCGACGGCTCAGGAGGTCGTGTCGCTCATCCAGCGGATCCACCAGGAGCTGGGCACGACCGTGGTGATGGTGACCCACGACCAGGAGATGGCCGCTCGCCTGGCCGACCGCGTGGTGCGCCTGCGCGACGGTCGCCTGGCCGACACAGGAGCCGCCGGCCCATGAGAATCTGGCGGATCATCCTCCTCGCGATCGGCAGCCTGCGGCGCACGCCGCTGCGCGTGGCCCTCACGGCGCTGGGCGTGGCCATCGGCAGCAGCGCGCTCGTGTCCATGATCGCCTTCGCCCTCGGCGTCCAGCGGCAGGCCGAAACGCCCTTCCGCGCCCTGGGCCTTGTCAACGTGATCCGCGTGTCGCCCAAGAAAGACAAGGACGGCGGCCGCGGGCCGGCGCTGGAGGATGCGGCCCTGAGGCGCATCGAGGCGCTGCCGGGCGTCGAGGCCGCCTACCCCGATTTCCGGGTGCGCGGCCTGAAGATCGTCCGGGGCGACAAGATGACGAGCGTGGTGGCGATCGGCCTGCCGCGCGACGTGCCGCTGCCCGGCACCGCGGGCGACCTGCTGGTCGCGGGCGAGTATTTCACCCCCGGCGCGAAGCCCGAGATCATCCTGGGCACCCAGGTGGCACGCGACCTGGGGTTGGACACGCCGCAGGAGGCCCTCGGCGCGACCCTGAGGCTCGAGACCTCGGGCCTCTCGCCCGGCGAGGCCGCCAAGACCTTCACGTTCGAGCGCAAGGACCTCGCGGTCAGCGTCGTCGGCGTGTACGATCTGCCGAACCTCCTGGCCGGGAAGATGAGCGGCGCGGTGCTGCTGCCGGTGGACCTGATGCGCCAGATTCCCGGCGTCGAGTCCGGGTCGCTTCTGGACCGCCTGAAGCTGGGCTCGGACCCCACGCAGCCCGGCTATCCCGAGGTCACGGTGCGCGTCCGCCGCCATACCGATGTCGCCCCCGTGGACAAGGCGATTCAGGCGATGGGCTTCCGCACCCGCACGCTGCTGAGCCGGCTGGAGGACCTGCGGACGTTCTTCCTCTTTATGGACGTGCTGCTGGCGGCGGTGGGCACGGTGGCGCTGCTCGTGGCGGGGCTTGGGATCATCAACACGCTGCTCATCTCGGTGCTGGAGCGCTACCAGGAGATCGGCCTCTGCAAGGCCATCGGCGCCTCGGACGGCGATGTGTTCGTGCTCTTCCTCACCGAGGCGGGGGCGATTGGGCTGGTCGGCGGGGCGGCCGGGCTGGCGCTGGGGCGGGCCGTGTGCTGGGGCCTGGAGCTGGCGATCAACTCGTACGCGCGCACGCAGGGCATCACGGCCTACCTTGAGGTGTTCGCCTTCCCGCTGTGGCTGGTGACGGCCACGGTGCTGTTCTCGGTGGGGATCAGCGTGCTGGCGGGCGTGTATCCCGCGCTGCGTGCGGCGCGCACCGACCCCATTCGCGCTCTGCGGCGCGAGTGAGGGGCCTCACCTGAGCGGCGTCGCGTCGAGGGTGGTGGCATCCACGCGCACGGCCTGGAGGGCGCCCTGCCTGCTGAGGTTGCACAGCGTGGCCCACACCACGTCGCGCGCCGCGTCGTAGGCCAGCCCCAGGTCCACGCTGGAGCCGGCCTTGCCGGCGTTGATGAAGTCGGCGCCCGCCATCGGCGCGCCCAGCCAGCGGTTGCCGGCGCCGTCGTAGAAAGGCACCACCAGCTTGCCCTCGCGCTCCAGCAGGTAGCCGAGCATCACCAGGTCGCCCTTCGGCAGGTAGACGGCCTCGCGCGCGAAGCGCTTCGCGGCGATGGCCTCGCGGCCGGCGGGGTCGAGCTTCGTCACCGCGCCCGTGGTGAGGTCGCAGGCCCACATCTGGCCGACCGCCTCGTTGCCCTTCTCGGGCGTGGTGGTGAACAGCAGGCGGTTGCGCCGGCTGTCGTAGGCGAGCGTGGAGCCGTCGCACACCGTCATGGGCAGCGGCTCGCCCGAGGTCTTCAGTTCCTCCCAGTTCTTGCCGGCCTTGAGGCGCCAGAGGCCCGTCACCGACTGGCGTTGCCGCGTCTGCGCCCAGCAGACCACGCCCTGCGGCGTGGCGCACAGGTAGTTGGTGTACTTGCTGGGGTGGAACGGCAGGTCGGCGAACTTCTCGGCGAACGGCCAGGTGCGCGTGGCGGGGTCGTAGAAGAGGGTCATGTGGCCCTTGATGTAGACGAGGCGCTGGATGGTCGGGTCGTATTCGTATGCCTGGTAGTTGTGGTTGCCCCAGGGCGCGCCGTTGAAGGCCCAGAGCCCCGGACCGCTGAGGTCGTAGTTGTACTCGAGGGCAAACTGCGGGCGGCAGGCGATGGTCCAGCGGCCGGCGGCGATGTCGTAGTGGGCCACGTCGTTGCCGAAGTAGCTGCTGTGGCCGCCGCCCATGTGGAGGAGCTGAGTGCGGTCGGGGTCGAGCGTCACGGTGCTCCAGCCGCCGCCCTGGCGGTTCTCGGGCCAGCGCGGGCACTGGAGCGGGGTCCAGGCGTTCGGCTTCAGGCCCTTCAGCACGGCCTCCGTCGCCGCGGGGTCGGGCGGCGGAACGTCCTTCGTGTACCACTCGGGGTCGAAGGAGCCGGTGCGGTGCTCGAGCGTGCCGGGCCTCACGCCGTGCTTCGATGTGCCCTCGGCGTCGGCGGTCGAGGCGTCGAGCGGGCAGAGCCATTCGCTGTGGGCGCTGCCCTTCTCCGTTCCCGCGCCGATCCAGAGCACGAGGTCGTCGTCGCTCGCGGCGGCCACGGCGGCGCTGTCGGCGCCGCCTCGCTCGCGGTAGTCGGCCGGGCCATCCTTGTCGTAACGGCGGATCAGCTTCCACTCGTTCGCCGCAACGTCATACGTCCACGCCTCGAAGGGCAGGGGCTTGTAGAGCGTGGCGCAGTAGGACGTGGACGAGGTGTAGGCTTTGCCGCCGAGGAGGACGAGCTTGCCGCTCCTCGGCAGGCGCAGGAGGGCGTGGCCGAAGCGGGGCGAGGGGCTGAGCGGCGGCTTGCGCTCCTCCCACGCCCGCGTCGCGCAGTCGTAGGCCCACGTGTCGGCGTAGAGCGTGTCGAGCCCGTCGCCGCCGAAGAGCACGATCTTCTTCGTCGCCGGGTCGAAGGCCATGGGCGAGAGGGCGCGCGGCGGCGGCTCGGTCTTCGCCTCGATCTTGCGCCAGGCGTTTTTCTCGGGCGAGTAGGCCCAGGTGCCCGGCGAGCCGTTCTCGGTGAGCACGCCGCAGCCGCCGAAGAGCAGAAGCTCGCGATTCACCGGGTCGGCGCACAGGGCCGACCAGCTCAGGCCCTCGCGATGGTGCTGGGTGATCGGCATGGGGCCGGGCGCGGCCTGCGTGTCCCGCCACGTTCGCTCCCCGGGGTCGTAGCAGAGCACGCGGCCGCAGAGGAGGGCGTAGACCTTGCCGTCCCACGGCGCGAGGGCGTAGTGGTGCCACATGCACATGTGGCGGCGGTTGGGGCGGACGAGGCCCTCGGCGTCGGACATGGCGAAGTAGGGGGACTTGAATTCGACGTCCTTGACGTTGCCCGTCTCGCCGCCGCGGGTCTCGGCGCCCTTGGGCAGCTCGTTGCGCCACGCGCGGGCGGCGGGGTCGAAGCTCATCACGTCGTACGGCCGCTCGCCCTTGAAATGGTGGCTCACCGCGCCGCAGAACAGCACGAACCGCTTGAGCTCGGGCGACCAGACGAGGCCGGGCGAGAAGCCTGGCCCGATGGCGTTTTCGGAGACCTTCACCCAGTCGTTGGCGGCGGACGCCGCGCCGTGAAGCAGGAGGCACGCGAGCAGTGTTGCGGTGCGCATCGCTCACTTCCTCGGCCCGAAGTGGGGCATGGGCTCGCCGGCCTCGAGCGCCCCGAGGTCGGGGGCCTTGCCCCGGAAGCCGTCGTTGAAGTTGGGCAGCACCACGCCCCTGTCAATCGCCGGGCCGTCGGGCTTGAGGCGGTAGTCGAGTTCCTCGCCCTTGAACGTGGTGCTGGGGTCGGCGGGCGGCAGGAGGCCCGAGGCGAAGACGGCCTTGGGGTCGAGCAGGATGGCGCCATGCTGGCGATAGAGGATGCCCGCGGCTCTCGCGTCGTCGGGCGTCTTGTAGCCCTTGCCGTTCCACTGGGCGAAGGGGCCGGCGAAGCCGCCGAAGCCGTCGTTGTCGAAGTCGCACGTGATCATGCGCCCTGTGGTCGGCAGTGCGGTGCCGCCCGTGCCGAGGAACAGGTTGTTGCGGGTCCAGACGTCGGTGACGGTTTCGCCGCCGGGCTGGATGATGAAGCACGGGCCGTTGCGCAGGCAGGTGTTGTGGAAGAGGAGGACGCCGCAGGTGTCGTTGTGGAGCTTGAACGGCGAGTAGGTGGCGTTGTAGATGAAGTTGCGGAAGAAGTAGAGCGGCCCGCCCTGGGACGGCTGCGCGGTGATGCCGTGGGCGACGTTCACGATGCGGTTGCGGAAGACGCGGACGTTCGTCTCCCCGTAGTCGGCCTCGAAGCCGTCGTCGGTGCACACCGTCACGTCGTTGTTGTGGATGTCGCAGGCGGACCAGTTGCCGTGGCCGGTGCCGTGGACGGCGTCGCCGAGGTTCTGCATGCGGTTGTAGGCGACCACGTGGCCGGCGCCGCTCATGTAGGTGGCGCAGGGCGCCTCGATGCCTTTCGTGCGCGGCCAGGTGGTGGGGCCGATGAACAGGTTGTCCGTGATGAAATGGCCGCGCGAGACGTTGTAGCCGCCGTTGTGCGCCGTGAAGCCCTTCTCCATCTTCTGGAACTTGCAGCGGCGGATCACCCAGTTCGAGCCTTCATGGGCGACGATGGCGTACTGGCGCCCCTGGAGCGTGAGGCCCTCGAGCCAGATGTGTTTGATCTTGCCGGCGGAGATGAGGCGGCCTTGGGTCGTGTCGTCGCCGCCGCCGTCCACGATGGCCTCGCCGTCGCCGGCGCCGCGGAAGATGATCGGCTTGCCCGGCTCGCCGCTCTTCTTGAACTCCAGCGGGCCCCTGATGAGGTAGCGGCCCTTGTGAAGGAGGAAGAGGTCGCCCGGCCCCATCGCGGCGACGGCGGCGGGCAGGCCCTTGAGGGCGTCGGCGGGGCCGTCGGCCGCGTCCTCGGGCACCACGTGGCGCACGCGCATCCCCTTCGGCTCCGTCGGCTCGCCGAGGGTGCTCATCCGCAGCAGCTTCTCCGCGTCGCCGCCGTCGGGGTCCTTGAGCGAGAGCTTCACCTCGTACTCGGTCTCGGGCGCGAGGTCCACGATGCTCCCCGCGAAGATCCAGCCGCCCGGCAGGCGGTCCGCGGGGATGCCGTTGAACGACCACTGGTTCCGCTGCTCACGCGTCGGCGTGCGCAGCGTGCGGAAGAGGGGGAAACCTTGCGTCCACGCTGTCGCCCCCGCCTTGCGGAACTGGACGGCGATGGCGGCGTTCGCATTGTCGTCGCCCCTGACCGGCCAGCGCACGGCGAGGCAGTGCAGGGTCGAGGGCTCGGGCTGCACGTCGCCGGGGATGGAGGCGTTCTCTCCCGCTCGGGCCGCCGAAACGAAGGCCGACGCAAGCGCGAGGCCCGCCAGAAGCCGTCGGAGGCGTGCTGTTGGCATCTCGGACACGGGTGTGACCTCCTTCTTCGAGACGAGGAAGAGGCGGGTTCCGCCGAAGTGCAAGGTACCGCGCCACGCGGCGGCTGTCAAGGCACGGTCGGGGCCGCGTCCTTGTGCCGCCTGTTGGTTGCGGGGAGCTGGGGGGCGCGCTGCGGACTGCGCTTGACAACTGCCCCCGGGAACATGAAGATGAAAGCATGGCTGCCGAGAGAACCGTGTCGCTGAGCGTGAACGGACAACCGAGGACGGTCACGACCGACCCCGGGCGCCCTCTGCTGGAGGTGCTGCGCGAGGACCTCGGCCTGACGGGCGCCAAGTATGCCTGCGGCGAGGGGCGTTGCGGCGCCTGCACCGTGCTGCTCGGCGGCAAGGCCGTCCGCTCGTGCATCACGCCCGTGGCCGACGCCGACGGCCAGGCAATCGTGACCATCGAGGGGCTGGCCTCGGGTGACAAGCTGCATCCCGTCCAGGAGGCATTCCTCGCCGAGGGCGCGATCCAGTGCGGCTACTGCGCGCCGGGGATGATCCTGGGCGTGGTGGGCCTGCTGAACGAGAAGCCAAACCCGACCGATGCGGAGGTCCTCGCACGGATGGAGGGCCACATCTGCCGCTGCTGCGGCTACCCGAAGCTCCTCAAGGCCATTCGCCGCGCCGTGCAGGCCGGGGGCCGGTGAGGCCGAAGGAGTCTCACGCGGAGCACGCAGAGGAGCGAGGCAACAGAGAAAAGAGGCCAGGGAGTGAAAGTGGCAGTCGGCAGCCGGCAGTCGGGAGGGGAGCGAGCGCTCAGTCGCCGTGAGTTCGTGCACGTGCTGGGCGCGGGCCTGCTCGTCTCCGTGGGCGTGGGGCCGACCTTGGCCGGCGAGCGCCGCCCGCGCGGCGGCGGACGGGGCGGGACGATCGCCGCGCGGGTGCACATCGGCCAGGACGGCGCGATCACGGTTCTCACCGGCAAGATCGAGATGGGGCAGGGCGCCCGCGCCGAGCTCACTCAAGCCGCCGCCGAGGAACTGCGGGTGCCCGCCAGCCGGATCATGATGGTGATGGGCGACACGGCCCTGGTGCCCGACGACGGCCTCACGGCCGGCAGCCGCACCACGCCCTCCACCGTGCCCGCCGTGCGTCAGGGGGCCGCGGCCGCGAGAGAGGTCCTCGTGCAGCTCGCCTGCCAGCGATGGGGCGTGAAGCCCGAGGCCGTTGAGGCGCGCGACGGCATCCTCCGCCACGCGGCGACCAACCGAACCCTCACCTACGCCGAGCTGGCCGCCAGCGACGACCTGCCCAAGGCCCTCGACCAGCCCGTGCCGGGCGGCATCACCCTGACCGCCGTGAAGGAATGGAAGGTCCTCGGCACCTCGCTGCCGCGCCCGAACGCTCGCGACCTCCTGACGGGCGCCCACAAGTTCCCGTCCGACCTGACGCGCCCGGGCATGCTCTACGGCAAAGTCCTGCGGCCGCCCTCCTACGGCGCGCGGCTCGTGTCGGTGGACCTGGCGCCCGCGAAGGCGATGAAAGACGTGGTGGCCGTGCGGGACGGCGATTTCGTGGGGGTGGCCGCGCCCACGAGCCTGCTGGCCCGCCAGGCCCTGGCCGCAATCGCCGAGAGCGCCAAGTGGCAGCCATCGCCGCACCCGTCGAGCCAGGAGGTTTTCGACCACCTGCGGCAGCGCGCGGGGGGCAGCGTGCCGAAGAATCCCTTCGCCGACGACGTGGCCAAGGCGGCCAAGGCGCTGCGCGCAACCTACCGCGTCGCCTACGTGCAGCACGCGCCGATGGAGACCCGCGTCGCCCTCGCCGAGTGGGCCGACGGCAAGCTCACCGTGTGGACGGGCACGCAGAACCCCTTCGGCTACCACCGCGAGCTGGCGGGCGCCTTCGGGCTGGGGAACGACCAGGTGCGGGTGATCGTGCCCGACTTCGGCTGCGGCTTCGGCGGCAAGCACACGGGCGAGGCCGCTGTGGAGGCGGCGCGGCTGGCCCGAGCGGCCGGCAAGCCCGTGAAGCTGCACTGGACACGCGAGGAGGAGTTCACCTGGGCCTACTTCCGACCCGCCGCGGTGATTGACATCGAGGCCAGCCTCGACGCCCAGGGCGCCCTCGCCTCGTGGCACTTCATCAACATCAACTCGGGCGGCGCCGCGGTGGACACGCCCTACCGCGCGGGCAAGGCCCACTGCCGTTTCGTGCGGTCCGACCCCCCGCTGCGCCAGGGCTCGTACCGCACCCTCGCCGCCCCGGCCAACAACTTCGCGCGCGAGTGCTTCATGGACGAGTTGGCCGCGGCCGCCGGCGCCGACCCGCTCGACTTCCGCCTCGCGCACCTCGACAACCCGCGCCTGCGCGCCGTGCTCGAGGAGGCGGCCAGGCGCTTCCGCTGGCGCGAGCGGGTGAGGGAGAAGCGGCCGAACACGGGCGTCGGCCTCGCCTGCGGCACCGAGAAGGGCTCGGTAGTGGCCGCCTGCGCCGAGATCGCTCTCGAGCCCGCGAAAGGCGCCATCGCCGTGCGGCAGGTCACCGAGGTGTTCGAGTGCGGCGCCATCCTCAACCCCGACAACCTGCTCTCGCAGGTGCAGGGCTGCATCCTGATGGGCCTGGGGCCGGCGCTCCGCGAGGAGATGCGCTTCGAGAAGGGCGAGATGCTCAACCCGCGCTTTCGCCAGTACCTCGTGCCGCGGTTCAGCGACGTGCCCGAGCTGGACATTCATCTGCTGAACCGCCCCGACCTCCCGAGCGCAGGCGGCGGCGAAACGCCCATCATCGCCATCGCCCCGGCCATCGGCAACGCCGTCTTCCACGCTACCGGCAAACGCATCCGCGAGATGCCCATTCGGCTGCCCGAAGCCGCAGAGCCCTGAACGTGAACCAGGCCGGGAGCGATATCCATCAGGTCATTGCCGAACTGGCCGGCCGCGGCGACCGGCTGGCCGTGGCGCTGGTTCTCGGGGCCGAAGGCTCCACGCCGGTCGGCGTCGGCGCCAAGGCCGTGATCGAGGCGAACGGCGTCATTCGCGGCACCGTCGGCGGCGGGGCCGTCGAGGCCGAGGCCCAGCGCCGCGCCCGCGAGGCCATCGCCACGAGCCGTCCGCGAGTCTTCGACTTCCTGCTCCACGGGCACGCCGCTGCCGATGCGCAGCCGATCTGCGGCGGCCGCATGCGCCTCCTGGTGGACCCGACCGCCGGCCAGCACCGACACGCCTATGCTGCGGCAGCCGCGGCGCGGGCCCGCCGCGAGCGTGGCGCGCTCCTCACCCGTGTCCGCAGCGGCGACCCGTGCGAGGTCGCGGTTGAGTTCCTGCGCGAGGACGCGATCCCGCCCGAAGCGAGCTTCCCGGGCGCTGAGGCGGTTCGCGCGGTGCTGAAGTCGGAGGAGCCCGAGCTATTCGTTGGGGAACGGCACGAAGTGCTGGTGGAGCCGCTCATTCCCAGGCCCGTGCTCGTGATCGTGGGCGGCGGGCACGTGGGCCAAGCCCTCGCCGCTCAGGCGGACCTGGTGGGGTTCGAGGTCGTGGTGATGGATGATCGGCCCGAGTTCACGCGGCCCGAGCTCTTTCCCGCCGGCGCCACGACGTGCTGCGGGCCGGTGGCCGAGCGGCTGGCCGAGTTTCCGCTGGCCCACGACACCTACGTCGTCATCGTCACGCGCGGCCACCAGCACGATGCGGAGACCCTGGCCGCATGCCTGCGTCGGCCCGCCGCCTACGTGGGCATGATCGGCAGCCGACGCAAGGTGGCCCTGATGCGCGACGAGTTTGTCAAGTCGGGGCGGGCGACGCCGGAGGAGTTCGGCCGCGTCTACGCGCCGATCGGGCTGGACATCGGGGCGGCGACGGTGCCCGAGATCGCCACGAGCATCGTGGCCCAGTTGGTCGCCGTGCGGCGCACGGGCCGCGCCCCACGGATGCCCCTCTGCTGAGATCCGCATGGTCAGTGCCATCATCCTCGCCGCCGGACGCTCGCGCCGCATGGGCGCTCAGAAGCTGCTGCTGCCGGTGGGCGGCCAGCCGATGATCGCGCGCGTGGCCGATGCCGTGCTGGCCGGCCCCGTGGGCGAAGTCGTCGTGGTGGTGGGCGCCGACGCGGAGCGTATCGCCGCCGCGCTCGCAGGCCGCCGCGTTCGCTTCGTCGCGAACCCGGACCCCGAGGGCGAGATGCTCGGCTCCGTGCGTTGCGGCCTGCGGGCGCTGCCGCGCGGGGCCGCCGCGGCGCTGATCGCGCTCGGGGACCAGCCGGGCATCACGCAGGAGGCCGTGGCCGCGGTGGTTCAGGGGTTCCGCGAATCGGGCCGCGGCATCGTGGTGCCGACGCACGCGGGCCGCCGCGGCCATCCCCTCCTCATCGCGGAGCGCTACCATGGCGAGGTGCTGGAGCGCTTCGAGGGCACGGGCCTCCGCGGCCTCCTGGCGGCGCACCCCGGCGACGTGTTCGAGGTCGAGGTTGCGGCGCCCGGCGCCGTGGAAGATGTGGACACGCCGGCGGCCTATGCCCGCCTGGCGGCGCGCCGGCCACAGCCGCCAGCCTGACGCTCACTCGAGCGTCAGCAGCGTCAGCGCGTCTTGGTCCTTCACGAAGACCCTGTTTCCCGCGAGGATGGGGTGCGCGTAGGTCGGCGTCTCGGAGACCTTGATCCGCGCGACCTCCTCGTAGGCAGCGGCGCTGGGCTTGAAGGCGATGAGCTCTGAGGTGCTGGGCAGGGCGAGGATCACCTGGCCAGCGTCCACGATCGCCGCGAAGCCGCGCCCGTGCTGGGCGGCGTCGGTCCACGCCGCCTTGCCGTCCTTGGCATCGAGGCAGAACAGATTGCCGCGGCTCGAGAGGCCGAAGAGCAGCCCGTTCTCGAGCACGGGGGTGTTGAACTGCACCGCGACGTCGGGGTTGTTCCAGAGCTCCTTCGCCGTGAAGGCATCGCCCTGCTTCTCGATCCTGAGGGCCTTCGTGCCGCGGGCGGCCCCCGTGCAGATCACCGTCTGCCCGTCCACGATCGGCGTGGCGGCGTTGTAGGCCCGCATCTGCGGCGCGAAGGGGAGCTGCCAGAGCAGCTTGCCGTCGGCCACGGCGACCCCCACGATGCTCTTCTCGGTCAGGGTGACGAGTTGCTTCACGCCCTCCACCGTCGTCAGGGCCGGCGAGGCGTACTCGGGGCCCTCGGCGTCCCAGCGCCACTTCTCGTTGCCGGTCGCGAGGTCGTACGCGATGATAGCTCCTTTGCCTTTGCCGCCGAGATGGGCGACCGCCATCCCGTCCACGATGATCGGCGACATGGCCGTGAAGAACTGCGGCACGGTCTTGGGGAACGGGTCCTTGCGCCAGAGGAGCTTGCCGCTGGCGGCGTCGAGGCAGGAGAGCACGCCGTTGACGCCCAGGGTGACCACCTTGCCGTCGGCCACGGCCGGCGAGCTTCGGGGGCCGGAGTGCCGGGCCGCGGCGCCCGTGGGGGGATCGGCGGCGTACTGGTCGCGCCAGAGCTCCTTGCCGTCGTCCGCGTCCAGGCACAGGGTCACCTCGTCCTGGCCCTGGCGTGCAAAGACGTAGAGCCTGTCGCCGACGAGCGCGGGGGTGGCATCGCCGGCTCCCACAGCCGCGGTCCACTTCTTCGTCAGCGCCTTGGGCCAGGCCTGCGGCACGGTGAAGCCGGTGACCTTGCCATCGCGATTGGCCCCCCGCCACTGCGGCCAGTCGGCGGCCCCGGCCGCCGAGCAGAGCATAAGCTCCAGAGCGAGGACCGCGCTCAGCCATCCGCTCGCCGATCTCATCGTGGCTCCTTTCCGCGCCGCTGTGAGGGCGGCGCCCACGTGGTCCACGCGGCCCCGGCTGGCCACACTGGCCAGCCCCGTCCCGGCGATTATACTCCGGGGGCACCGGGAGGTTCAAGATCGCGTTCTGCTCTCGCCCGCTGCTGGCCCGGCCCCGCTTGCCGGGCCTCTGCGGCGACGTCGCACTCGACAAGCACGCCCCTCGCGGGTACCATAGGGCGGTCCCAGTGGCGCTCACACGAGGCCCCGTGGTGAACGCGGGCGCGAGACAGGAGCCGAAGGATGGACGAGAAGCTCTTCGAGCGGGTCTGCAACGCCCCGGGGGTGCCGGGGTACGAGGACGAGGCCCAGGCCGTGGTGATGGAGGCGCTGCGGGAGAGCTGCGACGAGGTTCGCCGCGACCGCCTGGGCAACGTCATCGGCCTGAAGAGGGCCACCCGGCCGCCGGCCGCCGGCTCGCCGCCGCTCAAGGTGGTGCTCGCTGCTCACGTGGACGAGATCGGGATGATGGTGAAGCACATAGATTCCAACGGCTTCATCCGCTTCGAGCCGATGGGCGGCCTCAACGCACAGGTCATCACGTCGCAGCGCATGGTCATCCACGGCCGGAGGCCCGTCGGCGCGGTCGTCGTGCCCGACAACCGGGAGGACAGCAAGGACAAGGTCACAAAGATCAACGAGGCGTTCCTCGACACCGGCCTGCCGCGCGACACCCTGTGCGAGCTGGTGCAGGTGGGCGACGTGGTGACCTTCGCCGCGGGCGTCGAGCGGCTCAACGAGAAGGTCTACGTGGGCCGGAACTTCGACGACCGCATCGGCACCTACTGCCTGCTCGAGGCCATGCGGCGCGTCGGCGACACGGCAGTGGACACCTACGCGGTCAGCTCGGTGCAGGAGGAGGTGGGCTTGCGCGGCATGCGGCCCGCCGCCTACGCCATCGAGCCCGACATCGGCGTGGCCATTGACGGCAGCCTGTGCTGGGGCCCCTATGGAGACCAGCACGAGCGCACCTGCGCGCTCGGGAAGGGCACGGGCGTTTACATCATGGACCGCCTGACCATCGGCGACCGGCGGCTGGTGCAGTTCCTCTTCGACGTCTGCGCGCGGCACCAGATCCCCGTCCAGCGCAACGTCGGCGGCGGCACCGATGCCGCCGCCATCCAGCAGTCGCGGGCCGGCGCGCTCAGCACCACCATCGGAGCCCCCGTGCGCTACATGCACTCCACCGTCCAGCTCTGCCATGCCGACGATATCGAGGCCACGGCCGAACTGCTGGCTCGGTTCCTCGAGCACGCACACGAGCTCCGGCCGGACGAGCGATAGGCTCACGTTGTTGGGGGAACCTGCACGATGAAGATCACGCTCGTAGCGGCGACGCCCGTGCGCCTGCCCATTCCTCCACGCTCGTATGCTTCGGACGACGCGGGGACGAAGCGCGAGTGGGGGCGCCTGAGCCGCCTCACGCCCAAGCGGCCGAGCACGATCCTCGAATACCTGCTCGTTCGCATCGAGACCGATGAGGGCATCGCCGGCATCGGCGAGGCGCCGGTGGACATCGGCTTCTTCGGCCAGACGCTCGAAGAGGTGCAGGCGGCGATTGACGACTACCTGGGGCCGCAGATCGTCGGCCTCGACCCGTTCGACCGCGAGTACGCGATGCACCGCATCGACTACCGGGGCAACTCATGCGCCAAGTCGGGCATTGACCTGGCGCTGCACGACCTGATGGGGCGCGCGCTCGGCGTGCCCGTGAGCGCCCTCCTCGGCGGCTCGCACAGGCAGCGCGTGCCCGTGGCCATCGAGATCGCGGGGGGCGCGCCGGCCGACATGGCCGCCGCGTGTGTGGCCTACATGGCCAAGGGCGTGCGGGCGTTCAAGCCCAAGATCGGCGGCGTGCCCGAGCAGGACGCCGATCGCCTCCGCGCCATCCGCGAGGCCGTGGGGCCGGAGGTGTCGCTGCGGGCCGACGCGAACCAGGGCTACTCGCCCAAAGAGGCCATCCGCCTCTGCCGGCTCGCCGAGAGGCACGACGTCGGCCTCGAGCTGCTGGAACAGCCTGTGGCCTGCTGGGACCTCCAGGGCATGGCCGCCGTGTGCCGGGCGGTGGACACGCTGATCGAGGCCGACGAGAGCTGCTACTCGATCCACGACGCGATGCAGCTTATCCGCCACGAGGCCGCCGACGTGCTGAACATCAAGATTGCCAAGGCCGGCGGGCTTTACGCGGCCAAGAAGATCGCCGCCCTCGCCGAGGCCGCTGGGCTCAAGTGTGTGCTCGGCACCGCGTTCGGCCTCGGTACCGGGGTGGCGGCCAAACTCCACCTCGCCGCATCCACGGTGAGCGTGACCGACGCGGTGGAGTTCACCGAGATCGGCCTGCACGGCAACCTGCTCGCCCCGCCGCACGACAGGCTGCTCGCCCTGCCGCTCGACGGCGACGGCTGCCTGCCGGTGCCCGCAGGCCCCGGCTTCGGCGTGGAGCTCGATGCGGACGCTGTGGCCCGAAGCTCGCTCGCGCCCTGAGGAGTGCCCACGGATTGTGGTAGCCACTTTGCCTCGGCTCCTCTCGTACTCATCGTCCGGGTAACCCGCCACCATCCCGAATCAGTGTGGGCGGGTCCTCCGCGCCCCGCGGTCTTTTGTGCCTGTTCGCGGGGGGCAGAGCCCCGCCCATACCCCCCGCGGGTCTGGAGCCCGCGGGAGGCGTCTCTTCAGAGAATCGTGGCGAGTTGTGCCGCCTCGGGGCGGTTTCCCCTTCCGAGTTCGACGGCGAGCGCCATTGCTGGATCAACCTGGTGAGGGGAAAAGTGATCCAGCATGGCGCGAGCGCCCGCATAGCCGCCCGGATCGCCGATTCCCCATGCTTGCTCATCCCGGGGCTTGATCAGGCATGGCGGCGGGGTGCCCGGTCTGCTGGACAGGCTCTCAGGCGGGGCCGAGCCAGCGCCAGGGTGGGCGGCCATGCTCTCGCGCCCTGGGTGCGGGCCGGAATTGCAGGTGGCTGCGGGCGCTCCGAAGGAGCGAAAGGGGATCGCTCAGGGCGAGGCTGTAGGCGGGACGTCCACATCCCGCGAAGCGCGCGATGCCTCGCGGGACGGGGACGTCCCGCCCACATCGCTCCTCCCTCCCGAAGGCTCCAATGCCTTCGGGAGGGTATCATGGCCCCACACATCCCGGCCTGCCGGGCGGGATGTCCACATCCCGCGAAGCCCGCGATGCCTCGCGGGACGGGGACGTCCCGCCCACAGGGCAGGCACTGTCTCGGGGGCGATCTGGTTCCCAGGCGTTGCCCTGGACTTTACGCAACGCGCCGTTCAGGCGGAAGAGAGGAGCGATCGACCTACATTTCCGGCCCGCACCCCGCGCGCCCTCCGCCCCTTGACGCATGCTGCCGTGCCGCTTACACTTCTACGCGCAGCCGCATGTGCCCGGAACCATCGCAGAGGCTGTCGCGCAGAGCGCGACGACAGCCGCCCGCGACGAAAGGAGGAACCCCGATGCGTCGCTGGACTGGCCTAGGAGCCGTGTGGGGCTTGGCCCTTGGTCCTCTCCTTGCGTCGCTCAGCACGGCGGCGGAGCAGGCGGCCCCCTTCATCTGGGTCGAGGGGGAAGCCGCCAGGTCGAACTCGATGCATCGCCACCCCTGGTGGTACGACAAGGTGAAGAAGGACCAACTGTCGGGCGGCGATTTCATCTCGAACTGGTCCGACAAGCCGGGCGAAGCGACCTATGCCTTCGCCGCGCCGGCGGCCAGGACGTGGGTCCTCTGGGTCCGCGCGAACCCCGTCGGCACCCAACTGTCGTACAGACTCGATGGCGGCGAGTGGGCACGCATCGACATGTCGAGCAGCCAGGTGGGCAACGTCAACATCGCCGAGGACGGAAAGATTGACCTGCGGTTCCTCGCCTGGGCGAGTGTGGGCGAGGTGAGTCTGGCGCAGGGCGCCCACACGATCGAATTCCGCATGGACAGCGCAAACAACAACCACGGGATGCTCGACTGCTTCGTCTTTGCCGACGCGGGCTTCCGGCCCGAGGGCATCCTGAAGCCCGGCCAGTTGGCCCCCGTCGCCGAGGCCACCGAGAAGGGCCGCTGGGCCTTCCGGCCGCCGCGCGATGCGTTCAGCCCCGACGCGCTCCTCGACCTGCGCCCCCTCAATGAGAAAGTGGCCGGCGAAAGCGGCTTCGTCACCCGCTCGAAGGATGGCAACGACTTCGTCCTGGGCAGCGGGAAGCCCGCCCGCTTCTGGGCCGTCAACAGCGGGGCATTCGACAAGGACCTCGCCCGCCACGCCCGTTTCCTGGCCAAGCGCGGCGTGAACATGGTCCGCTTCCACAGCAACATCACCCCGACCGGCAACGACCTGATGGCCATCGACACGAAGGACCGCGACCACCTCTGGCGCGGCGTGGCCGCGATGAAGAAGGAGGGCATCTACGTCACCCACTCGCCCTACTGGGCCGGCCCGGCCCGCGTGAAGCCCGCGATGGGCGTGCTCGACACCGGCGGCAACGGCAACTGGGGCATCCTCTTCTTCGACAAGAAGCTCCAGGACGCCTACAAGGCCTGGATGAAGCAGGTGCTGGCCGAGCCGAACCCCTACACCGGCATCCCCCTGGCGAAGGACCCGGCGCTCGCGATCATCCAGATTCAGAACGAGGACTCGCTGCTCTTCTACACCAGCCAGGGCATCAAGGGCGCGGCGCGCAAGGAGCTGCGGCGGCAGTTCGGCGACTTCCTCAAGAAGAAGTACGGCTCGCTCGAGAAGGCGAAGGATGCCTGGGGTGGCGCTGCCCCGTCTGCGGACCAGGACTCGCCCGACGACTTCGCCAACGGCGAGGCGGCGCTCCTCATCGTGTGGGAACTGTCGCAGCGCCGCTTCGGCGAGGGCTTCCAGAGGCGCTGCTCCGACCAGATGGAGTTCTTCTCCACGGTGATGCGCCGCTTCAACAAGATGATCGGCGACTATCTGCACAACGACCTCGGTTGCAGGCAGCTTGTCAACGCGGGCAACTGGCGGACCGCCGACAACGTGATCATGCTGGACGCCGAGCGCTGGTCCTACTCGTCCAACGAGGTGATGGCGGTGAACCGCTACTACGGCGGCATCCACGAGGGGCAGCACAACGGCTGGGCCATCGTCAATGGCGACCGCTTCACGGACCCCAGCGTGCTGCTCCGGCCACGGGAGTTGCCCGTGACGCTCAAGCAGGTCGAGGGCTTCCCGATGATCATCTCGGAAAGCTCCTGGGTCCCGCCCCAGGGCTACCAGTCGGAGGGGCCGTTCCTCGTCGCCGCCTACCAGTCGCTCAATGGCGTGGACGCCTTCTACTGGTTCGCCACGGGCGAGGAGGGCTGGCGCGAGCCTGGCTCGGCCAATGGCTACCTGCCCTCCGAGGGCAAATGGGTCTGTGCGACGCCGATGCTGATGGGCCAGTGGCCGGCCGCCGCGCTGCTCTACCGCAAGGGCTACGTGCGGCAAGGCAAGCCCGTCGTGCACGAGCAACGCTCACTGGACGACCTCTGGCAGCGCCGCATGCCCATCATCGCCGAGGACGCCGGCTACGACCCCAACCGCGACAGGGACCAACTTTCCAAGGAATCCAACGTCAAGGGCGGCGTCAACCCTCTGGCCTATCTCGTGGGGCCGGTCGTCGTCACCTACGGCGGCGACCCGGCCAGGAGCAGAGTCGCCGACCTGTCGAAGTTCATCGACCCGTCGGCCAGGACCGTGGTCTCGAACACCGGCGAGCTCAAGTGGGACTACGGCCGGGGCCTGTGCAAGCTCAACGCGCCCAAGGCCCAGGGCGTGACCGGCTTCCTCAAGAAGGCGGAGAGCATCGCGTGCGCCGATGTGACCATCCAGTCGGGCAACGACTACGCGACCGTGCTGGTCGTGGCGATGGACGACAAGCCGCTCGCCGCCTCCGGCAAGGTCCTCGTTCAGGTGGGCACGACCCAACGGCCGACGGGCTGGAAGACGCGTCCCGCCAAGGTCGGCGGGCAGGACGGCGAGGAGGTGGCGGACTTCGGGAAGGCCCCGTGGCTGATCGTGGAGGGCGACGTGAAGGTCACGATCCGCAACCCGCAGCTCAAGACGGCAGTGGTGCTGGACCCGAACGGCATGCCGGGGAAGCGGATCCCACTGGCCGATTCAGGCGCGGGCAAGACCCTGGTGTTCCCGCCCGACGCCTTGTACGTCGTCCTGGAATGAGGCCCCGCCGGCACCCTGCGCGGTCGGGTCACTCGGGCAACGGCTGCGGCGCGAGCTCGATGGTGAAGTTGCGGGCCTCGTCGCCCAGCCTGGTGGCCACCTTGACCTTCTGGCCGGGCTTCATCTTGCGCAGTGCGGCCAGGAAGTCGCGCACCGTGCCCGGCTTCTTGCCCTCGAACTCGGCGATCTCCGCCCCCGGCTTGATGCCCGCCTGCCCAGCGGGCGACTTGGGCGCCACCTCGCGGATGACGACCGCCCCATTCCTCTGCTCGACCGTGAGGCCGAGGTAGGGCGCCATCTCGGGCACCCGGGGCGTGAGGTCGGTGCGCGTGGTGAGCTTGGCCTTCAGGCTCAGCTTCTTATCCTCCCGCTGGACCTCCACTTCGACCTCATCGCCCGCCTGGAGGCCCGCCACGGCCTCCATCAGGTCGGAGGTCGAATCGAGTTCGCGCCCCGCGATCTTCACGAGCACGTCGTTGGCCTTGATGCCGGCCTTGTCGGCCGGCGAGCCCGCTGTCACCTGGGCGATGACCAGCTTGTTGTCCTGCTCGCGCGTCGCCACGCCGAGGAAGGGAACGGGCGGCACCGACTGCTTGAGGAGCCACTGCTTCCAGTCGCGCTCGACCTCCTCGATCGGCTTGCCGAAGACGGCCTGGAGGGACTCGATGGCGGCGCGGTCGCGGGCATAGTTGGCATCGGCGGTGTACTCGTCGTAGAAGCGCTTGAGCAGGCCCTTCTCGTGCATGTAGAAGAGCATGTACCGGGCCTGGGCGTAGGCGAGCTGGGCCTGCGTCATGAACTGCGGGTGGGTGAGGCCCATCAGGCCGCTCCACGACAGAAGGCGTCCCTGGCGTGCGGCCTGCTGGGCGACCAGGAGGCGGTGGTTCTGCCGGGGCTTCACCGTGCCATCGCGGTCGGAGCTCTCGAACAGCGTGGCGAGGCCCTCGATGAGCCAGATCGGGTGCTCCTGGCGGCGCGCGAGCATGTCGGCGTAGTGGAGGGCGTGGGTGAACTCGTGGAGGACCACGTCGGCACGGAGGAGCCTGTTGACGGGCATGTCGCTGCAAAAGAGCGCGGAAGAGGCGGGGTTGTAGAAGCCGCCTATGCCGCCGGCAAAGATCTTGGGCGTGTCGGCCGCGGTGAGCAGCACGATGTAGAGGGGGCGCTGGGGCTTGTTCTGGAAGAGGTCGCGCCACTGGCAGTCGGCATAGGCCTCCAGGCTGCGGCGCAGCTCGGCGATCTCCTTGTCGTCCTTGGCGTGCAGGTAGACGAAATTCCGCTCCGGGTCGGTGAGGGTCTTGTACCGCTTGGCGTCAATGCCGCGTTCGGCGAGGGTCTTGGTGATTCGCTCGATCGTCTTCTCGGCTGCCTTTTTCGTGTACTCGTCCTTCTTCGCGAGCAGCTCTTTGAAAGCGGCCTCGCCTCGCAGCGATTCGAGGTCGGGGTCGCGCTCGATGTGCAGGAAGTCCACGAACCCCGCCTCGACCGATTGCTTCAGGTAGTCGAGGGCCTTGGGCTTTTCCCCCTGGCGGGCCAGGGCGCAGGCGGCGTTGTAGAGGGCGGTCGGGTCGTCGGGGCTGGTCTTGAGGATTTCGAGGCAGGCGGCGAGGGCGGCCTTGTAGTCCTTCTTGTCGAACATCTCGAGCGCGCGGCGATGGAGCTGGAGCAGGCGCTGCGGGTCGGGCTTCGGCGGGGCGGGGGTAGGCGGCTTCTCGGTCACGCCCTTCACGTCGGGCCGCGCCAGCGAGCGGGTGTCGTTGCCCACTTTGAGCGACAGGGCCTTGTCGTCCTCGGCGACGATCTGGCCTTCGAGCTTCGAGCCGTCCTTGAGTTCGACCACGTAGGTGGCGCGGTCGTGCTTCTTCACCTGGGCTTTAGGGATGGTGAGCTCGCCGTAGGCGGTGCGCACCACGAGCTGCTCGGGCGTCTCGCGCACGATGCGGCCCCTGACGCGCTCGTCCTGCTTCGTCTCCACCGTGTCGGCGAGCGCCGGCGCCAAGGTGCCAAGGATCGCGAAGCCGATGAACCAACGCACAGCGGGAAACCGCGGCATGACCAAGCTCCACCAGGGTAACGAATCGCGAACCCCGTCTCCGCCACCAGCTTAGCAGGATCGGCAGGCGAATTCCACTGGCTGCGGGCCGGAATTGCAGGTGGCTGCGGGCGCTCCGAAGGAGCGAAAGGGGATGGCTCAGGGCGAGGCTGTGGGCGGGATGTCCACATGCCGCGAAGCGCGCGATGCCTCGCGGGACGGGGACGTCCCGCCCACATCGCGCCTCGCCTCCCTCCCGAAGGCTCCAATGCCTTCGGGAGGGTATCATGGCCCCACACATCCCGGCCTGCCGGGCGGGATGTCCACATGCCGCGAAGCCCGCGATGCCTCGCGGGACGGGGACGTCCCGCCCACATCGCGCCTCGCCTCCCTCCCGAAGGCTCCAATGCCTTCGGGAGGGTATCATGGCCCCACACATCCCGGCCTGCCGGGCGGTATGTCCACATGCCGCGAAGCGCGCGATGCCTCGCGGGACGGGGACGTCCCGCCTGCAGGGGAGGCACTGTCTCGGGGGCGATCTGGTTCCCAGGCGTTGCCCTGGCCTTTACGCTACGCGCCGTTCAGGCGGAAGAGAGGAGCGATCCACCTACATTTCCGGCCCGCACCCAATTCCACTCGGCCGCTTGCATCGGCGCGGCTTCGCGATAGAATGAGCGCGCCCGTTGGGGCGACGGCGGCTCTTCCTGTGTCGTTCCGGGAACCGTTCAGGAGACTGGCATGGGCATGCTGCGGGTGGCGATGCTGAGTGGATGGCACGTGCATGCGAAGGGCTATGCGAACACCGTGAATTCGTTCCCCGACGCGAAGGTCACCGTGGTGTGGGACGAGGAGCCTGCCCGAGGCAAGGCGTGGGCGGAAGAGCTGAAGGTGCCCTTCGAGCCCGACCTGGCCAGGTGCGTGGCGCGCGACGACGTGGACGGCGTGGTGGTGGATGCGCCCACCTCGATGCACCCCGAAGTGATGATCGCCGCTGCGAAGGCCGGCAAGCACATCTTCACCGAGAAGGTGATGGCGCTGACGGTGAAGGGATGCGACCGCATCGCGAGTGCCGTGCGGAAGGCGGGCGTGAAGTTCTGCATCTCGATGCCGCAGCGGTGCTCGCCCACCAGCCTGTTCGCGAAGAGAGTGGCCGAGGAGAAGCTGATCGGCGACGTGACGGTGCTGCGCGTGCGCGTGGCCCACAACGGGGCGTCGGCGGGCTGGCTGCCGCCGCACTTCTACGTGCCCGAGACCTGCGGCGGCGGGGCGATGATGGACCTGGGCGCGCACCCGATGTACCTGGCCCGCTGGATCCTGGGGAAGCCGCGCCGCATCACCTCAACGTTCAACGACCGCACGGGCCACGGCGTCGAGGACAATTCGGTGTGCCTCATCGAGTTCGAGGGCAAGGCGATCGCGATCGTCGAGACGAGTTTCGTCTCGTCGCACAGCCCGGGCGCCCTGGAGCTCTACGGCACCGAGGGCGCGCTGCTGATCGGCGGCCCGGACGGGCGCCCCTTGCTGCGCTCGAACAGGGTGGCCTCGAATGTGCCGGGCTGGGTGATGCCGAGCGATCTGCCCAAGCCGCTGCCGGCGCCGCTGCGCCAGTGGGTGAGCGGCTGCCTGGAGGGCTCGGAGATCCACTTCGGGCTTGAGGAGGGGACGCAACTGACCGAGCTCATGGAGGCGGCGTACGCGTCGCACCGCCGGGGCCGGCAGGTCGAGTTCGCCTGATTGCCACACACGGCTGGGGGGCAGGCCGCGCCTCTGGCCTGCCCCCGACGAGCTTGGAGCCGCTTCAGGCGCTGGCTGCGGAACCCCTTCCGGCAGCCCGGTGCTGCGAGAGCACGCGCTCGATGGTGCTTGTGAGCTCCGAAAGGTCGCCCCGCTTCACCACGTAGGCATCGGCCGCCCACGACATGAAATTGTCCTTGTAGCTTGCGTACGCCGTGTGGATGATGACGGGGAGATGGTTGTTGATCGCCAGCAGCTTGCCGAGGAGTTCCAGGCCATCCATCTCGGGCATCGCAATGTCTACGATGACAAGGTCTGGCATGAATCGCGCGATCGTGTCGAGCGCCTCATGGCCATTGGCGGCTGTGGTGATGGAGTGGCCTTGGCTGCCGAGCTCGTCCTGAAGAAGCAGCCGCTGATTCCCATCGTCCTCCACGATCAGTATCGCGGCCATGGTTTCCCTCTCCTTCCCGTAGCCTCAGCCCACGCCCGCCCGTCACGCGGCCTATGCTGAGCGCGAGGTGCACGCCCTTGCCGGGCCTTGCCCAGGCTTGCGCCGCGCGCTCCCTCTTTAGCGATTATAGCGCCAATCCACCATGCGTCAAGAAGCAGGCGGCATGACAGCCCGCGCCGCTTGACAACTACCTAAGAACGGGGGTCAGACTCGCGGCGTTCCGCGTCCGCGGCGTCGCGATGGCGCGGCCACAGGGAGCCTCACTTGGCCGGCTCGGCCGCCTGCGGTGCGGCGGGCGGGGTGGGCTTGTCGCCCTCCTTGAGGGGCCGCAGCTCGATCTTCTTGAGGATGATCTGCATGCCCTTGAAGCCGTCGCCGCCATGCACCTGGATGCCCACGCGGCCCTTGGCCGAGCGGGTGTCGTGCACCTCGCCGAGCTGCTTGCCATTGAGCCAGAAGATGATGTGGTCGCCGTTTGCGTAGACCTGCCCCTCGTTCCAGCCGTCGCGGTTCTCGATGCTCTCGTCGAGGTTCACGAAGGCGAACGTGCTGTTGGCGCCGGGGTAGAAGGCGCCGCTGAACGTCTTCGGATTGGCCCACTTCAGGATGTCGAACTGGTAGCGGTCGCGGAACCAGAGGCCGCTGTTCGCCGGCCACTTGACCTTGTAGGTGAAGCGCAGCTCGAAGTTGTCGAACGCCTCGGTGGTGAAGAGGTCGGCCCCTTTGCCGTCGTCCTGGGTGCCCACGAGGCAGCCGTTCTCGACCTTGAACTTCGTCGGGTCGGCCTTGCCCCAGCCCTCGAGGTCCTTGCCGTTGAAGAGCGGCTTCCAATCCTCGCCCGCCGTCGCGACGCCGGCGAGCACGCCGCACACCAGCACAACAGCTCGCATTTCCTCGGCTCCTTTCCGTTTTGACTTCAGTCACGCTACCGCACAGCATTGTAGGCCCGCGTCGTGCCCGAGTCAAGCCTTGACCCGACCGCCGTTTACCCCCATAATGTCTCGCGGTAGATTTGGTCCCTGTGGCACCCTGGAGGTACGACGATGCGACGTGCGGCGTTGGCAGGCGTGTGGCTGGTGCTGGCGGCTGCGCTGGCGTGCTTCGCGGGCGAGGCGAAGCTCCAGGACGGCGATCTCGTGGCGGTCATCGGCGACTCGATCACCGAGCAGAAGCAGTACTCGGTGTTCATCGAGGACTACCTGCTGATGTGCCAGCCGGCGGCGAAGCTGCGCGTCATGCAGTTCGGCTGGGGCGGCGAGACCGCCGGCGGCTACAAGAACCGCATGGCCAACGATACGCTACCGTTCAAACCCACTGTTGCGACCACCTGCTACGGGATGAACGACGGCGGCTACCGCCCCTTCGACGAGAACCAGCAAGGTAAGGCGTACCGCGAGAGCACGAGGGCCGTCGTGCAGGAGTTCAAGAAGGCCGGCGTCCGCCTCATCGTCGTCGGCTCCCCGGGCGCGGTGGACACCGATTTCTTCCGCCGCGACCCGAAGGACCCCGGCGTCGCCCCCAGGATGGCGGCGATGTACAACGCCACCCTCGCCAAGCTTCGCGACATTGCCAGAGAGGTCGCCGAGGCCGAAGGCGTGGCCTTCGCCAACGTTCACAACGCCATGTTCGACACGATGGCTAAGGCCAAGGCCAAGTACGGCAAGGACTATAACGTCTGCGGCGGCGACGGCTTCCACCCCGGCGGCAACGGCCATCTGCTCATGGCGTATGCCTTCCTGAAGGCCCTGGGCTGCGACGGCAACATCGGCACGATCACGGTGGACCTCGCCGCCGGCAAGGCCGAGGCGACCCACGGCCACAAAGTGCTCACCTGCAAGGACGGCGCGGTGGAACTCGAAAGCTCCCGCTACCCCTTCTGCTTCTTCGGCGACCCGAGGGACCCCAACGCCACGAGCGGCATCCTTGAGTTCGCGCCGTTCAACCAGGACCTCAACCGCCTCACGCTCGTGGTCAAGGGCGCCAAGAGCGACAAGGTGAAGGTCACCTGGGGCAAGGCGTCGAAGGAGTTCGCCGCGGCCGACCTGGCCAAAGGCGTCAACCTCGCTGCCGAGATGCTCGACAACCCCTTCTGCGACGCCTTCCAGAAGGTGGACCAGGCGGTCCGCGCCCAGCAGAACTTCGAGACGCCCATGATCAAGGACCTCATCAACAAGCTCCCCGTCATGCAACGGCTTGTGCCTGAGGAGAAGGAGGCCTTCGAGCGCGTCCGCGAGGCGTTGGCCAGGAAAGACAAGGAACTCTTCGACGCCGCGGCCGCCGCCGTCGTGCCCGTGAAGCACACGATCAGGATCGAATAGCGACAAGCCGCAAGCTCCAAGCCACAAGCTCGGAAAGGAGTGCCCATGCCCCCCCTTCGCTTCGAAAAGGTCTTCATCTCCGACGAGCGCTATGAGGCGGCCGGCGTCTGCGACGTCAACAACGACGGCCACCTCGACATTGTGAGCGGCGCCTATTGGTACCCCGGCCCGCGCTTCGACCGCAAGTGTAAGATCGGCCCCGTCATGGCCGCCGGCGAGTACTTCGACGACTTCTCCACCCTCCCCCTCGACGTCAACGGCGACGGCTACACCGACTTCGTGACCGGCGGCTGGTTTGGCCAGTGCCTCGTCTGGAAGGAGAACCCCAAGGGCGACCCCACCCGGGAGTGGGCCGTTCACAAGATCGCCGATACAGGCAACGTCGAGACCACCCGCGCCTGGGACATTGACGGCTGCGGCGTGCCCGAGATCGTGCCCAATACGCCTGGCGCACCGCAGAAGGTCTTCAAGCTCATCACCGACGCGGCCGGCAAGGGCACCGGCGCCTTCCGCGAGCACGTCATCTACGCCCCCGAGAAGGGCGGCACGGGCCACGGCTTCGGCTGCGGCGACCTCAATGGCGACGGGCGGCCCGACATCGTGCTCACCAACGGCTGGCTCGAGCAGCCCCCCAAGCCCTACGACCAGCCGTGGACGTTCCACCCCGAATTCAACCTCGGCGGCGCGAGCTGCCCCGTGCTCGTCGTGGACGTGAACGGCGATGGCCTCGCCGACCTCATCGTCGGCCAGGCCCACGGCTACGGCCTCGACTGGTTCGAGCAGCGCCTTGAGGGCGGCAAGCGCTCCTGGATCAAGCACCCCATTGACCCCTTCAACAGCCAATACCACGACATGATCTGGGCCGACATTGACGGCGACGGCAAGCCCGAGCTGATCACGGGCAAACGCTACCGCGCCCACTGCGGCCACGACGCCGGCGAATACGACCCCTACGGCATCTACTACTTCAAGTGGACGGGCGAAGCCTTCGTCAAGCAGGTGATTGACTACGGCCCGCTCCGCCAGACGAAGGGCTGCGGCATCGCCTTCGAGGTCGTGGACATTGACAAGAGCGGCGACGGCCTGCTCGACCTCGTCGCCCCCGGTAAGGACGGCCTCTTCCTCTTCCGCAACCGCGGCTTCGCGGTGAACATGGGAGACTAGGGTCTGTGCGGGAATCCACGCGGGACTGCGACACCGCGAATTCTGGCCGCGAGCAAGGAGCGAGGAGGAGGCGATGCAGCGGAGAGCATCGTGGACGACGAGCGACACGGCTCGCGGCCAGAAGTCACGGCGTCCCTTCGGGTTGCGGCGTCAGCGGGGCGTCTGCGGCGTTGCGGCTCCTCAGCGATGCGCTCCGTGGCATCGCCTGCGTCGCCGCGTCTTGCATCCGCCCCGCTGACGCCGGCAACGCAGCCCGCGTGGATTTCCGCACAGACCCTAGCAGCACAGCGCTTCCTCGGCGGCTCGAGCGCACGGAGAGCATCGTCATTCCGAGCGAAGCCGAGGTATCTCTCTTCCGCTCGGCCCAAGAGAGGAGAGATGCCTCGACAAGCTCGGCATGACTCGAGGAAAAGGTCCCCCCCGCGCCCCCCTCCAGGAACTCTCTTGACATCAGGGGCTCAGTACAGGGGCGCGCAAGAGGAACCGCTGGATGCCGACGCTGAAGCCTGGCATCGTCTACGAGTTCGATAACGCCGCGCCGACGAAGCCTGCGCCACGGCCCGCGTACAAAATCGTGCCCGCTGAATAGGGGACCCAATCGGGCCTGCGGCCCGAGTACGCAGAAAAAGCTCGCGCTCTGGCGCCCCCATCATCTGGTCCTGCCGTTCCCTCTCCCTCCCCACAGGCTGGGCGTGTGACCACACCTGTCACACCCCGGCTCCCCGGCCGCATGACTCGGTGCGACCATCCCTGTCACACCCTCCTGCTATGCTATTGCAGGCCAATGCCGAGCACTCGACGAAAGGAGGATCAGATGGGCAAGGATGCGACGGTCACAACACTCAGGGCGTTCCTCGAATCGCTGGCGGTCGGCGAGGCATTCGGTCACCTCAACCTTACGCTGGTTCCCCTGATGGGGGACAGCGACGGTCGCCTGGACTACGTCCTGGGCGCCGATGCCATCGAGGCGGGAACATTGACGATCACAGAGGTCAGCGAGTTCGGCACGGTGCCCGAGCTACTGGTCAAGAGCACAGCGGAGACGATGGTGCTGCTCCTCGACGGGGAGGAACTGGTCGGTGCGAAGCAGAACCGCATCCTCAATACTAGCGTGCTTCTCCCACCGAAGGCGGAGACGCGGATTCCCGTCTCGTGCGTGGAGCAGGGGCGCTGGCACCACGCGTCGCGGGCCTTCGCCGTCGGCGGCTACTCGCCCTCGAAGCTCCGCGCCCGCAAGAGCCGCGATGTCAGCCACAGCCTGCGGACCGAAGGCGTTGCAGCGAGCGACCAGGGGGCCGTGTGGGACGAGGTCGCCTGCTGCCTGGGGGCGGCGGTCGCCGAATCGCCGACCATGGCCATGCACGATGCTATCGAGCAGCGGCGGGAGACGCTCGACGGCTACACCGATGCACTGCCTTGGCCGGACGGCGCGCAGGGTGTCATCGCCGCCATCAGCGGCAAGTTCGTCGCAGTTGACCTCTTCGACAAGGCGGAGACCTTGCGCCGCGTCTGGCCGCGCCTCGTGACCGGCTACGCTCTGGACGCCCTTGCACGGCAGAAGGTCAGGAGCCGGCCGTTCACCCCGAAGGGCGCCGGTGCCTTGCTGGAGCATCTGGGGGAGGTCGCCTGCCAGCCGTGCCCGTCGGTGGGTGTCGGGCAGGACTGGCGATTCGAATCGCCGGCTGTTGTCGGCCAGGCGCTTGTAGCCGAGGGCGTGTGCGTCCACCTGAGCGCCTTCCCCAACGAGGAAACGTCCGACGGACGGCGACCCGGCCCGTCCATCGAGCCGCCATCGCGCCGAAGCCGTCGGAGCAGAAGTTCGTAGTGGGTGGGGACGCGGGCACTGCCCGGTCAGCGAGGGCCGGAGGGAGCCTGGCCTCCCAGGCTGCTCTTGCTGGCCGGCGCGGTGTCTTGAAGGCCGATGACCCGAAGCACACAATGCCGCTCCAGTGATGCGGACCGCGGGTCGCAAACCAGAGCACACAGGAGAAAGGAGGGCAATCGCATTGATGCCAAGGCAACGCCTGGCGCGGCCAGTGGGCCAAGGTGCCGTTTGGGAACTTGAACGAGATGGAAAGGAGTAAACGATGTCGCAGGTAGCACCCCTGACCTCAGATGCGCTCAAGGCCGCAGTCTCAGGGACTGCCTGCGCGTTCCGCTGCCGGTGCGAGGGCACTGCCGGATGCCTGGTACGTGCGCTCTGCCCATACTTGCTCAACCTTGAGAGGGGGAGGTGAGCAAGCATGGGCAAATGGGCGAGGATTGGCGATTCTCGCGGCTCCGGCCATTCCCGCTCATCTGCGGGGTGAGCAAGTATGGGAAGGGGAATGGCCGGAGGGTGTAAGGCGTTGCGACATATGGGGTTATGGTGCGGCCTCGCCGGAGCCGCAGCAGCGGTCCGACGCTCCCTGACGGCTGCCGTGTCAGGATCGCCAAACCCTGATGAGCCTGTATCAGTTTCTCTTGCGGAGAGTTCCGGAACACAGAAGACTTGGCAGCGATGTAGCCGCGCGGGTGCCGCTTGTGGCTCTCCGAGGCCTGGAGACAAGGGGGATGCTTGTCGCTACAGGAATGCGCAGAGGAGAGACATATCATGATGTGTTCCATGTGCTCATGGGTGTGGCCTGGACATGGCGGGCATCAAGCGTGTCTCCGGGTTGGCGCCCTGCCGGGTTGAAGACCCCTTGGCGGGACTCCGCAGGAGCCGGCCTCGCGGCGATAGGGGAGGAACGGCGACTCTGTGCTCGTCGCTGCTGGTGGGCCCTGTCCGACTCGAACGGACGACCGACGGATTATGAGTCCGCTGCTCTGGCCGGCTGAGCTAAGGGCCCTGAACATTATGATACACGGTGCGATTGAGGGTTGCAAGGACCTTGACAGGTCGTGGTCGGGCGTGATATACTATTATTTGAAACGCTCATTTGAAGCGCGCGGCTTGGGCTGGACCCTTCAGGGGGGTGTGCAATGAGCCACCGTGGGTGCGTGGAGACCGACACGCGACAGCGGGTGCTGGAGAGTGCAACCCGCCTGTTCGCCGAGAGGGGCTACCGCGATACGACGGTGCACGAGATCTGCGAGCAGGCCGGCGCGAACATCGCGGCGGTGAACTACTACTTCGGCGGCAAGGAGAAGCTGTACGGCGCGGTGTGGCGTCACGCCTACAGCCTCACGCGGGAGTCGCGGGACACCGTGCTCGATCCCGACGGCGAATGCCCGCCGGAGCAGCAGATTGACCACTTCGTACGGACCCGCCTCGAGGATGTCTCGAGCGCGGGGCCGGCAAGCTACTTCTGGCGGATCCTCGAGAAGGAGCATCACGATCCCACGCCCGCTCATGATGCCATCATCCACGAGGTGTTCCTGCCGCTGGGCCAGCGCCTCGAGCGACTCATCGCGCGCATGCTCGACGGCCGGGGGTCGCCGAGGCAATGGAGACTGTGCCTGTTCAGCCTCGTGGGCACCATGGGCTTCCTCACGGCGCACCGGGGCATCATCCGCCGCGTGTTCGGCCACGATGTGCTGGACGCGGCGGACTGCCATCTCCTGCACGAGCATCTCGTGAGGTTCTTCCTGGGCGGGATTGCGGCGACGCGACGTGCCCTGTCACGCCCGGCGCCGCCGCGGGCGATGGCCCCCGGCGAGGCCCCTGCGGCGCCAGAACCCCCTACGGCGCAAGGTGACAGATGACCGCTCCGCCCACGCACGACTCCCTGGCTCGCCGCCCCCAACGCCGGCCCCCTGCCATGGAGGGCGCTCTTCTGGCCCTTCTGGTGTTGGCGGGGTGCCGGGTGAATGCTCCGAGCACCGCCTCGAGCGTGGTGCTGCCCGCGGCATTCTCCAGCCGCGGGCAGGTGGTCGCGCCGGCCCGCTGGTGGCGGGCATTGGAGGATGAGCAGCTCAATGCGCTGATGGAGCGGGCCCTGACCGGCAGCCTCGATCTGCTGACGGCCTGGGACCGCCTGGCGCAGGCGGAGGCCCTGGCGCGGCGGGCCGGCGCGGAACTTGAGCCGAGCCTGACCGGGGAGGCCGACCTGTCCCGCACGCGCACCAGGACGGATGGGGTGGGCACGGCGTCGGCCACCAGAGTCGGCGCCGGACTCATCGCAGGGTATGAGGTGGACCTCTGGCGGCGCGTGCGCGCGACCCGCGATGCCGCGGCGCTGGCGGCCCGCGCCAGCCGCGAGGATGTGGGCGCCACGGCTCTGCTGCTGACGGCGCAAGTCGCCAGCACCTGGTACCGCCTCCTGGATCAGATTGGGCAGCTCGCCGTGCTCGACGAGCAACTCCGTGTGAACCAGGAGTACCTGGACCTCATGACCTTCCGATTCGAGCGGCCAGCGGTCGAGCGGAAGGTGTCTCTCGTGGACCTGCTGCAACAGCGGCAGCTTGTGGAGGCCACCCGCGCGGAGAAGCATCGCGCAGAGGCCGCTCGGCGCGTGCTCGAACACCAGCTTGCGGTGTTGATCGGCGCCGCGCCCGACCCGGAGATGGCGGTGGCCGATGCCACGTTGCCCAACCTGCCGCCGCTTCCGCAGACGGGCGTGCCGGCCGAGGTGCTGCGCCAGCGGCCCGACATTCGGGCGGCCGAGCTGCGCTTGGAGGCCGCGAGCCGCGAGGTGGCCGCGGCGATCGCCAATCGCTTTCCACGCCTGAGCCTGACGGCTCGCGCCGAGGCCTGGGGCGACAGCGCCCGCGGGCTGTTTGATAACTGGCTGGCCTCCCTCGCGGCGAACCTGACGGCGCCGCTCCTGGACGGCGGCCTGCGCGCGGCCGAGGTGGACCGCACCCGGGCCGTGGCGGCAGAGCGCCTGCACGCCTATGGGCGTGTGCTGCTCGACGCGATGCGGGAGGTGGAGGACGCGCTGGTGCAGGAGCGCCAGCAGGTGCTGCTCCTCGCCAGCCTGGAGGAGCAGATCAGCCTCGCCACCAGGGCGGCCGACCAGGCACGCGAGCGCTACATCTCCGCCGGCGAAGACTATCTGAGGGTGCTCACCGCCATCGTGGCGCAGCAGCGACTTCAGCGGGACCGCTTGACCGCGAAACGGCAGTTGATCGAGTTCCGGATAGCTCTCTATCAGGCCCTGGGCGGCGACCTCGGTCTGGCGCGCCCCGCAGAGCCCGGAGGAGACCCGCGGATTCCTGACCGCTGAGCCCGGAGAGGCGCCGGTTGGGGGACGCTACACAGGAGACCGCTCGATGGCTGGTAACTCGCAGGGCCCGGAAGAGGGCGGCGCCATGCTTGCGGAGGAGCCGCCGGCGGCGAAGAGCCGGCGCAGGTCCGTGGCTCTGCTTCAGGCATTCCTGGCGATAGCCGTTCTGGCGGGGGGCATCGTGTGCGCCGGCTACCTCCTGCGCACGGGGCCGAAGGCAGGGCGCCGCGGCCTTGAGCAGCGTGCGCTCCTGGTGAGCGTGCGCGAGGTGGCCCGCTCGCGTGAGCGAGCCGTGGTGCACGCGATGGGCACCGTGCGCGCGGCGCAGACGATTAGCCTCCAGCCGCGCGTGAGCGGCGAGATCGTGGAAGTGACGCCCGAATGCATCCCGGGCGGGATGCTCAAGGAGGGCAGCGTGATCGCGCGGATCGACCCGGCGGACTACGAGCTGGCGGTCGAACAGCAGACGACCGAGGTGGAGCGGCTGACGGCGCTTCTGGCGCAGAGGCGCGCCGAGCTGGCCCAACGCGAGAGCGACGTGGCCACGGCTGCCAGCGCCATCCAGCAGCGGGCGAGCGAGGTGGTCAAGGCCCACAACGAGCTGGTGAAGGCGGAGGCCGCGCTGCGCATCGAACAGGGCCAGCAGGCCGTCGCGCGGCGCGAGTACGAGCTGCTCGGCAGGACGCTGGGCGAAGCCGAGCTCGACCTGGTGCTGCGCAAGCCGCAACTGCTGACGGCAGAGGCGAACTGCGAGGCGGCGCGCGCCGCGAAGGCGGCCGCCGAGGCGGCCCGGGAATCGGCCGTGGCGGCCAAGGCGGCGGCAGAGGCGATGAAGCGGTCTGCTGCGGCGGCCATGGAGGCCGCCGAAGCCTCGAGAAGAGCCGCCGAAGTGGCGCTCAAGCAGGCGCAACTCGACCTCGCTCGGACGGCCATCCGAGCCCCGTTCAATGCCATTGTCGAGGCGGAGTCCGTCGACCTCGGCTCGCAGGTCTCGTCGCAGACGCCCCTGGCTTCGCTCGTGGGCACGGACGAGTATTGGGTCGAGGTCTCGGTGCCTGTGGACCAGCTCCGATGGCTCCGAGTGCCCCGCTCGCGGGGCGAGGAGGGCTCCACGGCGCGGATCTACGACGAGGCCGCCTGGGGGACCGACACGTTCCGGGCTGGGACCGTGATCCGCCTGGCGAGCGGCCTGGAGACCGAGGGCCGCATGGCGCGCCTGCTGGTGAGCGTGCCGGACCCGCTGGGGCTCAAGGGGGCGAGCGCCCGGCCCCCGGCATTGCTGATCGGCAGTTACGTGCGCGTGGAAATCGATGGCATGGAACTCGACGGCGTGGTGCCCCTTGACCGCGACCTCTTGCACGAGGGCGACCAGGTGTGGGTGATGGGCGCGGATGGAACGCTCGAGATCCGGAAGCCTGCCATCGCTTTCCGTGGCCGCGACCGCCTGCTGGTCTCGGGCGGGCTGGAGACGGGGGATAAGGTGATCACCACGAATATCGCGGCCCCCGTGCCGGGCACGCCGCTGCGCGCGCAGGTAGGCGCGGGCGCGGCCGGCCCGGCCGCGAGGGGGGGCGAAGGCCAATGAGCGCGCAGGCCTCCCCACAACCCGACCGCAGCGCCATCGGCTGGATGATCCGGCATGGCGTGGCGCCGAATCTGCTGATGTTCGCGTGCCTCATCGGCGGCCTGCTGATCGCCCGAAGCATCAAGCAGGAGGTCTTCCCCGACTTCGAGCTCGACGTCGTGACGATCACCGTACCGTACCCCGGCGCCAGCCCCGAGGAGGTGGAGCGCGGCATTGTGCTCGTGGTCGAGGAGGCGATCCGCGGCACGGACGGCGTCAAGGAGGTCACCGCGACGGCCCGCGAAGGCGTCGCCGTGATCCAGGCGGAGCTCTTCGAAGGGGTGAACCGGCAGAGGGTCTACCAGGAGATTCAGCAGGAGGTGAACCGCATCACCACCCTGCCCGAGGAGGCCGAGGAGCCGGAGGTGGTCCTCACCGCGCGCTGGCGCGAGGTGCTGAACGTCGAGGTCTACGGCAACGTGGGCGAGTGGGCGCTCCGCGAAGTGGTGGAACAGGTGCGCGACCGCCTGCTGATGAACCCCAATATCACCCAGGTCTCGCTTCAGGGCGTGAGGGCCTACGAGGTCCACGTGGAGGTGCCCCAGGAGAACCTGCGCGCCTACGGGCTGACGCTGGACCGGATTGCCAGCCGGATCTCCGCCACGGCCCTCGAGCTCCCGGGCGGGAAAGTGGAGACTCGCGGCGGCGAAATCCTCCTGCGCGTGACCGAGCGGCGCGAGTGGGCCAAGGAGTTCGCCAACATCCCCATCGTGACCACCTCGGGCGGCACGGTGCTCTACCTGCGCGACATTGCCACCGTGCGCGACACCTTCGAGGACACCGACACGCTGGGCACCTTCAACGGCGCCCGGGCCATGGGCATCGCTGTCTACCGGGTGGGCGACCAGACCCCGATCAGCGTGTCCGAAGCTGTCCGCGCCGTGCTCGACGATCTCCGCCCCGATCTTCCCCCCGGCGTGCACTGCGACGTGCGCGACGACCGGTCCGACATCTACCGCCAGCGCCTGAGCCTCCTGCTGCGCAACGGCGGCCAGGGGTTGGTGGTCGTGATGCTGCTGCTCGCGCTGTTCCTCGAGATTCGCCTGGCCTTCTGGGTCACCATGGGCATCCCCGTCTCCTTCCTGGGGGCCTTTCTGTTCCTGCCGATGCTGGGCGTGAGCATCAACATGATCTCGCTCTTCGCGTTCATCATCGCCCTGGGCATCGTGGTGGACGACGCGATCGTGGTGGGAGAGAACATCTACGAGTTCCGCCAGCGGGGCATGGGGGTGATCGAGGCATCCGTGCGCGCCACGCGAGGCGTTGCGGTGCCTGTGGCCTACAGCATCCTGACGAACATTGTGGCCTTCCTGCCGCTGCTGGCGCTGCCCGGGTTCATGGGCAAGGTCTGGCGCGTCATCCCCCTGGTCGTCTGCACGGTCTTCACCATCTCGTGGCTCGAGGCGATGTTCATCCTCCCCGCTCATCTGGCCCACGCCAAGGCCGGCGGGCGCACGGCGCTGGGGCAGCTCATCCACCACTGGCAGCAGGTGTTCAGCGCCGGCTTCATGCGGGGCGTGGCGCGCTACTACGGGCCGCTCTTGCGTGCCGCCGTGCGATGGCGCTACCTCACCGTGGCGGTCGGCCTCACGCTGCTCGCGGGCATGGCCGGCTATGTCTTCAGCGGCCGCATCGGGATGATTCTCATGCCGCGGGTCGAATCCGACTATGCCTTTGCCACGGCCACATTGCCCGTGGGCTGCCCGCTGAGCCAGGCCACGGCGGTGCGCGATCGGCTCGAGGAGGCGGCCAACGCCATCGCGGCGGAGAACGGCGGCGAGCGCCTGCTCGAGGGGGTGTTTGCGGTCATCAACGAGAACGTCATCGAGATGCGCGCCTACCTCACGCCCCCGGAGGTGCGGCCCATCGGCACCACGCGCTTCACCGATCTCTGGCGCGAGCGGATTGGGGAGCTGGCAGGGATCGAGTCGCTGCGGTTCCAGGCCGACCGGGGCGGACCCAGTTCCGGGGCGTCGCTCACCGTGGAGCTGAGCCACCGCGATATTGCCGTGCTCGACCGGGCGAGCGAGAAGCTGGCGGGCATCCTGGCGGGCTTCGCCAATGTGAAGGACATTGACGATGGCTACACCCCGGGCAAGCAGCAGTTGAACTTCACGCTGAAGCCCGAGGGGCACAGCCTGGGCCTCACGGTGCGCGAGGTGGCGCGCCAGGTGCGCAACGCCTTCTACGGGGCCGAGGCCCTGCGTCAGCAGCGCGGCCGCAGCGAGATCAAGGTCAAGGTGCGTTTCCCCGAGGCCCAGCGCGTGAGCGAGGCCGACATCGAGGACCTGATGATCCGCACGCCCGCCGGCCGCGACGTGCCGCTGCGCCACGTGGCCCGGGTGGAACGCGGCCGCGCGTACACCGACATCAAGCGCCGCGAGGGCCGCCGCACCGTCACCGTCTCCGCCGACGTGGTGCCCATCGGCGACACGAACCGGGTCATCGCCACGCTCAACAGCGAGGTGCTGCCCCAGCTCGTGCGCGACTACCCCGGCCTCGCGTACGGCTATGAGGGGCAGCAGGCCGACATGGCCGAGAGCATGCAGCGCCTCTTCTCGCTACTCATCCTGGTGCTGCTCGCCATCTTCGTGATGCTGGCCCTGCCGTTCCGCAGCTACATTCAGCCGCTCATCGTCATGATGTCCATCCCCTTCGGCCTCGTGGGCGCGGTGCTCGGCCATATCATCATGGGCTACGACCTCAGCGTCATCAGCGTCATGGGCATTCTCGCCCTCTCGGGGGTCGTCATCAACGACGCCATCGTGCTGATCGACTATGCCAACGAGTTGCGGCGCGACGGCCTGGGCGCCTTCGAGGCGATCACGCAGGCGGGCGTGCGCCGCTTCCGGCCCATCATGCTCACCACGCTCACCACGTTCGGCGGCCTGGCGCCCATGATTTTCGAGACCTCGCGGCAGGCGCGCTTCATGATTCCCATGGCCCTCTCCCTGGGGTATGGCATCCTCTTCGCCACGGCGATCACGCTGTTGCTGGTGCCCAGCCTGTACCTGATGACCGAGGATGCCAAAGGGCTGCTGGCACGGGGGCGCCGGCTGGCCCACGCGGCCGCTGGCGGGGCCGCCGAGCCGACGGCCGGCGGATGATCCCTGGGCTACTGCGAGGCCGCGGCGTGAGAGGGCTGCAGGCCGTACTTGCGCACCTTGGCGACAAGGTTGGCCCTGCTGATGCCCAGCGCTCGAGCGGTGGAGCTCTTGTTCCAGGCGTACCGCTGGAGCGCCTCGGCGAGCATGTCGCGCTCCAGTCGCTCGAGAGCCGTGGCGAGGTCGCCATCAATGCGGCGGCCCCTGTGGCGGACGGGGGCCTCGGCCGCCTCCCGCAGAGGGGCCGAGAGGTGTTCCAGGGCGATGGTCGGCTCGTGGCGCGCCAGGATCAGCGCCCGCTGGACCTCGTTCTCGAGTTCCCGCACGTTGCCGGGCCAGGTGTAGGCGTTGAAGGCCGCCATCACTTCGGGGGCCAAGCGCTTGGGGGGCAACGAGTTCGCCTCGCAGCAGCGGGGCACAAAGCGGCTCAGGATCAGGGGGATGTCCTCCCGACGCTCCCGCAGCGGCGGCAACTCGATGGTGAAGACGGCGAGCCGGTAATAGAGGTCCTCGCGGAAGGCGCCGAGACGCACGAGGTCCTTGAGGGGCTGGTTGGCGGCAGAGATGAGTCGGACATCCACCCGCCGCGGCTGGGTGGCGCCCACCGGGAGCAACTCGCCGAACTGCACGGCCCGCAGCAGCTTGGCCTGGAGCGCCGGGCTCATCTCGTTGACTTCGTCGAGGAAGAGCGTGCCGCCGTGGGCGACGGCGAAGAGCCCTGGCTTGTCGCTGTGCGCGCCGGTGAACGCGCCTCGGAGGTGGCCGAAGAGTTCCGATTCGAGCAGGTTATCGTTGAGCGCCGAGCAGTTCTGTGAGACGAAGGGCCTGGCCCGTCGGCCGCTCTGGTGGTGGAGAGCGATGGCCACCAGCTCCTTGCCGGTGCCGCTCTCACCGGTGATGAGGACCGGCGTGTTGGCGGGCGCGACCTTGGCGATGAGGTCGAACACACGCCGCATCGCCGGGCTCTGGCCGAGGAGTTCGCCGAAGGGGGGCGACGCAAGGCCGCCGCAGGGCTGAGGCCGGCCGTGCGGGGCGGGCGCAAGCAGTTGTGCGGGCATGAAGCGGCCTTTCCGTCAGGGGCGGGCGATGTGGTGGCAATGAGGGCCGGCGGCGGGAACCGCCGGCAGTGCAGGCTGGCTTCGTGCCAAGATCAGAATACACCGGAAACCGGCCGAGCGCAAGAACCGGCGCTCAGACGCGCTGGGGCGGAGCCCCTCGCGGGAGGCTCCGCCCCTGTGCGTGCAGTCCTGAGGGTCGAGGCACTGCTCAGCCGAGCCGCACCTCGAGGTCGCCGTTGACGTAGGTGGCCGCCAGCGGCTTGAACTTGACGGCGACCGTGTTGTCGAAGTAGCTCATGGCCCCGATGCTGCGGCTGGCGAAGCCGAAGGGCCAGGCGCCGTTGTCGGTCTGGGCATACGAGAAGCGGATGTCGTTGATGTTCCAGGCCGCGACGTTGCTGTTGACGAGCGAGGGCGGCCTCACGCCCCAGAGCTTCAGGTCGGTGGCGTCCCACACCTTGCCAGTGATGGTCACGCGGCCGATGGTGGCCACGCCGGCGAAGTCGGTCGCCGGGTTCGGCAGGTCGAGCACGCCATCCACGTTGAGGTCATTGGTCACCGCGACGGCGGCGAAGATGCTGGAGTTCCGCAGCCCGCCTGCCGTGATGGACGCGATGTCGCCCAGCGACGTGAGGCGCAGGCTCTCGATCCACAGGGCGACCTGCAGGGTGCCGAGCGATAGCACGTCTATGGTGGTGGGGTTGGGGCCGATTTCGAGGAGGCTCAGGCTGCCCAGGGAGCCTCCGAGGGCGATGTTGCCCATGAGCTGCATGTTCCTGCCATCAATCGCGCCCATGTCGCCGGCGCCCGTGATGGTGCCGAGGACGGCTTCCTTGTGGCGGCCGCTGGTCTTGAAGGAGAGTTTGCTGGCCGCCGTGGTGCCGAGGAGGTTGATGGTGTCGAGTTCGGCCACGCCGTTGAGGACGAAGCCCTTGTTGCCGAGGACCAGGGCCCAGTCGCCGGTGAACGTGAGATCGGCAATGCCGCCCTTCATGGTGATGGTGACCTTGGTGCCCGCGGCATCCCAGTAGGTGAGCGAGCGGGCAGCCCCGTCGCCCACGAGGATGACCGGATTCTGGACGACGGCCGTGGTCATCACGGCCGTGCTGAGGGCGCCATCGATGTCCTGCGCCTGGGCGAAGAAGGTGTACGGGCCCAACGCCCAGCCGGAGGTGCTGAAGGTCAGGCTCCAGCCGTTGAGCGCGTTGTTGTCGGTGCCGAGGAGCACGTCGGGGCCATCCAGGATGTTGTTGCCGTTGTCGTCGCGATAGAAGCTCACGAGGGCGATGGCCGTCTCCGCGTCTGCGACGGTGTTGGCGGTCAGCGTGAGCGGATTGGGGCGCTCCACAGGGTCGGGGAACGCTGTGAGTGAGCCAATGGTGGGGGGGGTATTCGCGCCGTTCACGGTCACGGTGGTGGTAGCCTCGGGTCCCCACACGGCGTTGTTGTCGCGTGCCCGGGCGAAGAGGGTATAGGGGCCGAGCGCCCAACCTGCCGTGCTCACGGCCAGATCCCACCCGTCGCCGCCGAAGGTGTCGGTGCCCAGGAGAGCGTCGGTGGCGTCCCAGACGGCATTGCCGTTGACGTCGCGGTAGAAGGCGACCTGGGTGACGGTGCCATCGGGGTCGCTGACGCCGGTGGCGGTAAGCGTGAAGTTGTTCGGGCGTGTGACGGGGTCGGGCACGGCGGTGAGGGTGGTGATGACGGGCGGCTGGCTGCCGACCTGCACGGTGCCGGCGACGGGGGTGCTGAGTGCGCCCTGGTTGTCCTGTGCGATGGCGAAGACGGTGTGGGGGCCGATGGCCCAGGCCGCCGTGTTCTCGACCCAGGTCCAGCCGCCCACCGCGCTGGGGTCTGACCCGAGGAAGGCATCAGCGACATCGTAGGCGCCATTGCCGTTGGTGTCGCGGTAGAAGGAGACGAGGGCCACGGTGCCGTCGAGGTCTGCAACGCCCAGCGCCGTGAGGGTGACGTTCGACCCCTGGGGGACCGGCGTGGGGGCTGCGGTGACCGAGGCGATCATCGGGGGGGCATTGAGGGGGGCCGAGTCCTGGATGCGGACGACGTAACCGTCCAACTGGCCGCCGTAGCTGGTGTCGTAGCCGCCGGCGATCCAGAGGTCGGAGCCGGTGTAGCCGACGGCGTAGATGTCGCCCGCGGTGTTGACGAAGATGGAGGTGCCTCGGTCCTCGTTGGCCGCGCCGATATAGGTGCTCCAGGTGTAGCCGCCGGCCGCAGTGAGTTTTGTGACGAAGCCATCCCACGTGCCGCCGAGGATGATATCGAAGCCCCCGAAGACCCAGCCCGTGGAGGCGGTCTCGCCCGTGACGAACACCGTGCCGCCGGGGCCGAGGTCCAGACGGCGGCCATAGTCCTGCGCGGTGCCGCCCAGGTAGGTGGACCACGTGTGTGCGCCCGCGGTGGTCATGCGCATCACGAAGGCGTCGCCGGCTCCGTTGTAAGTGGTGTCGAAGCCGCCGGCGGTCCATCCAGCAGACTCGGTGTAGCCGGTGACGTAGATGTCGGTGGTGCCGTTCAGCGTGAGGCCGTCGGCCCGGTCGATGGCCGCGCCGCCGAGATAGGTGCTCCAGGAGTGCGCGCCCAGGTAGTTCAGGCGAGCGACGAAGCCGTCGATCACGCCGTTGAAGCTGGTGTCGAAGCCGCCGGAAACCCAGTTGGCCGAGTAGGTGCCGCCCGCCACGTAGACGAAGGCCTGGGTGTCCACAGCGATGCTGGCGCCCCAGTCGGTCGTCGTGCCGCCCAGGTAGGTGCTCCAGTCGTGGGCGCCCGTGTCGGTCAGGCGCACCACGAAGGCGTCGGAGGCGCCGTTGTGGGAAACATCGAATCCGTTGCTGACCCAGTTGGCCGATTCCGTATCGCCGGTCACGTAGACGTAGATCAGGCCGTCGTTCGGGTCCACCCCGGCAGCCACGCCCGCACCCGCGTCGCGGAATGTGCCGCCGAGGTACGTGCTCCACACGTGGCCGCCCGAGGGGCTCAGCTTGGCCACAAAGGCATCGCCTGAGCCATTGTAGGAAATGTCGTAGCCGGCCACGGTCCAGCCGGAGGACGAGGTGAAGCCTGTGACGTAGATGTAGCTCAGGCCGGTGTTGGCATCGTACTGGACGGCGATGCCTGTCCCCGAGTCGTAGGCGGAGCCGCCGAGATAGGTGGTCCACAGGTGGCCGCCCAGCGTGTCCAGCGCCGCGACGAAGGCGTCGGCGACGCCGTTGAACGACGTATCGAAGCCGCCCGCGGCCCAGCCGGCCGAACGGGTGAAGCCGGTCACGTAGACGCGGAAGGCCGGCGGGTTCGTCTCGGACACGGTGTTCATGGCCACATCTTGCGCGCGGTCTTCGAGGCCGGAGCCGAGGTAAGTGCTCCAGGTGATGCTGGGGTCGATCACGAGGGCCTGTGACGGGTCGTAGTCGCCGGTGATCTGGAACGTGTAAGTGTAGGGGTCGAGCAGCACGAACTGGGCGGCCACCTCCACGCGCTGGCCGCCAATCTCCTGGTAGACCACGGGCGCGTCATCCACCAGGGTGCCCCAGTCGCCGCCCATGTTCACGAGCAAGGTGCCGTCGTCGGCGAGGGAGAGGCCGCCGATGCCGTCGTAGCGCACCTGGATCTGCTGCCAGTCGGCGCCGGCGGCGACGTGGAACTCGTATTTCAGGTGGTCGCGGAGGCCCCAGGTGAGGAGATCAACACCGTCGTAGAGGCCCTGGTAGGAGATGGTCTGATACGAGCTCACGCCTTCGCGCCACAGAGAGGGGTCATCGCCCAAGTGGTAGTTGAACTTCGCTTCTGCCGGGTCCAACCCCACCGGGGTCACGGTGTTCGCCCCGACGAAGGAGGCCGAGAACTGGCGCATCTGGGTGAGAGCTGAGGCAGGGTCGCCGTTGGCCGGGGAAATGTCGCGGAAAACCTGGAACGCGACGGCCGAATCCATCATGGCGACGTTCGCGGCCGAGCCGTCGTGTGCATAGCGGACCGCGGCATCGGCCCATTGGCCCTGGTTCTCGACGAAGAGGGCCGGGGAGAGGGCGAAGAGGCTCATGGCCTCTTCCGCCGTTGAGGCGCTGAGAAGGACGCGTGGCTCCAAGGCCTCCAGGCGCAAGAGCCTGTGCGGGATGACGCTGCTGGCTGCACGGTGCGAGGGAGTTGACGGCTGCGGCATCGCGGTGACCTCCGGATGTTCGAACGCGTCCTGCGACCCAGACTTGTGACAACGAGCGAATGCGAGCACACGCCCAGCTTGAGGCTCCAAGGCCCTGCCCGCGTCCTGCCCGACCCCGACACCTCCCCTCCATAAATGTGGAATGATACTAGCAATGCAACGGGGAGTCAACACATTTCTGGAAGAGCGCCGATGTGGCCGGGAGCCAGGGGCGCGCCGGGGCGGAAGATGGGGGACCTGGCGCAAATGGCGTTGAAAATGGGGGGCGCTTGTGATAGTTTATAGAGGGCGCGCGTCTTGGGCGCGGCAGGGCCGGCGCGCCGTGCGGCCCCTCTGGCGGCTGGTTCCCCGATCAGGCATACCGGCGTGGTCGCGGCCCGTCTCGGCGCGGGGGAGGCTGCGCATTGGAGCAGGTGAGGATGAGCAAGCGGCGAGTGGTCGTGACGGGCCTCGGCGTGGTGGCCCCCAATGGCATCGGCGCGGAGGAGTTCTGGCGCGCCACGCTCGCGGGCCACTCCGGCGTCAGCGCCGTGAGCGTGTTCGATGCCTCGCTCTACGACTCGCGGGTGGCGGGGCAGGTCAAAGGGCTCGATCCCCTGGCGTACATGCCGCCCATCGTGGCCAGACGGGTGGACCGCTATGTGCACCTGGGCCTCGCCGCCACGCAGATGGCTATGGCGGACAGCGGCCTGGCATTGGACCGCGAGGATCGCCGCCGCATCGGGTGTGTCTTCGGCTCGGGGCTTGGCGGCGTAATCTTCCACGAGGAACAGATGATCTCGGCCTACGAGAAGGGCGCGCACCGGCTGAACCCGCTGTGCGTGCCGCGGATCAGCCCCAACGCCGTGGCCTCCCACATCGCCATCCAGAACGGCCTGCTGGGGCCCAACCTCGTCATCTCCACGGCCTGCGCCTCGTCGAGCCACGCCATCGGCGAATCGCTTCGGAAGATTCAGTGTGGGGACTGCGAAGTGGTGGTGACCGGGGGCGCGGAGGCGCCGCTGACGTACTTCACCTTCGGCGCCTATGCCGCGCTGAAGGTGCTCTCGAAGCGCAACGATGCGCCCGAGAAGGCCAGCCGCCCCTTCGACCGCGACCGCGACGGCTTTGTGCTGGCTGAGGGCGGGGCCTCGCTGATCCTGGAGGAGCTCGAGCACGCGCGTCGCCGCCGCGCGCGCATCTATGCCGAGGTGATCGGCTACGGCGCCAACTCGGGCGCCCACCACATGGTGATGCCCGACCCCTCGGGCAACGACGCCGCCGCCGCCATGACGCTGGCGCTCCGCGACGCCGCCATCGCGCCCATCGACGTCCACTACATCAACGCCCACGGCACGTCCACCACGGCCAACGACGCGGCGGAGACCAAGGCTATCAAGGACGTCTTCGGCGACCACGCCCGCCGCGTAGCCATCTCGGCCACGAAGTCGGTTACCGGCCACAGCATCGGCGCCGCGGGAGCCATCGAGGCGGTCGCCTGTTGCCTGACGCTGCGCGACCAGATCATCCACCCGACGGCCAACCTCGAGAACCCCGACCCCGAGTGCGACCTCGACTACGTGCCCAACCAGGCGCGCGAGCAGCGCGTGCGCGTGGTGCTCTCGAACTCCTTCGGCTTCGGCAACACGAACGCCTGCCTGCTCTTCTCGCAGTTCACAGCGTAAGGAGCCCTGGATGTCCGACCCGGTCCACGAGAAGATCGCATCCATCCTGACGACGACTCTGGACATCGCTCCCGAGAAGCTGCGTCCCGAGGCCGACCTGCGTCACGACCTTGGGCTCGACTCGTTTGCCGCGGTGGAGCTGTCGTTTGCGCTGGATGAGGCTTACGGCATCAAGGTTGCCGACGACGACATGGCCTCGGTGAAGACGGTTGCCGACCTGGTCGAGGCGGTTCGCAGGAGGCTTCAGAACTCCCCGCAGGCCCCCGCCACGCAATGAGGTGCCGCCGGCCATGAGGCGCCACGATCCGGAGGAAGACTCCCGTCACGACTTCCCCGTCGCACTGCCGGCCCGGGACATACGGCTCGAAGTCCGCGGCCCCCTCACCATCCGACGCATTGACAACTTCCTGAGCCAGCGCTACGGCCAGCTCTCCCGCGCCCAGTACCAGAAGCTGATCAAGGCGGGCCGCGTGAGCGTCAACGGACGAGCCGTGAACGTCAGTTACCGGCTGAACCCGCGCGACGTGCTGGAGTTCCAGCTCCCGGCGCAGACCCCACGCGTGATCCCGCCCCGGGAGATGCCTCTGGCCATTCTCTACGAGGACGCGCATGTTCTGGCCATCAATAAGCCGCCCGGCATCATGTGCCACCCCGGCAAGAAGCTCACCGACGACACCCTGGCCAGCGGCCTCATCCACCACATCTACGGCGATGAGCTCGGGCCGCACAACCCCGGCATCGTGCACCGCCTCGACTATGATACCTCGGGCGTCATGGTCGTCGCGAAGACGCCAGAGGCGCACGTCGCCATGTCTCAGCAGTTTGAGAAGCGAACCGTGAGAAAGGAGTACCTGGCCCTCGTCCGCGGAGCCATCAGCAAACGTTTCGGCCAGATCGCGGCTCCCATCGGCTACCACACGGGACGCTACGGCCTCATGTCCGTTGCCGCCGATGCGGCGCAGGCGCGTCCCGCCCTCTCGGCCTACGAGGTCCGCGAGCGCTTCGCGGGTCACACGCTTGTCAGCGTGGTACCCAAGACGGGGCGGCGCCACCAGATCCGCGTGCACTTCGAGAGCATCGGCCACCCGCTGATCGGCGAGAAGCACTATCGCGGCGGCCTTTCGCCCGACCCGCTGGAAGAGATCATGCCTCGCCTCGCCCTGCACGCCTGGAAGCTCAGCCTCACTCACCCCGTCAGCGGCCGTCCCCTGGAACTCACCGCCGAACTGCCCGCCGATTTCGCCGCCGTCCTTGCGCACTTGCGCTCGGCCGAGCCGCCGGCCGGCCCATAGCCGGGGAAGATGCCACGAGCCTGAGACGCAGGCGCGGGCGGCTGGAGAGGGAAGGTCCCGCCGCCGGCGCCCTGCGCTATCCTACGAAGGCCCGCAGGCTGCCGAACCAGTGGTCAGGCGGGATGACGCCCTTCCACGTCATGTCCGAGGCCGAAAAGCTCCCGTTCAGCACCCGGAAGACGTCGCTGTCACCATCGGAGCCGTCCTCGCCGATCGCGCCGGTGACCTTGAGCGACTTGAGCCAGTCGGCCTGGAACGAGCAGTTGCTGAGGTCTCCGCGCACCGTGAGGGAGCCCGCGGCGCCAGCGACATTCCACACGCCGCCGACGACCGAGCCGACGATGCTCGCCTTGCTCAGCGTGTCCTTCGTCGCGCCCAGGCCGCTCAAGGCGAGGCTCGCCTCGAAGTCGCCCACCGGCCCGCCCGCGGTCTTGCTGCCCGTCGTCGCCAGGCTGGAAATCCACGGGGCGGTGATCACGTCCGGGGTCGCATCCGTGTCCAGCCACTCGACCACGCTCAACGACTTGAGCGGGGTGGCCGACGTGAGCGTGGCATCCTGCACCCGGCCCAGCACGATGCTGGCGGAGCCGATGAGCGGGTCGGCGCCGATCGCGAGCAGGTGCGGAGCGGCCACGTCGCCCAGCGTGAGCTTGCCCACGCCGCCTGTGACCGTCAGGTCCCCGAGGAGATTCAGCGCGGGCGCCGAGAGACTGAGCGACCCGTTGACCACGATGTCGCGCACCGTGGTGCTGGGCGACGGCGCCTTGCTGGGCGACGAGACCTTGAGGCTCAGTGTGGCCTTGGCATCGGTTCCGTCGCCCTCGATGAAGAGGAGGTCGCCTGGCGTGTCGTTGTGGTAGTTGCCGCCGGCGTCGGGGGCCACGGCGCGCACGAGGTAGAAGACGCCGCCGCCCTTCACGCTCGCATCCACCAGGTTGCCGGCGGCGTCGGTGAATCTCGCCTTCGTAAGCGGCGTCGCCAGCCCCGCCCCCAGGGCGATCACGTGGGCCTGCACCGCCAACTGGAAGGTGAAGTCATCGGTGTTGCCGAGCCCATCGTCCACGCGCACCGTCACGGGGGCGGACCCGATGTCGCCGCGCTGGGTGGGCGTGCCGGAGAGCAGCCCCGTGGTCGGGTTCATGCTCAGCCACGCGGGGCCCGCGACCAGGCTGTAGACCTGCCCCGGCTGGCCCTCGTTGGTGGAGTGGAAGTCGAAGGCGAAGAGCTGCTCGAAGAGCACCGCCGAAGGGTCGCTCGGCACGGAATCGTAGAAGCCGGGCACGTCGGCCACGGGCGCCACGACGACGCTCACCTGCACGGCGGCGGCCGATGCGGCGTGGCCGTCCCACGCCTTCACCGTGAACGCCGGCAGCGTGCCGCTGTGGTTCAGGCCGGGATGCCACACGAGGCTTTCGCCGGCCGACAGCAAGGTGACGCCGGGCACCACGGGCACGCCGCCCTTCGTCAACGTGCCGGTGCTGACGGCCTCGATGCGGAAGCTCACGGCATCGCCATCGAGATCCGCCTCGTTGGCGGCCGCGGCCAGCGCGGCGTAGGGGAGGGCGAAGTCGGTCTCCTCCACCCCGCCGCCCAGGACGGCGATGGCGGTCAGGGTCGGCGGCGAGTTCGCGATCTTCGTCACGAAGGCATCCTGCGGGCCGCCCCGCGTGGTGTCGAATCCGCCTGGGGCGGGGAAATCCGACGATGCGGTGTAGCCGGCGACGAAGGTGTTCCCCGAGCCGTCCATGGCGATGTCGGTCACCCAGTCCTCTTTCGAGCCGCCGAGATAGCTCGACCAGAGCAGGGTGCCCGCCCCGGTCACCTTCGTCACGAAGGCATCCTGCGGGCCGCCCCGCGTGGTGTCCAGGGCGACGAGGGTTGGGAAGTCCGACGACAGCGTGTTGCCCGCCACGATCACGTTGCCGAGGGGGTCGGTGACCACGCTTCCGCCCGTGTCGTCCTTCGACCCTCCCAGGTAGGATGACCAGAGCAGGGCGCCGCCGCCGCTCACCTTGGTGAGGAAGGCGTCGGTCGTGCCGCTTCGGCTGGTGTCGAAGCCCCCGAGCGTTGGGAAGTCCGAGGAGGCGGTGTCGCCCGTGACGAAGACGTCGCCCGACGGGTCCACGGCGATGCCGCGCCCCTGGTCATCCTTCGAGCCTCCCAGGAAGCTGGACCAGAGCAGGGCTCCCGCGCCGCTCACCTTGGTGACGAAGGCGTCGAAGCTCGAGCCCCCGCCATACGACGTGTCGAAGCCCCCGGGCGTGGGAAAGCTCTTGGAGAGGGTCCGGCCCGTGACGAAGGCGTCGCCCGCCGCGTCCACCGCGATGCGGCGGCCCTCATCCTGGTTCGAGCCGCCCAGGAAACTCGACCACAGCAGCACGCCCGCCCCGCTCACCTTGGTGACGAACGCATCGTAGGTGCCGCCCTCGTAGTCGGTGTCGAATGCTCCGCTGGCCGGGAACCCGGACGAGGCCGTCCGGCCCGTGATGAAGGCGTCGCCCATATTGTCCACGGCGATCGCCCAGCCCGCGTCGTCGTCGCCCCCGCCGAGGTAGCTGGACCAGAGGAGCACGCCCGCCCCGCTCACCTTGGTCACGAAGGCGTCGAAGTTGCCCTTTCGTTTGTCCTGGAAGGCGTTCAGGGTGGGGAAGTTGCCCGAGTACGTCTCGCCCGTGATGAACGCGTCGCCCGCCGCGTCCACGGCCACCTCGTAGCCGCCCTCGTAGTCCGAGCCCCCGAGGAAGGTGGACCAGAGGAGAGCGCCCGACGCGCTCACCTTGGTGAGGAAGGCGTCGCTGATGCCGCTCCGCGAGGTGTCGAAGCCCCCGTCCGAGGGGAAGTTCGAGGAGAACGTGGTGCCGGTGATGAATACGTCGCCCGAGCCATCCACGGCGAGGCCGTAGCCCGCGTCGAGGTCCGAGCCGCCGAGATAGCTCGACCAGGCGATGGCGGGGTCAATCACCAGCTCGGCCTGCGGGTCGTAAGGGCCTGTGACGGCGAAGCCGCAGGTGGCCGCATCGAGGACTCGGAATGAGCCCGCGATGCCGACGCGCTCGCCGCCGATCACCTGGTAGATCACGGGGGCATCATCCACCACCTCGCCCAGCGCCGTGGCGATGTGGAGCGCGCCGCTCTTGTCGAGCGACAGGCCCTCGATGCCCTCATAGCGCAGCCGAATCTGCCCGGGGTCCGCGCCGGGCGCGATGTGGAACTCGTACTTCAGGCCGTCGCGGCGGCCCCACGTCAGCAGGTCAATCCCGTCCCAGAGGCCCAAGTAGGCCACGGTCTCGAACGTCGGCACGTCTGTGCGCCAGGTGGCCGGGTCGCCCACGTAGTAGTTGTAGACCGCCTGCGAGGGGTCCTGCCCCACAGGCGTGACCGCGCGGGCTCCCTCGAAGGTGACGGAGAACTGGGCGACGTTCGCCACGCCATCGCGGGGCACCGACGCCGCGCCCACGGAGGAGAGCTGAAAGACTGGCCCCGAGTCGGTCAGCGCCACCGTGGCCCCGCCGCTGCTGTGGACGAAGCGCACGGACGCGTCTGCCCACTGGCCCTGGTTGGGCGCAAAAAGCGCCGGCGAGGCGCTGAAGGGCTGAAGCGCCGCCTCGGGCGCAGACAACAGCACCCTCGGCTCGAGGAACTCCAGGTTCAGCGGCCGACGCGGCTGCCCATGTTCGGCTGTCAACGGCGATTGGCCGCGGGTCGTTCTCACAGTCCAGTCCTCAAATAATTGCCCCGGAACGCGGGTGCAGGCTCCGCCGCGCTCTCGCGCGCAGCGCGAGGAGCCAGTGGAGATGCTCTCGCCCTATCCCAGTCTATGCGCAGATCCCCTCGCGGTCAAGCCCCTGGCAGCCTGCAACGGCCGCCCCAGCGCTGTTCGAGGGCGCGGGAGGCCTTGGGAGCATGAAAGCTGACGGGCCGCTGAGCGAGGCGGGCCCGCTCGCCCGCCCGTGGATCCTGCCTTGGCCGCAGTTCGTGCAGCATTCGCGGAGGTCTGCCCCCCGATGGCGAGTCCTGTTCTCAGGCCGTATCCGCTGCCTACGGGCTGGAGCCCGCACTCCGAGCCGTGCTGCGTGACCTGCGGCCAAAGCAGTAACCCCGGCATGAGCAGTGGATCGGTTGGTGGCTCAGGGAGCTTGCCTGTGGGTGGGCCGGGCGCCGGACACAGGCCGCAAGCCTGTGCCACCAGGACCGCAGCCCCTTCTGTGTGGCGCGGTACTCAGGGATGGCGGCTCAGCAGCTCAGGAAGCTCGGTGCGCAGGCAGCGCTCGATGTGTTCGGCGCAGGTCACGAAGGTCTCCACCGAGCCGCCGACCGGGTCCTCCACCTCCTTGCCGCCGCGATCCAGGAGGCGGATCTTGTCCGAGGCCTCAGGCAGAATGCGGCGGATCGAGTCGCCGTGGTGGCGCGCCATGACGAAGATCACGTCGGCGTCCGCCACCAGGCCGGGCGTGACCGGCCGCGACCTGTGCCCCGAGAGGTCGAGGCCCCGGCGGCTCATGGCCTCCACGGCCTGGTAGCTCGCGGGGCAGTCGTCGAACCCCGCCGTGCCGGCCGAGAGGACGTTGTAGCCGCGCTCCGGCAGGTCGTCTATCGCGCAGTCGAGCCTGTCGGCAAGCAGCTTCTTGCACAGGGCCTCGGCCATCGGCGAGCGGCAGGTGTTGGCGGTGCACACGAAGACGATGGTCCTGCCCAGGGTGCGACGAAGCTGCTCCCGGGTGATCGAGCCCTCGCGGAGCACCTCCCAGCCCTTGCCGGTGACGCGGACGATGGTGGAGGCCTCCCCGTAGGTGCACGTGCCGCCGTCGAGGATCACGTCGAGCTCGTCGCCCAGCGTGTGGGCGACCTGGTCGGCATGGATGGCCGGCGGCTCGCCGGAGCGGTTCGCGCTGGGGGCGATGACCGGGACGCCGGCCCTGCGCAGAAACTCCAGAGCGACGACGTTCGACGGCATGCGGACGCCGAGCCCTTGTCCGTCCTCGGTCGGGAAGATGATGGTCAGCGGGCCGGGCCAATAGCAGTCCATCAGCTTCCTGGCCGCCGCGGGCGCGTTGGGCACGCAACGGGCGATATCCTCCTTGCGGCCGATGTGGAGGCTGAAGGGCTTGTCGGGCGGGCGGCCCTTCACCCGCTTGAGGCGCTCGACGGCCTGCGGGTCGTCGGCGCGGCAGGCGATGCCGTAGACGGTCTCGGTGGGAAAGGCCACGAGCGCGCCCCCCGCCACGGCCTTCGCCGCCTCCTCGATCCGGGCCAGGCCTTGGGGGTCAAGACTCGCTTTGAGCACTCGGGCCTTCATCCATCACCTCGTGATAAACGCGGAGGGTCCCCTCGACCATGCTCTGGGCGCTGAACTCCTGCTCCACGTGGCAGCGGCCCGCCTCGGCGAGGCGGCGGCCCAGCGCGCGGTCGCGGAGCAGCCGCACGACGGCGTCGGCCAGGGGCTCGGGCTCGCGGGGCGGCACGAGCAGGCCTGTGACCTCGTGGCGGATGATCTCGGGCAGGCCGCCCGCCGCCGTGGCCACCACGGGCCGCCGCATCGCCAGGGCGTCGAGCACCGACGTGCACAGCCCCTCGAGGTGCGATGACATGACGAACACGTCGAAGAAGGCCAGCCACTGCGGCACGTCGGTGCGGAAGCCCGTGAACGTCACGGCGTGGCGGATCCCGAGCTCGGCGGCCTGGGCCTCCAGCGCGCCGCGGAGTTCGCCGTCGCCTACCACGAAGAGCCGGGCCCTCGGCTCCGCCTTCAGCACGCGGGGCATGGCCGCGAGGAGATACCGCTGGCCCTTGTGGTCGGCCATGGCAGCCACGTTGCCGATCACGGGCGCGTCGGGCGCCACCCCGAACTCCTCGCGAAGGCGGCTCGGCGGCACGGCATCGAAGCGCGCCAGGTCAATGCCGCTGTGCACCACGGCCACCGCGCCCGGCTCCACGCCCGCCTCCAGCAGCACCTGCCGCACCGCCTGCGAAATGGCGATGAAGCGGTTCACGCCGTGGCGGTACTTGAACCCGCTGATCAGGTTCGCCGCGATCCCGAAGTCCACCCGCCGCGACACCACGGTGCGGGTGCGCCGCGCGAGCGCGGCCGCGGCGCACCCCAGGGCGTGCGCGTGCGAGGTGTGCATGTGCACGAGGTCGAACCCGCCTCTGCGGATGAGGCGCCGCAGGGCCAGCACGGCCCGGAAATCGGCCTCCCCGCGCATGCGCACCTCGGCCACCTCCAGGCCCGCCGCGCGCGCGCGCTCCGCGAGCGGCGAGCCCGGTTGGCAGGCCACCACCGCCCCGTGGCCGCGCGCCTTCAGCCCGGTGGCAAGATACATCACCTGCTGCTCGCCGCCCCGCCAGGTGCGCTCGGTGTCAATGTGCAGCGTCTTCAGCGTGCGTGTCCTCTCGCTCAGGTTCGGGGCACGACGATCCCCCAACGGCGCGCCCTCCTGCCCTGGTTGACCCGGCGGCGCGGCTCAAGGCTCCGGAGCCCGAAGCCATTATAGCAGAATCCGCAGGGAAGGTCCCTGCGAATCCAGCTCGCCACGGAGGTCTCCAAGCCCCGCCCATTCCTCCCTTGCATCACCCCCATGTGAACGAGGGGAATGCAGAGGGGCGGGAGCGGCCACGGAAGGCCCCGGGTCGCCTCAGCGCCATACCTGCTCAACCGAGAGGGGGAGGAATTGAGCAAGTATGGGTAGAATGGCCGCAAAGCCGCCCGGATCGCCAAAGAGCCATACTTGCTCAGCTTCCGGCGGCTGGGGAGGTGAGCCAGTATGGCGGCGCCGCGTCTGGCTTGCGGGACACGGGCGACGCCTGGGAGCGCAGGCGCCAGGATTGGAGGCCATTCTTCGGGCTGCCGCGGACGTTGACAGAAGAGGGCGCGGCTCTATAATCTGTGAGCAGGCGCTGACACTGGGAGGCAGTTCGCGCCCCTTGGCGGGGCCGGGCCTACCCGCCTTGCGGGTACGAACCACGGAGAATATGGGGCGTGGCGGCTCCCGGCCGCCCGACGGCAACGCTGGGTGAAACAAGCTCATGCGCCGAAAGCCCGAAGGGGCATGTGTTTATGGCCTGGCCGCGCTTTGCTGGCGCCCGGGTGGTACACTACTTGCGTACAATGTGGCTTGTAGCGGTGGGACTCTGGCCCAAGTGGTCCAAAATGTGCACCCGGGGCCACGCATTCGGGGCGACGTGGTTCAGGTGACCGCTCACGCAGACAGCGCGCGCACTACGGCCTCTCGCGTCGGTGGCGAGCGCCTGGGCATGGCTCTCGCCGTATTCTTCTGCGTCCTCGTCGCCGCGGTAGACACGGCGCGCGCGGGACGCGTCATTCCCCCGGACCTCGAGCATCTCACGCAGGCTAGCGAGGTCATCGTCCACGGCCTGGTGCTGAGCACCCACGCCCGCTGGGTAGACGACGCGCGCGGGCGTCGCATTCGCACCTATGCCACGCTCCGTTGCCATCAGTGGCTCAAGGGCCAGGGGGGCAACGAAGTCATCGTCGAGCTTCCCGGCGGCCTTGTGGGCGAGATTCGCGAGCGGGTGACCCCCTCGGTGCAGGTCGCCCGCGGGGAGGAGGTCGTGCTCTTCCTCAAGGGCAGCCCGTTGCGGCCGGCCGCCGGCATGGCCAGCAAGTTCCTCGTCGAGCGGGGCGCGGCCCAGGGCCTCATCGGGGTCATGCCCCTGCCCGAGCTGGTGAGCCAGGTCGACGCCCTCACGGGCCGCAAGCCGCGCCAAGCCGTCAAGCCCCGCCCCGAGCCACCGAAGGCGAGAGTGCTGGAACTCCAGCCGAAGCCAGAAGTCAGGGATGGCGCAGCGGCGCCCGCGGCCGATGCCTCCCAGAGCGCCACGCACCTGAGCGCCGCCGTCGCGGGCGCTATCGGCCCCATCCTCCCCGCCGCGGGCTGGACCACCATCAAGAGCGAAACCTTCGAGGGCGCCTGGCCGAACGATTGGACCCTGTATGGCAACATCGGGACTCCCGCGATCACTTGGGGGCCGGAGGACTACTACAGAAGGACAGGTGACTACAGCGGCTGGGCCGCGGGCGCCACCCACAACCCCTTCACCCAGTCCCTGCCCAAGCCGGCCAGCGGCACCCTCATCATGCGAATGACCTACGGCCCGTTCGATCTCCGCGGCGCCACCGACGCCCGCGTGAGATTCTGGACAACGTACCAGTTGGCGATCAACGACAAGCTCCGTTGGGAGGTCTCCAAAAACGGCACTGATTTCTACGGGGGACTCCAGGGGGAGGGGAACACCCTGGGCACCTGGAGCGAGGTGACGTTCGACCTCAAGACCGTGCCCACCCTGGGCAATCTCTGCGGCCACAACGGCGTCTACTTCAGGCTCCAGTGCGACTCCGACGATGAGGGGGCCTGGGTCAAGGGCCCCTTCGTGGATGACGTGGTGATCGAGAAATACGTGGTAGACAACATGCCCGACGTGGCGATTGACGCCTTTACCGTCACCCCGCGCCAATCGTCCGTAGGCACGGAACTGACCGCGTCGGTCACCGTGAGGAATGCGGGGACGGGCACGCTGACCCAAGACTTCAATGTGGACTTCTACCGGAACCGCACTTCAGCGCCCGGCAGCGGCGACGCGGGGGATTACGCGTGGACGGTGACCGACGACCTCGCCCCCGGCGAAACCCGCGTGCTCACGTGGAACTTCACGCCGGCGACCTACGGCACGTATCACGCCTACATCGTCGTTGACCGCGCCAACGCCCTCACCGAATATGACGAAGCGAACAACAAGAGCGGGCCGCTCTCCTACTACGTCATCCAGGCCAACTGGCAGGCGGTGAAGATCGAGGACTTCGAGGGCCTGTGGCCCAACGACTGGGCGGTGAACAGCAACTTCACCGACGGCACGAACCTGATCACGTGGGCGCCGCAGACCTGGCTCGTCGCCGGCGACGGCCAGGCGGGCGGCGGGCAAGCCAAATCTGTTACGCCTCCCGACACGATGTGGGCGGGGGGCATCCTGGGCACCATGACCTACGGCCCCTTCAGCCTCGTGGGCTGCACCGACGCCCGCGTGCGGTTCTTCGTGTCCTACGACCTCGGCTCCGACGACAAAATCCGCTGGGAGGCCTCGATCAACGGCAACAGCTTCTACGGCCTCAACTACACCAACGGCAACACCCTGCCGAATTGGTCCGAGGTGACGTTCGACCTCAAGAGCGTGCCCACCCTCGGCAACATCTGCGGCCAGGCCAACGTCTACTTCCGCCTGGTCTGCGAGTCCGGCAGCACCGACACGGACGACATCGGCCCCTTCGTAGACGATATCGTCATCGAGCGCTACGGCGCCAGCCTGCCCTGGATCACCTCGATCAGCCCGGCGAGCGGCTCGGCGGGGACCGGCACCCGAGTGACCATCACCGGCACCAACTTCGGCACCCAGGGCGCAAACAGCCGCGTGCAGTTCTTCAAGGCCGCGGGCAACCCCAAGCTCAACGCCTCGATTGACTCGTGGTCCAACACCATCATCGAGTGCACCGTGCCCAAGGACGCCTCGAGCGGCCCCGTGACCGTCAGGAATCAGGCCGGCGGCGAGAGCAACAACTACACCTTCATCGTCACCTTCGGCTATGGCGGCATCAAGTGGCCGGGGAGCAGCCCCACCCTCACCTACCGCATCAACGAGAACACCGCCGACTGCTCGGACGAGGGCGCGGCCGTGCAGGCCGCCTTCGCCACCTGGAACGCCTCGGGCGCCGCCTTCGCCTTCGCCTACGGCGGCACGACGTCGGCCACCAACGCCAGCAATAACGGCATCAACGAGATCTTCTGGGACACCACGCCCGAGAACGAGTACGCCACGGCACTGAACACGACCTGGTTCAGCGGCAGCACGATCCTCGAGAGCGACATCGCCTTCAATGACGAGAAGCTCTGGAGCACCACCGGGGCGTCGGACGCGCAGGACGTCGAGAGCATCGCGCTGCACGAGCTCGGCCACTCGCTCCAGCTCAGCGACCTGTACGGCACGGTAGACACGCATAACGACTCCGGCAAGGTGCTCTACGGTCGTGGCCTGATCGGCGGGCAGAAGCGCAGCCTGACCGTGCAGGACATCAACGGCATCAACTGGATCTACCCCAACACGACTCTCGGGATCGCTGTGACCCCCACGGCGTGGACGATCCCCGGCCTCCAGCCCGCGGGCAGCACGGTGCTCACGGCCTCCGGCACGCGGTTCCAGATTCAGAACACGGGCAATGTCACCGAGACGCTGCGCCTCAAGGTCGCCACGCAGGACAGCCTGGGCCGCTGGACCGCCGGCAGTTCCGCGGGGGCTGAGCGGTACTGGCTGCGGGCGCTCTTCTGCGGCGAGCCTGAAACGCCCGCCTCGGGCGATTTTGCGAGCGACGACACGGTGACCACCACGGTGCAGGCAGCCACGGCCAGCGCCCGGTTCAATCGCGCGGGCGCCAGCTACGGCGTGAACATGGCCGCCGGCGCGTTGGCGTATCTCTGGTTCCGCCTCGACCTGCCGCTCTCGGTCACCGACGGCGCATCGCACCAGATCACGGTCGAGGTGAGTTGCGAAACACCTTGAGAGCAGGAGGACCCGAACACAGGATCAGCTTCGGCTGGCGAGGGGAGCCAGCAGGAAGGAGTGGCCCCCGACGGGATGATGTGTCTCTGTGGATTGGGGAGTGTTTTCGGTACTGCAGACGCCGCGTGGGCGCCTGCCAAAAGTGTGGAAAGGAGCGTCTCGATGAAGCGAATGGCAGCGATGGCTGGGCTGATGGCGCTGTTGGCGCTGGCGGGCCCCGCCCTGGCCGGCACGACGGCGAACATCACGATCACGGTCACCGTGGAATACCTGTCGGTCAGCGTCAGCCCCACGACGGTGGCTCTGGGCACCGTGGCGGCCGGCTCGACCACCGTGAGCACGAAGGTGGACGTGATGAACGACGGCAACGTGGCTGAGAACATCGGCCTTCGGATCACCAATCAGGACAACCAGGGCGCCTGGACCGCCGCCGCGGCGGCGGGCTCCAACATCTACGTCCTCTACGGCATCATCGTGGGCGATGGCGGCGCCGCGCCGACGACCGGGCAATGCGGCGCCAATGATGTGCTGACGACTTCCGCGCTCTACTGGGCCACGACGGACGGCACCGCGGCCAACTCGTCGCTCACCGGCACCGTCGGCTCCGCGGCAGCCGTGGCGGCCGGCGGCCAGCAGGACCTCTACTTCGGCTTCGCGGCGCCCACCGCCGTGACCGGGCCCACCGCGGGACTTTCACACTCCATCACCGTAGAACTGAGCGTCTACAAGGACTGATCCGTCAGCTCACGGGGCATCGAAGGAGATGAGACACAACCTGGTGCTCGCGCTGGCGGCCGCCGCGCTCTGCGGCGCGTGCGGTCAGGCAGCGTATGCGGTGGGAATGCGCGTGTCGCCGGGCGGCGCGCTCATCCAGGGGATCGAGCCCGGCCAGAAGGCCGAGCTGGCCGTCCCCATCACCGTCATGAACGACGATGCGGAGGCAAAGACTGTCGTCTTCGCGGCCGTCGCTCCGCTGCGCGAGAAGATGAAGGTGCCGCAGGGCTACGCCGACATCCCCGATCTCTCGTGGGTCAGCTTCACGAGGAGCGAGATTGAGGTGCCGGCGAAAGGCCATGCGGCGGTGAAGATGGTGCTCAACATCCCCGACGGCCGGGAATACCACAACCAGCACTGGTCGGTCGCGGTGGCCGTGCGCACGAAGGCCGTGGCGGGCCAGATGCTCACGCTGGGGCTGTACCCGCGCTTCGAGATCGAGACCTCGCCGGCGCGGGTCAAGGGCGGCCTGTTCCGACGGGCGAAGCCCCCCGCAGGCGACCTGGCGTTTGCGCCCTCGTTGGAGACGCTGGAGGGCGTGGCGCCCGGTGGGGGAACCCGCCGCGTGGCGCTGGCCCTCTGGAACAACACGCCGAAGCTGTGGCGGGGCGAGATCAGGGTCCTGACGCCTGACGAGGCGAAGCAGGCGCGCATCGACCTCTCCGGCGGCTGGGCCTGGCTGCCGGACCCCGCGTGGGTGAAGCACGCCTCTGCCGCGGTCGCCATCGGGCCGAACGCCTCGGTGGATCTGGAGTTCGATGTTGCTGTGCCGGCGGGCGACAGCCGGCACGGAAACTCGTGGGAAGCTATCGCCCTTGTCCGTGGTGACGAGAGTCGCGTCGCCTTTGCCCGCCTGCGGGTGAGGACGGAGCCTGCCCCAACGCCGCGCTGAAGGCTGAGGGCCTGAGATGGTGCGCGCGATGAGAAGCCGAGCCGGGCCAGGAGGGCGCCCACGAGCGCCGGGCGCTCCCGTGCGCCTTGCGATCGTCGTGGCCACTGCCGGCGTCCTTGCTTGCCTCTCGCCTCCATTGGCCAACGGCGCGAACAACGCGGCGATCACCATCACCGTCCGCGTCGTCGGCCCGCCCCACATCGACTCCCTCAGCGCCTCGAGCGGGCCGGGCGGGAGCCAGATCTGGCTCTCCGGCGTCTTCTTCGGCGACACGCGCGGCAGCACGACGGTGGTGTTCGGCCCGGGGCAAGCCGAATCGCCTGAGTACCTGTCGTGGTCCGACACGGCCATCAATTGCCGGGTGCCTGCTGGGCTGAACCTTGGGGCCAACGACGTCCGCGTCCTCAAGGACGGCGTGCCCTCGAACGCCCTGGACTTCACGGTCACGGCCCCCTCGGAACTGTGCGTGGACGACTCGAATACGACCGGCACGGAGACAGGCTCCGCGCGCTGGCCCTTCAACACGATCGGCGAGGCCGTAGGCGCCTCGACCAGCGGCGACACGGTGAAGGTGGCCGCCGGGGCCTATCGCGAGACGGTGCTGTTGGACAGCACGACCCTCTACCTCCGTGGCGGCTACGTGGGCGGGGCCGACTATGCAGCGGACGGCGGCGACTTCGCTGATGCCGCCCGCAGCCTCGACAGGGTGATGAACCCCACGGCCATTGAGGGCCAGGGGGCGCGGCGCTGCGTCGTCTTCGCCCAGTGCCCGGGAGGCGAACTCTCCGGGTTCATCCTCCGCAACGGCTCCACCGCGGGCAACGGCGGCGGCATCCTGTGCGACGGCTCGTCGCCCGTGATCCAGGCCTGCACGCTCAGCGGCAATGCCGCGGCGGGCGATGGCGGCGGGCTCTATGGGCTGGACTGCGCGCTGAGCCTTGCGCACAGCGTCCTGCGCGGCAACACAGCCGGCGGCGGGGGAGGGGGCGTGGCTCTCGAGGGCGGCGCCGGCGAGATCGCCCACAACGAGGTCTACGGGAATGCGGCGCTCGAGGGCGGAGGTATCACCTGCTCGGACTCGGCGGCCAGCGTCCACCACAATGTCGTCACGGGCAATCAGGCCAGTGGCGCGGGCGGCGGCGCGGCCCTGCGCTCCAGCGATGCGCTCGCCTTCGTGAGCAACACGGTCGCCCACAACCGTGGGGGCGGCGTGCTGTGCCAGGGCCCGGCCAGCCCCGTGCTCAAACACGGCATCCTCTGGGGCAATGAGGGCGGGAGCGGCGGGCAACTCCAGTGCGCGGCCGGCGCCGCCCCGCTCGTGAGCTACTGCAATATCCAGGGCGGCCTGCCGGAGGCGGCCCTCGATGGCGGCGAGAACCGGGGTGAGGAGCCACGCTTCGTCGCGCCGGGCGGCTGGATCGGCAGCGCCTGGACACAGGGCGACTATCACCTGATGTCCGAGGCCGGCCACTGGACCCCCGGCGGCTGGGTCGCGGATGCCACGACCAGCCCGTGCATAGACGTGGGCGATCTGGCCGATGGCGTGGGGCTCGAGCCGGCCCCCAACGGCGGATGCATGAACCTCGGCGCCTACGGCGGCACTGTGCAGGCCTCGAAGAGCCCGGCCGTAGCGGTCCGCGTCCTCACCCCCGACCCGTCGGGTGCCGAGACGCTCACGGGCGACCCGCCCGACACGGGGCTGTTCCGCATCCGCCGGATCGGCCGCACCGGGGCGCTGACCGTGCATTTCCTGCTTGCCGGCACCGCGACGCGCGGCGGCGAGGGCGACTACACGGTCTCCGTCGGCGGCGCGCCGCTGGCCGGCTCCTCCGTGGTCATTCCAGACGGGCAGGACGACGTGGACGTGCTGGTCGAGCCGCGCGACGACGCGACCCCCGAAGGCACGGAGACCGTGGCTCTCGTGCTGTTGGCCGGCGCGGGCTACCGCCCCGATGCCGACCCCGCGCGAACCATGGCCTGGGTGGCGATCCTGGACAATGACGCCGCTGTCGGCATCGTGGCCACCGACCCCGACGCGGCTGAGCCAGGCAGCAGCGGCATGTTCCGCATCAGCCGGTCCGACGCGGGCACGGGCGACCTCACGGTCACCTTTGCACGCCAAGGCTCGGCGACACCCGGCAAGGACTACCTGCTCCAGGCTAACGGCCTCGCGCTGCCGAGCAATTCCGTGGTGGTGCCCGGAACGCCCGGGTATGTGGACATCGAGGTGGCGGTGCTGGACGACACCGCGGCCGAGGGCACGGAAACCGTGGTCCTCTCCCTTCTGGGTACGGCCGCCTACGGCCTCGACCTGGACCCGGCGAAGCACACGGCCACCGTGGCCATTGCTGACGACGAGCCCGTCGTGAGCGTCGAGGCCCTGGACCCGTCGGCCGGCGAGCCGAACGACCACGGCAGGTTCCGCATCCATCGCACGCCCGGCGGACTCCCCTTGCTGCCCGTCAAGTTCAAGCTCGGCGGCACGGCAAGACTCGGGAGCGATTACGTGTTGCGCGTGAACGGCGTGGACAACAAGGGCAGCGTCGAAGTGCCCGCCGTGCCGGGCTATGTGGACATTCAGGTCGTGGTGCTTGACGATGCGCTGCCCGAGCCAACGGAGACCGTGATTCTGCCGCTCGCCAGGTCCAAGAGCTACGTTCTCGACCCCGACCCGGCCAGGCAGGCGGCCACCGTGACCATTGCCGACGATGAGGCCGTGGTGAGCATCGCGGCCACAGACCCCGCGGCGGCTGAGCCTGCCGACAACGGCTCGTTCCGCATCAGCCGCACCGGCGGACCGGCCGGCGACCTCCTCGTGAGCTTCAGCCGCCTCGGCACCGCCGCGAGCGGCGTTGACTACACGCTCCGCGTTGGGGGCATCGCACTGCCTGGCAACTCCGTCGCCGTGCCGGCGGCCCCTGGCTTCGTGGACGTCGAACTGGCGGTGAACGATGATGCACTCGCCGAGGGCACCGAACTGGCCACGCTGGCCCTGGTGGCAGGCCCCGGCTACGCCGCCGACCCCGCGCAGAACAACGCCTCGGTGACGATCCAAGATGACGAGCCCCTCGTGCGCATAGAAGCGACCGACCCCGTGGCGGCCGAGCCAGCCGACCACGGCGCCTTCCGCATCTCGCGCAGCAACGGCGGGCCGCCATCCCTCACCGTTGCCTTCACCCTCTCCGGAACGGCCTCGGCGGGCAAGGACTACGTGCTGCGCGCCGGCGGCGTGGACGTGGGAGGGAGCATCGCGGTGCCATCGGCCCCTGGCTACGTGGATCTTCAGGTCGTCGTTCTTGACGACGCAGTCGTGGAGAACGACGAAACGGTGACGGCCAGGCTTCTCAACGGCCCTGGCTACGGCGCCGCGACCCCCGGCAACACGGCCACCGTCGCCATCGCCGACGACGAGCCGATCGTCAGCGTCCAGGCGCTGAATCCCGTGGCAAGCGAACCGAATACCAACGGCGTCTTCCGCATCAGCCGCAGCCCGGGCGGCGCACCGCTCCTCCCGGTCAGCTTCAAGGTCACGGGCACCGCCAAAGCGGGCAGCGACTACCTCCTTCGCTCGGGCGGGCTGGACGTGAAGAGCAGCGTCAACGTGCCCGCGGTGCCCGGCTACGCCGATATCGAGGTCGTGGTCATCGACGACGTGCTGGGCGACCCCGATGAAACCGTCGTGCTCACCCTCTCGAAGCCCAAGGGCTTCCACCTCGACCCAGACCCGGCCAGGCAGTCGGCCACGGTCACCATCGCCGACGACGAGCCGACCTTGAGCATCGAGGCGCTTGACCCCGCGGCCTCCGAGCCTGCCGCCCCCGGCGTCTTCCGCATCTCCCGCACCCCCGTTGGCCCGACCAACGTCACCGTCAACCTTGCCCGCAGCGGCACCGCAACCTTTGGGGCGCCGGGCACCACGGGAGCCGACTACATGCTCCTGGTCAATGGCGCGTCTCTCACCGCCACGTCCGTCGCCGTTCCAGCAGCCCCCGGCTATCTGGACATCGTGCTCGTGCCCCTCGACGATGCCGTGCGCGAAGCCACGGAAACCGCCACCCTCACGCTCGTGGCGGCGGCCGGCTATGGCCTCGACGTGAATCCCGCACGACGAAGCGCCGCGATCTCGATCGCCGACGACGAGGGCGCACTCGGCCTCGGCAACGGCACCGGCGAGTCCAAGGGAGAGCCGGAGGAAGGCGGCATCGCCATTCTCCTCGTCCCCAACCGCGGCCCCGCACCTTTGGAGGTAGCTGCCATTGCCCTTGGCGTTCCGCTGGAGGCTGTCTGCGAGTGGGACTTCGGCGACGGGGCTACGGCGGAGGGGCCCTTGGTCACCCACACCTACTCGTCTCCGGGCACCTACGTAGTCACCCTGGACGTCCTGGGGCAGAGACTGGAGGCGGAGGTCGAGGTGACTGCTACAGCACCGACGGGAAAGAAGTAGCGGCGGATTCCCAGCCGGCTTCAGCGCGAAGGTCCGGTCGCCGCAGCACAAGGCGGAGAACCGGGCCTTCAGAGGTGGTGGGCGATACTGAACTCGAACCAGTGACCTGGATGCCACAAGAGCTTGATACATCAGCTCTTGGAGATACAGGCCCGGGGGAGTACAGCGGAATGTACAACACGCCCGAGCCGCAGCCCGTCGATGCCTGCCGGGGGTCGGCCTCTCGTGGCGTCCACGCGAGCCGTTCAGCGATGTCGTACCGCACTGATCTCACCTCTGTCGGTGAGGCAAGGGACCGGTTGCCACAAGCCATCCGACAAGGGATTGTAGCAATGGTGAGAGTGACGCGCAACGAGACCCCCGTGCAGCTCCTCTTGGGACTGCGCGCCTAGAGCTTCCAGCCCTCGCGGTACGGCGGGCGGATCATCTGGTCAGCCTGTTCGTCGTTCACGATCCGGCAGGCGACCGGATCGAACTCCAGCGTCCGATCGGGGAAGAGCGTGGCCACGTTGGCCAGAAGGAACCACTCGGTGAAAGGCCCGCTGAAGGCGTTGAAGCAGCCCATGGGCGTCGGCCCCTTCTTCATGCCGTCCACCCAGCCGCGCAGGAAGCGTCCGGGCAGCGGGCGCGGCAGCGATTGGGGCGGAGCGGGCAAGTCCTTGAACTTGTCCTCAGGAAACATGGCGACCGTGGTGTCGCCATGCCCGAACGTGTACATCACTCCCTCCGTGCCGATCCAGAGGTTGCCCACCCAATTGCTCCAGCGTTTGTCGTCGGCGTTGCCCCACTGCGGATGCTTGCTGAAGAGCTCGCGAAGGGCGTCGCGGCGGCGCTTCTCGGCCTCGTCGCCGCCGGCAAACCAGGAGAGGCGGATCGGCGGCATGTTCATGCGCGCCGGGATGTCCCAGTGAACGACGCTCGATCGGGGAAATGTCGCATCGCACACCTCGCAGCACTCGGCGGTGACCTTGATGGTCTTCGCGCCCGCGGCGGGCGGCTTCTTGTCGATCGGCCATAGGGTCTCCAACTTCATGGCCTTGTAGAGGGTGGCCCAAAGGTGCGCGCCCCACCAGCCCGGATGCCCGCAAGAGAAATCCCGCCACATGGCATGCTGCATCCATTCCGGATGGTAGGGCCGCTCCGCGGCCGGTCCCAGCCAAAGGTCCCAGTTGAGATAATCCGGCACCTCGTGCTTGCCTGACGGCTTTGGGCGCCGCCCGGCTCCGCCGCCGCCCCACATGTGAATCGTCTGAATCTCGCCAAGCCGGCCCGCCCAGACGTTCTCGATCACGCGGTCGTTGTAGCCGGCCTGGTTGCCCATCTGCGTCGAACGTTGCTTCTCGATGGTCAGCTCAGCCAGCGTCCGGGCCTCGTGGATTGTACGGGTGAGTCCTTTCTCGCAGAACACGTGCAGGCCGGCGCGAAGCGCCAAGGCGGACGGCGCGGCGTGGACGTGGTCGGGCGTGGCGACCACTACGGCGTCGAGCTTCGACCCCATCTCGGCGATCATGACGCGGAAGTCCTCGTATTTCGGCACGTCTGGGTAGCGTTTGAAGGCTTCGGCCGCTTTCTGCTTGTTCACGTCGCACAGCGCGGCTATGCGCCCGCCGGTCTGCTGGCGCACCGAGGACCAGCCTTCCTCGACGCAGAAGCCCGCGCCTCGCCCGCCGACGCCCACCACAGCAACCTGCAATTGCTCGTTGGCCGCATAGGTGTGCGGCTGGACATTGGTGAGCAGCAGAGCGCCGGCGCCCGCCGTGGTGCCGAGAAAGCCTCGCCGCGTCACGCTGAGCTGACGAGTGGCGGCCGAGCCGTTTCGCCCATTGCTTGCAGCGGCCATGGTCAAGCCCCTTTCACATGTGAGTGCGCGCGCCTCCACTTGTCGCACGCGATGCCTCTGGCCTCGCAGCGTACAACTGCTGCTTGTGTGCGTCAAGTGGGGGCGCGTCAGCTTTTGCCTCTGGGCCGCTTGAAGCGGCCCTGTTTTGCCAGATTTGGACCTCTCAGGATGGATGGCGAGGAGCCGGAAGGCAGGCGGGCCTGCTTTGCGGTCCGCTTTGGGCCTGCGAGCCGTACTCGGGACAGAGTGTCATTGTCGTGCGTCATGAACAGATGTTCCTTTTTCGCCGCCGGTCAGCCGTAGGCCAGGCCGGCTAGGCGCGCAAGCTGTTCATAGGGGGTCCGCCAGGGCCACCACGCCGGCAACGAGAGGACCCCCCGTCCCGCGCGGGCTGTTGGAGCAGTTCAAGGCGGACTGCGCCTTCGCCGGTGTCCCCCTTGTGGACGGCGCAGGTCAGGTGATCGATCTGCATGGCCTACGGCACAGGTTCGCCCAGATGCTGGCACGCGAGGGGGTTCATCCCCGGACGGCGCAGACGATGCTGCGGCACAGGGATATCAGGACAACGATGGCGATCTATATTGGGGAGGATCTGACGGCGCAGAGCAGGGCGGTGGCTGCGTTGCCGGTCTTGGAGGCCGGGCGCCAGGTACGACAGAATGTGCAACGGCTTGCGCACCCGGCGACACAAGGCGGTGCAACCCCGTGCAAGTCGGAAGTCGCTGGGGCGAGCCGTAAGTCGGGATCTGTCGAGACTTGGGGCAAGAGCATGCAAGGGGCCGCTGCTGGGGCAGCGGCCCGCATCTGGTGGGCGATACTGGACTCGAACCAGTGACCTCTACAATGTGAGTGTAGCGCTCTACCGACTGAGCTAATCGCCCGACCGCTTAAGTGTATCACCCAGGCTTCGGCGTGTCAAGCTTGACACCGAGTTGACGTCCACACGGCCCGTGCACTGGACGGCCGGCGGTCCCTGCGCGGGCTTCAGAGGGAGGACGACGCGAGGTACTGCTGGATGGCCCTCGCGGCGGCCTTGCCCGCGCCCATGGCCTTGATGACTGTGGCGGCACCGGTGACGATGTCGCCGCCGGCGAAGACGCCGGGCTTCGAGGTCTGGCCAGTGGCCTCGTCGGCCACGATGTTGCCCCATCGTGATGTGGCCAGGTCCGGCGTCGTCGCGGGGACCAGCGGGTTCGGGCCGTTGCCGATGGCCACGATGATCTGGTCGCACGGGAACTCGAACTCCGAGCCCTCGACCGGCACGGGGCGCGGGCGCCCCGACTTGTCGGGCTCGCCAAGCCTCATCCGGATGCAGCGCACCGCACGTACCCAGCCCTTGTCGTCTCCCAGGATCTCGGTGGGCGCCACCAGGAACTCGAACCGGACCCCCTCGTCAACCGCATGGTGCACTTCCTCAATGCGCGCCGGCATCTCTGCCTTCGTACGGCGGTAGAGGATATACACCTCCTCCGCGCCCAGCCGCAGCGCCGTGCGAGCCGAGTCCATCGCCACGTTGCCTCCGCCGAAGACGACGGCCCGCTTCGCTCGCCTGACGGGAGTGTCGTGGTCCGGGCGGTAGGCCTTCATCAGGTTGGTACGCGTGAGGAACTCGTTGGCCGACAGCACGCCGTTGAACTGCTCGCCTGGAATGTCCAGGAAGTGCGGCAGCCCGGCCCCCGTGCCGACAAACACCGCGTTGTAGCCGCTGGACAGGAGCTCGTCCACGGTGTCCAGCTTGCCTACGACGTAGTTCGTCTGGATCTCCACGCCCATCTTGAGCAGGGTGTCCACGTCCCGCTGGACGATGGCCTTGGGGAGACGGAACTCTGGGATGCCATAGACCAGCACTCCACCGGCCTTGTGGAAGGCCTCGAACACGGTCACTTTGTGGCCGAGCTTGGCGAGTTCGAAGGCCGCGGTGATGCCGGCCGGCCCGGCGCCCACGATGGCCACCCGCTTGCCGGTGGGCGGCGCGATCTCAGGGATGACCGTTTGCCCCTGCTGCATCTCGTAGTCGGCCGCGAAGCGCTCGAGATAGCCGATCGCCACCGGGTCGCCCTTCTTCCCCAGCACGCAGAGCTTCTCGCACTGGTCCTCCTGCGGGCACACGCGGCCACACACCGCGGGAAGCGTGGTCTGTTCCTTCAGTTTCCGGATCGCCGCGTCGAAGTCTCCCGCCGCGATGTGCCTGATGAATCCTGGGATGTCAATGCAGACGGGGCACCCTGTGACGCATGGCGGCTTCTTGCACTGGAGGCAGCGGCTGGCCTCCAGTTGCGCCTGCTCGGGCGTGAGGCCAAAGGGCACCTCGTCGAAGTTGCGCACTCGGACGTCCGGGGGCTGCTCCGGCATCTTCTGGCGAGGCGGGCGTTCCTTCTTTGGCGGCTTCGCGGCGGGCTCGGACACGGGATACTCCTCTATGCGACGCGCTTGCGCGCACCATTCACCGGGCCTTGACAAGTCTGGCGAGGGAGATCGACGCAATCCCAGTTTCCCGGCTTGATGACATGATAGGAAACCCACTTCGGGCTGTCAACTGCATCTCGCGCCACATGCCTTTGCTCGGGGACTGCAAGGCCGACAGGGGGGCTGGGTGCAGGCGGTCAGTTGGCGTGCTCAGGGCTCAGTGCCTGGTGGCAGGCCGCGATCGCGGCCTCGCGGTCGGCGTGCATCTGGGCGATGAGGGCCTCGGGAGTGGGGAAGCGCACATCGTCGCGAAGGCGCCGAATGAAGCGGACCTCGATGTCGCGGCCGTAAAGGTCTGCCTCCACACCGATGAGGTGGACCTCGATGGCGGTGTCGGCGTCGTCGCGGGCGAAGGTGGGGCGGCGGCCGACGTAGGTGAGCGAAGGCAAGGGCGAGGTGTCGAGGAACGCGAGGCTGGCGTAGACGCCATTGGGCGGGATGGCCTCGTGATGCAGGTCGAGGTTGGCCGTGGCGAAGCCGAGCTGGCGGCCGCGGCCGTCGCCCCGCACCACGGTGCCGAGAAGCGAGAAGGGCCGGCCCAGCATGGCCTCGGCCCGCGCGAGATCGCCGGAGGCGATGGCCTGGCGGATGGCTGTGCTCGAAATGACCTGGCCCTGGTAGAGCACGGGGTCCGGCGAACGGACGGAGAGCAGCCCCTGGCCCTCGAACCGCCGGAGGAGCTCCAGGTTGCCCTCCGCGCCACGGCCGAAGGTCGAGTCGAGCCCGAAGACGATATGTCGCGTGCCAAGCCAGCTGAGGAGCAGGTCTCGGACGAATCGCTCGGCTGGCATCTGGGCCACCCTGGCGTCGAAGGGCAGCACTACGGCGAGGTGGATGCCACGGCGCCCCAGGAGCACGAGACGGTGTTCCAGCGAAGTGATGCAGAGCGCTCCCTCATGCCCGATCACGGCCTTGGGCAAGGGGTCAAAGGTCACGACTACCGAATGCCCGCCGAGGTCGGCCGCCCACGCGACGGTCTCATCCAGGACGCGTTGATGCCCCCGGTGGACGCCGTCGAAGGCTCCCAAGGTGACAACCGGGCGCACGAGGGCCGGGAGAGGGGCATGGAGGCCGCGAACGATATCCATCGCAAGTGAGCCCCAAGGTCCATGCGGTTACCACTCCCGATCATAGCCGGAGCTACGAGGCGGGGCAAGTGGCTCCCTGCGCACCGCGACCCCGAGCGGTCGGGGTCGCAGTGCGGTAGCGAACGTGGCGGCGTTCACTGGTTGCTGGCGAGGGCGGGCAGGTCAATCACGGTGCCCGGACGAAGGCTGTCGGGCTTGGCGGGGTTTGGCAGCTTGGAGCGGTTGTGCTGGTAGAGGCTCTTCCACTTGCCAGGGTCGCGGTAGACGACGCGGGCGATGGCCATGAAAGTGTCGCCCTTCTTCACGGTGTACGTCCGGCCAGGGTTGCGCTCGGGCGTGGTGGGAGCGGGGCGGGTGGGTCCGTCGGGCGCCGGCTTGTCCGTGGTGGCGGGCTTGTCGGGGGCGGAGGGCTTGGGAGTGACGGTCTCCGTAGAGGCCGGAGCATCGGGCAGCGGGGGGATGACGATCTTCTGGCCGAGGCGGAGCGTGGGTTGGTTGCCGTTGGCCCGCTGGATGAGCTGCCACTTGCTGCCGTCTCGGTAGTACTTGGCCGCCAGCTTGGTGTAGGTGTCGCCTTTGACGACCGTGTGGGTGACAGCGGGCCTGGTGGCCGGCCTCGGCTCGGCTGCGGCCGCTGCGGGAGCAGGGCCCGAAGCGGCCGCCGGCGGGTCGGCCGGCGGCTCCTCGCCCCGCAGGGCAACGCGCTCGCCTGACGCTGTGGCCGGCCGATGGGTGAGAGAGGCCCTGTCGGGGGACACGTGGTTCATCATCGCCGCTTCGCCAGGGAAGAGGGAGGGCGCCTCAGTGGGCTCCACGGCCGGCGTGCCGGCGTCAGCGGCGGGCGCCGCGTCAGGAGTCCCGGGAGAAGTTTCCTTCGCCTCTTCGGTGGCCGCCGGGGCGGGGGTGGCCAGTGTGTCGCCTGGCTTGGGGCTGCGCCCCCAGATCACGACGACCAGCACCATGAGCGCCAGAATCACGATGAGGGCGATCTTGGCATCCTTACGCACGCGCGGGCTCCTTTCCTGGGCTTCCGGCTGGGCCATGGCTGCACCTCGGTGGTCGGGGAGCGACCCTGTCGGGGAGAATACGAACGACGGGGAGGGATATGTAACTTATAGTGGCTCAGGGAGCGGTTGTCAAGAGCAGAATTTGATTTTTTTGCGGAATTTCGGGAGGGAGCGGGAAACAAGGCACTTGCTGGGACCGGCGTGGGCCGGCCCCAGCAAGGGCGGTGGTTCGGGCGGCATGTGCGCCCGACGGGGTACGTGGCAGGCCCTTAGAAACTATCTCAGAACCCACACGGGCTGCGTTGCCGGCGCCAGCGGGGCGGATACAAGGCGCGGCGACGCAGGTGATGCGACGGAGGGCATCGCTGAGGAGCCGCAACACGGCAGCCGCCCCGCTGGCGCCGCAACCCGAAGGGACGCCGCGACTTCTGCCTGCGGGCGGCGTCGCTCGTCGTCCACGATGCTCTCCGTTGCATCGCCTCCTCCTCGCTTCTTGCCCGCAGGCAGAATCGCAGGTGTCGCAGCCCGCGTGGGTTCTGAGATAGTTTCTTAGCCACGGGCGAGGCGCTTCTCGGCCTGCTCCTGGCGGAGGATGAGGATGGGGCTGGCGATGAACACGGTGGAGTAGGTGCCCGCGAAGATGCCGATCAACAGGGTGAGCGCAAAGTCCTGAATCACGCCGCCGGCGAAGAACAGGAGCGACGCCACTGCCAGCACGGTGCTGGCCGAGGTGATGATCGTGCGGCTCAGGGTCTCGTTCACGCTGCGGTCAATGAGGTCGGAATCCACGTCGCGCTTGCGCTCCTTGCGCAAGTTTTCGCGGATCCGATCGAAGATGACGATGGTGTCGTTGATCGAGTAGCCGATGATGGTGAGGAGGGCGGCAATGATGGTGATGCTGAACTTGCGGTCGAGGACGGCGAGCGCTCCCATCGTGAAGAGGACGTCGTGGACCAGGGCGAGGACGCCGGCCGCGCCGTACTTGATGCGCTCGAAGCGCACCCACACGTAGGCGATGATGGCGAGGCAGGCCGCAACCACGCCCACGATGGCCCAGACGAGGAGTTCGCGCGCCACGGCCGGCCCGACCTTGGCCACGCGCGGGATGGGGTCGGAGAGGACAAAGGTCTGCGGGTCATCGGCGATCCGGCGCGAGAGCTGGTCCACGCGGGCCGTGGGCAGCGAGATCTCGAAGCGGCTCACGTCGCCGTTGTCGTCGGCGGGGCCGGCTTTCGCAGTGGCGCCCAGCTCCCACGAGGCGAGCTTCGCCTGGAACAGGCTGGGTGCCAGCGGCTTCGCGAGGTTGAGGGCGAGCGTGGTAGTCTCGTCCGTCTCGCTCAGCGTGTCGAGACCCACAGGCGCCAGGTCCTGCTTGAAGGTTTCGATGACCTGGGCCTCGAGGCTGACGGCTGCCGCCGCGCGTTCGATGCCCGAGCGCACGAGATTGCCGTCGGCCAGCGTGCTCTTGACATGGAACTTGCGGTACTCGGCTTGGCCCTCCTCGGCGCCGGCGGGCTCTAGGAGCACGTGTTCGTCCATGGTTCGCAGATGGCGCTGGAAGCTGGCGAGGTGGACGGGGCGGTCGAACTCGATGGGGGTCTCGCAGGGGTAGTGGACGTCGGCCTTGGTGACCTGGAAGGCGGCGAGAGCCTCGATGCTCAGGGCCTTGCGAAGGGCGGCACGCAGCTCGCGTGTATCGAGGATCTTCGACGTGACCTTGAAGGTGGCGTATTTGCCTTCGGCGTCGGGCTGGCCCGTGGGCTCCAGGGTGATGTCGCTAGGGAGGTTCTGGCGCGCCTCCTCAGGCTTCAGGGGCTTGGGCAGGGTGATGGCGGCTTCAATCGTGCCGCGGTCAATCGCCGGGTTCGTCGGGATGGTGGGCGGGAGGATGACCTCGGAGAGCGAGGGGATGCGCACCTCGAACTCGCGCGAGGTGCGGCCGGCGAAGGTCCGGCCCGCCTGGGCGGCTGAGGCGATGCTCTGCACTTCGGCCATCTCGAACTCTTTGCCGACCTTCTTGAGCCGCGTGAGGATCTCCTCGGCGTCCATCTCCCTCGCAAAGACCACGTGCAGCATGGTGCCGCCGCGGAAATCAATGTCCCAGTTCTCCGCACCGCGCGAGACGAAGACGGCCATGCCTGCCGCGATGAGGACGGCGGAGACGGCCATGGCCTTGAAGCGCTTGTTCATGAAGGCGATGTTGGGCCGCCGGAAGAGCTGCATCATGGGCAGGCGAGTGACCCAGCGGCGCCACAGCAGGATGTCGAAGACCACCCGGCCCAGCACGACGGCGGTGAACATGTTCACGAGCAGGCCGATGGTGAGGGTGAGGCCGAAGCCCTTGATGGGGCCGGTGCCGACCCAGTAGAGGACGATGGCGGTGAGGATGGTGGTGAGGTTCGAGTCGAAGATCGTCCAGAACGCGCGGTCGAAACCCTCGCGAACGGCCAGGCGGAGCGGCTTCTCGGCGGCGCCGGTGGTCTCCTCGCGGATGCGCTCGAAGATCAGCACGTTGGCGTCCACCGCCATGCCCACCGTGAGCGCCAGGCCGGCGATGCCGGGCAGGGTGAGCGTGGCGTCGAACAGGATGAGAATGGAGACGAGCATGAGCACGTTGAGAATGACCGACATGTCCGCGATGAGGCCGGGGACGAGGTAGTAGATGGCCATGAAGGCGATGACGGCACCGGCGCCAATGGCGCTGGCGAGCACGCCCTTGCTGATGAGGGCCGAGCCGAGCGAGGCGCCCACGGTGTTCTCGTGTTCGAGGCGCAGCGGCGCCGGCAGGCTGCCGGCCCGCAGCACGGTGCAGAGGGCCTCGGCCTCTTTGACTGTGAAGTCGCCCTCGATCACGGCATCGCCGAAAATCTTCGTGCGGATGACGGGTGCCGAGTAGCAGGTGCCCTTCTCGACGATCTGGTCGCCCGAGCGCTGCGTGTTCAGGATGATGGCGAGTTGCTCGCCCACATTGTCGCCCGTCACCCGGGCAAACTCGCGCTCTCCTTGTGGCGTGAAGCTGAGGCCGACGCTGGGGCCCAGGCTGCGGCCGCTGCCTTCGGTGATGACGCGGGTGCTGGCGATGTTTTCGCCGGTCATCTCCGGCGCGTCCTTGACCAGGATCTTGCGCTCGATGTACTTCTCCTCCTTCAGGGAGCGCAGGGGATACTCGGTCCAGCCCGGCGGGGCCTTGCCGGTTTCGGTCCAGGTCTTGTGGGCCTCCGACTTCTCGGGTGCGACGAGCCGGAACTCCAGGTGGCCGATGTTCTGGATGATGCCCTTGAGGCTCTCGAGGGCGGCGGCCTCCTGGCCGGGAAGCTGCACGAGCAGCCGCTCGGCGCCCTGGGCCTGGATGCGCACCTCACGCAGGCCGTAGGCGTCGATGCGGCGCTGGACGACGGCCTTGATCTCCTCGGCCGTGGCTCCGCCAGTGGCCTTCGGGTCGTGCAGGATGTGGTAGAGCAGTTCGGTGCCGCCACGGAGGTCGAGGCCCAGGTTCAGGCCGCGCGAGAGAACCTCGAGGGTGCGCTCGCGCACCTCGCGACCGCCCACCGGGCCGAGCTTCTTAGAACTCACTTCGCGCTCGATCTCATAGTGGAACGGGCTGGTGAACCAGACGAGCCAGTTGGTCACCCGGGTCGAGAGCACCTGGCGGGCCTCCGGCTCCACGCGCCCGCGCTCGTCGTAGGTGTCGTGCACCACGCGTATCGCGTACGGCGTGTCGCGGAACGGCAGGAAGACCAGGAGCGAGAGGATCAGCACCACCAGCACCAGCGGCGCTCGCCACGTGAGGCTCTTCGACTCGCGGGGCAGGCTGTCCACCAGGTTCTTCCAGAACTTCGGCATGCTCAGATCTCCAGGCTTTGCTTTGTGGGCGGGAGGGCCTCCTCCCGCGGAACGCTGCACAGGCCACCTGTCTGAAGAGGGGGCGCTCCCTCAGCTCTTGTCGGCCTCCTTGTCGCCGTCGTCGGCTCCCGGTGTGACGACACCGGCGATGGCCGACTTGCTGAGCGTGAGTTCGCAGCTGCTGTCCACCTTCACCTTCACCTCGCGGTCGCGCACGAGCGTCACCACGCCGTGGATGCCGCCGCGGGTGATCACCTTGTCGCCCTTCCGCAGGGCGGCCAGCATGTCCATGTGCTCGCGCTGGCGCTTGCGCTGGGGGCGGATCATCAGGAAGTAGAGGATGCCGAACATCACGCCGATGAAGAGGAGGCTTTGCATGAGCGGGTTGCCGCCCTGCGTTTGGGGATTGGCCTGGGCCACGAGCGGCGCGCCGGTCCAGAGCGGGGCAAGAGGGTTCATGCTCTCTCGGTGTCCTCCGGCTGCGAGGTGGCTTCGAGGAAGGCGCTCTTGAAGGCGGCCAGGCGCCCCTCGAGGATCGCCCGGCGGCAGCCACGCACCAGGCGCTGGTAGAAGGTCACGTTGTGCAGCGACGTGAGCACGGCGGCGGCGATCTCGCGCGCGTGGAACAGATGGCGCAGGTAGCCGCGTGAAAAGCCGCGACAGGTCGCGCAGTCGCACGTCGCGTCGAGCGGGCGCGGGTCGTCGCGATGGCGCAGGTTGCGCAGCCGCACGATGCCGCGAGCCGTGAAGGCGTGGCCGCTGCGGCCGTTGCGCGTCGGCAGCACGCAGTCGAAGAGGTCCACGCCGCGCTCGATGCACTCGATCAGATTCATCGGCGTGCCCACCCCCATCAGGTAGCGCGGCTTGTTGGCGGGCAGGCGGGGCACGGTGGCGTCGAGCACGCGGTACATCAGTTCGTCGCCCTCGCCCACGCTCAGGCCGCCCACGGCGTAGCCGGCGAAATCCATGTCCACCAGCCGCTCGGCGCACTCGACGCGCAGGTCGTCGAAGACGCTGCCCTGTACGATGGCAAACAGGGCCCGGTCAGCGGGGCGCGCGTGGGCCCTCTGGCAACGTCTCGCCCAGGCCAGGGTGCGCCGCATGGCCACTTGGGCCGCGTCACGCTCGCACGGGTAAGGGACGCAATCGTCGAAGGCCATGATCACGTCGGCTCCCAGTGCGTTCTGAATCTCGGTGGCCCGCTCGGGCGTGAGGACGAGCCGCGCGCCGTCAATATGCGAGCGGAACTCGACGCCTTCATCGGTGACCCGTCGCAGCTCGGCCAGCGAGAGGACCTGGAACCCGCCGCTGTCGGTCAGGATCGGGTGTGGCCAGGCCATGAAGCCGTGAAGCCCCCCGAGACCCGCGACGACTTGCTCGCCGGGCCTCAGATGGAGGTGGTACGCGTTGCCAAGGAGCATCTGGACGCCGGCCGCCTCGAGCTGGCTCGGCAGCAGGCCCTTCACGGCGCCCTGGGTGCCCACGGGCATGAAGGCGGGGGTCTGCACCCGTCCGTGAGGGGTCTCGAGCCAGCCGGCGCGTGCGGCGCCGAAAACTACATCAATACCGAAGAACGCCCGCTGCGTCAAATGGCGCCTCGTGGCTCGTAGAGCCGTTGAACGTGCGCGCCCGGGTAGTAGTGGCGCAGAATCTCGGGGGCCGCGAACCCTGCGTCTGCCATTCCCTTGGCGCCCCATTGGCACAGGCCCACGCCATGGCCGAAGCCGTGGCCGGTGAACTCCAGGCTGGCGCCCAGGTCGCGCACTTCGAACCAGACGCTGGGCAGCTTGCCCGGCCCCACGGCGAGGCGGAAGTCGCTGGCCAGCATCGCGATCTGGCGGTCGCCCGGAAGCCCCAGGGTCACTTCCCTCGCCCGGCCGGAGGCCGTGCGGCTGGCCACGGCCAGGGAGGCCAGCCGCGGCACGCTGTAGCCCTTCTCGGCGAGCGCCGCGGCGATCTCTGCCTTTGTGAGCGTGCGCTTCCAGGCGAAGTGCTTCGAGCTCTTGCAGTACTGGCAGGGCACCGCCGACAGCGGCAGCAGGGGCGGCTCGGGGAACACGTCCTGAACCCCGCTGGTGTGGCCGCCGCAGGTCGAGTGGTAGTAGCAGCGGAAGAGCCTCATCTGGTAGAGGAGCGCCAGGCCCGCCGTGCGGTCCACCGCCGCGACGAGACGCGGGTCCTCCTTCTCCATGCCCAGATAGTTCTGGTCCATCACGGTGGCGTAGAGGTCGAAGCGCCCCTCGCGGCGCTCGGCCATGCGCCAGAGGGCGTACGACCGGGCGATGATGGCTTGGGCCTCGAGCGCCGCGGCGGGCCAGGTGGGGAAGGTCTCGCTGCCAAGTACGCCGTAGAGGTAGTCCTCGACGGGCAACACATTCAGCAGGTCGAACTGTGCCGGGCCGGCGCGGAGGATGGCGAGGTCGCCGCGATAGCGGCGGCCGTTGACCGAGAGCGCCGCGCGGCTCTGCACGCGGAGCAACACGGCGTCGTCGGGGAAATGCCTGTCGCCTGCGATGATGGCGGACGAGGTGATCCGCACGCTGCCGTTGGCGAGCGGGGGGCACGTGGTGAGCACGGGCGGCGTGCCGCGCCGCCGCTCACCCCACGGCTCCACCGTGTAAGGCGACGCAATGGAAACGGCGGCGCTCTCGATGCCCTCGGCCAGGAGCACGCGGGCAGGCCGCGCGACGCCTGTGGAGGCGATGACCACGGAGGGAACGTGTACGGAGCCGGGTCGTTGGGTGCACGATGGCGCGAGGCACAGCGCGACCACGCCGCACACGGCGGCGGCAGCGGCCACGGCCCGTCGAATCCTCGCACGCGCGCGGCGGCTTCTAGCCATGGCCAACTCGTCTCGATTCGGCCGTCGGGGAGGGCTGCCCGCCGCGGTACAACTCGGCGGTTGTGTCGCGGTAGCGTTCGCATTCGCTGAAGATGCAGCCGCAGTACTGCTGACGATAGAGCTGGAGGTGGCGGGCGCGCTCGACGCCCGCGTTGTGCAGGGCGCGGCGGTCGGTGTCGTCGAAGGCCACGCCGAAGCGCCGAGCGGCGGCATGGCCCAGGCGACACACGACCTCTCGATCCTGGTGCGGGCTGACGAGGAGCGTAGTGGTGAAGCGGGGGAACCCCCTCTGCGCGGCGCAACGCGCGGTGGCCTCCAGGCGCAGGCCATAACACGACGCGCAGCGCTCCGGCCCCGAGTGCCTTCCCGCCAGGGCCTGGAGGAATTCCTCGAGCCCGTAGGCATCACAGGCGATCAGTGGCACCCGCTCGCGCTCGCAGAGCACTTGGACGGCCTTGAGCCGTTTGCGGAACTCGAGCAGCGGGTGGATGTTGGGGTTGTGGAAGTAGGCGGTGAGCACAGCTCCATCCCCGCGCAACGGATCCAGGATCGCGCACAGACACGGGGCGCAACACGCGTGGACCAGAGTGGACTCACTCGCCTTCATCGGGGGTTTCGTGCTCGCTGTCCATCCTTACGATCTCTTCCTCCGGCGCGATGTCATCGTCGTCCTCGTCGGCCTCCTCCGGCGCCGGCGTCTGCTTGAGGGCCAGGCCGTAGCGAGCCAGCTTCTCGTTGACTTCGTTGAGCGACGTGCGCCCGAAGTTCCTGCTTGCCAGGAGCTGCTCCGGCGTGTGATCGACGAGTTGGCCGAGAGTGGAAATGCCCAGGCGGTCCATGCACTTACGGCTGCGCATGGAGAGGTTGAGGTCGGCGATGGGGATGGCCAGCACGGCCTCGTCGGCCCCCGCAGGCACGCCGTGCATGGCCGCGCCGCCTGCCGAGGCCGCCAGGGGGGCGATGAGCTCCTCACGGCCCTCGCCCAGGCGCAGGCCGCGCGCCTGGAGGACCTCCTTGATCTCCTGGAGGGACGTTTCGCCGAAGTTCCTGGAGCCCAGGAGTTCCTCCTCCGTCAGGCGGCAGAGGTCGCCGAGGGTCTCGATGTCTATGCGTTGCAGGCAGTTGCGCACGCGCACGGAGAACTCGAAGTCGCTGATCGGGATAGCCATGAGCTTCTCGCGGCGCTCGAGTTCGCGCTGGCGGTCCTCATCATAGGTCATGTCGAGAGCCGCATGGGCGTCCTTGAGGAACATTCGGGCCCTTGGGTGGTTGGGGGAGGCGCGCAGGACCTGGCGGTAGCAGGGGATCGCCTTCTCGTACTCGCGGCGGTCTTCGTAGAGGACGCCGAGGTTGATGAGGGCATTGACGTAGACGGCCTGGGCTTCGGCCAGCGTGGCGTAGTGCTCGAGGGCGCGGTCGGCGTCGCCGCGGAGTGCCTCGATGGACCCCAGGCGGAAGGTCGCGGCGGCGTGGTTGGGGTCGAGCGACAGGGCCTTCTCGTAGGCGGCAATGGCGTCCTCGTAGCGGCCCGTGAGGTCCAGGCACAGCCCGAGCAGGTAATGGGCCGCCGGGTCCTCGGGATTGGCGCGGACCAGCGCCCGCGCGTTGGTGAGGGCGGCCTCGGGGCGGCCGCTCTTGGCCACGGCCTCGGCCTCGCCATAGGCTGCGAGGCGCTTGGTGGCTGCCTTGGCGCGCTGGGCGCGCTCGAACGCCTCAGCGGCCTTTGCGAAATACCCGCTCTCGAGGTAGCACTGGCCCAAAAAGTAGTCGGCCTCAGGCGAGCCCGCCGCTGTGAGGCTGGCGATCGCCTCCTCCAGGCGGCCCAAGGCCCACAGCCCCACGCCGATGACGAGCGCGGCCTCTTCACGGGCCAGCGGCTTGCCGTCGGCCACCGGATTCTCCATCAGCTCGATCACGAGCCCTTCGAGCCGGCGACGCTGGTCGAGCGACTGCCCCTGAGCCTGGCGCAGGAGCAGGTACTGGGCCACATCGCCCTTGCTGCCGAGGAGGAGTTGCTGAACATCGAGCACCTGCGTGCTGGTTTCGGCCATGCTTGGCTTGCCCCTTCGTTGGCGCACGTAAACAGCCGAGTGTCTCCAAACACCGTGCAGACCAATAATTATATGGATCGCGCCGCAGATTGCAAGGGAAACTTGCTGGTTGACAGCGCACGGCGGCATCTGCTATCTTACAGTCTCGAAGCGAGGGGGTGGAGGTCGGCGATGAAGGCCGAGATGACGCGCCGAGGTTTCGTGGTAGGCACCGCGAGCGTGGCCGGGACCACCTTCGGGCTGGGGCTCTGGCGGCGTTCCCGCCGCGTGAACCGTCAGCTCAAGGTGCCCGCTCCCCACCAACTCCGCCTCGGGCCGGGCAAGGTCATCGTGGCCAAAGGCCCGATGCCTGCGGAGAACGTCCGCCGCGCCCTCGAGGCTGCCGGCGGCCTGAAGGCCCTCGTCAGCGGCAGGCAGACCGTGGTGGTCAAGCCGAACATGGCCTGGGACCTCCCTCCCGAGACAGGCGCCAATGCGAATCCCGCCACCGTGGCCGCCGTGGTGCGGCTGTGCCGCGAGGCCAGCCCGGACGCGCGCGTGATCGTGTTCGACCGGACCATGTCACGAGACCCTTCCGGCCCCTACCGCACCAGCGGCATCGCCGACGCCGTTCGCAGTGCCGGCGGCACCGTCCACTACGTGGACGAGAGCCGCTTCCACGAGGTGCCCATCCCCGATGCGTTCGCCCTGAAGGCCTGGCCCTTCTACGAACTCGTGCTGTTCCAGGACCAGGTGGACGTGCTGATCAACCTCCCTGCGGCGAAGACCCACAGCACTTCGGGCCTCACGCTGGGCATGAAGAACGCCTTCGGCATGGTGGGCGGCGAGCGCGGCCAGCTCCACCAGCAGATCCACGAGAAGATCGCTGATCTCCACCGCGTGGTGAAGGTGGACCTCACGATCCTCGATGCCACCCGCGTGATGTTCCGCAACGGCCCGAACAGCCCCCGGCGGTCGGACGTGGATGACTCGCCCGAGCGGGCGCAGCGCATCATTGTCGGCACCGACCCTGTGGCGGTGGACGCCTATGCGGCCCGCGAGCTGTTCGGGCGCGACCCGGCCGATGTGGGGTTCATCCGCCGCGGCGCCGAGGCCGGGCTGGGCGATCTCAAGTTCACGGTCCGAGAGGCCTGATGAGCACGCTGCGGCGCATCATCCAGGTCGTGACCTTCCTCGCCTTCGCGGCGCTCCTCCTGCATGCGGCCACCCTGCTGGGGACGCCGCTGGCCCGGCTCCTGCCGCCCGACGCCGTGCTGCGCCTCAGCCCACTGGCGGCGCTGGCGACCATGCTGGGCGCGCAGGGCTTCATCGCCCGCTACGTGCCGGCCTTGTGCCTGCTCGTTCTGGCGGTGCTTTTCGGGCGCTTCTTCTGCGGCTGGGTCTGCCCATTGGGCAGCACGATGGATGCCTGCGACGGCGCGCTCGCGGATGTGCGGAAGGGACGCAAGCCCACCTTCTACGATGGGCGCCGCCTGAAGTACTACCTGCTCGCCTTTGTGCTCGTGGGCGCGGCCCTGGGCATCAGCGTGTCGGGCTGGCTGGACCCGCTCAGCATCGCCACCCGCAGCTACGGCCTCGCTATCGTGCCCTATGTGGCTTGGCTGAGCAACCGCGTCGGCCTGACGCTCCAGGACCTGCCCGTCGGCGCGCTCGGCGACTGGTGGGCGAGCGGCTCACGCGCTGCGCTCGCCGACAGCAGCGTGCCCACCTACAGCCAGCAGGCCCTCTTCTTCGGCCTCTTCGTGGCAGTCGTCGGGATGGGCATGTGGTATCGCCGCTACTGGTGCCGCAACCTCTGTCCGCTCGGGGCGCTGTTGGGTGCCGCCGGCCTCAAGCCTTTCCTCCGCCGGTCGGTGAGCGAAGAGTGCATCTCGTGCCGCAAGTGCGAGCGCATCTGCCCGATGGGCTGCATCACGGACCAGGGCAAGGGCACGCGAAGCGGCGAGTGCATTCTGTGCCTGCGGTGCCAGGAGGCCTGCCCCGTGGACGCCATCCGCTTCGTCCGCCGGCAGCCGAGGGAGCAGGACGTGGCGGTGGACCTCACGAAGCGAGGCTTCGTGGCCACGATGGCAGCTACGGCGGCGGCACTGCCCTTGCTGCGGATCAACCCCGCACGGCATCGCGCCAAGGGCCGGCTGCCGCTGCTGCGCCCGCCCGGCGCGCGGCCCGAGGACGAGTTCCTCGCCCGCTGTGTGCGCTGCGGCGAGTGCCTGCGCGTGTGCCCCACGCGGGCGCTCCAGCCATCGGCCCTGGAGGCGGGCCTCGAGGGGCTTTGGGCCCCACGCCTTGTGCCTCGCCTGGGCTACTGCGTCTACACGTGCACCTCGTGCGGCCAGGTGTGCCCGTCGCAGGCCATCGAGCGGCTCACGATCGAACAGAAGCGCACCCGCGCCCTGGGCAAGGCCAAGTTCGACATGAGCCGGTGCATCCCGTGGCGCGGCCACGCCCGCTACCGTGAGGGCCTGACCGAGTGGAAGGACTGCAACTGCGGCACCTGCGAGGAGGCCTGCCCCGTGCCTGGCAAGGCCATCCGCTACAACCGCTTCGTCGGCAAGGTCGGCGGCAAGGAGATCGTCATTGACCGCCCCTACGTGGTCGAAGAGCTCTGCGTCGGCTGCGGGTTCTGCGAGAACGTGTGCCCTGTTGCTGGCGACGCGGCCATCCGTGTCGAGGGGCCGGCCGATGTGGCCCGCGTCGCGGCCGAGGAGCAGGCCCCCGTGGCCCGGGCAGTGGACCCCAAGCACGTCCTCGCCCCCAAAGTGGATGCGTGGGAGTTGGAGGGCGAGGTGCGCCTCTACGTCGGGCCGAACGGCCTGTTCGAGTACATCGATGGCGCCGGCGAACCGTACCTGACCTATGCGTTCGTGCAGGTGGCGGCGGCCAGGTACAAGCAGGGCCGGCTGGAGGCGAACGCCGACCTGTGGTACTTCGCGAGCCCCGAGGAGGCATTCGGCGCCTACAGCCGCGATTGTTCGGCGGGCGCGCGGGCCTCCGAGAAACTCGGCAACGCAGGCGCTTCGGGAGAGGGGGAGGTCTGGGCGTGGAACGGGCCCAACTACCTACACCTCGTGAGCCTGGGCCAGAAGCCTGCGTCGCGCGACGATCTGACGGGCCTGGCACGGGCGCTGCTTGCGCGAATGCCCGAAGGCTTGGCCAAGCTGCCCTCTGTGGTCACCGCGCTGCCGCTGCCGGCGCGCGAGCCGACCAGCGTCCACTACTTCCACCACGATCTGGCCGCGCCCGACGTGCTTCCGGCCGACCTCACGGGGCCGAATGGCCTGGCCCTCACGCCCGGCATCCCCGCCGCCTTTGCCCGGTACGCCCGCGACGGGAAGCCCAGCCACTCGATCCTGGTGGTCGAGTATGCGACGCCCGCCGCGGCCGAAGCCGCGCTCCAGCGGTGTGTGGAGTTCTACGCCGCCAAGGCCGTGCCTGGGAAGCAGGGTGCGCCCCAGGTGTACGGGGCCGCGCCCGACAGCTTCGTGTCATTCCTGCTGGCGGGCGGCCGCGTGGGGGTGGTGCTCAAAGCGCAGAGCGCCGAAGCCGCGACAGCGGCCATCGAAGAACTGAGGAAGACGCTGGCGCAGTGACTCGCGCCAAAAGGCGTGAATTGCACCCCGTCGGACTGTATAATGAGGAGAAGGCCGGGGGCTGGCCGCTCAGGGACCCCGGTGCGCAAGGGCTAGCCTGTGCCGACCTTCAGGGAAAAGCTCGCCGACACGGCCCGCCGAACCCCCTGGTGGGGCCTCTCGCTCCTCGTCCACGCCATCGTGATCTTCATCCTCATGAACTGGAAGATCAACGTCCGCGTGCGCGAGGAGATCGTCACTACCGTCCACATCGTCAGCATTCGGCCGCCCGAGCCGGTTCGCCCGCCGGTGGACATTTCGACGCGCGTCTCCCCCGAGCCGCCCGCCATCGAGCCGCCGCTCGAGCGCCACACATTCAAGCCGCTGGAGGACGCGCCGGCCACGGCGGAGGCCGAGAAGGCGAGTGCACGCGTCGTGGCGGTGGAGGGCGGGCCGTTCGCCGCGCGGACACCAGGCGGCAGGCAGGCTGTCGTGGAGGGCGGGGGCGGCGCGACGCCCGGCTCCGAGAACGCCGTCGAACTCGGCCTCCTGTGGCTCTCGCGCAAGCAGCTTGCCACCGGCGGCTGGCGCACGGATAGCGAGGGAGCGCGTTGGGCCGACCCCGGCATCTCGGGTCTTGCCACCCTGGCCTTTCTCGGCGCCGGCTACACACACAAGCGCGGAAAGTTCCTGCGTGTGGTGGACAGTGCGCTCGGCTACCTCAAGAGCCAGCAGGACCGCGAGGGCTGCATCGCCCTCACCCACGAGGGCAAGCGCCCCGGCGGCTACATGTACTGCCATGCGATGGCCACCCTGGCGCTGGTCGAGGCCTTCGGCATGACCCAGGACCTGCGCCTCCAGGAGCCCGCCCAGCGGGCCATTGACTTCATCTGCAAGAGCCAGAACTCGACCGGAGGCTGGCGCTACTACCACAATTCCCCTGATGGCGATTCCTCCATCAGCGGCTGGATGGTCATGGCGCTGCGGCTTGCGACGCTGGTGGGCCTGGACGTTCCGCCCAAGGCGCTCGGCGAGGCCCGCCGCTTCTTCGACTCGGTCACGGACAGGCAGGAGGGGAAGACCTTCTACCTCGGCAGGCTCCCGATGGGCGTCGCCCTCCACGCTGTCGGCCTCCTGTGCCAGCAGTACCTGGGCATGGCGGGCGACGACCCGTACATCGAGCGCGCCGGCGCCGTCATCAACGCCAACCCGCCGAAGTGGGTCGAGCGCGACGCCGACATGCCCATCCCCCTCGACAAGATGGCCCTTTTCACCAGCACCAACAACTACTACTTCTGGTACTACGCGAACCTGGCGCTGCACCAGCGCCACGGCGCGGCCTGGGAGAAGTGGCATCCGCAGGTGCGCGACCTGCTCCTCAGGATTCAGGACCGCGATGGCGACAAAGAAGGCAGTTGGCCGCCCCTGACCTATGGGGGCAGCGTGGGCGGCCGCGTCTACACGACCGCGCTGGCCGTCCTCTCCCTCGAAGTCTACTACCGCTACTCGCCCATGTACCGCGAGAAGGTGGACGAAGTGCTCGCCGCCTACGGCGACGCCCTGGCCGCCTACAACCACTTCGCACGCCTGGCCGACAAGGCGACCCCCGAGGCCCGGGAGAAGCGTTCAGCCGCCATCGAGCGGCTCACCCGCTTCCTCACCCTCTCCGAATCCAGGCCCGAGCCGAACCCGAAGAGCGCCGAGGGCACGGCGCAGCGCCGCGGCCAGGCCGCCCTGATGCTCGTGCGCCTCCACCGCGCCGGGGACGAACTGCACGAGGCCATCGCCCTCCTCAAGACCTTCCCCGACCGCTTCCCCGGCGTCGTGGCGCCCGAGGAACTGGTCCGCCTGCTGGCCGACCTCCATCGCGCGCTCGCCCAGAAGCTCGCCGACGCGGGCGACGCCGAGAACGCGAAGAAGGCCACCGCCATCGCCCTCAACCTCTACTATCCTGTGGTCATCAAGGCCCTCGGCAAGGACCCTGCCCTCGAGCTCTGGCTCGCCAACGGCTTCTACGAGCGCGAGGACTGGCGGAAGGCCCTTGACCTCTACAAGCCCCAGGTCGAAAGGGTGGACCTGCGCCGCCTCGACCCCAAGAGCGAGGAGGGCAGGATCGTCGTCGGCGTCTATGACCGCCTGGTGAAGTGCTGCGTCAGCCTCCGCATGTACGCCAACGCCTCCCAGTACCTCGAACAGCTCGAGAAACTGGTGGGCGCCTCGCTCGACCTGCTGCGGCAGCGGGCGGACCTCCATCGGCTGCGCAAGGACTACGGCGGCGCGCGACGCATCTACGACACGATTCTTCGAGGGGTGCCTGAATACTCCAAAGAGTGGTGGGAGACGAAGTACGACCAGCTCTTCATGATCTACCTCGACAACCGCTCCGACTTCGTGGTGAAGAGCATCCTCAAGCTCCAGATCTCCCACCCCGACCTGGGCGGCGAGGCCCTTAGGCCACGCTTCCTCGACCTCTTGAGCCGCGCGCAGAACGGCAAGCCTTCGGGCAAGGCCCTCTCGGAGAGTTCGCCCAGGTGAGCCAGAGCGGCAAGAAGCGTCCGACCGGTCCGACTCGCCAGACCCCGGAGATGCCCATGGGCGACCTCAGGCCCCCCAAGCCGGTGAAACTCCTCGTCGGCATGCTCGCCGGGCGTGCCGAGTGGTTCGACGCCGCCGAGCGCCTCCTCGTCGCTGACTTTGGCTCCATTGACCTCGCCAGCCCCCTCATCCCCTTCACCTTCACCGACTACTACATGCCTGAGATGGGGCCAGGCCTCCTCCGCAAGTTCGTCACCCACGACCGCCTCATCGCTCCCGACCAGCTCGCCCCCATCAAGGTGCGCACCAACGAGTTGGAGGCCCAGCTTGCCCGCGAGTTGAGCGCGCCCGTGGCGCGCCCCGTCAACCTTGACCCCGGTCTGCTCGACGGCTCGAAGCTCGTCCTCGCCACCACCAAGGACTACGTGCACCGCATCTACCTCGGCCGGGGCATCTACGCCGAGGTCACCCTCACCTACAAGAAGGGCGCCTTTGTGCCCACGCCATGGACCTATCAGGACTATCGCACTGAGCCATATCTTGCCTTCTTTGCCCGGACCCGCGGCCGTTACCTGGAGCAGGATAGGACCGATAGGACGCCCGCATTCTGAGGGTCCTATCCGTCCTAACGACCCCGAAGGGGCTGCCCGATGAAACGCCTCGCCGCCATCTTTGCGGCCCTGGCCTCGGCCGCCAGCGGCGCCTCGTTCACCTTCCAGCACGGCCCGCTCTCGCTGGCCTTCGATGAGGCCACAGGCGCGCTCGTCCGCCTTGCCCGCGGTGACGAGGTCCTCGCCGAGGCCGGCCCCGACCGCTCGCCCACGTCTTTCGGCATCGGCGAATACGCCAAGACCACGTGGGCCGAGCAGCTCAAGCCAGGCCGAAAGCTCGTCAAGCGCCACCAGCCTGCGCCCGACACCCTCGAGTTGACCGTCACCCTCGGCGACTACGAGGTGGTCGAGCGCTACAAGCTGTTTGCCGATTCGCCACGAGTTGACCGTTGGGCAACCCTGACCAATCGAGGCAAAGATGTTGTAAAACTCCGCGCCTTCTCCTTCCGCACGCCCGGCCTCAAGGCCACCCCCGATGGCTTCTACCGCTTCCCCAAGCACTGGCCGCCGCACAGCTACCCCTTCGCGGCCATGAAGCCAGGTGTCCAGCACAGCAGCGGCCTGAGCATCGCGCCCCTCCTGGCGCAACTCACGCCCAGCCGCACCCTCCTCTTCGCCGCCTGCTCCGACGATTCGCCCCACGTCCGCGTCGAGGAGGGCACAGGGAACTTCGATGTGGTGCAGGGCATCGGCGCGGCCGGCTACCTCAAGCCAGGCGTCCCCCAGCAAATCGGCTTCGCCACCATGCAGGTCGTGGACGCCGCCTATTGGGACGCCCTGCCCAAGCTCTGGGACTGGTTTGACAGCGTGGGCGTGAAAGTGCCGGCCGACCGCCCCGAATGGCTCCACGGCGCCGTCCTCTACTCGTTTCACCCCGGCGGCACGATTGGCAGCAACTGGACCGACCTCGGCGGCTTCAAGGCCGCGACCGACTACCTCCTGCCCACGCTCCCCAAGCTCGGCGTCACCGCCATCTGGATTCTCCCCGTCGAGTGGAAAAGCCCCTATTGGCCCCTCGACTACTATCGCTTCCAGGACGGCTTGGGCACCGCCGACGAATTCAAGGCGCTCGTCAAACGCGCCCACGAGCTTGGCCTGAAGGTTCTCCTCGACCTCGTGCCCCACGGCGGCGCGCCCCAGGCCGTCCACAACCAGCAGCACCCCGAGTTCATGCTCCGCCGCGAGGACGGCTCGACGCTCACCTACTGGCTCAACGACTTCGCCCGCCCCGACTGGCAGGACTACATCGCCCGCGTCGCCGCACACTACGTCCGCGAATACGACGTCGACGGCTATCGCATTGACGCCTGCTACGGCAGCAAGGAGTACAACTGGGACCCCGCCATCCCCTACGCCCGTGCGAGCCACGCCGGCCTCAAGGGCGGCCTGGAGATGGTCAAGCGCATCCGCGACGAGGTCAAGAAGCTCAAGCCCAGGGACGGCGCGGTCCTCGCCGAGGTCGAGAGCCCCCGCCACGCCGCCGTGAGCGACCTCCAATACGACTTCGGCCTCGCGTTCACCGTCCTCCACGCCTGGCGCCACATGCCCGCCGCCGAGTTTGTGCCTCTGTTGCAGGAATACCTGGAGGAACAGAAATACATCAACCCTCGCGGCACCATCTTCCTGCGGCACATCGAGAGCCACGACACCCTGCGAGCCCAGGGCTGGTATGGCGTCGAGGGCCTGCGTGCCCTCTACGCCCTCACCGCCTGGATAGACGGCGTGCCGATGATCTACCACGACATGGAGAGAGGACACTTCGCTCACCTGTGCGCAATCAAGGAAGCACGATGCCGTGAGCCGGCCCTTTCACGCGGACCGGGTTACTATCGCACGGCGAAGGGCCACCCCGGGCTTTTCGCGTGCGTGCGAAAGTTCGGCGAGAGACTGGCCATTCCTGCAATCAACCTCAGCAGGGAACCGGTTCCGCCCGGAGACCTCATCATCAGCGGTGTGCTCCCGCTGGACCAGTGTGCCGCGCTGCCAACCCTTGCTCCCCTCGGCTACGGAGTTTGGGACAGGCTACGAGGCTTCGCCGTCTTGCACGAACGGCGCGAAGAGGCTCCGAGCGCGGCTGCACCACCGCCTCGTGGCGTCCTTCAGGTCCTCTCCTCTACTTACTGGCGTCCTCAAACCAGTGAGCCTCAAGAGCCAACACTAGACGACAGCCGCTGCCCCGCCGGAGTGAGTGCCCGTCAAGTGGGGCCGGACTGCATTGTGAAAAACCAACACTTCACGTGCGTTCTGCGGCGGCAGGGCGGGGTGATACGGGAGCTGTTCGTGGGCGACAAGGTGGTGGCGAAGGAGCACGATCTGTATGGCGACCAGGAGTTCCTCAAACCGCACGAGTCGCCGCGAATCGCGGCGAGCAACGACGTGGAATCGGGCATCCGCATCTGGAAGGCCGACGACGGGCTGCACCTGGCGTTCGAGGGACAGCTCCGCGGCTTCGGGCGCTTCGAGCTTCGGCGTCCGCCGCTCTGGTATCGCACCGAATACGTCTTCACCGACAAGCCGGCCTTCAAGCAGAAATGGGCCTTCCGCACGGAGAAGGCGTTCAAGGACAAGACCGCCTTCCTCGCCGCGGTGGTGCAACTGCCCGACGCCGACCGCTTTCGCTTCATCCGCTCTAACCTCCCGAAGGTTGCGAACCTTCGGGAGGTTACGGAGGACGTGGTTGGAGAGGGCGGCGCGCGGCGTGGCCAGACCAGCGGCGGCCCGGCGCCTGACCGCGTCGAGTTCCTGGCCGGCGGCAAGGCCCTGTTCAGCCTGACGGGCCTCACGACGCCTCAGGGCAGCAGGCCTACCGTCTTTGTGGATGGCCGCCAGTTCTTCATCACGTTGCTGGACGGCAAGGGCTCTGCGATGGATGAAGGGCGGTGGTATGAGTTCGAGACAGAGTGGGTGACCAAGTAGGGGGTGCTATTGGTCGGGCGTCTCGAGGAGTTCGCGTAGTCGCCCGGCCAGCGCGGGGGGGCAGGGCGGCGAGGTCCTTCTCGCCGACCAGCCCGATCTCGATCAGGTCGAGGAGGTGCACCTGGCCCTTGCGGCGGAAGCTGGTGAGCTTCATCCGCACCAGGTCATCCAGCGGCAGGACGCGCAGCCCCTTGCCCAAAGGGACAGCGTGCGTTGCATCGGGCGCGGGTGCGAGATCCTCGGGCCTGACCTTGCGCCCGGCAGGCACCACGTGAACGGGCTCCCTCACTCTGGGCCTCCCGCGCTGGGGTGAAGTCAGCGGCTTCCACCAGGATAGGCGTCGTGCGGGTACGGGTAGTGGCGCGTCCCAGGGACGATGCCGAATAGATGCTTGCAGAGAAACCCCGCTTCGGGCGCTCTTCCGACTGGACAGGCTTGCTCACAGAGGCACGCCCTACCGCTTACTTGGCGAAGCGAAGGATGCCGAGGTTCTGAGCGCCCGTCAGGAGCCCGTCCTCCTTGAGTACCGGCCAGGCGGCATTGGCCTTGCCGCTGAGGTCCATGCGCTGGATGGCGATGGCGGCCCGCCAGGCCGCGCCTTCCGCCGGCGCTGCGCCGAGGGCTTCGTTGGGGATGAATGCCTCAAGCGTGACGGCGTTCGCTCCGACGGCGATGGCGGTCTTGCAGCGCTTGTCGTCGTAGAGGGTCGCGGCGATGGCGTCGCTGCGCTTCCACTCGCCGGCGTAGAGCCGCCACTTGCCGTCTTCGAGGAGCGGCGTGAACCAGAACTGGTGCGATGCCTTGCCCCAGCCCTGGTGTGGGCCGGGCGAGGTGTCCGCGAACAGCTCCAGGCACGTGTTGTCCCAGAACCACTTCGGGTCGCCTGACTTGAGGTCTCTGACGGGGAACGCGGCGGCGAGGTGGAGGCCCTCGGGCGACCAGGCGAGCCAGGCCTCGGGCTCCAACTCGCCCGCTGTGCTGGCAAAGTGCTCGCGGCTGAGCCTGGAGGCGGCCGGCCAGTCGTCGAGCTTGCCGTCGAGCTGGATCCTCTTCGCTTGGGGCACGCCGACGCTCTTTGGGCGCATCAGGATGGTCTGGCGGACGCCGCTCTTGAGGTTCAGCGTCAGCGGGACGGGGCCTTTGGCCTCGGCGCTGGCGGCGAAGGCGATGGATACGGGCTTGCCGGGTTCGAGGGTCACCGCGGCGGGCGCGACTGAGCCTGTCCCCTGCGGGGCCTCAATGGTTCCCTCCTGCTTCGTGTCGGTGGCGAGGCGAAGCTCGATGGCCGCCGGCTTTCCCGTCTCGTAGGGCTGGGTCTTGGCGAGCGCGGGCGGCTCGATGCGCAGGGTGAGTGGCCACGCGCGGCTCCAGCCATTGCCCGCGACCACGGCGCGGATAGGATAGGAGCCGGCCGTCGCGTCTGGAGCGCAGATGATCTCGACCGTCAACGTGCCCAAGTCCAATGTGGCCGGGACGGCGGAGACGCCATGCGGCAAGCCTTCCCAGGAGAGTCCCGCACGGCCGACACTCACGGTCGTGTACGTCCGCGTGCCTGGGGAGACTCTGAGCGTCGTCGGGCACGGGCATTCGGCGTGCCGCTGGGCCTCCCAGGCCGGTGGGAGCTTGTCGAGGAGGAAGTAGGCCACCTCGGGGCCGAGCTGCTTGGGCGCGACCTTGTTGCCGAACAGGTCATAGGCGGCGGCGGATGCGAGTTCCTTGGGCACGGGGTGCGTGGCCAGCACGGACCAAGCGGCCGCCACCCATCCGCCCTCGGGCTTCTTGAAGAGGAGGCACCAGCGGTCGTCGCCGAGGTCCACCGAGCCGTCGGGCTCGGCCTGGGCGGTGAAGGCGGAGAGGGCCGCCATCGCGGCAGCACTGGGCCGCGCCTGGTCGTTGGCGTCGATAAGGCCGCTGGAGGAGAACTTGTTCGTGCCCCCCTTCACGTCGCGGTCGAAGAACCAGAAGACCTTGTCGGTGCCGCACCAGCGGGCGAGCAGGTAGACGCGGGGGAGGTAGACCGCCTGGAGGCGTTCGCCGACGGCGGGGCCGTAGGTGACGTCCCAGCCGATCTCGGTGAGCCAGGCCTCCTTGCCGGCGGCGTGGGCGGCGAGGTTGATGCGGCGCAGTTGGTCGAGGAAGCTGAGCGTTTCGCGGCGGCCCTCGGAGCCGGTGTTCACGTCCTCGGTCGCCAGCTCGGGCGGCACGGTGCCTGTGTAGTAGTGGTAGTTGACCACGGCGAAATCGTCGCGGACAGGGGATTTCAGCAGTTCCAGCGTGTCCTCGTAGTGGATGCCGGCTGTGCCGTTGAGCGCGACCTTCGCCTTGCCGACTTCGCGCAAGCCCTGGGCTGCGGCGCGGATGAGGGGCGAGTAGTTGGCGAGGCGCAACCGCTGATTCGGAGAGGCGAGGTCGGCTTCGTTGTCCAGCTCCCAATAGGGGATCGTGGGGAATGCCTTGCCCAGCCGACCGAAGGCAGCGGCGATGGCCGCCTCGTCTTCGATGAACGCCTTCTTCGCATCGTCCCAGAACGAGCGCATGGTGATCGGCAGCAGAATCACGCCGCCATCCTCGGCGGCCTTGAGGGTGAGGCGGAAGTCCACGCCGTTCGGGGCCATGGGCGCCTTCTCGCCGCCCTTGAGCCAGCCCCAGGAGTAGTCGCGGCCCCAGTGGATGCCCATGCGGCCGAGGCTGCCCCAGGGGCTCTGGTAGTGGCCGTTGACGCCGATCGGCGAGCGGAGCCGCTGCTCAGGCGTGAGCTTGGGTACGGGCATCAGGCGCACGAGCGTGCGGCTGGCGGTGGCGAGCGGCTTGGCGCCGCCCGCCTCCCACAACTCGGCGTCGAGGCGCACGGGGCCGAATGTGGGGCAGGGGATATCCAGGTTCTGCTGCCAGGCGCCCTTCACGCGCGCCGCGACGGGCTTGCCGTGGGTCTTCTGCCCGTCCCAGCCTGCGAGCGTGTAGCGCACCTCGTAGGCCTTCTCCTCGGGTTGCCAGGAGGTGAGGCGCAGGGTGACCGCTGCCCTGCCGTCGTCGCCCACGAGGCCGTTGGGCGCGGCGGTGTCGACGGCGAAGAGCGGGCCGCCGCCCTCGGCGATGAGCCGTTGCGATGGGTCTACGACGGCCTCCAGGCGGGTGACCCACAGGCGCACGTGGTCGGGCTGCGGCAGCCCCCAGTTGTGGGTGACGATGCCCGTGAGCACGAGCGGCTGCTTGGCGTCCGCAGGCACGGCCTTGCGCAGCTTCCGCCAGTCCGTGAAGTCCATCGCGCCCAGGCCGACCTTCACGTCCTTGTCATCGGCGGACTTGAAGTGGACTTCGATGGAGTGGCCGGTCCCTGTGCCCTTGACCCAGAGGCTGATGCTCAGGACCTTGTAAGGGATGGGCCCGATGGCGGGCGCGTCGAGGTTGAAGAAGGCGAATTCCTTGCCGCCCGGCCACTGAGTCGTCGCGGCGATGGACTTGCGCGGGGCGTTGGCCTCGGTGATCAGCGAGGGCGGGAACTCATCGCTGAGTGCGATCTCGCCCTTCGCCTTGTTCCACGGGTGGGCCTTCCAGTCGCCCTCGACGCTGAAGTCGCTCAGCAGGCGAGTCTCCTGAGCCGGTGCGGCGGCGCCGAGGAGAACGAGGGCATAGAGCAGATGCCAGGCTCTCGTCACGATTGACACTCCTGGGGAGGTTCGGCGGACCCGACACACAGGATATCAGAACTCGCACCGGATTTCGACTCGGCGACCGGGGTTGGGTGCGGGCCGGAATCGCAGGTGGCTGCGGGCGCCCCGAACGAGCGAAACCCTCCCGAAGGCATTGGAGCCTTCGGGAGGGTATCATGGCCCCACGCATCCCGGCCTGCCGGGCGGGATGTCCACATCCCGCGAATTCCCCGATGTCTCGCGGGACGGGGATCGGTCCTCCCTCCCGAAGGCTCCAATGCCTTCGGGAGGGTATCATGGCCCCACACATCCCGGCCTGCCGGGCGGGATGTCCACATCCCGCGAATTCCCCGATGTCTCGCGGGACGGGGATCGGTCCTCCCTCCCGAAGGCTCCAATGCCTTCGGGAGGGTATCATGGCCCCACACATCCCGGCCTGCCGGGCGGGATGTCCACATCCCGCGAATTCCCCGATGTCTCGCGGGACGGGGATCGCTCCTCCCTCCCGAAGGCTCCAATGCCTTCGGGAGGGTATCATCTGTTGGCATCATGGCCCCACACATCCCGGCCTGCCGGGCGGGATGTCCACATCCCGCGAAGCGCGCGATGCCTCGCGGGACGGGGACGTCCCGCCTACCGCGGCGTGTGGACGCGCCGCCTACAGTGTTCGGCACAGACGCGGGTGCCGGCGCGGGAGCGGGGGAGGACGCGGTGGGGCGAGCCGACCGTGGCACACCCAGGGCGCAATTCCGGCCCGCACCCGATTGGGGTTGACATTTGTGCCCGGGCGTCCTATGCTTCAGGCGTCACTTGCACTCCTTTGGAGGACAGGGCATGGCGCTGAGAGTGAGCCGCGTGGATACTTGGGCGGCGAGCATCGTGGACCAGCCGGGCGGCCTGGCGGCGAAGCTCAAGGCTCTGGCGGCCGCGGGGGCGAACCTGGAGATGGTGATCGCCCGGCGCGCGCCCGAGAAGCCGGGCACGGGCGTGGTCTTCGTCACGCCCATCAAGGGCGCCAAGCAGGCCAAGGCCGCCAAGGTGGCCGGCTTCGCCAAGAGCAAGAGCCTGCACACCGTGCGCGTGCAGGGCCCCGACAGGAAGGGCATGGGCGCCCGGATGGCCGAGGCCATCGCCGCCGCCGGCGTGAACCTGCGCGGCCTGTCCGCGGCGGCCATCGGCAAGGTGTTCGTCGCGCACATTGCCGTGGACAAGGCCTCGGATGCTGCCAAGGTGGCCCGCGCGCTCAAGGCACTATGAGCGGCGGTTGTCCGAGCATGGAGCGCGCCTCACGAAACGCGCCCTGCGGTGGGCCGTGGCGTGCGAGTGGAGTGCTCGTTCTGTGTGCGGCGCTCGTTGGCGCGGCCAGCCTGTGCGCCGGGTGCGCCCTGTACTTCTACGGGAGCCCGCCGCCACGGCACCGCGCGGACCCCGCACGCTCGGCGATCGGCAAGGCGCTCGACTACCTGGAGGCGACCCAGGTGGGGGGGCCGGTGCGCGCGCTCGTGGGCGGCGGCGACTGGCCTGGCGATTGGCCCCAATACATCTGGCTGCCGGCCTTTGGCGTGAGGGTGCGCGACGTCAGCCCGTTCATCCCGGCCACCATCCACGCCTCGCTCGGCTACGTGGAGGAGGCGGCGCGAAGGGGCCTGGCCGGCCTCACCGCGGACGATGCGGCGCGGGTCCGGGCCATGCGGGCGAGGGCGGCGGCCTTCATCCGGCGCTTCGAGGCATCCGTCGAGGGCCTGCCCGCGGGAGTGATGGCCTACTGGCCCCCGATGCAGGAGGCGCGAGCGTATCAGCGCACCTGGCTGTCGATCCTGCGGGGCGATTGGCTGCTGCCGGTGCTGATGAGGGTGGTCCTGCGCGGTCCTGCCCCGTCGGGAGCGTTCGGCCCCCTCAACATTCCACAGTTGCCGCGCGCGTATGGCATTCACCCCGACGCGGATACCACGTCGGTGATCTGGGCCTGTTTGCTGGACGAGGCCGATTCCGCGGGCACGCCCCGGCCCCAGCCGCCGCTCGCGGTGTTTGCCGCCTGGCGCGACCTGGGCCAGGTGCCGTTGCGTTACCCCACGGCCTGGCTCGAGCGGCCCTCCGGCCTCTTCCTCACCTGGCTGGGCGGCCCGATCAACGACGTGGATCTCGTGGTCAACGCCAACGTGCTGTACTGTCTCGCGCGGTACGGCGCGCTGGACCTGCCGGGCGCGGCGGAGGCGACCGCGGCGCTCAATCGCCACGTCGAGCGGTTCCTGCGCGCGCATTGGGCCGACCCGACGACCCCTTACTACACGTGCAGCCTGGCTCCGCATTGCTCCGTGCTGCGGGCCTTTCGCGAGGGGCCGGTGCCCGGCCTGCGGCCGGCCATCGAGCGTCTGGCCCGTGATATCGAGGAGCGGGCACAGCCCCTGCCGGATGGCACGGTGTGCTGGGATTGCGGGGCGCCGGACCTGGATACTGCGGCCGCCGTCCTCGCGTTGGTGGCGTGCGGACGCTCTCTGGAGCTGGCGCGGGGCGGCGCCCGCTACCTTGTGCGAACTCAGGACCCGACGACCGGCGCGTGGCGGGAGTGCAACCTGGGCGGCGGGAGCACAGAGAGCGGGCTGGAGCTCATGTGGCGATGCCGCGCCCTCACCACGGCCACGGCCCTCTTCGCCCTCGTCGCTGCGCGCGTCGAGTTCGGCGAGGGATTGCCCGATGACGGACCTCGAAGCGAAGGGGAGTGAGGCGGGCAATGGCAGACCTGCTCGATGCGATTGCAGTCAGGGACTTTCTGGATAAGTTGAGCCCACGCAGGCGGGAGGTTTGCCTGCTGCTGGCCGAGGGGCGCAGTCAGGTGGAGGCGGCACGGCGGCTCGGAATCACGCCGCAGTCGGTGCAGTATCACGTGCAGCGGATTCGTAGGCGTCTGGCAGATATAGGCTTCGATGTGCCGGGCCTCCAGCGCAGGCAGTCGAGGGCCGCTCGGCGACGACGCCGGAAGGCCCGAGAGTGCTAACCGCGAACTGAGCGAATCAAGCGAATGCGGCAGGAGGACGCGGGGGTACCTGCATCCAGGCATTTGTGACCGAACTCACGATGCATCAGGCATTTACGTGCATGGATGGGTGACGGGAAAAAATCCCCAGAAAATTCTCAGATCGGGCCCTTATTTGCGCAGGGGCATTGCCATTGTACTGGTGGAGAGAAGAGAGCCCGACGCCGGCAAACCCGGGCTTTGTTCCCTCGTAGGAAGCGCGCTCCGAGGCGCGGCGACGATGAGGCCCCTGGCAACCACCAGACCAGGACTCGTCCCGCGCCGCACATGTTCTTTGACAACTAACGTTTGCGGAAATGGGGACGCCAGGCGGGTCAGGGGCCGCGCTCGATCAGTTCGCGGGCGAGCTGTCGGACGGCGCCGGGGCCTCGCTGGCGGAAGAGTTCGAGGGCCGGCTTGTCGGCCAACTCGCGGGCGATGGCGGAGCGACGCTGGATGTCGGGCACGGTGGCGGCGACTTCGGCGCGAAGCTCGGCGAGCAGGGCTACGAATTCCCCGAAGTCCTGCGGGATTAGCGGCTCAAGCTCAAGGCGCAACCGGCGTGAGAGCGCCGGGCCGGCGCCGCCGGTCGAGACGCTGATCGTCAGGTCGCCGCGGGTGAGGGTGGAAGGGACGATGAAGTCGCACTCGTCGGGGGTGTCCACCACGTTGACGAGGGCGCCGGCCTTGCGGGCCGCGGCGGCGACGGCGCTGTTCACGGCTGGGTCGTCGGTGGCGGCGTAGACGAGGCAGGCGCCGGCGACGTCGCGCTCCTCGAAAGGGCGGGTGATGCGCTGGATGCCTTCGAGGCTGAGCAAGTCGTCGCAGAAGGCCGGGCTGACGACGGTGACGGCCGCGCCGGCGTCGAGGAGCGATTCGACCTTGCGCCGGGCGACCTGGCCGCCGCCGATGACGAGGCAGGGCTTTGCTTCGAGCGACAGGCAGATGGGGTAGTAGCGGGGCATGGGCCTCAGGCCAGTTGGATGCGTTTGCGCATGTACCACTCGACGGCAGCCATTGCGATGAAGAAGGCGAAGAAGAGCGGCGTGTTGTGGAGGGGGAACTTGACGGGCTCGGTGCGTCGCTCCTGGTCGGCGGCCAGGGCTGCCGCCAGGTCCTTGAGGTTCAGCCACGAGCAGTAGGTGCCGCCGGTGCGGTCGGCGATCTCCTTGAGGAGCTTCTCGTTGAGGCTCAGCTCGGCCATCTCGAGGTCGGGCTTACCGATGGTGAACTGCACGGATTGCGGTTTGCCCAGCGGCTGGTCGCCCAGCCTGGCCTCGAAGATGGCCTCGTGCGGCCCGAAGGTTTGCGGGGTGAGCTTGAGCTCGTATTGGCCGAGGCGGCCGCCGACCTTGGGAACGTCGTGCTTCGTGCGCTCTCTGGACGGGCCGATGATGGAGACGTAGACGCTGGCGTCGCTGGTGGCCTGGCCCTGGAGGTCGCGCACGATGGCCAGGAGACGCACGGGCTCGCCGGGCTCGTACTCGCCCTTGTCGGTGTAGGCGGTGAGGCCGGGCTTGTCGTCGCGCTTGACCTCCTCGCTGGCGAGCCAGCGGATGGCCTGGCCCCAGAGCTTGATGAACGGCTGCTCGCGGCCCAGGGCGCTGTTCGGCAGGTACCAGCGGTGCGTGGTGTCGGCGGTGACGAGCATGCTCCGGCCGTTGCCGATGTTGGCCACGGCGACGACGGTCAGCGGCTTGCCGTCGGGACCCTTGGCGGCGGGGTGGACGGCGAGGACGGAGGCGACCGGCTTGGCCGCGCCCACGCGGGTGCAGCCGGCGAGCTTCTGGATGGGCACTTCGGCCACGCCGCCGCGCCGCGGGAAGAATTGGGTGATATTGGTGAAGATGGGGTTCACCTCGCCGTCGTCGGTCAATTCCCAGGAGAACTCGCCGTTCTCCTGGCCGATGTTAGCCGGGCCGAACCAGACGGGCGAGACGTCCTCGAGGGGCGTCCCGGCGTACTTCCCAGGGCCTAAGGCGCCCACGCCGCCCAGGAGCAGGAGGCCGCGGCCGTCGAGGATCGCCTCCTTGAGGTCCAGCATCTGGTTCCTGGTGAAGAGGCTGCTGTGCACGTCGCCCAGCACGATCACGTCGAAGCGCTTCCAGGTCTCGAGGTTCGTGGGGATGTTGCTCAGGGAGATGCCCTTGACGGTGCCGCGCTGGAGGAAGTGGCCCTCCTGGCTCTTCACGAGGTAGAGGAGGTCCACGTTCGGGTCGGTCTGGAGGGCGCGCATGAGCCACTTGCCCTCGGCGCGCAGCACGCCTTCGATGTAGAGGACCTTGATGCGCGGTCCTGTGACGTTGATGGTGATCGGCTTGCGGTTGTCGCCCACGCGGTTCTCGTCCTCCAGCTTGGGAATCTCGATCTCGCCATCGATGCGGCCGATCTCGGCGGGGGTGAACTTGAGGACGACGCGCTGCGCGCCCTTCTGGGTGTCGAGCACGAGCTCCTGGGAGGCGAGCTCCTTGTCCTTCTGCTTGTCGCGGAGGATGACGCGCACGGGACGGGTGCCGTAGCCCTGGGCGTCGACGAGCACCTTGATCTCGGTCGTGTTGTCTTTCGGCACGAAGTCGTCGTGCTCGACGTTGGTGATCGCCACGTTCTTGAAGTCCTTGTCCTCCTCGAGGCGGGAGCCGAAGGCGATGGGGTGGACGGGCACGCCCAGGCCCGCGATCTCCTCGATGGGGCGCTTGCCGCTGTTGTCGATGCCGTCGGTGAGCAGGATGATGCCGGCGACCTGGCCGCCGCGATGTCGCGCGCTGTCGAGGCTGGCCTTGCAGGCCCCGGGGAGATTGGTCGCCTCCTCGTCGGCCTGGAGCGTTCGCAGATCGCCGTAGGAGATCGGCTTCGCCGTGGCGCCGAAGCGGAAGAGGCTGATGTCGAACTGCTCCTCAAGCTTGCCGAGGAAGCCGCTGTGGCGCAGGTTGGTCTTGGCCAGCTCGATGCGCGGGCCTGTCCCTGGGTCGGCGTGGCTCATGCTGGCCGAGGTGTCTACGAGCACCAGCAGGCGGGGGGCCCGCGTGAAGAGGCGCTTGAAGATCAGCGCGGGCTCGAAAATGAAGAGCAGCAGCACGACGACGATGAGCACGCGCATCGCCAGCAGGATGGCGAAGTACCAGCGGGGCAGGGCACGCGCGTTGTTGATGTAGAAGTAGACGATCAGGCCGAGGCAGATGGCCAGGAGGGCGAAGAAGGCAACGCTCGAGTGGCCGCGGGATAGGAAGAAGGTCACCGCTAGCGGACACACGGCTCGGCTTCCTCAGGCTGCGGGCTACACGAGGCTGCGCGAGGCCGCCCGGTGCTCGCGCTCGAGCTCCTTGAGGCGGGTGCGAACGCTCAGTCGGCTGGCCGGCGTCATGCGGTCGATGATCAGGCGGCCGTTGAGATGGTCAATCTCGTGCTGGAACATGCGGGCGAGCAGCCCCTCGGCCGCGGTCTCCATCCGACGGCCCTCGAGGTCGTACCAGCGGGCCGTGAGGCGGGTGAACCGCGGGACATTGCCGCGTACTTCGGGGAAACTGAGGCAGCCCTCGTCGGCGACTTCTTCGCCCTCGGCCTCGACGATCACGGGGTTGACGCACACCATCTCGAGCGAGCGGTCCTCGGGGCGTGGATTCATGACGCAGAGCTGAACGCTCCAGCCCACCTGCGGTGCGGCCAGGCCCACGCCGTTGGCCTCGTACATCAGCTCGAGCATCTCCCGGGCGCGATCGGCCACCTCGGGGGTGATCTCGCGGATCACGGCCCCTTTCCTGCGCAAAACGGGGTCCGGATAGTGAAGTATTTCCACGACAGGCCCCTGGGCTTCGCCCGTCAAGAGGGAGCGCTCGCCGCCTGAGCTATGAGCATTATAGCGCCCGCTGCGCCGCGGCGCAAGCTGCGAAAGGCCTTGCGCGCCTTGCATTTCCCCTGGCATTCCCCTACGGTTACATGTGTCCCTCTTGTCCCTTGCGTCGCCTCTCTGGGGGTATTCATGGCGGACACCATCATCGAGGTCAATCGTGCCCCCATGCTCACACTGTGGGCTGCCGTGGTGGCCGAGCGGCAGGGCTACGACCGCGATGCCGCGCTCGCGCTGGGCAAGGCGGTGGCCGGCCTCAACGCGCAGTCGAAGGGGCGCAGCCTCGGTATCTTCGGGCCGCCCAAGGCCGTCGAGGGCGCGATGAAGGAGTTGGCAGGGGCTTTTGAGCCCGAGAAGCTGGCCGACTGCGCCTACGGCCTCTACGAGCGGTTCCGCCCGCAGATTGCGTCGGGAAGGCGAGGATGGGGGCAGAAGGGGGAGCCGGACCTGGCGCTCATCCGATCGCTGAAAGGATGATGCGTGGCGCGTGAGAAGACTGAGGCGACTGAAGGCCTGCCCTGGTCGCGTCTCATGCGCCCGGAGCGGGTCACAGTCACGGCTTTGTCAGCCCCTCGATTGCGGCAATCACCTTGGCCTTGAAGGCATCGGGGTCGAAGCCCTCGGGCGGGGTGCGCTGGTTGAGCTTCACAGCGGCCGCGGCGTTCTCGAGCAGCTTTGCGGCGGCTCTCACGGCGTCGGTTTCCTGGCCCGCCTTGCGCCTGGCTTCGACGAGCCTCCAGAGGGTGTTGTAGAGGTAGAAGTCCTCGGCGCCCTCGCGGCAGCGCTCGAAGTGGATGGTGGGGTAGATGGCCTCGCGGCCGTAGCAGATCATCGCCGTGTCGGGCTCGCGGCCGTCGAGGTCGAAGAACTGGTAGCCGTGCAGGATGTTGAGGTGCCACTGCCAGCGGGCTGTGACGCCCTTGCGCCACTCGCTCCACTGGTAGAGGCCGAAGCTGTAGCGGTCGCGGCCCTGGTTGTAGATGTGGACCTCGCGGCCCCGCTTCTTCGCCTCGGCCATGACGCCCTCGTCGTGGAGGTTGAGGCTCGAGATGTCGAGGGCTTCGAAGAAGCGCTGGTGCCAGTAGAGCAGGTCGTTGAGGTCGGTCGGCCGCTGGTTGAAGTGGACGCTGTAGGAGCCGCTGGTGCGGAGGGTCTTGGGGAAGGCGGCGGAGACCTTGGCCATGGCCTTCATGAGGGCCAGCTCGCGCTCGGCCACGTCGCGCACGCGGGTCTCGTCGCACATGGCGTACTGGATGGTCGGCCAGCCCTGGGCGCGGGCGTGGGCGTCCACGGCCTTCCACGCGCGCATCAGGGCCTCGTCGAAGGGCAGGCCGCTGTCCTTCTCGGCCTTGTCGCCCGCGGCGCCCTTCTGATAGCCGTCGTGGAGGCCGCGGAAGCGCAGGCCGCCGTAGCCGCAGATGGCCTTGCTGAAGCCGTGCTTCTTCAGCAGCTCGAAGAAGCGGTCGCAGTCGCCGAAGTCAAGGATCGGCTCGCCGTCCCGCCAGCCCTTCAGCTCCCAGCTCGGCCCGCCGCACACGGCGTTCATCCCGTAGTGGCGCAGCATGGCGAGCGTGCTTTCGAGCACGTCCCATCGCTTTTCATCGGGAATCAGGTTCGGGGGCATCAGGCCGAAGAAGCCCATCAGGTAGTCGGACTCGCGGTCGAGCGCGACCGGGCGGAGTGCAAGAGCCAGCGCGGCGCTCCAGACTTCCTTGCCTTCGGGAGTGCGGAAGCTGAGCCTGCCCCGCTGCTCGACGGCCATGGGGCCCTGCACGTGGACCTTGAGGACAAGCAGGCGCGTGACGCCCTTTGCGAGGCGAAGCGGGCTGTTCGGCGGCAGCCGCCGCAGCGTGTGGGGCTTTACGTTGTAAGCGATCTGGCTGAAGCCGCGGCTGGTGTTGTAGTTCACGAGGTCCAGCTCCTGCGACAGCGAGCTGGCCCAGGGCGTCCATGTGGCGTCCGCCTTCAGGTCCAGGTCGACCAGCGGCCGGATGGCGAGGCAGAAGGCTTCCGTCTCGCCGCCGACGGCGATTCGTGAGAGGCCCAACTGGTCCGGGGCTTTGGCGTCGGCCGGAGGCACGGAGTCGGGTGTGATGTCGTCCTCAAGGCTGACGGGCCAGGCGACGAAGCCGAGCTTCTTCCAGTCGTCTGAGACCTGGAAGGCGGGGGCCGGCTTGTCGAGGCAGATGGCCTTGGAGCGGAAGTCGGCGGCGATGGCGTCGAGCTGGCTGGCGAGCCATTTCTCGCCCGTTGGGTCGCCGGCCTTGTGGATGGCGATGCCGGCGACCCTGCTGCCCCAGGCCTTCTCGGCCTCGAAGCGCAGGGTGAGGCCGTTCGCGCCCGCGTCGGCCTCGAAAGCCGCGGGCTTGGCAATCTCGTCCCTCATATACGTGTCCCAGATGTCCACGCCCACGGGCTCAACGTTCTCGAAGCGATAGAGGGCATGGGCGGAGCCGTCGGGGCGGTCCTCCCGCCAGACCTGCTTGCCGTTGGCCGAGATCGTGCGCCAGAGGTGGCGGGCCTGCTCGCCGCCCCAGTAGCCGCAGTTTTCGTAGAAGACCAGCGCCTTGTAGCGGCCGGGCGGCACGTCGACGCGGAAGTTGTAGCCGCCGCACTCGGCGGAGTCCTGGAGCAGCGGCCCGCCGAAGCCTGTGTCGCGTGCCCAGCCTGCGGGCGGCGTGCCGCCCTGGGGCCCCCAGCCGAAGCCGCGCTGTTTGGAGTAGGCCGTGTCGTTGCTCGCAGCGGTCCAGCCGAGCATGAGCGACTGGCTGGGCGGGCCGAAGTCGAAGGCCCAGATGCCCTGGGGTGTGGCGGCCTTGACGAGGCGCAGGTTGTCAAGGATCACGCGGCCCGTGGAGCCCTTGCCGCCGAACCCGAAATCCACGCGGACGATCGAGTCGGGGTCGATGTTCCGCTTGATGTCGTTGTTGCGGCTGCCCGCCTCGCCGCGATAGAGGCCGCGGACGGGCAGCACCCACTCGGTCTTGCCGGGGGCGAACGTGGTGCCCTGGTTGTGGCGGTTCCAGTAGCTGCGGTTGCCGTCCACCCAGGCCTGATCGGCGACAAGGATGTAGCCAGGGATCGGCTCGGGATTGGGGTTCGTCACGTCGAGCACGAGGGCGTCGTAGGCGGACCAGTCGCGGACCACGCGGTTCCAGTAGATGTAGGCTGGCCGGTACTCGCCCGTGGGGTCGAGGGTGATCTGAAGCGCCTTCGTGCCCTGCGTCACGCCCTCGGTGACCAGGCTGGGCGTGCCGCTGCGGAACTCCCAGGCCTTCACGTCGCGGTCGGTCTCGAAGCCGCAGAGGAGGAGGGTGTCCTGGGCATGGGCCGCCACGGCGGCGAGCAGCACGACAGCGAGAGCGAGGCGGGGCATGTCCATCTCCTCACAGGAAGGTGTGGTCGAAGGTACGTGCAGACATCATAGCATGCGGCGTGCGGGAGTCGAGGGGGATTGCTCCGATGGCATGCGGGGCCTCCCCGCCCCGGGTACCCTCCCGAAGGTATTGGAACCTTCGGGAGGGCGGCAACCATTGGAACCTTCGGGAGGGCGGCAACCATTGGAACCTTCGGGAGGGCGGCAACCATTGGAACCTTCGGGAGGGCGGCAACCATTGGAACCTTCGGGAGGGCGGCAACCCGGAGGGCGGCAACCCGGAGGGCGGCAACCCGGAGGGCGGCAACCCCGCATCATGCGTCACGCCTGGAAGAGGTCCTTGCTGGAGAAGTTGGGCTCGGCGGTGAGGTTGACGCCGAGGCGCTTGAGGCCGGCCTCGTCGCCGGGGCTGGGGATGTGGGTGAGGTGGACCTCGCAGCCGGCCAGCTCCTTGAGCCTCTCCATCGCCAACTGGGCGGTGGGGTTGGTGGCGGCGCCGATGCTCAGGGCGATGAGCGCCTCGTCGAGGTTCAGGCTCACGGTCCTCGCGCTGAGGACTTGTTCCTTCAGTGCGCCGATGGATTCGATGATGGTGGGGGAGAGGAGGTGGATGCGGTCGGGGATGCCGGCGAGGTGCTTGATGGCGTTGAGGACGAGGGCGGAGGTGGCGTGCATGAGGGGCGAGTTCTTGCCCGTGAGGATCGCGCCGTCGGCCAGTTCGATGGCGGCGCCGCAGAAGATGCCGCGGTTGCCCTTGCCGGTGTTCTGGGCCTGGGCGGCGGCCTGGCGGGCGGGGGCGACCACGCGGCGGCTGGTGGGTTCGACGCCCAGCTCGTCCATCAACAGTTCGACGCGCTCGACGGTTTCGTGGTCGGCGAGGCCCATGGCGTACTCGCACGAGTAGCGGAAGAAGCGGCGGATGATTTCCTGGGTGGCGGCCTCCCGCACGGCGGCATCATCGGTGATGGCGAAGCCGGCGCGGTTCACGCCCATATCGGTGGGCGACTTGTAGACCGCCTCGTCGCCCATGATGCGGACGAGGATGCGCTTGAGCACGGGGAAGACCTCGACGTCGCGGTTGTAGTTGATGGCGGCGGCGCCATAGGCTTCGAGGTGGAAGGGGTCGATGAGGTTGAAGTCGCGGATGTCGGCGGTGGCGGCCTCGTAGGCCACGTTCACCGGGTGTTTGAGGGGGAGGTTCCAGATGGGGAAGGTCTCGAACTTGGCATAGCCCGAGTGGGCGCCGCGCTTGTGATCGTGGTAGAGCTGCGAGAGGCAGGTGGCCAGCTTGCCGCTGCCCGGCCCGGGGCCGGTGACGACGACGAGCGGTTTCTTCGTCTCGATGTAGGCGTTGGCGCCGTAGCCCTGCTCGCTCACGATGGTGTCTACGTCGGTGGGGTAGCCGCGGGTGTGGGCGTGGGTGTAGACGCGAACGCCGCGGCGCTCGAGCTTGTTCTTGAAGATGGTGGCGGCGGGCTGGTCGGCGAAGCGGGTGATGACGACGGCGGCGACCTCGATGTTCCAGTCGCGAAGGTCGTCGATCAGCTTCAGCGCGTCCACGTCGTAAGTGATGCCGAAGTCGGCGCGCACCTTCTTGCGCTCGATGTCGCCCGCGTAGATGCACAGGATGATGTCGGCCTTGTCCTGGAGCTTCTGGAGCAGGCGCATCTTGACGTTGGGGTCGAAGCCCGGCAGCACGCGCGCGGCGTGGAGGTCGAAGAGCAGTTTGCCGCCGAACTCGAGGTAGAGCTTATTGTCGAAGCGCGCGACGCGCTCGAGGATGGCGGCGGATTGTTCCTTCAGGTACTTCTCGTTGTCGAAGCCGATGGCCTGGCCGCCAGATGCCGTGCGCTGCGCTGCTGCCATGTGGTCTCCCTGCTCGCCAGTGGCAAAGGGATGGAGGGGCCGGGAATCCGAGGCCAGAGGATACCCCCCCAGGGCCGCGGCGTCAAGAGCGAATCCTCGGCTGGCCAGCCGATCCGGAGCACCAGGAGCGCGGAGTCATCGGCGCACGCCGCCCAGAGCGACGCTGCCCAGGGTTCTTCGTCCCCGGCTCTCCGCTATGCGAGTCCGGCTACTCTGCGATGAGGAGCGGCTTGAGCAGGGCGGTCCACAACTCGTACCCTGCGGGGCTCAGGTGCAAGCCGTCCTTGACGAACAGCTCGGGCTTCGGCTTGCCATCCTCGCCCAGCATGCCCGGGACGATGTCGAGGTAAGCCAGGCGCTTGTCGGTCCTCACGTGCTCCGCGATCAGGGCGTTGGCGGCCTTCATCTTCTCCCACAGCTTCCAGCGGGCGATGCTGGGCTTGATGGGGATGTAGATGATCTTCGCCTCGGCCAGCTTGTCGTGGACCTTCTTGACGAACGCCTTGTAGTCCTCGAGCACCTTCTCGGGGCTCTTGCCGCTGGCGATGTCGTTGTCGCCGGCGTAGAAGACCACGATGCGCGGCTCGAGGGGGAGCAGGATGCGATCGGCATACTGCACCGAGTCGGCGATCTGCGAGCCGCCGAAGCCGCGGTTGACCGCTTTGAGATCGGGGAAGTATTTCGCGAGATTCCAGCCGACGATGCTCGAGCTGCCGATGAAGACGATCTCGCCTTTGGGCGGCGGGTTCTTGGCGTCGCGCTCCTCGAATGCCTCCATGCTCTTCTCCCAGCGATCGGCCTTCTTGGCCTCCTCGGCCAACACGCCTGCGCAGCACAAGGCCACAGCCGCCGCAAGCCCGGTCTCCCAGCCTTTCACGTCCTGTCTCCTGAGGTGAGGGGGGCGAGGCCGTTTCTCCTTGCGGTCTCGCTGAGAAGCTCCACGAGGCGGTCTTCGACCAGGATGCCGTGCGTCTCGGCCTCCTCGGCGGCGCGCTGGGCGCGCTCGCCGGGCAGCAGGATGGCGTCGAAGCCGGGGCGCAGGCGGCTAGCCCTGAGGTGCGCGATGAAGCGCGCCATTTCCCGATAGTAGTAGTCTCCGCCCGCGAATGCCGCGGGGTCGGTGACGGTGAGGCAGAAGGTCTGGCGGTCGGGCACGTCGGGGTTGTTGGCGCTGCCGCCGGCCATGGCGGTGAGGGCCTCGGCCCACAGCGACAGCGCGTAGCCGCGATAGCCGTAGCGTTCGCCGCCCAGGTGGAAGATGCTGCCGCCCTCGGGCACCACGCGCGGGTCGCGGGTGGGGCAGCCCTTCTTGTCCATGAACAGGTTCTCGGGGGCGAGTTCGCCGCGGCGGATCATCGCGCGGGTCTTGCCCATCGAGAGGGCGGCCGAGGAGAAATCGCTGAGCATTGGCAGGCCACCGGTCGGGAACGTGAAGGCGACGGGGTTGGTCGAAAACCTCGCGTCAATGCCGCCCCAGGGCGCGCAGTCCTTGCACGTGTTGTTCTGCACCCAGAGCTGGGCGAAGAGGCCGGCCTGCGAGAGGGGGAGAATCTGCGGGCCGAGGGCGGCGAGCCAGGACAGATTGGTGCCGGCCACCGTGGCGACGCCGCACTGGCGGGCCTTGTCGGCGGCGAGATCGCGGGCGAGCGCGAGGGCGAGCTGGCCGAAGCCTCCGGCGCCGTCAATCAGCGCCGTGGCCGCGCGCTCCTTCACCACGCGCGGCTCGGCGCCGGGGTCAATGCGGCTGCCGATGAATCTGTCCCAGTAGGGGATCAGCACGAGGCCGTGCGTGTGGATGCCGAACGCCTCGGCGGCGACGGCTGTCTCGGACAGGCGCGCGGCCCGGTCGGCTCGCACGCCACGCCTCACGAGGAACTCGATTGCGAAGTCGAGCAGCCGCTGCTTCGGGAAGCGTGCCCAGCCCGAGCCGCCGGGCGCTGCGCTCTTGAGGTCGGGGCAACTCATTGTCCGATGATCCCCCTGGAACAGGGGTTGGCCCATCCGTGTCGGTCCGTGTGGCTCCTCCCCTGCCTTGGAGAATATATGGCCTTTCTGTCGGCGCGTCAAGGCGAGCCATGGCTTTGACCTGTGGGCAAGCGCGCGCTACAATCCGGCCGCGGCATCTCGCCTGGTACCGCCACCCCGTTGAGGGACCGCCCCATGAATCTGCTTGTCATCGTCAGCGACACGCTGCGGTGGGACTACCTGGGCTGCTACGGCAACGCCTGGATCGAGACGCCGAATCTCGACCGCCTGGCAACCCAGAGCGCGCTGTTCCTCGACGCCTACGCCGAGGGCCTGCCCACCATCCCCGCCCGGCGCGTGATCATGACCGGCCGCAACATCGTGCCCTTCGCCTACCGCCCCCAGGCCTCCGACCCCGTGCAACTCCACGGCTGGCACCCGCTCTTTGACGAGGACGTGACGCTCGCCGAGCACCTGCGCGAGCACGACTACGTTTCGGCCTTCTTCAACGACGTATACCACATGATGAAGCCGGGGAAGAACTTCCACCGCGGCTTCGACCACTGGTTCTGGATTCGCGGCCAGGAGGGCGACCCGTGGGCGCTGCGCGACCCGGCCCGCGTGCGCACGGAACTCCGCCGCGCCGCCGCAGGCAGGCCAGTGGACTCCCGCGCCTGGATCATCCAGCACCTCGTCAACCGCCAGAGCTGGAAGGGCGAAGGCGACACCCTCGTCGCCCAGACGATGCGAGCCGCCGCCGGCTGGCTGCGCGACTACACCCTCAAGAACCCCTTCTACATGCACGTCGAGTGCTTCGATCCCCATGAGCCGTGGGACCCGCCCCTCGAGTATGCCCGCAAGTACGACCCGAAGATCACGCCTGCCGACATCCTCGACGGCCACATCCCGCCTGGCCACGTGAGCCACCTGACGAAGCGGCAGGTGAAGAACTGCCTCACGACCTATGCTGGCGAGGTCACGCTCGTAGACCGCTGGGTCGGCCACCTGCTGGACACACTCCGCGAGACAGGCCACGACCGCGACACCCTCGTCGTCTTCACCTCCGACCACGGCTGCATGCTCGGCGAGCAGGGCGAGATTCACAAGGGCCAGGATCGACTGCGCAACCAGTGCACCCGGCTACCCCTCCTCATCCGCCACCCCAAGCGGCTCGGCGCCGGCAAGCGCGTGAGCGGCTTCGTCCAGCACCAGGACATCATGCCCACGGCCCTCGCCCTCCTGGGCCTGGCGGCCCCCAAGCGTTGCCTGGGCCGCAACATGTGGCCCCTCGTGGAAGGGAAGGGCGGTGGCCGGCGCCACGCTGTCTCCGCCTTCGGACCCTATGCCTGCTTTCGCACGCGGCGCTGGAACTACGTGTGCCCCTGGACCCCGCTGCCGGAGGGCTGGAAGCCGCGCGTGGACCTCTACGACCTCGCGGCCGACCCGGGGGAACTGACCAACGTGGTCGCCGACCATCCCGACGTGGCCGGCGACCTCGCCGCGCGCCTCGAAGCGGAACTGAAGAAGCACGCCCCGCTCACCAGCGGCACCTTCCAGTCGCTTGCGAAGGGCGCGGGCCATGCCTTCAGCTTCGACGCCTTGCCGCGATTCGACCGGAGGCGGTGAGGGCCGCACTCCGACAGGCTGACGCACGTCGTAGTACGCAGGAGTACGTGGTAGGAGTCGGGTGTGATGGGAAGCCACGTCCTGGTAGCGGCCGGGCTCTGTCTTGCGGCGGCCGCGGGCGCCGAAGTGTCCAGGCTCGAGCAGGTGGGGCTGTGCTATACGGGCTTCGGGGTGCCGGGGTCGGGCAGGCCGTTCGTCTTCGGCGACACGGTGCTGGTGAATGCGGGCGAGGGGTATCCGACGGTCATTGACGCCTCGGACAAACGGCAACCGAGGATCGTGCGGTACATTCCGTCGTGGTACTTCACGTCAATCATCTATCCGCTGCCTGCGCGCGACCTGGCCTACCTGAGCAGTTCGCGGGGAAAACTGCTCGTGGTGAAGGGGTTGAGCACCCTGAGAGAACGCGGGGAGATGAAGGAGATCCCGTGGGACGCGGCAAAGTGGGGGCGAGCGTTCCTCGCGGGGCTGCGGCCCGACGGCATCGGCTACACGGCGACGACGAAGGAGATCGTGGCCCTCGACCTCAACGACCCCGAGCAGCCGAAGGAGCTGGCGAGAATCCCCGTGACGCGGCTCAAGGGGGAGGGGATGCCGACAGTGCCCGAGGACCACGCGGTCGGCACGACGCTCGTGCGCGAGGGCTATCAGCTCACGTTCTGTCCGGACCACCGCCTGTCGGCGGCGATCCTCGACGGCGGCCGCCGCGTGGCGCTCCTCGAGTGGAAGTCGCCCACCGAGCCGCTCGTGCGCGGCGAGTTCGCGAATGTCGAGGTGACCGACAAGGCGGGCGCCTCGGCCTTCGGCCGCGTGCTGGCGATGGACAAAGAGCGCCTGGTCCTCGGCCACCCCGCCTCGACGAGCCAGTACTGGCAGTGCCGAGAGCTGACGTTCTACGACATCCGTGAGCCCGACAAACCGAAGCGCTCCGCTCACATCGCTTTCAACGAATCCGGCACGCACATTCGCGACCTCGCACTGGCGGCCCGCTACGTGTTTCTGGCGGATGGACGCAACATTGCCAGCGGGCACTGCGTCTCGCGGAACCAGCACAGCCGACTCTACGTGCTTGACGCCCAGCAGCTCGTCGCATCCGAGGCCAGGACCCAGGCGGACTCGACCAAGCTGGAGGACGCGAAGCTGCTGCCCTCGCCGAAGGTGGTCGTTGCCTTCGAGGACCCGATGCCGACCGAGTACAGCCAGATGAGCCTCGTGGGCGACACGCTCTATATGAACGACTACAACTACGGCCTGTGGCTCTTCGACGTGCGCGACCCGCTCAAGCCCGCCAAGCTGGGTGGGGCGCCGACCTCGGCCGAAGGGCACTGGCTCTATCTCAAGGGTGACCACGCCTTCATGGCCCACACCTTCGGCGGCACGATTCACGTGATCAGCGTCGCCGACCCCGCCAAGCCGAAGACCATCGGCTACTACTGGGACGGCCAGTGGTTGAACTACAAGGCGCGGATACGCGGCAAGGGTCAGGCGATGTACCTGCCACAGGAGGACGGCCTCGCGGTGGTGGATATTGCCGAGCCCTCGCGCCCGTGGAGAGTGGGGGAACTCCTGGATGCGGACGGCCAGCCTCTGCACGCCCCGAGCCTCGACGTCTCGGACGCGCACGCCTTCGTCGCGGCCGCACCGAGAGGCAAGACCCCGTGCCGCCTGCTCGTCTACGACATCGCCGCGCCCCTCCAGCCGCGCCTGCTCTCGAGGGTGGCGCTCGATGGCGGCAAGGGGTTCCGCGTGCTTCGCGCAGGCCAGATGCTATACCTGGTCGGCTACGGGGGCAAGCGGCTTCTCGCGGTGGATGCCACCGACCCCAATCGGCCGCGCATCACCGCCGACCTGGATGCCGCCGAGGTCGAGATCGGCGGCCGGAAGCACTCTCTGGAGCTGAAGGACGGCGGCGGCAACGGCGCCCCTGGGCTGGCATTCTCGCGGGGCCACCTGTTTGCCACTACAGCACTTGAGGCCCCCAATGCCTATGTTCTCATCTTCGACGTTCGCGACCCCGCCAGCATCCGCGCCGTCGGCTCGCTCGAGGTTGCAGAGCGCAAAGGCTGGCAGTATTTCGCTTGCGACGTGCTGGCCGAAGGCAACCGCCTTGTCCTGGGCGACTACGGCTGCGAGGAGGTCTACGACATCACGGAGCCGACCGCTCCGAAGCGGCTGGCGGCCTACCGGCGATCGTACGCCTGGCAGGCCGGGGTGATTCGGGATGGCCTGCTCTTCGTGCCGAAGCTCGACGGGCTGGAAGTCCTGAGGCTCCCGTGAGCGGCGCGCCGCCCTCCGGGCGCAGCCGCGCTTGTGTTCTGCCGAGCGATTCGGTAGTCTTGCTGCCGAGTGTGAACCACCCTCTGGGCATCCTGGAAAAGGAGAGAGGCCGATGGGAAGTGCAGGGCGTTGGCTGGTCGTTGCGGGATGCGCGGCGCTTGCGCTGGCGCTGGCGAACCAGGCGGAGGCCGCCGAGAAGATCAACCTGCTGATCATAGACGGTCAGCACAACCACAACTGGAAGGCTACAACGCCGGTTCTCAAGGACATGCTTCTGAAGACCGAGCGGTTCAGCGTGGACGTGCTGACGACGCCGCCCAAGGGAGCGCCGGCGGACGAGTGGGACAAGTTCAAGCCCGACTTCTCCAAATACCAGGTTGTCCTCATGAACTACGCGGGCGAGGGCTGGGCTCCTGAGATCAACACGGCGCTGGCCAAGTTCGTCGAGAACGGCGGCGGCCTGGTCTTCTACCACGCCGCCGTCTTCGCGTTCCCCCAGTGGCCCGAGTGGAACAAGATGATGGGCATGGGCTGGCGCGCGCCGGGCTTTGGTGACCGGGTGGCGCTGGACGACGACGGGAAGCTCGTCAAGATGGCCAAGGGCGAGGGGCCGGGGGGCGGCCACGGGCCCGCGCACGCCTTCGAGGTGATCGTGCGCGACAAGGAGCACCCGGTGATGAAGGGGCTGCCCGAGAAGTGGATGCACGTGAAGGACGAACTCTACCACGGCATGCGCGGCCCGTGCGAGAACATGGCCATCCTCGCCACGGCCTTCAGCTCGAAGGAGGGCAAGGGCACCGGCATGCACGAGCCGATGGTGTGGACGGTGGCCTATGGCAAGGGGCGCGTGTTCGTGAGCGTGCTTGGCCACGACCCGGCCTCCACCGCCGTGCCCGATGCTGCAACGCTGCTGTGCCGCGGCGCCGAGTGGGCGGCGACGGGTCAGGTAACCATCCCCGTCCCCGCTGACTTCACGGCCACGCCCGGGGCTCAGGCCGCAACGAAGTAGATATGAGGGACTGGCTGGATTTCTGCCGCGGCCCTCGCGGCGCCGGGCGGCGACGCGAGGGCCGCGCCGCTTCGGCGCAACAGCCCCAATGGCGCAGCCCTGGCGAGATGCGCCCTCGGAGCGCCTCGGCCGAATGGCGTGGGTGCTACCTGCCCCTCCCGCGGCCCCGATCTCGGCCCTCCGTGTCAAGGGGCGAGTTCAACGGGCTGCTTGGGCTGACGCCGCCGGCGTCGGCATTGCGCTCGCGCGTGCGGATGACGGGGGGCGAGGCCGGCTGTTCCGTCACAGCCGGCGCCGGGCCCAGCCTCGGGGCTGGAGACGCGTTGTAAGCTGGCTGCGTCTGGAATGGGTTTCCCGATGCGAGCCTCGGTTGGCGTTCGCCCTGCATGCGCACGTTCGGGGTCTCGCTCCGTACGATTGCAGGAGCGCGGTCGGAGAGGCGTCGGCTCGCGACGTCCCGTGCAATGACCTGCGGCGTGACCTGTGACGGCAGGGGGGGCGGCGTGACGGGCGGCGTGACAGTCATCCTGGGCGCGGGCAGCGAAGCGGTCAGCGCGGGTGCTGACGGCGTCGGGGCCGCTTCGCTTCGGGGCTTGCGCTTGAGTTCGTCCCAGCCCTTGGGCGGCGGGGGCGGCGACTGGGGGTTCCCCGGCGCGGTCGGGCCGATGGTGGGTGTGGTGGGGTTCGGGGCGGTCGGCTCCAGGCGGCGGAAGGGGCCGATCTGGGGCTGACGGGTGCCCTCCAGGTTCACGTTCGGCAGCGTGCGCAGGGTCTCGCTATCGCCCTTGTTGCCGTCGCGCGAGGCCGGCTTGGTGATGTCCTGAGTGCTTTGAGCGGTTCCCTTGTCAGGCGTGGGGCCGATAGTGCGCCTGCCCTGGAGGAGCTGCTGGAACCGCTCTCGGAGGGTCTGGTCTCGGGCGTCCGGGAGCTGGAACGTGGTCGGGCCGGGTATGTCAGGCGTGCGTGTGGTGGAGGGGCTCAGCGTGCGCGGCTGGAGCGGCTGAAGTTCGAGCGGCCTGGGCACCACGGGGGTCCTGGGCAGCGGGATGTCTCGATGAAGCTGGCCGGACGTTCCGGTGGGGAAGCCTGATTTCGCCTGGCTATCGAGTTCCAGGGGCAAGACGCTTGATGCGCGGGGTTGGGGGGCGCCCACGACGCGCGGTCGACGGGTCGCCTGAACGTTCGTCCACGCCTTGGTGTTCTGCGTGAAGTCGTCACGGCGGCGCAGCGACTGGATGGCCTGGGTGACCTCGGCGGGGTTGCGGCGCCAGGAGGTGCCTGGGTCGCCAAAGCGGTTGCGCAGTTCGCGCTCGAAGGCGTGGCCCTGATCTACGAGCTGCCGGGCCACCCGCTGCTGGTCCATCACGCGCTCGGGCGGCAGGAAATCACGACGCCGGCGGATGAGCTGGTCGAAGTCCTCGTGCCGCACCTGGTCCGGGTCCACACGGAAGCACCGACGGTACCAGTCGTCGCGGTAGCGGTCGAGGTGTGGCCTGACGACGAAGGTGGGCCGATGGATCGCGACGAACGGCCAATGAGAGTAGTGGGCAGGCCGATAGCACCAGGGGTGATAGGTGAAGTAGGCCGCGCGGCGCAAGCTCCATTGGTGCCAGAAGATCGGGTCGAATGAAGTGAGTTGGAAGCACGCATAGTAGCTGCCGTAGGGATAGTAGCACGGGCCGGCGTAATAGTAGTAGTAGGAGTAGTCGTAGGGATTGGGCACATAGGCGGCGGGCTCGACGTACTGGATGGGCACGAGCACCTCGACGCCGAAGGCCGTGACCTGGATGTACTGGGCATCGAAGACCTGGCCTGCGCCGGCCGACAGGTGCACCTCGAGCACGCCGTCGATCACGTGGTTCTCAGTGGGCAGCGTCACGCTGACGCTCTGCTGGTTCGCGGGTAGGAGGTACGTGTTGCCGAAGAAGCCCGGCTCCTCGATGGGGCGCTGCCCCTCCTGGTTCTGGGCGGCGAACTGGTCCTCGATGGCCTTGTTGCGCACGAAGAGGAAGCCGGCCACCTGCTTGTTCGCAGCGGCAGGGTCGGCCTGGTAGGCGACCTCGATGGCCACCGACCTGGCGGCGAGGGGAACCTGGAAGAAGTAGGCGGCGGTGGCCACCGCCACGCGGGTCGCGTCGTCCTGCTCCGGGGCGTCCCAGGCGGCGAGTCGCAGCCCTCTGCGGAACTGGGTGCTCTCGGAAACGGCCGCGTCGCCTCGCACGAAGTACTCGTTGAGTTGCGAGGCGTACCGGTATTCGGTCGAGAGCGTGGGGGCTGCGGCGGCCAAGGCAGCCGTCAGAGCCACCGCGAGCGCCACCGTGCCCCGAGCTGCTGTTCGCTGTATCTCCATTGTGGCTCTCCTCGGCAACAGGGTCGCATCCAAATCCCTCCCCTCTACCTGTTTGGACGAACGGCGTGTGGGATTATTCACGCGCAGACGGGCCAGGTCCGGCCAGCCGAGGGCCGAGGAGCAAGACGATGCAAGTCGCGTCCGGCACGGCACATGGAGTTCGATGGCCCGCCCCAGGGCCTCCGATGTCGGCGGAGGGTCGTGCCGGGGACTCCGCTTCGCTCGAGTCAGGCCCGGTTCCGCGGTTCGCGTCGTGGGGACACGCTGCCCACCATGTCCGCCACAGGCGGAGGCTGGTGTGCCAGACGTTGACCCACTTCGCCTGTTCGCGCACCCCGAATGGCCCGCGCGCTTGACAGGGGGCGCCGAAGCGCCTAGACTGCTGAGGAAGATGGCTCGGTCTCACGCCTCACCTTCTTGAGGAGCCCGCGCATGGCCGTTCGCGGAACGATGGGGAGAATCGCCTTCGTCAACCTCGCCCGCGGGTCCGTCCGCCGCAAGCGGCCCGAGGATGAGCTGTACCTGAAGTACCTGGGCGGGTACGGCCTGGGTGCCTATTACCTCTACACCCAGATGAAGCCGCACGCGCGCCCGCTAGGGCCGAAGAATCAGCTCGGCTTCCTGGCCGGGCCGCTCACCGGCACCCCCGCCATCTGCGGCAACCGCTTCCAGGTCGTCGGCAAGTCGCCCAAGACCGGCGGCTTCGGCGACGCCAACTGCGGCGGCGACTTCGGCCCGAAGATGAAGTTCGCCGGCTTCGACGGCGTCTTCTTCAAGGGCCAGGCGAAGGAGCCTGTGTACCTGGTGCTCGCCGACGGCAAGGGCGAGTTGAAGAGCGCGACCGACCTGTGGGGCCTCGACGTGGCCGCCACCGAGGAGAAACTCAAGGCCCTCTACGGCCCCGAGGCCGCCATCGCCTCCATCGGCCCCGCCGGCGAGGCGATGAGCCTGCTCGCCTGCATCATGAACGACCGCGACCGCGCCGCGGGCCGCAGCGGCCTGGGCGCCGTGATGGGCTCCAAGAAGCTCAAGGCCATCGTGGCCGTGCCGACCAAAAAGGTGCGCCTCGCCGACGCCGCCAAGATGAAGGCCGACCGCACCGCTTACATCCAGAAGATGCGCGAGACGGGCCTCTACGAGCTGTTCCACAAGTTCGGCACCTCGGGCCTCACCGCCGGCGCCGTGGCCGGCGGCGACTGCCCCGTCAAGAACTGGGCAGGCACCGCCGAGGACTTCAAGACGGCCTCCAGGATCAGCGACGAGGCCGTGCTCGACGTCGTCACCCGGCCCTACGGCTGCTGGCACTGCCCCATCGCCTGCGGCGGCTTCGTGAAGACCAGCGGCCCCTTCGCCGTCGAGGGCGGCAAGCCTGAGTACGAAACCCTCGGCGTCTTCGGCGCCATGCTGCTCGTGGACGACCTGGCCGCCATCTGCAAGGTGAACGACCTGTGCAACCGCATGGGGATGGACACCATCTCGACCGGCGCCACGCTGGCCTTCGCCTTCGAGTGCTACGAGAAGGGCATCCTCACGAAGGCCGACACCGGCGGCCTGGAACTCACCTGGGGCAATGCCCCTGCGGTGGTGGCCCTCGTCGAGCAGATCGCGCGCCGCCAGGGCCTCGGCGCCATCCTCGCCGACGGCGCCAGGGCCGCCGCCAAGAAGATCGGCAAGGGCGCCAGCAAGTGCGCCATGCAGATCGCCGGCGAGGAACTGCCCATGCACGACCCGCGCCTGAGCCCCGGCCTCGCCTCCAGCTACAAGCTCGACGCCACGCCCGCGCGCCACACCCAGTTCAGCGCCTGGGCCGCCGAGGCCGGCTTCCCTGTCACGGGCCTCGAACACCTCTACGGCGGCTGGACGCCCGAGCGGAAGTACGAATATGCCGGCAAGGCCAAGGCCCATCGGATCCAGAGCGCCCTCATGCACGTCATCAACGCCGACGGCTGCTGCATGTTCGGCTCCGTGTGCATCCCCGCGCAGGCCCAGGCCGACTTCCTGAACGCCGCCATGGGCACGAGCTGGACGCCGGAGGACCTGGTGACCATCGGCGACCGGATCGCCAACCTGCGCGTGGCCTTCAACCTGCGCGAGGGGCTGAAGAACGCCGAATTCAAGGTCCCCGGCCGTATCCTGGGTGTGCCGCCCCTCAAGGCAGGAGCCACCAAGGGCGTGCGGGTGGACCTCGAGACGCAGCAGCGCGAGTACTTCGCCGAGATGGGGTGGAGCCCCGACGGCGTGCCCACGGCCGAGACCCTCCAGCGCCTCGGCCTGGATTTCGCCGTGTCCGACCTGCACGGATAGGCCCACGGCAGAGGCCGGCGGCCCCCCGCGCGCGGGGCCATGCCCGGGGCGTTGCCGCGGCCCTTCACCCACTCAGAGACGCCCTGAAGGTGGTGCCGCGATGCTCCCGTTCAGCGACGCAATGAAGACCCTGCTCGCCCACGTGCCGCGCCTGGAGGCCACGCGCGTGCCGCTGTCCTGCGCCGTGGGCCTCGTGCTGGCCGAGGACATCGCCAGCGACGTGGACATGCCCCCCTTCGACAAGTCGGCCATGGACGGCTTCGCCGTGCTCGCGAGCGATCTCGAGAGCCTGCCCGCCACCCTCCACGTCGTGGAGGAGGTGCCGGCGGGCGCCGTCCCCACGCGCCGGGTGCGCCCGGGCGACTGCGTGCGCATCATGACCGGTGCGCCCGTGCCCAAAGGCGCCGACACCGTGGTCCGCATCGAGGATACGGAGCCCGGCATCAGCCGAGACCAGGTGCGTGTTCTCAAGGCAACCGAGAGAGGCCGGAACATCTGCCTGAGGGCCGAAGACGTGCGGAAGGGCGACCTCGTGCTCCGCGCGGGCGAGGTCGTGACCCCGCTCCACGTGCCCACCCTCGCCGCGTGCGGCGCGGCCGCCGTGCCGGTCCTCCGCCGGCCCACGGTCGCCGTGCTCTCCACGGGGAACGAAGTGGTGCCTCCAGAGGCCACGCCCAGGGAGGGACAGATCCGCGACGCCAACGCGCCCTACGTGGCCGCGCGCCTGCGCCTGCTGGGCATCGAGCCCAAACTCCTGGGCATCGCTCCAGACACCCCCAAGGGGCTCAAGAGCGCACTGGCCAGGGGGATGAAGCGCGACGCACTCATCGTCTCGGGCGGCGTGTCGGCCGGCGACTTCGATCTGGTCCCCGCGATCCTGCGCGAGTTGGGGGCGGAAGTCCACTTCGACAGCGTGGCCATGCAGCCGGGCCGCCCCACCGTCTTCGCCCGCCGCGGCGGGTGCGCCATCTTCGGGCTCCCGGGCAATCCCGTCTCGGTGCTCGTGGGCACCGAGCTGTTCGTGGTGCCGGCCCTCAAGGCGATGATGGGCTATCCCGCGTTGCACCCGCCGCGCCGCCGGGCCCGCCTGCTCGAAACGGCCCGCCACCGACCCGGCCGCCTCGCGCACATCCCCGGCCGCCTGGGCGAGGGCGTGGGGGACCCGGGCGTGCGCCCCCTGCCGTACCACGGCTCGGCGCACATTCACGCCCTCAGCCGGGCGAATTGCCTCCTCGTGCTGCCGGGCGATGTGCCAGTGCTCGAGCCCCCGGCCACGGTCGAGGTGGTCGAGCTGAGGATGTGAGCACCGTGGCCACCCTGCCCAGCCCCGTTCCGCGCTACCTGCGCCTCTCGGTCACCTCGCGCTGCAATCTGCGGTGCGTCTACTGCCGGCCCGCGTCGGGCGCGGAGGGCGCCGACGTGCTGTCGCGCGAGGAGATCGCGCACTTCGTGCGGCTGGCCGTGGCCTGCGGCATCGAGAAGGTGCGGGTGACGGGCGGCGAGCCGCTGGTGCGGCACGACATCGTGCCCATCGTGCGCGATCTCGCCGCCGTTCCCGGCCTTCAGGACCTGGGCCTCACGACGAACGCCACGCTCCTGGCCCCGCTCGCCCGCCCCCTGCGCGAGGCGGGGCTGCGCCGCGTCAACATCGGCCTCTCCGCCCTCACGCCCGCCGTCTACCGGCAAGTCACCCGCGGCGGCGAGGTGCGCGACGCTCTGGCCGGGCTGCGCGCCGCGCTCGACGCCGGCTTCGCGCCCGTCAAGGTGAACGTGGTGTTGATGCGGGGCGTCAACGACGGCGAGATTCCCGCCATCGCGGGGCTGACGCGCGAGGACCCCGTGGAGGTGCGGTTCGTGGAATACATGCCGTTCGGCGCGGGGGCCGACGCGGGCCGCCACTACGTCGTGCCCGCGGCCGAGGTGTTGTCCCGCCTGCGCGAGCTCGGGGAGCTGACGCCGTTGCCCGGCACGCGCGGGCCGGCGGCGGCGCGCGGCTTGCGCATCGCCGGCCACCGGGGCTCCGTGGGCGTCATCGCGCCTCATTCGGAGCCTTTCTGCCACGCCTGCAACCGCTTGCGGCTCACCGCCGATGGCCGCCTGCGCGCCTGCCTCATCGAGGGGGGCGAGCGCGACCTCTTGCCGCTCATCCGGCAGGGCCTCGACCGGCCGACGCTCGAGCGCCTGCTGGCCGAGGCGGCGGCTGCGAAGCCGGCCGCCCACAAGGGCTCATTTCGCGGGGAGATGCATAGGATCGGCGGCTGACCTCAGGCGGTCCGCGCCCAGCTCGCCTTGCGGATGAGGCAACGCAGCATGTCGGCCCGTGGCCCGAAGCCGTCCAGACTCGCCAGCGCCTGCTCGGCGAGTTCGCTCGCGCGCGCCTCGGCGCCCTCCATGCCGTAGAGGGCCAGGGCCGTTGGCTTGGCACCGTCCAGCCCCGTGGGCTTGCCCGCGCGCTCCACGCCGCCGAGCACGTCGGCCGTGTCGTCGAGGATCTGGTAGTAGAGGCCAAGTCTCATCCCGCACTCGTAGAGGGCGTCGGCCTCGTCCCCACGGGCCCCGCACAGAATGGCGCCTGCCTTGGCACTCGACGCGTAGAGCGCTCCTGTCTTCAGCCGATAGCACTGAAGCAGCTCGGCCCCGTCGCCCGCCTTGGCCGCCTCGGTCACGTCCATCTCCTGCCCCTCGAACATCTCGCAGGCCGCCTTGGCGAGTTCCAGGGCCGCCGCCACCCGGCGCTCGGCCGACGCCAGGGGGTTCCGCAGGGCGATGCGATAGCCGAGGTTCACGAGGAACGCGGGAGCCATATCCACGGCCCACCGGGGGAATCGCAGGTGGGCGCACGGCTTGCCGCGCCGCACGGTTGCGTTGTCCATCGAGGGCAGATCATCGAGCAGGAGCGACGCCGCATGGGCGAGTTCTGCGCCGCAGGCGCCGGGCATGCAGATGCTCAGCGCCTCCTCATCAAACACGCGTCCGGCCGCCACGGTGGCGATGGCGCGCCAGCGGTGGCCCCCGCCCAGAGCCGCATAGCGGGCCACCCGGCTCACCTGGGTGTCGGCCGCGAGCGCGAAGCCGGCCTCGAGCGCCTGCTCCACCTCGCGCCGTACCCGCGTCTTGAAGCCTTCGAACTCGCTTTCGATGCCCACGCGCCTGCCCTGTCCGGATTGGATGCTTCACCCGGCCGCCGCGTCCGGGGCCACTTGCGGCAAGAGGGATGTTACCAGGGTGCGCCGCAGGTGTCAACTCGCGGTGCCTCAGCGGGGTGAGGGTCGGAGCGGTAGGGTTCGGGCTCGGTCCATCGGCGCAAGGCGCCGAAGAAGTCGTCCAGGCGGCCCTCGCACAGGCGCGTCTTGTGGGCCTCGACCCGCGCAACGGCGTGCGAACTGCCCTCGCCCCGGACCGCGTGGGCCAGCGTCCAGAGGTCCTCCGTGGCGTGGTAGAAGTCGGGGAACTGCCCCGTGTGCTCGGGGCCGTATTCGGCCACGGTGTTCCATGATTTGACATGCCACGCCGCGGCAGGTACGATTTGGGGGTTAGGTGGAGAGAAGCCTCTTTGTGAAAGGGTCGGGCCGGTGAATGAGATTCTGCGCAAGGAACGGTATTCCGACGCGGTGTTCATGATGGCGATTGACACGCCGCTGATCGCCCGCAAGGCGAAGGCGGGGCAGTTCGTCATCATTCGGGCGACCGAGGAGGGGGAACGGATCCCGCTGACCATCGCCGACTTCGACCGCGAGAAGGGCGAGCTCATCATCGTAGTCCAGGAGATCGGCAAGTCCACCAAGCGGCTGGGCGCGATGGAGCCGGGCGAGAAGATTCTCGACATCACCGGCCCGCTGGGTGTGCCCACGCACATCGCGAACGTGGGCACCGTGTGCTGCGTGGGCGGCGGCGTGGGCATCGCGGCCGTGCACCCTGTGGCCCGCGCCTTCAAGGAGGCCGGCAACCGCGTCATCTCGATTATCGGCGCGCGCAACAGGTCGCTGCTCTTCTGGGAGAACGAGATGCGGGCCGCGAGCAGCGAGCTGATCGTCACCACCGACGACGGCTCGCACGCGGCCAAGGGCTTCGTGACCGACCGCCTGAACGAGCTGGTGAAGGCCGGCACGAAGATTGACGAGGTGTTCGCCGTCGGCCCCACCGTGATGATGCGCGCCGTGGCCGAGGCCACGCGGCCCCACAAGATCAAGACCACCGTGAGCCTGAACCCGATCATGGTGGACGGCACGGGCATGTGCGGCGGCTGCCGCGTGCTCGTGGGCGGCAAGGCCAAGTTCGCCTGCGTGCACGGCCCTGACTTCGACGCCCACGAGGTGGACTTCGGCAACCTGCTCTCGCGCCAGCGGCAGTACCTCGACCAGGAGAAGCTGGCCGTGGAGACCGGGCACCGGGTCTGACCCGCGAGGGCGCCGTGGAAGCGAGCGTGACGCCACAACCCGCACGGCGGCCCAGCCTCCTGAAGCGGCATCGCGCGAGCATCCTGCTGGCCGGGGTCGTGCTCTACACGGCGGCCCTCGGGGTAGCTGTGTCCGACGACGTGTTTCACCTCGGCCTCTTCCCCACGGCCCTGGAGCGCCAGGCCCGCGAGCAGATCGCCCTCTTCGACAGCTCCGACGAGGACACCCGCCGCGAGGCCGCCGACACGCTGGTGCGCCGGGTGGACGCGTTCGTGGCCATCCCGGAACTGATCCGCGCGCTCGGCTCCGAGTCGGCCCGCGTGCGCGAACGCTCGAGTGCGTGCCTTCGCCGCCTTGCCGAGACCGGCCCCCCTTTCGACCCCGCGGCGCCGCCGGCCGGTCGGCGCGCGGCCATCGCCGCCTGGCGGGAGTGGTGGCGCGAGAACAAGGGCAGGTTCTGAGCGCCTCCCTCCATCCTTGAACCCTTCGGCCAAATGCGTATAATCGGCCACGCAGAGCTGCACGAACCAACACGGACGGATGGATTGGAGAAGTGCGGGTCCTGGCCAGTGTCTGTCCGTGTTCCGGTGCCCACTGAAGCCCCGGAGACCCCGCGGAGCGTTCCTCTGTGCCGAACGACGAACTCGCATACCTGCGCCTGATGAAGCTCATCCGCGCCTTCGAGGAGCGGGTGGACCGCCTGTTCGTGGAGGCGCGCATCCACGGCACCACGCATCTGTGCATCGGGCAGGAGGCGGTGCCCGTGGGCGCCTGCGCCGCCGTACGGCCCACCGACCTGGCCAGCGGCAGCCACCGCGGCCACGGCCTCGCCCTGGCCAAGGGGCTCGACGTGAAGCGCCTGATGGCCGAGCTGCTCGGACGCCGCGACGGCTACTGCCAGGGCAAGGGCGGCACACAGCACGTGGCCAGCCTCGAGCACGGCTTCCTGGGCACCAACGGCATCACGGGCGGCGGCATCCCGGTGGCCACGGGCGCCGCGCTCGCCGCCAGGCTGCGGCGGACGGGACAGGTCGTGCTCTCGTTCTTCGGCGACGGGGCGTCGAATCAGGGCACGTTCCACGAATCGCTCAACATGGCCGCCGTGTGGCGCCTCCCGATCGTCTACGTGTGCGAGAACAACCTCTACGCGATGTCCACGCCCCTGCACGAGGCCACCGCGGTCGAACGCATCGCCGCGCGGGCCGCCGCCTACGGCATGCCGGGCGAGACGGTGGACGGCAACGACGTGCTCGAGGTGCGCGAGGCGGTGCGCCGCGCCGCCGAACGGGCGCGCTCGGGCGGCGGCCCCACGCTGCTCGAGTGCACCACCTACCGCCACCTCGGCCACTCGAAGAGCGACGAGCGCGAGTACCGCACCCGCGAGGAGGAGCAGTGCTGGCTCGCCCTCGACCCGATCCTGCGCTCCGAGCGGCGACTCGAGGGGCAGGGCGAGCTGTCGCCCGAGGCCCTGGTGGCGCTGGAGGAGCAGGTCGCGGCCGAGATTGACGCCGCCGTGGCCTTTGCCGAGGCCAGCCCGCCCCTCGACCCGAGCCTGGCCGCTGAGGGCGTCTACGCCGAGTGAGGCTGCCGTGGCCACGATGGCTTACTCCCAGGCGATTCGGTCGGCGCTCGTGGAGGAGATGGAGCGCGACGAGCGCGTGATCCTCCTCGGCGAGGACATTGCGCTCTACGGCGGCGCGTTCCGCGTGACGCGCGACCTCGCGAAGCGCTTCGGCCCCGAACGGGTGATCAACACGCCGATCTCCGAAAACAGCTTCGTGGGCGTGGCCGTGGGCGCGGCGCTCGTGGGGCTGCGGCCGATCGTGGAGATCATGTTCATGGACTTCATCGCCCTGGCGATGGACCAGATCGTGAACCACGCGGCGAAGTTCCATTACCTCTACGGCGGCCAGGCGCGGGTGCCTCTGGTCGTGCGCGCCCCCGCCGGGGCGGGCCGCGGCTACGGGGCCAGCCACTCGCAGAGTCTCGAAGCCTGGTTCGTCCACACCCCCGGGCTGAAAGTCGTCGCGCCGTTCACCCCGCGCGACGCGCACGGGCTGCTCAAGGCGGCCATTCGCGACGACAACCCCGTGATCTTCGTCGAGAACAAGCTCCTCTACGGCGCGAAGGGCGACGTGCCCGACCCCGCCGAGGTGCTGCCGCTCGGCAAAGCGGCCTTGGTGCGCGAGGGTGAGGACGTGACGCTCGTGGCCTACTCCCGGATGACGGGGCTGGCGCTCGAGGCCGCCGCGCGCCTCGAGGAGCATGGGATACACTGCGAGGTGCTGGACCTGCGCACGCTCGCCCCCCTGGACGAGGCGGCCCTGCTGGCCTCCGTCGCCAAGACGCGGCGGGCGGTGATTGTCGAGGAGGACACCCGCCGCGGCGGCGTGGGGGCCGAGGTGGCGGCCGTCATTGCCGAGGGCGGCTTCGGCAGCCTCGATTCGCCGGTACGGCGCGTGGCGTGCGCCGACGCGCCCATTCCGTGCAGCCCGGCGCTCGAGCAGGCGATCCTGCCCTCGGTCGGGAAGATCGTGGCCGCCGTCGAAAGCCTGATCTAGGCGGAAGGAAACTGTATGGTTGCGCGCGTGATCATGCCCAAGCTGGCCGCCAACGTCGAGGAGGCCACCATCGGCCAGTGGTTCAAGCGGGAGGGCGACGCCGTGGTGGCCGGCGAGCCGCTCTTCGAGGCGATCACCGACAAGGCCGCGGTCGAGGTCAAGGCCGAGACCCCCGGCGTGCTCCGCCGCATCGTGGCCCGCGAGAACAGCGTGGTCCCGGTCGGCCAGGTGATCGCGCTCGTGGGCGGCGTCGACGATCCGCTGCCCGAGGTCGAGGCCCCGCGCGGCGTGCCCAGACCCGCGGCGGCCTCCGTCAAGGCCTCCTTCGGCGCGCGGCGCCTGGCCAAGGAGCTGGGCGTGGACCTCGCGGCCCTCACGCCCTCGCGCCCGGATGGCCGAATCACCGAGGACGACGTGCGGCAGGCCGCGGCGCAGACCCAGGGGCCGGCCATCCGCGAACGCCTCCCGCTCAGCGCGCTCAAGCGCGCCGTGGGCAGCCATCTCGCCCGCATCGCACGCGAGGTGGTGCCCGCGTTCGTGAGCCTCGACGTGCGGTTCGACGCCGTGCAGCGGGCCCTGCCCGGCCTCAGCCGCCAGGCGGGGCGGCCCGTGCTCGCGCGCGACGTGATCATCCACGCGGCCGCGCGGCTCCTGCCGGCGCACCCACTGCTCAACGCCTGCTACAGCGACGACGCCATTCTCGTCTACCAGCCCGTGAACATCGGCCTGGCCTTCGACATCGAGCGCGACCACACGGTGCTGGTGCCCGTGATCCGCGATGCCGACCGCAAGCCCCTGGTCGAGATCGCGCGCGAGGCCGCCGCGCTGGCCGATCACGCGCGCGGCCACCACCTCGACCTGGGCGAGCAACGGGACGCCACCTTCACCGTCGCCGACCAGAGCGCGCTGGGCATTGGCAGCTTCGTGCCGATCCTCAACGACCGCCAGAGCGCCATCCTGGCCGTCAGCTCAGTGCGCGAGGCGGCCGTGGTGCGCGAAGGGGCCGTCGCAGCAGCGCCCGTGGCGAGCCTCGCCGTGGCCTTCGACCACCGCGTGCTGAACGCGACCGCCGCCGCGCGCTTCCTCCACGCCCTCAAGGACGCCCTTGAGCGATTCTGTGCCCCGGCAGCCTCCTGATGGCCGCCCTCCCGAAGGTTCCAGCACCTTCGGGAGGGCAAGGGCGGGCCCATGCGCGTCTTCTACGTGCGACCCTCGGACAACGGCAACTACGGCATCGAGACGGCGTTGGCCAACTGCCAGCGGCCCGTCGAGGAGCTGCACGTCGCCCTCTTCCGCGGCCTGCGCGTGCCGCTCGAGCCGCTGAACTTCGACCCGCGCGAGCAGGGCCTGGCCCACCTGAACCGCTACGACGTGGCCATCCTGGCCGGGTTGGACCCCGTGGCGCTGTTGCCGAGCGAGACGCTTGCCGTCGCGGCCTTTGTCGAGCGTGGCGGCGGCCTGGTGCTCGTGGGCGGCAGCCACAGCTTCGGCAACGCCGAGGGCAGCTACCTGCTTCTCGACCCCGTGCTCCCCGTACGCATCCTGCGGGGCCTCGACGTCGAAGCCGGCGTGCTCCCGACGCCCTCGGTGCACCCCATCGCCCGCGGCCTGCCGGCGCCGCTGGGCTACATCCGCAAGGTGCACCCCGTGGAGCCGAAGCCCGGCGCCCACGTGGCCCTGCGGGCCGGCGACCTGCCGCTTGTGGTGGCCGGCGAGTTCGGCTATGGCCGCGTGATCGTGGTCGCCTCCTATCCCGAGTGCGACGAGGCCGAATACGGCTGGTTCTTCACCGGCGACGCCTTCGACGACTTCGTCCGCAGCGCGCTGGCCTGGATGCGCAAGGAGCACGAGCCCTTCTGGTTCGAGAGCTTCTCGCTGCCCAACCGCCAGGTGGGGACAGGCAACGAGGAGTTCGGCAAGGCGAGGCTGGCGGGGGCCGAGCCGTTCGCCGTGCGGCTGGCGGTGCGGCTGGCCGACGCCAGCGGCCGGGTCGTGCACGAGAGCGCGGCGTCCCTCCCCGCGCGCAAGACGCACGACGCCATCGTCTCCTTCCGCGTGCCCGACGCCCCCAGGTCGAGAGGCCTCCACTACGTCAGCGTGATCGCCGCCGACGCCGAGGGCCGCGAGGTGGCCCGCCGCGACGTGGCGGTCGAGGTCGTCAACCCCACGCGCCTCTCGCTCCAACTCGAAGACGGGCGGCATGCCTTCGCCCCCGGCGAAACGGCGCGGGTGCTCGCGCGCGTGGTGAGCGACCTCCAGCAGCCCCCGCCCGAAGTGGCCCTCGAGCTGTCGCTCCTGGGGGAGGGCGGCAACGCGGCCCTGGCGCCGCACCACCGCACCGTGCGCTGGCGCGACGGCCGCTACGAGGAGGCCGAGCTGCCGCTGCCCATCCCGCGCCTGCGGCCCGGGGCCTATCGCCTGCTGGCCGAGCTGCGCGTGGGCGGAGAACTGGCCGATGCCGCTGACGAGGAACTCCATGTCCTCGCACCGCCCCCGGCGCGAGCGAGCTTCCCCCTCATCGCCGACGGCGGCTGCCACCTGGACCGGGCCTCCACCGAGCGCTCCATCGCCGAGACTGCCGGCGCCGGGGCCAACACGCTGTCGCTGCCCGGACCGCCCGCCTGGCGGCCCGGCGAAGCGCCCCACCGCGAGGCGATGCTGGCCCACGCCCGCGACTGCGCCGCGCGCGCCGGCCTGGCGCTCGCGCACCACCGGTGCGGCCTCGTGCCGGGCCTCCGCCCCGCGGCGCCGCTGCCGTTTTGCGCCCTCACGCCCGAATTCCGCCACGCGCTCGACCACCGCGTGCGCCCCGTGGTGGCCGCCGCCGCGCGGGTGCCGGGCCTTCATTTCCACGAGTTGGCCAGCCGCGCCGCCGTGAATCCCGAGCAGCTCTGCCGATGCTCCGCCTGCCGGGCCGCTTACGAGCGCAACCTCGGAGAGGAACTGCCCGAGGGCGGCCCCGCGTCGCTGAACCCTGCCCAGCGCAAGGCCCTCGGCGCCTTCGTGACGTCCTATTGGTGGCACGTGCTCTCGGCTGTGGCGAAGCTGCGCGACGAGGCGGGCGCAGGCGTCCGGCTGTCGCTCACCTTCGATGCCACGAGCTTTCTGCGCGACGGCCCGGCGGCGCCCTACTGCGACGCCTTCGTGTGGGCGCGGGCGTGCGAGACCGCCGAGGTCGCGCCCGAGGCCGACCTCGAGCGCTTCCGCCTCTCGCTCGCCGGGCACCAGGCCATCCTGGCATCGCTCGGCAAGCCGCTGGGCGCCCAACTGGACCTGGCGGAAGGCGGGCTGCCAGCGGCCGAGGCGGCCTACACGGCCATCGCGCGCGGCGTCGGGCATCTCCACGTGGCCGACAATCCCCGCTACGCCGGCCGCCGGCGGCAGCCCCCACTGCCCGAGGCCCTCGGCGGGCTGTTCCTTCGCCTGACCCGCGCCGGGCCGCTGCTCGCGCGGTCGCACCGGCCGCCGGCCCGCGCGGCGCTGCTGTTCCCGTTCACCGAGGTCGCCGTGAATGGCGGCAGTCGCGCACTCGCCGCCTTCGGGCTTCTGGATGCGGCGGCTGGCGGAGCGGACCTCCTGCACGAGCGCCTGGTGGCCGAGGGCGTGCCCGCATCGCTGGGCGCCGTGGCCGCGTTCGGCGTGCGCGTGATCCCCAGGCGTGTGGCCGCCGCGCTCGCGCGTTTCGTCGAGGGCGGCGGACTGCTTCTGGCCGATTGCGCCGACATGCAGGACGAAGAGGGCGCCCCACTGGCCTGGCCCGAGGCCTTCTTCGGCACGGCCGAGACGCCGGTCTTCGGCCCCTTCGCGGCCCGCCGCCGGCGCTTCGGCGCCGGGCGGACCCTGTTGTTCACGCCCGGCATCGCGGAGGCGTACCGGCAGGCCGTGGGGGCAGGGGATGCCGTGGCCGCGCGCGAGCTCCGCCGGGCCATCGCCGACGCCCTGGCGGAGCACGGGGTGCGCCCCCTGGCCCGCGCCGACGACCCGTGCGTGGAGGTGGGCCTCCGCGCCTGCGCGGCCGATACCTGGCTGCTGGCGGCCGTGAACCACAGCGATGTGGCGCGCAAGCCCAGGGTCGAGCTGGACCCGGCCGTGATACGGCCGGCCTGCGCCTTTGGCCTTTCGACCGGCGAGCCCGTGGCGGTGGAGCACGAGGACGTCCCGGCGCTCACGCTGGGCCTGCCCCCGCACGACGGCGGCGTGTTCGTGCTCTACGCCGAACGCCCCTTCACCCTGCGCCTCGAAGCGCCCGAGCGCGTCGCCGCTCGCGGCGGCGCCCTGAGCTACCGGGTCCTGGTCCTGAACGAATCCGGCCAGCCGGCCCACGGCTGCCACATCGTGCGCCTGAGAGTCACCGACGCCGCCGGCCACGAGCGCCCCGAGTACGGCGGCGAACGGGTTGCAGCGGGCGGCGTACTCGAGGTCGCCGAGCCTCTGGCCGTCAACGAGCGCCTGGGGGCTTGGACCCTCAGTGTCGCCGACCTGCTCACCCGTCGCGTCGTGCGCCGTGCGGTTGAGGTCGTGAGTGAGGCGGCCGAACCCTCCCCGAGCCCCGAATCCAAGAGCGAGTCGCCATGAGCCTGCACGAAGAGATCGCCGCCAGCCTGACGGGCTACTCGAAGGCCATGTACTCCACGTGGTTCTTCTACCGCCCGTCGCGCATCCTGCTCGACGCCGGCGAGGGCGTGAGCGCGGCGATGGAGAACTTCGTCTTCGCCATCGAAAAGGTCTTCCTCAGCCACGGGCACTACGACCACATCGGCGGCCTGCCCGGCCTGCTCCAGTCGCGCCGCTCGGCCCGCGGCGACAAGGAGAAGCCGCTCGAGGTGTACCACCCCGCCGGCGACGAGCTGATCGCGGTCCTGCGCCAGTATGTCGAGTCGCTCACCTACCGCGTGGGCTACGACCTCTCGTGGCACGCGCTGGAGCCGGGGCAGGCCGTGCCGCTCGGCGCCGGGCGCGACCGCGGCACGCTGGTGCCGTTCCGCGCGCGCCACGGCGGGCGCTCGCTCGCCCTGGGCTACAAGGTCACCGAGGAGCGCAAGCGCCTGCACCCACGCTACGCCGGGCTGGCCGAGGCCGAGATCGCGCAGATCGCGCGCTCGACCCCGCGCGCGGAGCTCACCGAGACCTACGAGAAGACCCTGCTCGCCTACAGCGGCGACTCGATGCCGCTGGACCCCGACGTGGTGCGCGAGGCCGAGGTGCTGATGCACGAGGCCACGTTTCTCGCGGCCGACGAGCGCGAGGCCCCCGCGCACGCCACGGTGGAGGAGGCGATCCGCGTGGCCGTGGCCGCGCGGGTGAAGCTGCTGGCGCTCTTCCACATCTCGTCGCGCTACCCCGGCCGCGAGGTCGAGCGGCGGGTGCGCGAGCTGGCCGCCGCCCTGGCGCCCGAGTTGCCGATCGTGGTCTTCCGCTCGGCCCGCCAACTCCGCATCGGCCCCGTTTGAGCAAAGCCGCCTCATGTGCTATAGTTCTTGAGTGTGCCCACTTCGAGCGCCAGGAGGCCGCTGGATGCACAGCGCCCGCGCCGTTCGACGAATCGCCCCTGCTCTGAGCGGCTGGATGGCCGGATGCGCCCTGATGGCGGCAGCCACGGCCCGGGCAGCCACCCCCCCGGCCGCCCCCCCGAAGCTCCTGCTCCACATCCCCTTCGACGGCTCGCCCGACGCCGAGTTCGCCGCGAACGGAGAACTCAAGACCTCGTGCCTCTACGCGGCCTACCGGCCCGGCGTGCGGGCCCAAGGGGCCGAGTTCGGCTCCGAGCGCTTCCCCACCGGGCTTCTCGTGCGTTGCAGGGGCCTGCTCGACAAGGCGCGCGGCAGCCTGGAATTCTGGCACATGCCGCTGTGGAACCCCAGCGACCCCACCCAGCAGGGGACTCCCCGCGTGCTCTTCACCGACGAGAAGCCGCCCGGCGCGATGGGCCATTTCTGGGCCCTCATCAGCCAGGGCCGGCTCCTCTTCGGCCTCCAGGGGCACAAGGCGGCGAGCGTGTCGGCCCCGATCCACCGCTGGCGCCCCGAGAGCTGGCACCACGTGGTCGTCACCTGGGACGGCGAGACGGGCCTGTGCCTCTTCCTCGACGGCGAGCTGGCGGGCGAGCAGGCCCTGCGGTGGCGGCTGCCCGCCTCGGAGCTGCTCTACCTGGGATCGGACCGCTTCGGCGGCTACCGCGCCGGCGGCCTCTTCGACGAGCTGCGGCTCTACGACCGCGCGCTCACCGCCACCGAGGTCGAGCTGGCCTTCATCCACAACCTCGCCGCCGAGCGGGCGGCGGCCCTGACCGCGCCGGCGGCCCCCGAGCTTCGCCCGCCGCACCCGGCCCGCCTGACCTTCCAGGCCACCTTCGACAACGTGGTGGAGGCCCAGACCGCCGCGGGCAACGCTCGCCCGCTGGTCGCTGAGCGCGCTCGGTTCGCCCCGGGCCTCTTCGGCCAGGCCCTGGTGGCCGCGGGCGGCCTCAACCTGGCCTATGACTTCAAGAAGAACCTCTCGCGCGACGAGGGCGCCATCTCCTTCTGGGCCTGCGCCCTCCCGGAGAAGCGCCCCTGGCGCGCCGTGCTGGTCAGCGACGACGTGTTCGGAGGCGACCCCCAGCGCGACAGCCCGGGCGCACTCGCCGTGTGGCTGGAGCGCGACGCCACCAATCTCGGCATCTTCACCCTCTGGCCCCTGAGGTTCCACCAGCCCCTGGTGCGCTGGGACGAGCGCGACTGGCACCACTTCGCCGCCTGCTGGCGGCGCGGCGAGCAGGCGGTCTTCTACGTCAACGGCGTCGAGGCGGGGCGCGCCACCGATGGGCAGGCCGCCTGGGCCGCCGACGCGCCCGAGCGCATCTGCGTAGGCTCCGTGGCCGGCAACGTGCCCGGATGCGCCCTGATCGACGACCTCCGCTTCTACGATGGCCCCCTCACCCGCGAGGAGGTCCAGAAGCAGGCCAGCCAGCTTGTGCTCCCGTTCGTCCTCGAACTCGGGCGCTCGCTCTACCTCCGAGGGCAGGCCGCCGACGTCGTGGCGCGCTTCTACAACACCACGGCCGCCGAGACCAAGGCCAAGGTGCTGGTGCGCGTGCTGAATCCCGCCGGCAGGGAAGTGCACGCCGTGGAGGCCCCCCTCGAGGTGGCGCCCCGCGCCTGGACGCGCCTGCGCATGCCCCTCTCGGCCCAGGCGCTGAACACCGAGGGCCTCTACCAGGTCGTGACGAGCTGCGAAGGGCGCGTCACCTGCCCCCGCTGCGAGTTCCTCGTCGTGGCGCCGCCCGCGGGCAATGGGCCCGCGCCCGGCGCCCAGGCTCCGCCCAGGTTCGAATACGTGACCACCGTGGAATGCGCCAAGCAGTCCAGCCCCGACGTCTTCTGCGAGACCGGCGGCTCGCGCATCGTGCGCAGCGAACTGGGCGCCTACCGCGAGGCGGGCAGCTACCCCGACGCCCGGTTCGCCTACAGGTTCCGCGTCACCCGCACCGACGTCCCGCACGTCGCCATCGTGACCTATCCTGCGGACCGCGCGCGCAGCGCCGAGATCCTCATGACATCCCGGCGCTACCCGGCCTCGGGCGACGTGGCCACGGGCTACTTCGTCGGGCGGGTCGCCGCCGCCTCGCCCGCGATGGTGGAACTGCCCCTTTACTTCTGGCCCCGCGAGCTGGAGAACGCGATCATGTTCCGCACGCTCACGAGCGGCGAGCCCGCGGCGTGCGCCAAGATCACGGTCCGCCACGCCGGCGGCGGCCTGCCCGCCCCCCCCCTCGAGACCCCGGGCGACGGGGGCAGGACCTTCGGCCTCCACTGGGACGAGCCGAACGTGCCCGTGCAGTTCGGCGCCACCGGCCTGCGCCCGCCCGAGGTCTACGAGAGCTTCCGACGCCTCATCGAGTACCTCAAGTTCACCGGCCAGAACCTCCTGTGCTACCCCGTGATGTGGCACCGCGGCCTCCTCTACCCCGCCGAGCCCGAGGCCTTCCGCCTGGGGATCGGCGCCGAGCGCCACTGCGCGGGCTGGCTCGAGCAGGTGCTCCACCTGTGCGAACAGGCCGGCGTGCGCTTCCTGCCCGAGGTCGTCTTCGACGACGCCGTGGCCCTCTCGAGCGTCTTCAGCTCGCACACCATGGACACGGTGGCCGGGGGCACGCCCAGCGCCCGCATGGTGAGTTGGGACGACACGCTCACGCGCGGCGAGCCCGGCGACCCGCCCCGCTACAACCCCCTGCACCCCGCCGTCCGCGCCGCGCTCCTCGAGCGCATGACCGAGATCGTCGAGCCCTACAGCACCTCGCCCGCCCTGGCCGGCGTCTCGCTCGTCCTCGGGCCCGAGCAGTCCACCTGGTTCGGCTCGATCCAGTGCGGCTACGACGACCAGACGGTGGCCGACTTCGCGCGCGAGGCCAAGTTCGAGCTGCCCCCCGAATGCCGCACCGGCCCCACCCGATTCTCCGAGCGCGCCCGCTGGCTGTTGGCGAACAAGTACGACCTCTGGATCAGCTACCGCTGCCGCCGCCTCCGCCAGCTCTACGTGGACCTCGCGAGCCGCGTCCAGAGCAAGCGGCCCGACCTCAAGCTCTACCTGACCATCGGCCTCCCCGACAGCGCCAGCCCGCACCCGCTGATGAACCTCACGGCGCTGTCGGGGCGCATCGGCTCGCTCGACACGCTGTACCGCGAAGCGGGGCTCGACGTGTCGCTCTACAAGGACCGCCCGACCAACCTCGTGCTTCGCCGCGTCGTGCGCCCGACCGACGACCGCTGCCTCCTCTACCGCTTCGCCTCGGGCGGGCCGAACCCCGCCCCCGCGCTCGCGCGCGACCTGGCATTCTCCTCCGAAGGCAGCGCCCCCTACGCCGGCTTCGGCCGCGTCGCCCTCGCCGTCGCCTACCGCCCCTTCGAATCCACCATCGGCGCGCTCCAGCCCCTCCGCAGCCACTGGTGGGCCGAGCACCCCGCTCGGGCCTCCTACCCCACCCCGGCCGGGCGCGAGTTCCTCGAGCCCTTCGCTCAGGGCCTGGCCGACCTGGACGCCCTGAGCCTCACCCTCGGGGGCGGCTCGCTCCCCACCGCCGGCCACGAGGAGGCCCTCCGCGACTTCGCGCGCGCCTACCGCGCCTTGCCCGCCGAACCCTTCAGCACCGTGGCGGGAATGGCCGACCCCGTGTGCGTCCGCGAGCTCCAGCGCGCCGACGGCCGATTCTTCTACCTCGTCAACCGCGCCCGGTTCCCCGTGGAGGCCTACGTCGCGCTCTCGGGGGCCGACGTGAAGCTCCGCGACCTGGCCGCCGCGGCCGACCTCGCGCTGCCGGCCGTCCAAAAGCGCCTCCTGCCCGCCGCCCTGCCCCCCGAGTTCGTCAGCGAGCACGCCCTCCCCGACCACGAAGGGCCGCTCCCCAAGGACCCCGACGCTACCCAAGAGGTGACCGGCGCGCTCCTCAGAGTCCGCCTCGAGCCCTTCCAGCTCCGCTCGTACCGCATCGAGACGTCCGGCGCCGTCATCACCTATGCCGCCGCCACGGCGCCGCCCGAGGAGCGCCTGCGCCTCGCCCAGCGCATCGCCTCGGCCCGCGACCTGGTCGCCCAGAGCAACGCACCGGGCGAGATCGTCGCCTCGGCCCGCCTGACCCTCGACCTCGTGGACCGCGCCTGGCGCAAACACGAACTGGCCCGTGTCGCGGCACTGCTCGACAGCTACCCCCTCGAACGCCTTCGCTGAGCCGGGGGAGAGAGCGCGGAACCCGTTGCCCTGTTCCGCGCGGAAGACGACTGCCCGACGGAGGAGACCGATGAAACACCGCCTGGCCGCTCTCGGGGCCTGCCTCGTGCTCCTGTCGCCGCTCGCCGCTGCCGAGGAATGGCCCGAGTGGCGCGGACCGCGGCGCGACGGCTCGTCGCTCGAAACCGGCCTCGCGCTCCGCTGGAGCGAGACCGAGAACGTCGCCTGGAGGACCCCCATCCCCGGCAAAGGCCACTCATCGCCCATCGTATGGGGCCACCGCCTCTTCGTCACCACCGCCGAGCCGGGCGAACTGCGCCGCATTCTCCTGTGCCTCGACGCGCGCGGCGGCAAGCTCCTCTGGAGCCGCGACGTGCTGGTCGCCCCCCTCGAGAAGATCAACCACCTCAACTCCTACGCCAGCTCCACCCCGGCCACCGACGGCAAGCACGTCTTCGTCGCCTTCCAGGACCGCGGCGAGATGTTCGTCGCCTGCTACGACTTCGAGGGCAACAAGGTCTGGGAGCAGCGCCCCGGCAAGTTCTTCGCCGCCCACGGCTTTTGCAGCTCCCCGCTCCTCTACCAGGACCTGGTCATCCTCAACGGCGACCAGGACAGCCGCCCCCAAGGCCCCGCCTACCTCGTCGCGCTCGACAAGGCCACGGGCGCCCAGCGCTGGCTCGCGCCCCGGCCGGCGGGCGTCCGCTCCTACGTCCCCCCCGTCCTCTTCGACGCCGCGGGCCGGAAGCAGCTCATCCTCTCCGGCTCCGCCTCTGTCGCCTCCTACGACCCCGACACCGGCAAGCAACTCTGGATCGTGGACGGCCCGACCGAGCAGATGGCCGCCAGCCTCGTGATGACCCAGGGCATCGTGTTCGTCACCGGCGGCTTCCCCACCCTCCACCTCATGGGCATCCGCCCCGACGGCGAGGGCAACGTCACCAAGACCCACGTCCTCTGGCACGAGCCCAGGAACCCCAAGGCCGTCTCCTACGTCCCCTCGCCGCTGGCGTTCAAGGACTGGTTCTTCGTCGTCTCCGACGGCGTGGTGGGCGGCGGCGCGCACGCCAGTTGCCTCGAGGCGAAGACGGGCAAGATCGTGTGGACAGAGAAGCTTGGCCGCCACCACAGCGCCTCGCCCGTGCTTGCCGACGGCCACATCTACTGGCCCGACGACGACGGCATCACCTACGTCACCAAGGCCGGCCCGACTTTCGAACTCGTCGCGAAGAACGCCATACCCGACCAGTGCTTTGCCTCCTTCGCCATCTCTCGCGGCCGCATCTACATTCGCGGCCTCAAGCAGCTCTGGTGCATCGGCGCGGGGCGGCGCGAGTAGCCGATTCCCAACCTCCCGCAGGTGCGCAACCTGCGGGAGGTTACGGCCCCCCGGCCCCCCTCCCGAAGGTTCCAACTAGGGCCCCCCTCCCGAAGGTTCCAATACCTTCGGGAGGGCAAAAAGTTGCCCCCCAAGTTGCCCCCCTCCCGAAGGTTCCAACACCTTCGGGAGGGTAAAAAGGTGCCCCCCTTGCCCCCCTCCCGAAGGTTCCAACACCTTCGGGAGGGTAACTCATTCCAGATTGTCAAAGAGCGTGTGCGGCGGCCTGTCGCTACTCGTTTGGCCATGCTTTCGCCGGCCGCCTCCGAGCCGCGCGCGACCCGAGGACCCGCCTGCCTGCC